>Ga0247818_10001164_pt1 | contig 16534 bp, 16 predicted proteins | sample 13C_Glucose_Day1_FD_192424 | JGI IMG/M metagenome (GOLD analysis project Ga0247818, IMG submission 192424) | Soil microbial communities from agricultural site in Penn Yan, New York, United States - 13C_Glucose_Day1 | ecosystem: Environmental > Terrestrial > Soil > Agricultural land | place... | reverse complement strand
GACCCACCCGGTGGCGCGCCGCCGGGTGGGTCAGTGGCACGGCGCCGGTCGGGTCAGTGGCGCAGCGCCGGGTGGTCGGCGACGACCGTGCTGGACCCCGGAGCGATCTCCGTGAACCCCGCGTCCCGCACCACCGGCAGTCCGCTCGCGGCCAGTTCGCGCCAGTGACCGGCGTCCGGGGTGGCCACCGAGAGCGGGAAGCCCGCCTCGCGCCATGCCTTGCGCTCGGTGTCCGACAGCTCCCACCAGGCGAGCTGCGCGCCGTGCCCGGCCTGCGCCATCGCCTTCCCCGCCGACATGCCGGTCTCCGGGCTCATCCAGAGCACCGGACCGTCGAGGGCGGGGGCGGCCGGGGGCTCGGCGTCCTCCAGGTCCGTGCCAGACACCTGGAGCTTGGCCAGCTCCTTGGGCCAGCCGTCCAGGGGCACCGGCGGGTACACCCGGACCTCGGCTCGCTCGCCGGTGACCGTGATCCCCGGGAGCGTGCACGCCTTGCGCCACTCCGCGCCGCGAGCCCGCCGCACCACCTTGCGGATCCTGGCGTCCTGCCAGTCGCGCATGGCCTGGGCCCACTCGCCCTCGCCCGCCCCCTCGTCCTCGCCGAGCGAGCGGGGGTCGGAGAGGATCGTGAGCACCGCGCGGGCCGCGGTCACCAGGGCGTCGTTGCGCGCCGGGGGGTCCGCCTTCTCGATGTGCACGACGAGCGGCAGGACGAACTGCGGGGCTTCGTCACGGGCCGTCGGCTCCGTACGGAACGGGCTGTCGGCGGGGGTCGCGGAGGGTACGGGAAGGGGCTCAGGGATGCTGTCGCTGCTCACGCACCCAGTCTGCCAGGCCCCGCGACGACTCGTTCTTGGCGGAACAACTGCCTCCGGGTGAGGATGCACGCCATGAAGAGCGACCTCTTTTCCAGCGAGCACATGGCTCAGCAGGCCACGGCCCCCGGCATGACCCTGCAGAACGCCAAGTCCATCAAGTACGCCGTCAACGGCGAGATGCACGCGCGGCAGGGGTCGATGATCGCCTTCCGCGGCAATCTGCAGTTCGAGCGCAAGGGCCAGGGCATAGGCGGCATGCTCAAGCGTGCGGTGACCGGTGAAGGGCTGGCGCTGATGGCCGTCACCGGTCAGGGCGAGGCGTGGTTCGCCCACGAAGCGGCCAACTGCTTCATCGTGGAGATGGAACAGGGCGACGTCCTCACCATCAACGGCCGCAACGTCCTCTGCTTCGACGCGAGCCTGTCCTACGAGATCAAGACCGTGAAGGGCGCCGGTATGACCGGTGGCGGCCTCTTCAACAGCGTCTTCAGCGGATACGGGAAGCTCGGCCTCATCTGCGACGGCCAGCCCATAGTGATTCCCGTCACCGCACAGCAGCCGGTGTACGTGGACACGGACGCGGTCGTCGGCTGGAGCGCGCAGCTCTCCACCTCCCTGCACCGCTCGCAGAGCTTCGGCTCGATGGTGCGCGGCGGATCGGGCGAGGCGGTCCAGCTGATGCTCCAGGGCGAGGGGTTCGTGATCGTACGTCCCAGCGAGCTCAAGCCGGAGAAGGCGTCGGCCCATTGATCCTGCGCGGAGTGGGCCGACGGTACGGGCTGCGGAGGCCCTGGGTGCTGCGCGGTGTCGATCTGGACCTGCCTCCGCACACCCTGGTCCGCGTCGAGGGCGTCAACGGCACCGGCAAGTCGACCCTGTTGCGGTTGCTCGCCGGGGTCGACGCGCCCACCGAGGGGCGGATCACCGGCCGGCCGCGCACGGCTTACGTCCCCGAGCGGTTCCCCGCCGCGCTGCCGTTCACGGCGTTCGGCTACCTCGTCCACATGGGCCGGACGCACGGTCTCCCGAGCGCCGAGGCTGCCGCGCGTGCGCTTGAGTGGCTTGAGCGGTTCGGGGCCGCCGGACACGCGCGTACGCCCATGGCGGAGCTCTCCAAGGGCACCAGCCAGAAGGTCGCGGTCGCCCAGGCGCTCCTGGCACGACCGGAGCTGCTCGTCCTGGACGAGGCGTGGACCGGCCTGGACACGGGCGCCCGGGGCGAACTGGACCGGGCCGTCGCCGAGCGGGTCGCCGAGGGCGCCACGGTGGTGTTCGTCGACCACGACCCTCGGCGGCTCGCCGGATCGGCCGGCCTCGCGTACCGGCTGGAGGGGCTCACCCTCACTCCGGCCGGCTCCGCCGCCGCGGACCCCGGACCAGGCGTCCGGATCGAGGCGACGGGCGTGGCATCGGCCACCGTGCCGGGCGGGCTGCCAGGCACGCCCGTGGTGGAACGCGATCCCGGGAACCCGCGGCTGCTCCGTCTCACGACGACCGCGGCGCACTCGGACAGCGTCCTCCACACCCTGCTCACGGTCCGGCCGCCCTGGCACATCACGGGGGTCTTCGTGCTTCCGGACCCTGTTCCGGCCGTCGCGGCCACAGGCCTGCTGCCGGAGCCGGCCGCCGGTGCGGGAACACGCGCCGAGGCCGCACGGGCGGCCGTGCCCACGCCGGAGCGCACAGGCGTGCCTGTGCCCGCTGACCCGTCTTCGTCCGCGCCCTCGCGTGCGCCTGCGCCCGCTGCGCCGCTTTCGTCTGCGCCGTCGCGTGCGGCCGTGCCTGCGCCCGTGCCGTCGCTCGCAGCCGCGCCGGCGCAGGTGTCCCCGCCGGGCGGTGCACCGGAGCGCGCGCCCCGTCCCGCGGTGCGCCTCGTCGCCGCGCCGACGCGCTACCACGTCGCTCTGCTGGCTCGCTCACAGCGCTGGCTCGCCCCCGTCCTCCTGTACGCGGCAGTCCTCGGCGTCGGCCTCCGACCCGGGCAGCCCGTCCTGGACTCGCTCGGCTACGCCGCCGCCGCGCTGGTCCCGGTCGCCGCCTGGCTCGCCCGGCTCTGTGTCACCCAGGAGCCGCCAGCCGCCCGGACCGTCACCGCGTCGGCCGCCGGGCCTTCGCGCGCGCACGTCGCCTCACTGCTCGCGGCCCTGGGCAGCGCGCTCGCCCTGGGCGTCGCGGGCACCGGGATCACGCTGCTGATCAGCGAGCCCTCCAGCACCGGCCACACCGTCGACGTGCCGCTCCCGCCCGCCGCTCTCGCAGGGCTGCTCGCCACCGCGTGCTGCGCCCTGCTCGGTACCGCCGTGGGGGCGCTCTGCTCCCGCCCGGTCCTGCGCCGCCGAGGATGGTCGCTGCTGGTGACGCTGCTCGGTGTGCTGCTCGCCCTCGTGGGCAGGGGCTCGCCCGCCCGGGAGGCGGTGACCGGCCTCGTCTCCGGGTCGGCGACCGGCGCGGTGCGGGTGCCCCTGCTGCCGCTCGGCGTGGCCCTGGCCGTCGCCGTGACGGTGGCCGCCCTCACGTCCCGGATCGCCTCGCTGCGCGAGTGAGTACGCTCGGCGGTATGGACGACGCTTACTGCGAGACGCCCGGGCCGGCCCCCGCTCCCCAGGACGCGGGACCGCCGTACGCCGAGTGCGTGCTGTGCCGGAAGCCGACCGAGTACCCGGAGTCCACGAAGGGCAGCACCCTGTGCCCCGTGTGCGCCTGGCAGGAAGCGGGACGCACGGCCTGCTCCGGCTGACGGGCATGGCGTGCGGGACGAGGCCGGGCGTGTCTGAAGGGCCCGGGCGCCCCGCCCGAGGACCGGGCGCGCCGCAGCGTCCCGTTCAGCCGCGCATGAGCTCGGAGACCTTGACGAAGCGGTAGCCCCGCTCACGCAGCTCCGGCACGATCCGGCGTACGGCTTCCTCGGTCACGGGCGCGGCGCTGCGTGTGCAGTGCATGACCACCAGGGACCCGGGCCTCACCCCGTCCAGCACCTGCTCGGCCACCGCGTCCGCGTCGGTCGCGAAGGCGTCGCCGCTGACGACGTCCCACTGGACCGCGGTCACCCCCGTGGGCGCCAGGGCCTTCAGCGAGGCGTCGTCGTAGCAGCCCCCGGGGAAGCGGAAGTACGGGACGACGTTGCGCGCCCCGGCCTTCCGGATCGCGGTGAAGGCCCGGTCCACGTCTCTGCGCATGTCGGCCTTCGCGACGGCCGGCAGGCCGTAACAGGGCGAGGCGAAGGCGTAGTGGCTGAAGGAGTGGTTGGCGATCTCGAACAGGGGATCGGTGCCGATCGAACGGGCCTGAGCCGGGTACTCCTGCGCCCACCGGCCCGTCATGAAGACGGTCGACGGGATCTTCAGCCGGCGCAGCGACGCGATCAGCCCGGGGTTGTCGAAGTGCTCGCCCTGGGCGGCCCGTGGCCCCTGATCAGCCGTCATGTCCGCGTCGAAGGTGAGCGCCACGACCTTGTCGGTGCCGCTCCGGGACGGGGCGTTCTCCGCGCGGCGCTCGAAGACCGGCGTGAGTCCGGCGGGTCCGGGAGCCAGGACGGGCGGCTCGCTCCGCAGGGCCGGCGACGGGCTCGCGGACCCCGTCGCCGACCGTGCCGCGGACTCAGGCTCAAGCTCGGACTCGGGCTCGGGGGAGGCCGCCGGGAGCGCGGAACCTCCGGACGGCGCGGCCGCGACGCCGCCGGAGGGCGCGGCATCCGGGCTTCCGGCCCGCACGGTCCCCGACCCTGCGCAGCCGACGAGCGCCCCGCTCAGAACGGCCCCACCCACAGCAGACAGAACGATCATCGTACGAACGGATTTGATCACCGAAGGACGCTAGCTGACAAAGGATCAGTTGCCGTCCACGGCACTCCGGGCCGGCGCGCGGCCGGCCCGGATCACCCGTCTGCCGAACCCGGTCAGCGCCAGGGGCCCGACACCGCGAAGGTGGTTCCCGGCGTGTAGCAGTTCACGAACATGGTTCTGCCGTCCGGCGAGAACGTGACGCCGGCGAACTCACCCCACTCCGGCTCCTCGGCCGTCCCGATGTTCTGCCGCCCCCGCGCCATCGGATAGACCTCGCCGCGCCGCGTCACCCCGAGCACGTGCTGTGCGCCGCCGCCGTCCTCGCAGACCATCAGCCCGCCCCCGGAGGCCAGGCAGATGTTGTCCGGGGACTCGCCGGGGAGCTGCACGTCGGTGTCCGGGCCGAAGACGATCACCAGCGTGAGCCGGCGCCGCTCCGGTTCGTACCGCCACACCTGGCCGAAGTGGTCGGCCGCCGAACCCTCCGCGCTGCGCGCGTAGCTGGAGACGAAGTACACCGACGAGCCGCCCCAGTAGCAGCCCTCCAGCTTCTGGGCGTGGGTGACGCCCTTCGGCCCGAAGTCCTGGTGCCGGATGGGCGTCCCGGCCGCCTGCGGATCCGGTACGGGGACCCACTCGACCCGGTCGAAACGCGCACCGGTCTCCTGGATCCGGGACAGATCGGGCACCCCTGGCACCCGCATGGCCTCCAGTGCGCCGCCTGCCCGCAGCGAGCCCGTCCCGCCGAGCGGCTTCTCGGGAAGGAAGCGGTAGAAGAGCCCGAAGGGCCTCTCGAACGCGTCCTCCGTCTCGTACACGATGCCGTTCGCCGGGTCGATCGCGACGGCCTCGTGCTGGAAGCGGCCCATCGCGGTCAGCGGAACGGCCCCGGTCCGGCGCGGATCGGCGCCGTCCACCTCGAAGACGAAGCCGTGATCCTTCGTGTAGCCGTTGGTACCGGCCTTGTCCTCGGTCTCCTCGCAGGTCAGCCAGGTGTTCCAGGGAGTGGGGCCGCCCGCGCAGTTGACGGCCGTCCCCGCGACGGCGACGCGCTCGCCCCGGACCTCGCCGCGCGCGTCGAGTTCTATGGCCGTACAGCCGCCCTTGCCTGCCGGGTCGTAGGTGAGGCCGTCGACCGTGGGGACGCCGATCTTCCCCGTGACCCTGTTCTCGTGGTTGCGCACGAGATGGACCCGGCCGTTGCGGCCCCTGAAGGCGGCCATGCCGTCGTGGTTGCTGGGGACCAGGCCCTCGCCGGAGCGGAGCGGGTCGCCCTCCCGGGAGAGGACCCGATAGCGGAAACCTTTCGGCAGGTCGAGCATGCCGTCGGGATCCGGCAGGAGCGGGCCGTAGCCGCTGTGGCCCCGGGCGCCGGCGGTGCCGGCGAAGAGTTCGGTGAAGGCGCCGGTGAAGGCGACAGCGGCGCTGCCGGCCAGGATCTGTCGTCGTGTCGCGAGCCGGCGGGACGCTGTTTCCGTCGCGAGGCGTCGAGGTGCGGATGTCATGAGGCAACTCCCTGTTGGCGGACAGGTGAAGTGACCCGCATGTGTGTACCACGCGTCGCGGCGCGCGGGAACCATGCGGGCCACGGTGCCCCCTGTGTCCCTGGGCCGCGAGAGGCCCCAGGGACGTACGGGATCAGGCCAGCGACGCGCTGAGCGTGATGGTGGTGCCCGTCAGCGCCTGGCTCACCGGGCAGTTCGCCTTGGCGTCCTCGGCGGCCTTCACGAAGCCCGCCTCGTCGAGGCCCGGAACCTCACCTTCCACGGTGAGGTGGATGCCCGTGATGCCCGTGCCGGGCTGGAAGGTGACCTCGGCCTGGGTGTTCAGCCGGGTCGGCGGAGTGCCCGCGGTGGCCAGTCCGTTGGACAGAGCCATCGAGAAGCAGCTGGAGTGCGCGGCGGCGATCAGCTCTTCCGGGCTGGTCTTGCCGTTCGCCTTCTCCGCGCGGGAGGGCCAGGAGACCGGGTACTCCCCGATCCCGGAGGAGTCGAGGGTGACAACGCCGTTGCCCTCGATCAGGTTGCCTTCCCAGACCGTGTGCGCCTGACGCGTGGTAGCCATGCTGGATCCCTTTCGGACGGTGTGCGCGGTTGTGAGCGGCGGGCGGGCACCGGACGGCACCCGCACGCGCTCGACCCCGAACCTACTGCCCCACAAGTCCCTTTGCGTCACGTGCCAGCGCAGTGAGCCGCGAGATGGCCCGGAAGTACTTCTTGCGGTACCCGCCGTTCAGCATCTCGTCGCTGAACAGTTGGTCGAAGGGGAGACCGGATGCGAGCACCGGGATCTCGCGGTCGTACAGCCGGTCGGCGAGCACCACCAGGCGCAGAGCCGTCGACTGGTCGGGTACCGGACGCACATCGGTGAGGCAGACCGCCGTGATGCCGTCCGTCAGCGCGCCGTACCGGCTCGGATGCACGCGCGCGAGGTGGTCGAGCAGGGACGGGAAGTCGTCGAGGGCGGCGCCCGCGGTCGCGTAGGCGGCCCTGGTCACCTGGTCGTCGGAGTACGGCGGCGGCGCTTCGGGCAGCCCTCGGTGCCGGTAGTCCTCGCCGTCGATGCGCAGCGGCCGGAAGTGCGAGGACAGCCCCTGGATCTCGCGGAGGAAGTCGGCCGCGGCGAAGCGGCCCTCACCGAGCTTGCCGGGCAGCGTGTTCGACGTGGCGGCCAGTGCCACCCCCGCCTCGACGAGCCTGCTGAGCAGGGACGACACCAGGACGGTGTCACCCGGGTCGTCCAGTTCGAATTCGTCGATGCAGAGCAGCCGGTGCCCGCTCAGCGTCTGCACGGTCTGCTGGAAGCCCAGCGCGCCGACCAGGTTCGTCAGCTCGACGAACGTGCCGAACGCCTTGAGGGAGGGATCGGCGGGTGTGGCGTGCCAGAGGGAGGCCAGCAGGTGCGTCTTCCCGACCCCGTACCCGCCGTCGAGATAGACCCCCCGCGGCCCGGTGGGGGCCGCCTGCTTCTTCCCGAACCGCGCACTCGCCGCCCGCCACCACCCCCCGGAGGACGCCTTCCCGGAGCCCGTCGCGTGCGCACCGCCGAGCCCGGCCGCGAACGAGGCGAGCACCTCGACCGCCTCGGTCTGGCTCGGCTGGTTCGGGTCGGGTACGTACGTATCGAAGCGCACCGAGTCGAAGCGCGGCGGGGGCACCATCTCCGCGACCAGCCGGTCGGCGGGGACGCGCGGTTCGAGGGCGCACAGGGACTGCGGGGCCGTTTCGGCTATGGGGCTCTGCCCCGGCACGGCTGTGGAGGACGACACAACTCTCCACTCTAAGGGCCGTGCCAGACTGCTGGGCATGCGACGCCTGCTCCCTGTGACGGACCTGACAAACCCAGCCGCTGCCGCCGCCGACCGCGAGTGGACGCTCGACGAGCTGGCCGAGGCCTACGCGTATCCGGAGGCCGGGCGCTCATGGCTGCGCGCCAACATGGTCTCCACCCTCGACGGCGCCGCCCAGCACGACGGCCGCTCCCAGGGCATCTCGTGCCCCACGGACATGCGGATCTTCGGCACCCTGCGAGGGCTGGCCGACGCGGTCGTCGTGGGCGCCGAGACGGTGCGCCTCGAGGGCTACCGGCCCGCCCGGGCGCGCGAGGCGTTCGCCGCCCGGCGCGCGGCGGCCGGGCAGGGCCCGGCCCCCGCCATCGCCGTCGTCAGCGCGAGCCTGGACCTGGACTTCTCGCTCCCGCTCTTCGTCTCGCCCCTGGTGCCGACCTTCGTGATCACCGGTACGGCGGCGCCCTCGGACCGGGTCCACGCCGCCCGGGCGGCGGGGGCGGAGGTCCTGTTCGCCGGGGACGGCGCCGCCGTCGAGCCGGCCCGCGCGGTGGCGGAGCTGACGGACCGGGGCTTCGGCCGGCTCCTCACCGAGGGGGGACCGCGCCTGCTCGGCCAGTTCGTGGCGGCCGGGGTGCTGGACGAGCTCTGCCTGACGGTCTCCCCGCTGCTCACCGCCGGAGCCGCGCAGCGGATCGCCGGCGGGCCCGCCGTGGCCGTGCCGGAACGTTTCTCCCTCGTTTCGCTCCTCGAAGAGGCAGGATTCCTCTTCAGTCGTTATACGAAGATCTGACACTCGCCGGACGCTGGTGCACGAAGATCTGACACTTAGCGGAATTTGCCGTTCCGGTTGGCTTCCGATGGGCACACTTAGTCCTGCGACCCCGTGCGACCGCGGGGAAAAATGGTTTCAGCAACAGCGGCCGTCCCCGCGGCCGACGAGATGAAGCGGAAGGGCGCCTGCCGTGTTCACAAGCGTTTTGATGATCGAGAAGCCGCTCACTCCCGAGGACGTGGAGTTCGTCACCACCCTCCACGGCGAGGAGCGGATCTCGTTCGTCGTCCTGATGCAGCCCCGCAGCGACCAGGCCGACGTGCTGCTCCGCGCGATCGACGACGTGGCGATCGGCGAGCTCCGGGAGGCCGTCCGCGAGGGGGAGCGGCCGGAGGGCAAGGAGGCGAGAGAGCCGGCCGAGATGGCCCTGGAGTACTCACTCCGGGAGCTGCGGCAGGCGGGCTCGGAAGCCGTAGGACAGGTGATCGAGGACCACCCCCTGGACAAGCTGAAGACGGTGGTCGACGACTCCGGGGCCGACGAGGTCATCGTGCTGACGGCGCCGCACTACGTCGAGGAGTTCTTCCACCGGGACTGGGCCTCGCGGGCCCGCCACAAGGTCGGCGTACCGGTGCTCAAGCTCTTCGCGCACAGCGAATAGGCTGGGGCGGACCCAGACACACGTCACACCTCGGGAGAGACACGTATGGCACCCGGTATTCCTGCCGCCCTGGAACGGCCGCACTTCATCGGCATCGGCGGCGCCGGAATGTCGGGCATCGCGAAGATCCTGGCCCAGCGCGGCGCGAAGGTGGCGGGCAGCGACGCCCGGGAGTCCGCGACCGCCGACGCCCTGCGCGCGCTGGGCGCGACCGTCCACATCGGGCACGCCGCCGGGCACCTCGCGGACGACGCCACCTCGGTGGTCGTCTCCAGCGCCATCCGCGCCGACAACCCCGAGCTGGCCCGCGCCGCCGAGCTGGGCATTCCGGTCGTGCACCGCTCCGACGCGCTCGCCTCCCTGATGGACGGCCTGCGTGCCGTGGCGGTCGCCGGCACCCACGGCAAGACCACCACCACCTCGATGCTCGCCGTGGCCCTGTCCGAGCTGGGCCTCGACCCCTCGTACGCCATCGGCGGAGACCTGGAGGGCCCCGGCACCAACGCCACGCACGGCGGCGGCGACATCTTCGTCGCCGAGGCCGACGAGAGCGACCGGAGCTTCCACAAGTACGCCCCGCAGGTCGCGATCGTCCTCAACGTCGAGCTGGACCACCACGCGAACTACGCGTCGATGGACGAGATCTACGAGTCCTTCGAGACCTTCGTCGGCAAGGTCGTCCCCGGCGGCACCCTGGTCGTCGCCGCCGACCAGCCCGGCGCGGCCGAGCTCACGCGGCGCGTCCGGGACATCTCCTCGCTCGACGTCGTCACCTACGGGGAGTCCGAAGGCGCCGACGTACGTGTCCACAAGGTCACCCCCCGCGGCCTGACCAGCGAGGTCACGGTCGTGCTCAACGGCAAGTACCTCACCTTCACGGTCTCCGTGCCCGGCCGCCACTACGCGCACAACGCGGTCGCCGCGCTCGCCGCCGGTGTCGCCCTCGGCATCCCCGCGCACAACCTGGCCTCCGCCATCGGCAAGTACACCGGGGTCAAGCGCAGGCTCCAGCTCAAGGGCGAGGCGGCCGGCGTCCAGGTCATCGACTCGTACGCGCACCACCCCACCGAGATGACCGCCGACCTGGAGGCCATGCGCGGGGCGGCCACCGACGCGCGCATCCTGGTGGTCTTCCAGCCGCACCTCTTCTCCCGCACCCAGGAGCTCGGCACGGAGATGGGGCAGGCACTTGCCCTCGCCGACGCGTCCCTGGTCCTGGACATCTACCCGGCCCGTGAGGACCCGGTCCCGGGGGTCACCAGCGAGCTGATCATCGACGCCGCGAAGGCAGCGGGCGCGGAGGTCACAGCCGTCCACGACAAGGCCGCGGTCCCGGCCGCCGTCGCGGGAATGGCGAAGCCCGGCGATCTCGTTCTCACCATGGGAGCGGGCGACGTCACCGACCTCGGCCCGCAGATCCTGGACCACCTGTCGAGCTGAGGGAGCCACCGTGTCGTACGACGTCGAGAAGCCGGACGAGCAATGGCGGGCGGAGCTGACCCCCGCCGAGTACGCGGTGCTGCGCAAGGCCGGCACCGAACCCGCCTTCGTGGGTGAGTACACCGACACCAAGACGGCGGGCGTCTACTCCTGCCGTGCCTGTGGCGCGGAGCTGTTCCGCTCGGACACGAAGTTCGAGTCGCACTGCGGCTGGCCGTCCTTCTACGACCCGAAGGACACCGACGCGGTCGAACTGCTCCAGGACAACAGCCTCGGCATGGCCCGCACCGAGGTGCGCTGCGCCCGCTGCGGCTCGCACCTGGGCCACGTCTTCGAGGGCGAGGGCTACCCGACCCCCACGGACCAGCGCTACTGCATCAACTCCATCTCGCTGACCCTGGCGCCGGACGAGAGCTGATCACGCCACCGGACGCGTGACGGAACGGCCCCGCCGGGAGGACTCCTCCCGGCGGGGCCGTTCCGTCACGCGAGGCCCGCTCCCGGACGGGGGCGGGCGCGTGCTCACGTCTTCACGAGCTCGACGGCCTGCTCCGGCACCGGGATCCGGCTGCTCAGCCGCTCGCCCTCGATGTCCAGGTCGGGCAGCGCCCGGTCGACCGTACGGGGCAGCCACCAGGCCGCGCGTCCCAGCAGGTGCATGACCGCGGGCACCAGCGCCATCCGTACGACGAACGCGTCGATGAGCACGCCGATCGCCAGGGCGAACCCCATGGACTTGATGACCGGGTCGTGCATGAAGACGAACCCGCCGAACACAGCGGTCATGATCACCGCGGCGGCCGTCACGACGCGCGCGTTGTGGCCGACACCGCTGATGACGGCCTCGCGCGCGTCGGCACCGTGGACGAAGTCCTCCCGCATCCGCGAGACCAGGAAGACCTCGTAGTCCATGGCCAGGCCGAAGAGGATGCCGATCAGCAGGATGGGTAGGAAGCTGACCAGCGGGCCGGGAGTGTCGAGGCCGACCAGCGACGCGAGGTGGCCCTCCTGGAAGATCGCGACGGTGATGCCGAAGGTGGCCCCGATGGTCAGCAGGAAGCCCAGCGCCGCCTTGACGGGCACCAGGAACGACCGGAAGACGAGCATCAGCAGCAGGACGGACAGCCCGACCACCAGCAGGAGATAGACCGGCAGGGCGTCGGCGAGCTTCTCGGAGACGTCGATGCCGACGGCGGTGGCACCGGTCATCGCGATCGCCGCGCCCCGGACCTCTCCGACCCGGTCACGGATCGCGTGGACCGTCTCCTCCGTCGCGGCGGCCGTGGGCCCCGTCTTCGGGATCACGGCCAGCAGTGCGGTGGTGCCCTTCTCGTTCATCTGCGGGGCGGCGACGGCCAGGACGCCTTCGGTCGACGTGATGAGCGCGGCGGCCTCCTTCGCCGCGACCTCGGTCGAGCGCGCGTCGTCGCCGGACACGACGGCGATCAGCCGGCCGTTGAAGCCCTCGCCGAACCCTTCGGTGGTCAGGTCGTAGGCCTCACGGTTGGGCGACCCGACCGCCTCGGTGCTCGCGTCCGGAAGGGAGAGCCGCATGTCCTGCACGGGCAGCGCGAGCGCCCCGAGGCCGACCACGCCGAGCAGGAGGACCGGGACGCGCAGCCGCGCCACGATCCGGCCCCACCGGAAGCCGAACGCGTTCCCGGCCGGTGCCCCGGCCGTCTCGTCCGCCGGCTGGGCCGGAGCGGGCACGGGAGTGCGGCCCCGAAGCCTGCGGGGCAGGACGCGGTCACCGGCGAAGCCCAGGACTGCGGGAAGGAGGGTGAGCGAGACGAGTACCGCGAGAGCCACCGTGGCGGCGGCCGCCAGTCCCATGACCGTGAGGAAGGGGACACCGGCGACCGAGAGGGCCGCCAGGGCGATGACGACCGTGGCCCCGGCGAAGACGACGGCCGAACCGGCGGTTCCGGTGGCCCGGCCCGCCGCCTCCTCCGCGTCCATGCCTTCCGCGAGGTACTGGCGATGACGGGAGGTGATGAACAGCGCGTAGTCGATGCCTACGGCCAGCCCCAGCATGAGCGCCAGGATGGGCGCCGTGCTGGTCAGTTCCACGGTGCTGCTGAGCGAGAAGAGTCCGGCCATGCCGGCACCCACCCCCACCAGCGCGTTCAGCAGGGTCATGCCCGCCGCCACCAGGGAGCCGAAGGTGAGGACCAGCACCAGGGCGGCGACCGCGACACCGAGGGCCTCGGTCGAACCGACCTCCGGGACCCCGCGCATGATCTCGCCGCCGTGCTCCACGCGGAGGTCCGCGACGGACGAGCCCGCCTCCCGGAACGCCTCCCGCTGCGCGTCGGTGATGCCGTCCACGCCGGACGTGAACTGCACCTGTATCAGGGCGTAGCGGCCGTCCTGCGAGACGGCCTTCGACACGAACGGGTCGACGGCGGCGACGACACCGGGAACCTTCGCGGCCTCCTCGGTCACCGGGGCCACGGCGGCGGGCGTGAGCTTCCCGCCCTCGGGCGCGGCGACGACTATCGTCCCGGTCGCGCCACCCGCCTGCGGGAACTCCCGGGCGAGCGAGTCGAGGGCCTTCTGGGACTCGGTGCCCGGTATGGAGAACTTGCTGGTGGTGGGCCCGCTGAAGGCTGCCGCGCCCCCGCCGAGCAGTGCGAGCAGCAGAAGCCACAGGGCGAGTACGCGCCCTCGGCGGCGGAAGGAGAACCGGCCGAGCCGGTACAGCAGGATAGCCATGCGAAAGAGGCGTCTTTCTCTTCGGTCTGGACGAGACGACTTCTGTCAGCCGGTGGGATGCCCGAGGGTTCTCAGCGCTCCCTGGACCAGTTCGGTGCGCAGGGTGTCCGGTTCGATGCCGACATCGGCCGCGACCGTGACCGCCACACCGCCGATCACCATCTGGGCCATGGCGCGGGCGCGAGGCTGCCGGGACCGCCCGGCCAGCGCGTCCGCGAGCTGGTCGACCGCCTCCGGGATGACGGCGAGCACCGGATGGCTGAGCATGTCGGGAAGTTCGGCGAAGATGATCTTGACTTCCAGGTGGAACCGCATCGCCAGGCCGACGTAGCCCGTCACGGCCGGTTCCACGGCCCGGCCGCCTTCCAGCGGCGCCAACTCCTCCCGCAGCGCGGCGAGTCCCTCCGCCGGCGGGGTCAGCAGCTCGGTGAGGATCGCGTCCTTGCCGGCGAAGTGGTACAGCAGGGACGCCTTGGAGCAGTGGGCCTCGGCGGCGATGTCCTGCAGAGAAGTCCCCTTGAAACCGTGCTCGGCGAAGAGGCGCAGGGCGGAGTCGAGGATGTGCTGTCGCATCGCGGAAGGCGGACGTGGCATGGGCCCACCGTAGCTGACCGATCGGTCAGCCCTGACCGCCCGGTCAGCTACGGTGGGGCCCGGACCTCGCGCCCGTTCCTGTTCCGGGCGTCAACTCCGGTGCTGGCGTTGCCCTTTGGCCTGGGGGAGGACCACGCGTGACGTCGACGGATTTTCGTGTCGGAGGGGACCTGGAGGTGCGGCGGCTCGGTTTCGGGGCCATGCACCTGCCGACGGAACCGGGACCGCCCCGCGAGGGCGCCGTCGCGCTCGCCCGCAGGGCCGTCGAGCTGGGGATCACCCTCATCGACACGGCGTACCTCTACGGCGGCGGAGCCAACGAGGAACTCCTGGCCGAGGCGCTCCATCCGTATCCGGACGGCCTGCTGATCACCACCAAGGTGGGAGTGGCACGCTCGGACGACACCGGCGAATGGGCGCTCGACGGCCGCCCGGCCGTGCTGCGCGACCAGGTGGAGAACGCCCTGCGACGCCTGCGCGTCGAACGGATCGAGCTGCTGCAACTGCATCGGATCGACCCCGCGACCCCGCTCGCCGACCAGGTCGGCGCTGCGGGACCTGCGGACCGAAGGCAGGATCGGGCGGATCGGGCTCTCCGAGGTCACCGTCGCCGAACTCGGCGAGGCACGCGGGATCGTCGACATCGCGAGCGTGCAGAACCGCTACAACCTGCTCGACCGGAAGCACGACCCGGTGCTCACGGCCTGCGAGGAGGCGGGGATCGCCTTCCTGCCGTGGCGCCCCGTCGCCCGGGGTGACGCGGGGGCCGAGGCCGAGGTCACCGCCGTGGCGGCCGAGCTGGACGCCACCCCCACACAGGTGGCGCTCGCCTGGCTCCTCGGCCGCTCCCCGGTCGTCCTGCCGATCCCGGGCACCGGCCGGATCGGCCACCTTGAGGAGAACGTCGCGGCGGAGCGCCTCCAGCTGCCCCGGGCCCACCGTGATCGCCTCGACCGCCTGTCCGGGGCCGGCCGGCCGGACCGCTCGCCCGGTTCATGAGGGGCCCGGCGGCCAGTGCCCGCCGTGCCGCCCGCCGCCCGTAGAGGGAGTGGCCCTACTCCTCCTCGGAGTCCGTGCCCGCGTCGGCCCGCAGCAGCGGGTGCGCCACCCCGGGGAACACCCGCGCCCTGACGACCTCCTCGGCGGCCCCGCCCTGCACGACGGTCTCGGCCACGCCCCAGGGGCGCCCCGCCAGCCGGATGGTCAGGGTGTACGACGCCGAGCAGCCCATGCACTCGTACCGGTCCGCCCACACCTCGACGTCCGTGACGCTGCCCGGGTAACGCTTCACGTGCCGGTGCCGGGCGTGGCAGCGGTCACAGGTCTCGCCCGGCTCGCACGTGCCGCCGCAGGGGCACGGCACGTCCAGGGACTCCGCCGGCTGCCAGCGCTGGACGAGCAGGGCGTCGCGGGTGGCGCCCATGTCCTTCATGGCCTTGAGATTGCGGGCGGCGACGTTGTACGACTCGCCGGTCGCGGCCATCCGGTCCCGGATCACGTCCTTGCGTCCGCGGTTCGTCGTCATGTGTTCCTCCTGGGTGTACGCAGCCCGCCAGGAGGCTCACGAAATCGTCCTCCCTACGGTACCTGCCGCGCCGTGCCCGTGAATCCGGTCCTTGGACGGCCCGGCCGGGGAGACCGGAGCGGGAGCGCCGAGGACACGGAGAATCGCTCCCTCCGGTTCGGAAGGCGGAGCGGCTGGGCAGGACGACGGGGACAGCCCGAGAGAGCTGATGCACCACCTGGGTAAAGGAGCACCCGATGGCAACGCCTCTGTCTGCCGACAAACTGCTCAAGGCCCTGCGGGACGAGGGTCTGCGTGTGGTCGAACACCGGAGCTGGCGCACACACAACCGCAACCACAAAGGCGCGTGGGGCCCCGTGCACGGGGTGATGATCCATCACACCGTGACCTCGGGCACACAGCGCTCCGTGGACCTCTGCTACGACGGCCACTCGACCCTGCCGGGCCCTCTGTGCCACGGAGTGATCGCCAAGGACGGCTCGGTCCACATGGTCGGCCACGGCCGCGCCAACCACGCCGGACTCGGCGACGACGACGTCCTGCGCGCGGTGATCGACGAAAGGGCACTGCCCGCGGACAACGAGGCCAACACCGACGGCAACCGCTCCTTCTACGGCTTCGAGTGCGTCAATCTCGGCGACGGCAAGGACCCCTGGCCCGCTCCCCAGCTGCTGGCCATCGAGAAGGCGTCCGCCGCCGTCTGCCGGGCGCACGGCTGGAACCACCGCTCGGTGATCGGCCACAAGGAGTGGCAGCCGGGGAAGGTCGACCCGCGCGGCTTCACGATGGACTCGATGCGCGGAAGGGTCCGGACCCGCCTCGCCGGCCGCCCGGACGGCCCGCCGCCACCGGCGACGTACGAGCCGTTCCCCGGAGCCGCGTTCTTCCGGGTGGGGCGGCACAGCGCCGTCATCACGGCGATGGGGAAGAGACTGGTG
>Ga0247818_10001162_pt1 | contig 16540 bp, 14 predicted proteins | sample 13C_Glucose_Day1_FD_192424 | JGI IMG/M metagenome (GOLD analysis project Ga0247818, IMG submission 192424) | Soil microbial communities from agricultural site in Penn Yan, New York, United States - 13C_Glucose_Day1 | ecosystem: Environmental > Terrestrial > Soil > Agricultural land | place... | reverse complement strand
GTTGTCCAGGATACGACCGGTGCCGACGGCAACGACTTCGCCGCGGTTTGGTTTTTCAGCGGCCGAACCCGGCAGGACGATACCGCCAGCGGTTTTCGATTCTTCTTCGCTGCGACGGATGACGACGCGGTCATGCAGAGGACGAAGCTTCATTGTCGATCTCTCCCAAATTGTGGTTTTCATCGGCCGGTGTCAGCACCGGCGGGTTGATTCGATCCGGCGTTGCCGGGGGTGGCCCGCAAAGGGCGAACCACCTGTGTCATGTCTGGTGTCGCCACCAGAAACCTTGCGGTGACCACATACATGAGGCCGGGATATTCGATTACAAGGCTTGCTACAGAAAAATTTTCATAAGGTGTAAGAGTCATCGTGGGAGCGGGCTCGCCCTGCGATCAGGGCGACTCCCCCATCGCGGAGCAAGCCCACGCATGAACACGCGTTACTTGTCGCGACGCTCGTACTCGCCCTCGATCACGTTCGGACGGTGGCCGTCATCGCGGGGCTGGGCCTGGAACGGATCATCCTGGAACGCCCGCTGACGCAGGGCCTGCTCTTCGGCACGGCGGCGCAGACGGCCGGCCACCAGGCGGCGGGTGAACGGCAGCAGGCACAGCAGGCCCAGCACGTCACTGATGAAACCCGGCAGCAGCAACAGGCCGCCACCGACGGTGAGCATCAAGCCCTGGAACATGTCCTCGGCTGGCAGTTCGCCGCGCTGCAGGCTCTCCCGGGCACGCAGGGCGGTAGCCAGGCCGGCCACGCGCATCACCAGCACACCCAGGGCGGAACCGGCGATGATCAGCAGCAACGCTGGGAAGAAGCCAATGGCGGCGCTGACCTTGACGAAGACGAACAGCTCCAGCACAGGAAAAATAAGAAACAGCAGTAGAAAAGCACGCATCAAGGGTTCCTCGGCGGAAGAGAATCTTCCTGTAAGACCATCAGATGGATGCCTCGACGCCTGTTTTCAACCCTCGACTTGCGTCGCATCCGGCCATTTTTCAGCGCGCGCCAGCAAAACCAGAGCCTCGCGGACTTGTGTCGGCGTATTGCAAGTAGTTGGGAAAGGCAGCCAGTAAATGCCCTGACCAATACGCAGGTGCATGCCCTCGCTGTCGATACCGACCATGTGCGCCGAGCGCGGCAGCCCCAACAGTTTTACATAGTGTTCAATGGCATTGGCATGGTCGTCATTCATATGCTCAATCATGCTTTTTTCGACCTGGCCCGCAAACGGATTGGCCAACGTCACCTGATCGAGCCAGTGGATCGCGCCGAAACCACCGATGTAACGGTGGCGTACCGGCTCAAGCACCCAGAAGTCGAAATCGTGGGCCTTGTGGTAGTTCGCAGATTCGGGGAAATACCGGTAGTACCGGCTTGCAGCAGCCTCGATGGCGGCATCGTCAGTGAGTTTGCGCGCCTGGGCCATCACCGTCAGGCGTCCGACTGCCTGGACATCTTCGGCGTCGCGCTCACCTACCAGCAGCGAACACTTGGGGTCTTTCTGCAGGTTGTGGGTGTGCTGGGCGATGCGGCTGATGAGGATCAGCGGATGGCCGTCGGCGTCGAGGCAATACGGCACCACCGAGCCGAAGGGGAAACCGGGCATCGATTTGGAATGCGTGGAGAGGACGCCGCGGTATTCCTTGAGCAGCAGTTCCCGGGCGGGGCGAAGGGCGTTGGTACTCACTGGGAAGGCTCCTGAAAAAATCAGTTGCAAGCTATAAGCTACAAGCGACAAGAAAAAGCAAGGCGGCACCGCCTGTTGGAAGTGCACACACGGCTCTTGCTTGCCGCTTGTAGCTTACCGCTAACGACTGCTTTTACCAGGTAACGCCGAAACCGGCGGTATAGCGGGTCTTGTCCAGGTCGCTGTCGCGGGTGCCCTTGATCAGGTCCTTTTCCGCCTTGAGGTTGAGCGAAGCCCACTCGGTCACCTTGTAGCGCAGGCCCATCTCGGCATCGAGCGAGTAGTCGGCCACGCCGCCCAGTGGCTTGCCGAATTCGCCATTGGTGAAGAATTCGACCTTCTTGCCGATCAGGTAGCGGTTGTAGTCCCACTTCACCGCGGCGGAATAGAAGTTGTCCTTGCCACCGTCGCGGTACTCGAAGTCGGTGCGGTTGATCAGCGAGCCCAGCGAGAACGCGCCGAGCTCGTCATCCCAGAACTGGTAGCCCGGGCCGGTACCGACGGTACGCTGGCGGGCCAGATCCTCGATATGGTCACGCTTGTATTCCAGGCGCCCCTGCCAGAACCACTTCTCGGTTATGAAGCGGTCCAGCGCGTACTCGGCGCTCCAGTTGTTGGTGGTGGTGACGTCGTCCTTGGTCTCGCGGTTGTATTCGCCCTCGGCGTTGTGCCGCCAGCGGCCATGGCGGGCGGTGGTCTTGAAGCTGACGTCATAGTCGTCGGTGTTGTTCTCGGCGCGCTTGTAGTCCATCGCCACATCGACGTTGCCCTTCCACAGGAAATCCTCGAGCACAGGACGCGGCTTCATGATCTGCTCGATGCTGGCCAGCTCGACGGTCTTCGGTGCCTCGCCGTTGGCCAGGGTCACCTTGCCGGGTTCGGCGGCCTTCAATGCCTTGGCTTTCTCGCCGCTGTAGGCATCTTGCTTGACCAGCAGTTCCTGATCGCTTTCCAGCGTCTGCACCTGTTTCCAGTCCAGGGCGATCGAACCGCCATAGGGGGTCTCCAGCAGCAGCTTGCCGCCGTCGAAGACCTTGATCTTGCCGCTCAGGCGGTCACCGTTCTTCATCCACACGGTATCGGCGAGCACGGGCGTACAAAGGGACGCAGCGATGAGGCACAGCAGGGTTCTAGAAGACATAAGCGCAATATGGGTTCGATTCGACGAAAAAGCCGGGCATTATCCAGATACCGACAACCTGAGCAAGGACAGACCCAGACCATGCCGATGAGTTCCACTCGCATTTGCCGGAACCTTCTGTCCGGTTTCATCTGCAGCACAGGGATCTTCTGATGTCCGCCCTCGATCCGCCCGCTGCGCAGGATGCACAAGCCCGACGAATGGCACTGTATTCCGTCCTCGGCCAAGTACCGCCGGGGAAGGTCGTCAGCTACGGACAACTCGCCGAGCTTGCAGGCCTTGGCCGCGCGGCGCGGTGGGTAGGACGCACACTTTCGCAGCTACCCCAGGACACCCGCCTGCCCTGGCACCGGGTACTGGGCGCGGGTGGCAGGTTGAGCCTGGCCCTGGGCACGCCGTCTGGCGACGAACAACGCGCCCGGCTGCGCGCAGAAGGCGTGAATGTGGCCAATAATCGTGTGGATATGGCGCGCCATGGCTGGCGTCCGATGGAGCACAGCGGTTAGAGTGCGCGCTTTGTTTTCGCAAACCTTGAGGCAGATGTTGGCCCATGCCCCGTAAAACCTGGCGCGCTGCGCTCGCTGCCTATGCCAGCCCGTCAACTCTGGTGCTTTTGCTGCTCGGATTCGCCGCCGGCCTGCCGTACATGCTGGTGTTCTCGACGCTGTCGGTTTGGCTGCGCGAAGCCGGCGTGGCCCGCGAGACCATCGGCTATGCCAGCCTGATCGGCCTGGCCTACGCGTTCAAATGGGTCTGGTCGCCGCTGCTCGACCAGTGGCGCCTGCCGCTGCTCGGCGGCATGGGCCGGCGCCGTTCGTGGCTGCTGCTGTCGCAGCTGCTGGTGGTGCTCGGGCTGGTCGGCATGGGTTTCTGCGACCCGCAGAAACACCTGTCGTGGCTGGTCGCCCTGGCGGTACTGGTGGCCTTCGCCTCGGCGACCCAGGACATCGCCGTCGACGCCTATCGCCTGGAAATCGCCGACGACCAGCGCCAGGCTGCCCTGGCTGCCAGCTACATGGCCGGCTACCGGGTCGCCGCCCTGCTTGCCACCGCCGGTGCGCTGTTCTTCGCCGAGTGGTTCGGCTCCACCGGTTTCAGCTACCTGCACGAAGCCTGGACCGGCACCTACGTACTCTTCGGCGTGCTGATGCTGCCGGCGGTGTTCACCACCCTGGTGATGCGTGAGCCCCCCGTCCCCCTGCGTACCCAGCTGTCGGCCGCGCGCTATGGCTTGATGCACCAGCTGGCGTCGGTGTTCGTGCTGATCATCCTGCTGGTCTCGGTACCGGCCAGTTTCACCCAGATGTTCAACACCGACTGGGGCAGCGTGGCGTTCGGCGACGCGACCCTGCTCGACCTGCTGCTCGAAGACCGCGCCTTCCTGCGCCTGATCCTCTATGTGCTGCTGACCTGGGCGTGCCTGTCGTCCCTTGGCCGTCGCGGCCTGGCGCCGGTGCTCACGCCAGTCAACGACTTCATCGTGCGCTATCGCTGGCAGGCCCTGCTGCTGCTCGGGCTGATCGCCACCTATCGCATGTCGGATACGGTGATGGGCGTGATGGCCAACGTGTTCTACATCGACATGGGCTTCACCAAGGACCAGATCGCCAGTGTCAGCAAGATCTTCGGCCTGATCATGACTCTGGTCGGCGCTGGCGCCGGCGGCCTGCTGATCGTGCGCTTCGGCATCCTGCCGATCCTGTTCATCGGCGGCGCGGCCTCGGCAGCCACCAACATCCTGTTCCTGATGCTGGCCGACATGGGCCCGAACCTGGAAATGCTGGTGGTCACCATCTCGCTGGACAACTTCAGTTCGGGGCTCGCCACCTCGGCCTTCGTCGCCTACCTGTCGAGCCTGACCAACCTGAAGTTCTCGGCCACCCAGTACGCCCTGCTCAGCTCGATCATGCTGTTGCTGCCACGCCTGATCGGCGGCTATTCCGGGGTCATGGTGGAGAAGTTCGGCTATCACGACTTCTTCCTGGTCACCGCCCTGCTGGGCGTGCCGACGCTGGTGCTGATCGCGCTGCACTGGCGCCAGGAAGTCGGTCGGGGAAAGCCGGCGCCGGTGGAGAGCCCGGCAGCTGAACAACACTAGGCCATTAGCGGCCTTATCGCGGGGCAAGCCCGCTCCCACGCATACTTTCTTTGGGCGCTGCGTGGGAGCGGGCTTGCCCCGCGATGCGTCTAGCCTGCAACCACCGCAGGGCGCCTGCCGATCACGAACCACAACGGCCACAGCGCCAACGCACCCGCCACGCCCGCGGCCAGGGCAAAATGCATCAGGCTGGCCCCGGCACCCAGCATCGCCAACACCGCGCCGCCCAGGCCCAGCAGGGCGATGGTGATCATCCCCAGCATCGCCGACACCAGGCCCTTGCTCTGCTCGCTGGAGAACAGCGTCATGCGGTACAGCACCGCGTTGGCAACGCCCAGGCCCAGCGCGTACAGCGACATGCCGGCCACCACACTGGTCACCGTCGGCCAGAACCAGGTGGCCGCGACCATCAGCGCCAGGCCCGCCAGGTAAGGCCACAGGGCGCCACGCACCAACGCCGGCAGCGGGTAGCGATCGGCGATGCGGTTGATGATCAGGTTGCCCAGGATCAGCCCGCCGAACACCGGCAGTTGCCACAATGCGTATTCCATCGTGCTCAGGCCTTCGTCATGGATCAGCAGCACGGGAGACAGGCCGATCCAGCCGATTAGCGGCAGCCCCACCAGCCCCAGCGCCGCGCTACCGGCCACGAAACGACGGTTGCCCAGCAACTGACCGTAACCCGCCAGCAATGGCAGCAGGTGGATGGGCGTGAACGGCAGGCGCGAACCGTCGCGGCGCTCCACGCCCAGGGTTTCCGGCATCAGCCGGTAGAGCAGCAGCCAGCACAGCACCGCGCCCGCGGCGAAGGCCACGAACAGCCAGCGCCAGTCCAGCCACTGCAGCATCAAGGTGCCCACCAGCGGGCCAAGTAACGGCGACAGCAGCGCGATGTTGGCCAGCAGCGCCATCATGCGCACCGCGTCAGCCTCGCTGAACGCCTCGTTGAGCGCCGGGTAGCTGACCGTGACCACGAAGCCCAGGCCGATGCCCTGCAACAGCCGCAGGAGGTTAAACACACCGATATCCTGGGCCCAGAAGGTCGCCAGGCACGCCACCCCGAAGAACACACAGCCCCCCAGCAACAGCGGGCGCCGGCCATAGCGGTCGGCCAACGGGCCAATCAGCCATTGCAGCAGCACACCACCCAGCAGGTAGAGGTTGAGGGCATGGGGAATGTATTCGGGGCTGGCCTGAAGATCGCCGACCACGACCGGCATGGCGGGCATGACCGCGTCGCTGGCCAGGTAGGTCAACAGTTCGAACAGCGCCAGGGTCAGGCCGAACAGCAAGGCGCGCAGGGGGGTGATGTACAGCAATGGTTTCATGATCGGTATCGGGTGGGAACAGATGGGGGTCAGGCTGTATGCCAGAAATCATCCACTGCGGCTGTGAACAAGTGTAAGGCGCTGGAAAGCATCGCGGGGCAAGCCCACCCCCACAAGCGCTCTAGCGGCCTTGTGGGGGTGGGCTTGCCCCGCGATGGGAGGTGTGACGCAGTGTTACTGTACCGCCGCTTCCTGCACCACGCGAATCACCCGCTGCGGAAACGGAATATCGATCCCTTCTGCCTTGAGCCGGTCGCGGGCATGCTCGTTGAGCATGAACATCACATCCCAGTAGTCGGCGGTCTTGGTCCAGATGCGCAGCGACACGGTGATCGAGCTGTCACCCAGGGTCGAAATCACCGCCTGCGGCGCCGGGTCCTGCAGCACACGCGGATCCTGGGCCAGCTCCAGCAGTACATTGCGCGCCTTCTGCAGGTCGGCGTCGTAATCCACGCCCACGTCGAACACCACCTTGCGGGTCGGCTGGCGGTTGGTGTTGGTGATGATGCCGTTGGAGAGGCTGCCGTTAGGCATGATCACGGTCTTGTTGTCGCCGGTGCGCAGCACGGTGTGGAAGATCTGGATGCTGTCCACGGTGCCACTGACACCTTGGGCCTCGATCCAGTCACCGATACGGAACGGACGGAACATCAGGATCAGCACACCACCGGCGAAGTTGGCCAGGCTGCCTTGCAAGGCCAGGCCGATGGCCAGGCCGGCGGCACCGATGGCGGCGACGAACGAGGTGGTCTCGATACCGATCATCGACGCCACGCTGACCATCAGCAGCACCTTCAGCACGATGTTGGCCAGGGTGCTGATGAAGCCCTGCAGCGCAGCGTCGGCACGCAGGCCCACCAGCTTGCCAAGACGGGCACTGAGCTTGTTGATGATCCACCAGCCGATGGCCAGGGTCAGCAGCGCCAGCAACAGGCGGCTGCCGTACTCCATGATCAAGGGAACCCAGGTCTGCGATTGGCGAACGAGCTGATCGACTTCAGCGTTCAAATCCATGTTTATCTCCTGATGCCGAACGGCAAGTACACAGTGAAGCGGGCAGCGCAAAGCCAGCGGCCCGGACCCCGATGGACATCAATGCGCCATCAAGGTTCCGGGCCGCCGTGCGATCAGTCGCGGAAGTTGTTGAACTGCAGCGGCATGTCGAATTCCTTGGTGCGCAGCAAGGCAATGGCCTCCTGCAGGTCGTCGCGCTTCTTGCCGGTGACGCGAACCTGCTCGCCCTGGATGGCGGCCTGGACCTTGAGCTTGCCGTCCTTGATGGTGGCGACGATCTTCTTGGCCAGGTCCTTGTCGATGCCTTCGCGGAACTTGGCTTCCTGCTTCTTCTCCTTGCCCGAAGCGTAGGGATCCTTGGTTTCCAGACATTTGACGTCGATCTTGCGCTTGACCAGCGCCAGGCGCAGGATTTCCAGCATGGCCTCGAGCTGGAACTCCTCCTCGGCGGTCAGCAGCACGGTCTGCTCCTTGTCCTTGAACTCGAAGGTGCCCTTGCCCTTCAAGTCGTAGCGACGGTCGAGGTCCTTGATGGCGTTGTCGACAGCATTCTGCACTTCGTGCTTGTCCAGTTCCGATACCACGTCGAACGAAGGCATGGTTGATCTCCAGAAAAAAAAGCGCGCTCGGCCTGAAGATGGAGCGCGTCGGGTTTGATGGTTAAAATGCGGACTCATTATAACGGGTTGCGAAACGCAGATGAGCAGCACCTGGCATATTCTCGGCGCTGGCAGCCTCGGCAGCCTCTGGGCCTGTCGCCTGGCCCGCGCCGGCAAGGCGGTTCGCCTGATCCTGCGCGACCAGCAGCGCCTGGCCGCCTATGAACGCAAGGGCGGGCTGACGCTGCTGGAGCAGGATGCCCAGCACCACTATGCGATCCCTGCGGAGAGCTTCGACGCGCCCGGCCCGATCCATCGCCTGCTGGTTGCCTGCAAGGCCTACGACGCCGCGCCTGCCGTGGCGCGCCTGGCCCCCAGGCTGGCCCATGGCGCCGAGCTGGTACTGTTGCAGAACGGCCTGGGCAGCCAGGACGAGGTTGCCGAGCAGGTGCCCCACGCCCGCTGCATCTTCGCCTCCAGCACCGAGGGCGCGTTCCGCGAAGCCGACTGGCAGGTTCGCTTTGCCGGCCACGGCTTCAACTGGCTGGGTGATCCGGCCAGCCCCGGCATGCCATCCTGGTTCGACGACCTGCACGACGCCGGCATACCGGCCCAGTGGGCGCTCGACATCCCTGCTCGCCTGTGGCGCAAACTGGCGCTCAACTGTGCGATCAACCCGCTGACGGTACTGCACGACTGCCAGAATGGCGGCCTGCTCGGGTACCTGACCGAAGTCGACCCACTGTGCGACGAACTGGTCAACCTGCTGCACCGTTGCGGCCAGCCCGAAGCGGCCAGCGACCTGCACGAGGAAGTACAGCGGGTGATCCTGGCCACCGCGGCCAACTACTCTTCCATGTACCAGGATGTCCGCCATGGCCGGCGCACCGAGGTCCACTACCTGCTCGGCCACGCCTGCCGCGCCGCTGGCCGACACGGCCTGGCAGTGCCGCAACTGGAACACCTGCACCGGCGCCTGGTCGATAACCTGCAGGCGCGTGGCCTGCGCAGCGACTGATTCTGCCCATTCATCGGATACGGACACCCTCAGACCTATGACCCTGCGTCAACGCCTGGAAAACCTCCCGGTCGGGCAGAAACTGCTGGCGGCCCTGCTGGTGCTGCTGGTGACCATCCTGCTGGTGGCCAACCTCGCCTTCATCAGCGCCGCTTACTGGATCACCCAGGAGAGCATGGCGCCCCAGGCCCTGCAGACCATCGGCAAGCTGGTGTCCAACCCGCAGCTGTCCTCGCGGGCCGGCGACTCGCCGGAAGCCGCCACGGCGCTACTGAAGGAGCTCGACAGCTACTCGCCATTGCGCGCGGCGGCCATCTACGGCGGCGACGGGCGCTTGCTGGCGCAACTGCAACATGGCGAGCCGCTGAGCCTGCCCAAGCGCTACCGCAACATCGATGGCTGGCGCCTGATGGAGTTTCGCAGTACCCAGCTGATCCGCCTGCCACGCAACGCCGCGCCCCCCGCACACCTGCTGCTGGTGGCCAGCAGTGAACTACCCACGGCGTTCTACACCGGCACCCTCTCCGCCAGCCTGGCCATCCTGGTGTTCAGTGTGCTGCTGTGGCTGCTCATCGCCCGGCAGATCAAGCGCCTGATCACCCTGCCGATCAATCGCCTCGAAGAACTGACCCGCCAGGTCACCCGCGAGGAAAGCTATGCCCTGCGCGCCCAGCGCGGCAATGACGACGAAATCGGCGGCCTGGCCGAGGCGTTCAATACCATGCTGTCGCGCATCGAAGCCCGCGAGCAGCAGCTCAAGCGCACCCGTGACGAGTTCCAGGATGCCTATGACCAGGCCCAGGGCCTGGCCGAGGAAACCCGCCATACCAACCGCAAGCTGGAACTGGAAGTCCAGGTGCGCAGCAAGATCGAGAAAAAACTCACCGGTTTCCAGAACTACCTGAACAGCATCATCGACTCGATGCCCTCGGCGCTGATCGCCCTCGACGAACAGCTCTACGTCACCCAGTGGAACCACGAGGCCACGGTGCTCTCCGGGACACCGCTGGACGAAGCGCTGAACCAGCCGATCTTCCTCGCATTCGAGCCGCTCAAGCCGTTCTTGCCGCAGCTCAAGGAGAGCGTGGAGAAGCACCGGGTCGCCAAGGTCGAGCGCGTCACCTGGCCCAAGGGCGAGGACCTGCGCCACTACGCGCTGACCTTCTACCCGCTGATGGGCGGTGGCGGACGCGGCGTGGTGATCCGTATCGACGACATCACCCAGCGTCTGTCACTGGAAGAAATGATGGTGCAGTCCGAGAAGATGCTCTCGGTCGGCGGCCTGGCCGCCGGCATGGCCCACGAAATCAACAACCCGCTGGGCGCGATCCTGCACAACGTGCAGAACATCCGCCGCCGCCTGTCGCCGGACCTGCCGCGCAACCAGGAGCAAGCCAGCGAGCTGGGCATCGACCTGCCGGCCGTCAATCGCTACCTGGACAGCCGCGAGGTGCCACAGTTGCTCGACGGCATCCAGCAAGCCGGCGCACGGGCCGCCAAGATCGTCACCCACATGCTCAGCTTCAGCCGCCGCAGCAACCGTCAGCTCGCCCCTTGCGACCTGCCGGCGTTGATCGACCAGGCGGTGGAGATCGCCGGCAACGACTTCGACCTGGCCATCGGCTTCGACTTCAAGGGCCAGGCCATCGTCCGCCAGTTCGACCCACAGCTGGGGCCGGTGCCCTGCACCGCCAACGAACTGGAGCAGGTGCTGCTGAACCTGTTGAAGAACGCCGCCCAGGCCATCCACCAGCGCCCGCAACCCAGCGAGCCCGGGCGTATCACCTTGCGCACCCGGCTCAACCCGCCCTGGGCAGAAATCCAGGTCGAGGACAACGGCGTCGGCATGCCCGAGACGGTGCGCAAGCGCACCTTCGAGCCGTTCTTCACCACCAAGGAGATCGGCCAGGGCACCGGCCTGGGCCTGTCGGTGTCGTACTTCATCATCACCAACAATCACAAGGGGCAGATGGAAGTACAGTCGACCCCGGGCCAGGGCACCTGCTTCACCCTGCGCCTGCCCCTGAACCAGGCCCAACCGGCCCCCCTGAACACGGAGACATGACATGGGCTATCGCCTGTCGAAGATCTATACGCGCACCGGCGACAAAGGTGAAACCGGCCTGGGCGATGGGCGCCGAGTGCCCAAGGACCATCCGCGCGTCGAGGCAATCGGCGAGGTGGACAGCCTCAACAGCCAGCTTGGGCTGCTGCTGGCCGGCTTGGCCGAGCAGGGGCTGGATGAGGTCAGCGAGATTCTGACGCCCTGCCAGCACCGTTTGTTCGACCTGGGCGGCGAACTGGCGATGCCCAGTTACCAAGCGTTGAACCAGGCCGAAGTGGAGCGCCTGGAGGCCGCCATCGATATGTGGAACGAAGAGCTGGGGCCGCTGAAAAACTTCATTCTGCCCAGCGGTTCGGCGCTGATCGCTCAGGCGCATGTGTGCCGGAGCCTGGCGCGCAGTGCGGAGCGCCGGTGTCAGCAGTTGAATGCTGTAGAACCGCTGGAAGGCGTGGGTTTGGCGTACATCAACCGCCTTTCGGATCTGCTGTTTGTCGCGGCGCGGATCATCGGGCGGCGGCAGGGTGTTGCCGAGGTGTTATGGCAGGCGGCGGATAAGCCAGCAGGCTGACACCGCAAGGGGCCGCGAAGCGGCCCCTCTACCAGGCCACTCAGGCCTCAGGCCAGAACGCCCGAATCCCGGCAACACCTTGCGCGCCGACTTCCCACGCCCGCTCACGCTCGCCCGGCCCTACCCCACCGAGCAAGAACACCGGATGGCTGAACCCTGCAGTCAACCGCTGCGCCTCATCCCAGCCCAGGGGCGCTGCCTCAGGGTGCGTCTGGGTCGCCTGCACCGGCGACAGGGTGACGAAATCCACCCCCATCTGCTCAGCCAATGCCAGCTCCTCGGCACTGTGGCAGGACGCCGCCAGCCAGCGCTCCTTCGGGAATGGCCGGCCCTTGGCCGCGTACTTGCGCAACTGCGCGGCGGTCAGGTGCCAGCCGGCCGACGGGAAGTCGCCCAGCCATTCCAGCGGCCCCTTGAGCATGAGTTGCGCCTTGCCTGCGCACAGGCCAACCGCGTCGACCGCCACATCGCGGTACTTCGGGTCGTACATGTCCGGTGCGCGTAGCTGGATCAGCCTGATACCGCTGGCCACGGCCTTCTGGATACCTTTGAGCAACTCGGGCACTTCCAGACCGTCCGGGGTGATCAGGTATTGATCGGGCAAACGCGCGGCGGCGACGATCGGCTTGTTGGCCTCGGGGAACGCATACTGCCCCAGGTCACGCGGAGCCACCCACGCCAAAGGCTGACCTTCGGCACCATGTGGCTCACCAGCAAAGCCATCCACCTCGTGCACATCCAGCAATACCTGCTTGTCCGGGTAATCGTGACTGACCTTGATCAGCGGGCGCGACCCCGTGACCTCGATACCCAGTTCCTCACGCAGCTCACGGGCCAGCGCCGCTTCGACGCCCTCCCCCGCTTCCACCTTGCCGCCGGGGAACTCCCACAAGCCGCCTTGATGCTGAGTATCCGCACGGCGTGCGATCAGGATGCGACCATCGGCACCGCGGATGACCGCGGCTACTACATGAATCCGTTTCACCCTTCACGCTCCGCCAGGCCAGCCTGCTGCCAGGCCTGGAAGGCCGGCCACTGGTAGATGGTTTCGATATAGGCGGCGGCCTCGGCCGGCACCTCGACGCGGTAGGTGCGCAGGCGCACGGCCACCGGGGCGAAGAAGGCATCGGCCAGGGTCGGCCGGCCAAACAGGAACGGGCCACTATCCTTGGCCACCAGGCGGCACTCGGACCACAGGGCGACCATGCGGTCGATGTCGACCTGCACATCCAGCGGCACGCTTTCCAGCGCCTGGTCGCGGGACAGGTCGAACGGCATGGCGCCGCGCAGGGCGAAGAAGCCGCTGTGCATCTGGGCACAGGCCGAACGCGCCTGGGCACGGGCCGCGATGTCGTCCGGCCACAGGCATGCTTGCGGATGCTGCTCGTTGAGGTACTCGGCGATGGCCAGGGAATCAGCGATGACGCCATGCTCGGTCTTGAGCAGCGGCACCTTGCCTGTGGCCGAGAACGCCAGCAGGCGCTGGCGGGTATCGGGCTGGTTGAGTTTGATCAGGGTTTCTTCGTAGGGCACGCCGGCCAGGCCAAGGGCCAGGGCGCCGCGTAGCGACCAGGAGGAATACAGTTTGTCGCCGATGATCAGGTGATAGCTCATGGTTCGGCTCCATGTTGCGGGCAGTGTGCGGTAATCGCGGGCAAGCCCGCCCCCACCAAGCTGTGCGTGGGAGCGGGCTTGCCCCGCGATGGGTCAGGTGCGGTATTCGGCGTTGATCTTCACGTACTCGTGGGACAGGTCGGTGGTCCAGATGGTTTCGCTGCACTGGCCACGGCCGAGCTCGATGCGGATGGTGATCTCTTCCTGGGCCATCACCGCCGAGCCCTGTGCCTCGGTGTAGCTCGGGCTGCGCCCGCCTTTGCTGGCGATGCACACGCTGTCCAGATACACGTCGATCAGGCTGACATCCAGCTCGGGCACGCCGGCGCGACCGACAGCTGCGAGAATGCGGCCCCAGTTGGGGTCGGAGGCGAACAGCGCGGTCTTGATCAGCGGCGAGTGGGCCACGGCATAGCCAACGTCCAGGCATTCCTGGTGGTTGCCCCCACCGTTGACCTGCACGGTGACGAACTTGGTGGCGCCTTCGCCGTCACGGACGATGGCCTGCGCCACCTCCATGCACACTTCGAACACCGCTTGCTTCAGTGCTTCGAACAACGCGCCGCTGGCCTCGGTCACTTCCGGCACATCGGCCTTGCCGGTGGCGATCAGCATGCAGCAGTCGTTGGTCGAGGTGTCGCCGTCGATGGTGATGCGGTTGAACGACTTGTTGGCGCCGTCGAGCATCAGGTCCTTCAACACCGCGGGGGCGACCTTGGCGTCGGTGGCGATGTAGCCGAGCATGGTGGCCATGTTCGGGCGGATCATCCCCGCGCCCTTGCTGATACCGGTGACGGTGATGGTCTTGCCGTCGAACTGGAACTGACGGCTGGCGCCCTTGGGCAGGGTGTCGGTGGTCATGATGCCGGTGGCGGCTTCGGCCCAGTTGTTTTCCGACAGGTTGTTCAGGGCGGCCTGCAGCGCGCCTTCGATCTTCTCGACCGGCAGCGGCTCGCCGATCACGCCGGTGGAGAACGGCAGGACCGACTCGGCCGGCACGCCGGCCAGTTCGGCCAGCCTGGCGCAGGTGCGCTCGGCGGCGGCCAGGCCCGGTGCGCCGGTGCCTGCGTTGGCGTTGCCGGTGTTGGTCAGCAGGTAACGCACGGTGCCCTGCACGCGCTGCTTGGAGAGGATCACCGGTGCCGCGCAGAAGGCGTTGAGGGTGAACACGCCGGCGACGCTGGAGCCTTCGGCGCAGCGCATCACCACCACATCCTTGCGCCCCGGGCGCTTGATGCCCGCCGAGGCGATACCGAGTTCGAAACCGGGAACCGGGTGCAGGGTGGGCAGGGGACCAAGACCAACAGCCATTAGAGCGCTCCTAGATAAATCGGTTGAGAACAAAAAGCGGGGCCGCAAAGCGGCCCCGGATGTGTCACGTTACTGCAGGTGGCTCAGATCATTCAATCTGACCATGGCAATGCTTGAATTTCTTGCCCGAGCCACACCAGCAAGGCTCGTTGCGACCGAGCTTCATGTCGTTGCGCACAGGGGCCGATGCGACGGCGACTTCAGCGCCCTCCTCGGCCAGTTGCTCGCCTTCCAGGCCTGGTGCGGCGGCGTGCTGGAATTGCATGCGGCTGGCCAGTTCCTCGGCCTCGCGGCGCAGACGGGCTTCTTCCTCGACCGGGTCTTCGCGACGGACCTGAACGTGCGACAGCACGCGGATGGTGTCGCGCTTGATCGACTCGAGCAGTTCCTGGAACAGGGTGAAGGATTCGCGCTTGTACTCCTGCTTGGGGTTCTTCTGCGCATAGCCGCGCAGGTGGATACCGTGGCGCAGGTGGTCCATGGTCGACAGGTGGTCTTTCCACAGATCGTCCAGCACGCGCAGCAGGATCTGCTTCTCGAAGGTACGCAGGGCGTCGATGCCGGCCTGGTCTTCCTTCTCGTTGTAGGCGTCGGTGATTTCCTTGAGCAGCTTCTCGCGCAGGGTCTCTTCGTAGAGGTGATCGTCTTCGTCGAGCCACTGCTGGATCGGCAGCTTCATGGCGAAGTCGCTGGACAGCGAGGCCTCCAGGCCGGCCACGTCCCACTGCTCGGGCAGCGACTGCGGCGGGATGTGCTGGCTGATGGTGGCATCGAGCACTTCCAGGCGGAACTCGGCGATGGTGTCACCGATGTTCTCGGCCGCCAGCAGGCTGTTGCGCATGTGGTAGATCACCTTGCGCTGTTCGTTGGCCACGTCGTCGTATTCGAGCAGCTGCTTGCGGATATCGAAGTTGCGACCCTCGACCTTGCGCTGCGCTTTCTCGATGGCGTTGGTCACCATGCGGTGCTCGATGGCCTCACCGGACTGCATGCCCAGCGCCTTCATGAAGTTCTTCACCCGGTCGGAGGCGAAGATGCGCATCAGGCTGTCTTCCAGCGACAGGTAGAAGCGGCTCGAGCCGGCATCGCCCTGACGGCCGGCACGGCCACGCAGCTGGTTGTCGATACGGCGCGATTCGTGGCGCTCGGAGGCAATCACGTGCAGGCCGCCGGCCTCCAGCACCTGCTGGTGGCGCTTCTGCCAGTCGGCCTTGATCTGGGCGATCTGCTCGGCGGTCGGGTTGTCCAGGGCGGCGACTTCGGCCTCCCAGTTACCGCCCAGCAGGATGTCGGTACCACGACCGGCCATGTTGGTGGCGATGGTCAGGGCACCCGGCGCACCGGCTTGCGCGATGATCTCGGCTTCTTTCTCGTGGTACTTGGCGTTCAGGACCTTGTGGTCGATACCTTCCTTCTTGAGCAGGTTGGACATGTGCTCGGAGGTTTCGATGGTCGCGGTGCCGACCAGGACAGGACGGCCCTGGGCCATGCTTTCCTTGATGTCGGCAATGATTGCCGCGTACTTCTCGTCGGCGGTCAGGTACACCAGGTCGTTGAAGTCCTTGCGCGCCAACGGCTTGTTCGGCGGGATGACCATCACGTTGAGCGCATAGATCTGCGCGAACTCGAACGCCTCGGTGTCGGCGGTACCGGTCATGCCGGACAGCTTGGTGTACAGGCGGAAGTAGTTCTGGAAGGTGGTCGAGGCCAGGGTCTGGCTTTCGGCCTGGATGTTCAGGTTTTCCTTGGCCTCGATGGCCTGGTGCAGGCCCTCGGACAGGCGGCGGCCCGGCATGGTGCGGCCGGTGTGCTCGTCGATCAGGAGGATCTGGCCGTCCTGGACGATGTACTCGACGTTGCGATGGAACAGCTTGTGCGCCCGCAGGCCGGCGTAGACGTGGGTCAGCAGGCCCAGGTTGTGCGCGGAGTACAGGCTCTCGCCCTCGGCCAGCAGGCCGGATTGGGTGAGCATGTCCTCGATGAACTGGTGGCCGGCCTCGTTCAGTTCGACCTGGCGGCTCTTCTCGTCGATGCTGTAGTGACCCTCTTGGGTCACCTGGCCTTCGACTTCCTCGATGTGCTGGATCAGGC
>Ga0247818_10001160_pt1 | contig 16583 bp, 12 predicted proteins | sample 13C_Glucose_Day1_FD_192424 | JGI IMG/M metagenome (GOLD analysis project Ga0247818, IMG submission 192424) | Soil microbial communities from agricultural site in Penn Yan, New York, United States - 13C_Glucose_Day1 | ecosystem: Environmental > Terrestrial > Soil > Agricultural land | place... | reverse complement strand
GGAGGTCCTCGCCGGGGAGCTCACCGCTGACGCCCTCGTCTGCGCCAACGACGAGCTCGCGCTGTCGATCATGCACCGGCTGCAGGACTGCGGAGTCGACGTGCCGGGTGATGTCGCCGTCGTCGGCTGGGACGACGTCATGACCGCGCGCTACGTCCGCCCGGGCCTGACGACGGTGCGCCAGCCGGTCCACGAGCTCGGTGCGCTCGCCGCCGACCGCCTGCACCAGCGGGTCTGCGGTGCCCCTGCCCGCGAGGACCTCCAGGTGCTGCCGACCACCGTCGTGATCCGCGAGTCCTGCGGCTGCGGCGCGCCGCCGTCGGAGAAACCAGCCGCGCGGCATACCCGCTCGCCCCGCAGTCACACACACACCTCACCACCTGTCCGCACCACCCGCACGACCCCGTCCCCGGCCCCGCAAGGAAAGAGAGACCAGCCATGAGACGCAGTTCCGCCATCGTGGTCGCGACCATCGCGACCACGGCCCTGGCCCTGTCCGCCTGCGGGCGCGACGGGGGTTCCGCATCCGGCGCCACCACCGAGGGCAAGGACGTCAGCTCCGGCAAGGCCACCGGGACGATCACCGTCTGGGCCATGGGGGCCGAGGGGGAGAAGCTGCCCGCCCTCGCCAAGGAGTTCGAGGCTGCGAACCCGGGCGCCAAGGTGAACGTCACCGCCATCCCCTGGGATGCCGCGCACGACAAGTTCACGACGGCGATCACCGCCAACAAGACCCCCGACGCCGCCATGGTCGGGACGACGTGGATGGGCGAGTTCGCCGGTCTCGGCGCCCTCGACCCGACGCCCCCGTCGATCGACAAGTCACAGTTCTTCGAGGGGGCGTGGAAGACGACAGAGGTGGATGGCACCTCCTACGGCATCCCCTGGTACGTCGAGACCCGGCTCCTGTACTTCCGCACCGACCTGGCCAAGAAGGCGGGCTTCGCCGAGGCGCCCAAGGACTGGGAGGGCCTCAAGGCCATGGCGAAGGCCATGCAGACCAAGAGCGGCGCGAAGTGGGGGATCGGGCTGCAGGCCGGTGGCACCGGCTCGTGGCAGACCCTGATGCCGTTCGCCTGGTCCAACGGCGCCGACCTCACCAAGGACGGCGGCAAGGCGTACAACTTCGACACCCCCGAGGTGCAGGAGGCGGTGAAGTACTACCAGAGCTTCTTCACCGAGGGCGTCTCCGACAAGGCCGCTCCGGCCACACCCACGACGGAGCCCGACTTCGCCAGCGGCAAGGTCCCGATGTTCATCTCCGGGCCGTGGATGATGTCGGCCGTCGAGAAGGTCGGCGGCGCCGGCTTCAAGGACAAGTACTCCGTCGCGCCCATGCCCACCAAGAAGACCTCGTCCTCGTTCGTGGGCGGTTCCGACTTCGTGGTGTTCAAGAACTCCAAGCAGCGAGACACCGCGTGGAAGTTCGTCCAGTTCCTCTCCGACCCCAAGACCCAGGTGAAGTGGTACCAGCAGTCCACCGACCTCCCCTCGGTGCAGTCGGCCTGGGAGGACCCGGCCATCAGCTCGGACCCCAAGCTGGCGACGTTCGGCGAACAGCTCAAGACCGCGCAGGCACCGCCGTCGTTCCCGACGTGGGAGCAGGTCATCTCACAGTTCGACACCGAGCTGGAGAAGGTCACCAAGCAGGGCGCTGACCCCGCCGCCGCACTCAAGACGGTCCAGCAGCAGGCGGAGTCCATCGGGACCGGCGGCCAGTAAGCCATGAGCGTCACGAGCCCTCAGGGGCACGCCCCCTCCCGCAGGCCGGCCTCGCGGTCGGGTCTGCGGGAGGGACGGGCCGCCTGGGCCCTCGCGCTCCCGTTCTGCCTTCTGTTCCTCACCTTCACGGTGTGGCCGGTGATCCAGTCGCTCTTCATGAGCTTCACCGACACGCGGTCGCGGGACCTGAAGACCCCGTTCGCGGTCAACGTCGTCGGCCTGGACAACTTCGCCAAGGCGTTCCAGGACCCGCTGTTCCTCAGGTCCGCCGCCAACACGGCGTACTTCGTGCTGGTCGGCGTGCCCCTGACGCTGGTCCTTGCGCTCGCCGCGGCGGTCGCGCTCGACAGGGGCATCACCCGGCTGCGCGCCGTCTTCCGCCTGGGTTTCTACCTGCCGGTGATCACCTCGATCGTCGCCGTGGCCGTGGTCTGGCGGTTCCTGCTGCAGGACGAGTACGGCCTCATCAACACGGTCCTGGGCTGGGTCGGGATCGACGGGCCGAACTGGCTCGGCGATCCGGACTGGTCGATGCCGGCGCTGATCCTCATGGCCGCCTGGCGCAACTTCGGCACCGCCATGATCATCTTCCTGGCCGGCCTGCAGGCCGTGCCGTGGAGCCTGCACGAGGCCGCTGCGATCGACGGCGCCGGCGCGTGGAAGAGGTTCCGGTACATCACCCTGCCGCTGCTGCGCCCCACCATCCTCTTCGTGTCCGTCACGACCGGCATCGGCTACCTGCAGTTCTTCGAGGAGCCGTACGTCATGACCAACGGCGGTCCGCTCAACAGCACACTCTCGATGTCCATGTACACGTACCGGCAGTTCGGATTCGGCAACTACGGCTACGCCGCGTCGGTGAGCTACATCATCTTCGTCGTCATCGCCGTCGTGACCGCCATCCAGTTCCGCCTGCTGCGCGAGAAGGACTGAGCCGCATCATGATCGGTACCCGCAAGTCGTCCGGACACTGGTGGCTCTACGCCATCCTCACCGTCTGCCTCGTCGCCGTCATCTCACCCTTCGTGTGGATGGTGCTCGGCAGCTTCAAGAGCGAGGGCGAGCTGCGCCAGTCCCCGCCGACCTGGTGGCCTGAGGCGGCCTCGCTGGACAACTACACACAGCTGTTCTCGAGGCTCGACTTCGGCACCTACTTCGCCAACTCCATCGTCGTCGCCATCGTCGTGACGGCGGGAAACCTGCTGTTCTGCTCGATGCTCGGCTATGCGCTGGCGATGCTCGAGTTCCCCGGCAAGCGAGCCCTGTTCGTCATCGTGATGGCCACACTGATGATCCCCGGCGTCGTGACCTTCGTCCCGCTGTTCGTCCTCGTGGCGAACGTCGGTCTCATCGACAGCCTCCCCGGGCTCATCCTGCCGTTCCTGGTCAGCCCCTTCGGCGTGTTCCTCATGCGCCAGTTCATCATGGGGCTTCCGCGGGACCTGCTCGACGCGGGACGGGTGGACGGCGCCGGTGAGCTGCGCATCTTCGCCCGCATCATCCTGCCGCTGTGCGGCCCGGCCCTGGCGACACTCGGCATCCTCACGTTCCTCGGGAGCTGGAACAACTTCCTGTGGCCGCTCGTCGTGGCCCAGACCGAGGACACCTACACCCTCCCCGTGGCCCTGGCCCTGTACTCCAAGGGGCAGAACAGCACGAACTACGGCCTGCTCCTCGCGGGTGCCACCGTCGTCGTGCTCCCCGTCCTGGCGGTCTTCCTCGCCTTCCAGCGCCGCTTCATCGAAGGCATCGCCACCACTGGCATCAAGTGACCCGACCTCGTCAGACCCCTTCTGAACGGAGCCCCACCATGCCCCGCCCCGCCTTGCACGTCCCGACCCGCCGGCAGGTCCTGCTCGGTGGGGTCGCCGGGGCCGCCGCGAGCGTCCTGACCACCCCATCGGCAACGGCAGCCACCCAGCGTGCGGCCCAGCCCGTCGCCAGGACAACCCCTGCCATGGCCCGAGGCGCCGTGCCGTATGCCGTGGATGCCGCCCGGGTGCGCGGCTGGGCCGCCGACACGTGGCACTCCCTGGTGCGCATGACCGACGAGAAGACGGGCCTGGCGGCCGACAACATCCCGGAGTCGCTCGCGGCCGCAGACCGCAGCGGCTACACCTCGCCCACGAACATCGGCGGCTACCTGTGGAGTGCCGTCGTCGCCCGCGAGCTGGGCATCATCGAAGCCGCCGAGTGCACCAAGCGGCTCGTCCAGACCCTGCGCACGGTGCTGCGGATGGAGCACCATGAGCCCAGCGGCATGTACTACAACTGGTACGACGAGGCGACGGGTGCGAAGCTGACCGCCTTCCCCGGCAGCGGCGACCGCATCTACCCCTTTCTCTCCAGCGTCGACAACGGCTGGCTCGGGGCCGCCCTCATGGTGGTGCGCTCGGCCGACAAGGGCGCGGCGCCCCTGGCCGACCAGATCTTCCGCCGGATGCGGTGGGACATGTTCTACAACCCCGAGGCTCCCCGCCCTGGCGGCCTCATGCACGGGGGCTTCTACGACGACCCGCCGCCGAACCCGGACGCCACCTTCACCGGCAACCACATCGGCGTCGGCCCCGACGTCTGGTACACCAAGCACCACTACGACACCACGGTGTCCGAGACGCGCATCACCAGCTACCTCGGCATCCTCACCGGCCAGGTCCCGGCCAGGCACTACTTCGCCATGTGGCGCACGTTCCCGGCGAGCTGCGACTGGTCCTGGCACGAGATGCAGCCGGTGGGGCAGACCCGCAGCTACCTCGGCCTCGACGTCTACGAGGGCGCCTACACCTACCGCGGCATGCACATCGTCCCCGGCTGGGGCGGCAGCATGTTCGAGGAGCTCATGCCGGACGTCTTCGTGCCCGAGGCGAGCTGGGCGCCGCGGTCGTGGGGCGTGAACCACCCGCTCCACGTGCGGGCCCAGCGCGAGCACGGTCTCGAGGAGGCCGGGTACGGCTACTGGGGTTTCTCGCCCTCCAGCGACCCCTTCGGGGGCTACCGCGAGTACGGCGTCGACGCCCTCGGCCTCAACCCTGACGGCTACTTCTCCGACAAGGAGAGAACCAACTACGACGCCGGGTTCGGCGACTGCCGCGACGGTGCCAACCCCACACCCCGCTACGGCGACGGCGTGGTCACCCCCCACGCCGCGTTCCTCGCGATGATGCACGAGCCGGCGCAGGCGTACGACAACCTGACGCGGATCCAGACCGAGCTCGGCGCCTACGGTGAGGGCGGCTTCTTCGACGCCGTCGCTGTCCGGTCCGGCACCATCGCCCGGCGCTACCTTTCCCTGGACCAGGCCATGGTCATGGGCGCCATCGGAAACGTGCTGGGGGACAACGTGATCCGCCGCGCCTTCGCGACGCCCGCCGTCGAGCGGGTGCTGCGGCCGGTGATCGGCATGGAGGAGTTCGGGGCGGGGCTGGCGTGATGGAACCGGTCAAGCTCACCAGCCCCGAAGGCGTCGAGTACCGCGACCTCAACAAGAACGGCCGGATGGACCCGTTCGAGGACCCCCGGCTGACGGTCGAGGAGCGGGTCGACGACCTGCTCTCGCGCCTCTCGCTGCCCGAGAAGGCGGGCCTGATGTTCCAGACCGTCATCGAGGCGGGCACAGACGGCGCGGTGCTCGAGCGCCCCGGCAAGATCAGCAAGTCGCCGACCTCGGGCGTGGTGCTGGAGAAGCACCTGACCCACTTCAACGTCCACGCCCTCGAGGACCCGGCCATGGCCGCCCGCTGGCACAACGCCCTGCAGGAACTCGCCGAGCAGACGCCCCACGGCATACCCGTGACGGTCTCGACGGACCCGCGGCACGCCTTCATGGAGAACGCCGGCGTCTCCTTCACGGCGCGGGCCTTCTCGCAGTGGCCCGAGCCCCTCGGCCTGGCGGCACTGCGCGACGCCGAGACCGTGCGGCGCTTCGCCGACATCGCCCGGCAGGAGTACGTCGCCGTGGGCATCCGTGCGGCCCTCCACCCGACGCTCGACCTCGCGACCGAGCCTCGCTGGGCGCGCCAGGCGGGAACCTTCGGCCAGGACCCCGACCTCGTCAGCGAGCTGGGCGTGGCCTACCTCAAGGGTTTCCAGCAGGACGAGCTCGGCGCCGGCAGCGTGGCCTGCACGAGCAAGCACTTCCCGGGCGGCGGCCCGCAGAAGGACGGGGAGGACGCCCACTTCCCCTACGGCCGCGAGCAGGTGTACCCCGGTGGTCGGTTCGCCGACCACCTCAAGCCCTTCCCGCCGGTCATCGAGGCGGGGACGGCGGCGATCATGCCGTACTACGGGATGCCCGTCGGCCTCGAGGTCGACGGCGTGAAGATCGAGGAGGTCGGCTTCGGCTACAACCGCCAGGTCGTCACCGGGCTGCTGCGCCAGAAGCTCGGCTACGACGGGGTCGTCGTCACCGACTGGGAGCTCGTCAACGACAACCACGTGGGCGACCAGGTCCTCCCGGCCCGGGCGTGGGGCGTGGAGCACCTCGACCCGCAGGGCCGCATGGAGCTGATCCTCGAGGCGGGGGCGGACCAGTTCGGCGGGGAGGAGTGCGTCGACATCCTGCTCGACCTCGTGGAGCAGGGACGGGTCACCGAGGAGCGTGTCGACACCTCCGCCCGGCGCATCCTGGCCGTGAAGTTCCGCCTCGGCCTGTTCGACAACCCCTACGTGGACGAGGCCCTCGCCGCCGAGACCGTGGGCCGCCAGGACTTCCGCGACGAGGGGTATGCCGCGCAGGCGGCCTCCGTGACCGTGCTCCAGAACGGGGACGAGCGGCACGCCCCGGTGCTGCCCGTTCGCCCGGGTGTGCGCGTCTACGGTGAGAACATCTCGCCCGAGGCGCTGTCCCGGCTCGGCACGCCCGTGGACCGGCCGGAGGACGCCGACCTCGCTCTGGTGCGGCTCATGGCGCCCTTCGATCCACGGTCGGACCTCTTCCTCGAGTCGTGGTTCCACCAGGGCTCGCTGGACTTCCCGCCGGGCCTGGTCGCGCGCCTGTCGCGCGTGGCGCAGCACTGCCCCCTCGTCGTCGACGTGGTCCTGGACCGCCCTGCCGTCCTGACGCCGCTGCTGCCTGTGGCGGCGGCGCTCGTCGGTAGCTACGGCACCTGCGACGAGGCGCTCGTCGACGCGTTGACCGGCAGGGTCGCGCCGCGCGGGCGGCTGCCCTTCGACCTGCCCCGCTCGATGGAGGACGTCCGCCGGCACGCCGAGGACGTCCCGGGCTTCCCCTCCCCGCTCTTCCGGTTCGGGCACGGCCTCACCCTTCGCCCGGCATGAGGGCGCCCTGTTCAGCCGGTACCCCCTGACGTACCCTCGGCGACAGGACCCCCCGATCCGCCAGGCCCCGGCTGACCCCCCTGCTCGCCGGGGTCTGGTGCTGCCCCGGCCAGGGTCAGGCTGTGTGGCCGGGCTGAGCCTGCCGCTGCGACCGGCAACCGGACGACGGCGTCCACCAACGGGGCGAGCTCGGGAAACCTCGAGGCGCTCGCCCCCGGTCGCGAACCCGCTCTCACCCGAGGCCGCGGACGCGCGTCGGGACCCGACGTCACCCCGGGGACCAGCCGCGGTCGCGAGCACGCTCCGGCTCGCCCGGGAAAGGCATACCCGTCACTACCCATCGGTCCTGCGCAGCCTTTATCTTTAGGCCGTGAACTCACCGCAGCCGGCGCCGGGCTCGCAGACCTCCCTGCGGGAGTCCAACCGCCTGCGTGTGCTGGAGACGCTGCGGCGCCAGGGGGCCATGACGCAGGTGGAGATCGCGGCGCACACCGGCCTCAGCCCGGCGACGGTGAGCAACATGGTCAAGGAGCTCGATGCCGCCAGCGCGGTCGAGCTCGCGCCGAGCATCCGCAACGGGCGGCGCGCGGTGCTCGTGTCCCTGTCGACGGGCAACACCCTCCTGGCCGGAATCGCCTTCGGTGACCGTGACGTGCGGGTCGCGGTCGGCACCGGGCCCCGGGACATCGTGGGGAGCCAGCGGCTGCCCCTGCCGCCGGACCACCACGCCGACGAGGGCCTGGAGCGTGCTTCGCGGCTCGTGCACGACCTCGTCGAGAAGGCGGGCAAGACCATGCCCGATGTGCGCTCGGTCTGCATCGGCCTCCCGGCGCCGGTGGACAGCGTCTCCGGACAGGTCGGTTCCGAGGGGATCCTGCCGGGCTGGCGCGGGGTCGCGGTGGCGGAGGAGATGGAGAAGCGGCTGCGGACGGCGGTCGTCCTCGACAACACGGCCAACCTCGCAGCACTCGGCGAGCAGAAGTGCGGTGCCCTGCAGGGTGTCCGGGATGGCGTGTACATCAAGCTGTCGCACGGGGTGGGCGCCGGGCTCATCCTCGGGGGGGAGCTGTTCCGCGGCAGCGCGGGGACCGCAGGAGAGATCGGACACCTCACGATCGACGAGAACGGCCCGATCTGCCGGTGCGGCAACCGCGGCTGCCTCGAGACCTACATCGGCGGCCCCGCGCTGCTGGAGGCGCTGGCGACGTCGCACGGCGCGATGGGGCTGCGGGACGTCATCAACCGGGCCCTGGACGGCGATCCTGGCTGCCGGCGCGTGCTCCACGACGCGGGGCGCCACCTCGGTGTCGCACTTGCCGGCCTGGTGAACCTCGTCAATCCCGAGGTCATCGTCGTCGGCGGGCAGCTGGCCAAGGTCGGGCACATCATCACCGACCCGCTGCAGGCGGCTCTCGAGCGCTGCGCCATCCCGAGCGCGGCGGCCAGTGTGCGGATCCGCCTGGGTGTGCTCGACGCTCACGCCGACGTCATCGGCGCGCTCGCCGTGGCAGAGGAACGCCACGCCGAGGCAGAGGGGCTCGCGGTCTCAGTTCGGTAATCCTTTGAATTCAAGTCTTGACGTCAAGGATGAATCAGCGGGAAACTCGCCTCAGGCCGCACCAATGGGGTTGCCGGCGCTGACACTGAGGGAGCCTCAGCATGAACACTCGACTGACCCGTCTGGCTGGCGCCGCCCTCGCGGCCGGCCTCGGCATCTCCTCCCTCGCCGCCTGCGGCGGCGGTGGTTCGGACACCGCCGGCGGCGGTGGTGGTGACACCGGTGGCGGCAAGAAGATCGCGCTGCTCCTGCCCGAGTCCAAGACGGCGCGCTACGAGAGCCGCGACCGGCCGCTGTTCACGGCCGCCATCAAGGCCGCCTGCGCCGACTGCCAGATCATCTACAGCAACGCCGACCAGGACGCCGCGAAGCAGCAGCAGCAGGCTGAGGCTGCGCTGACCCAGGGTGCCAACGTGCTCGTGCTCGACCCCGTCGACGGCAAGGCGGCCGCCGCCGTGGTCAACAACGCCAAGAGCCAGGGCGTGCCGGTGGTGGCCTACGACCGCTTCATCGCCGGCGCCGACTACTACGTGTCCTTCGACAACGAGACCGTCGGAAAGCTCCAGGGAGAGACCCTGGTCGACATCCTCAAGAAGGACGGCAAGACCTCGGGCAACCTGGTCATGATCAACGGCTCGCCCACGGACCCGAACGCGGCCGACTTCAAGAAGGGCGCCCACGGCGTCCTCGACGGCAGTGGCTTCAAGGTCGTGGCGGAGTACGACACCCCTGACTGGAGCCCCGACAAGGCCCAGCAGTGGATGGAGAGCCAGATCACTGCCGTCAAGTCCGGCCTCGTCGGCGTGTATGCCGCGAACGACGGCACCGCGGGCGGTGCCATCACGGCCCTCAAGGGCGGTGGCGTCACCCCGCTCCCGCCCGTCACGGGGCAGGACGCGGAGCTCGCCGGCATCCAGCGGATCATCGCCGGCGACCAGGCGATGACGATCTACAAGCCGATCAAGCCCGAGGCGGAGGCCGCCGCAAAGGCCGCTCTGGCGCTGGCGAACAAGCAGAAGCCCGAGTCGACCAAGGACGTCGACGGCGTGCCCTCGACCATCCTCGACCCCATTGCGGTCGTGAAGGCCAACGTCAAGGACACCGTGGTCAAGGACGGCGTCTTCAAGATCGAGGAGCTGTGCGCAGGCTCTTTCGCCAAGGCGTGCGCCGCTGCAGGCTTGTCCTGACGGGCCCTGTGACCGCCGCACTGCTGACCGACGAGAGGGACTGACATGACCGCCACCACCGCCCCGGCGACCACGGCCGTGCTGTCGCTGCAGGGTGTCTCCAAGCGCTTCGGCGCCGTCCAGGCACTCAAGGACATCGACTTCGACGTGAATCCCGGGGAGGTGGTGGCGCTCGTCGGCGACAACGGCGCCGGCAAGTCCACCCTGGTCAAGACCATTGCGGGGGTCTACACCCCGGACGCGGGCAGCATGACCTTCGACGGGAAGCCCACGACGGTCTCCACCCCCGCCGAGGCCCAGCGTCTCGGGATCGCCACCGTCTTCCAGGACCTCGCGCTGTGCGACAACCTCGACGTCGTGGCCAACCTCTACCTGGGCCGCGAGCTCTACCGCGGGCGGGCCCTCGACGAGGTCGGCATGGAGAAGGAGTCCTGGCGTCTGCTGCGGCAGCTGAGCGCCAAGATCCCCTCCGTCCGCATCCCCGTGGCCAGCCTCTCCGGTGGTCAGCGCCAGACCGTGGCCATCGCACGGTCGCTGCTCGGCGATCCCAAGGTCGTGATGCTCGACGAGCCCACGGCGGCGCTGGGTGTGGCCCAGACCGCGGAGGTGCTCAACCTCGTGGAGCGGCTGCGGGAGAACGGCCATGGCGTGATCCTCATCAGCCACAACATGTCCGACGTCATGGCGGTGGCGGACCGCGTGACGGTGCTGCGGCTCGGCCGCAACAACGGCACCTTCCACGTCAGCCAGACCAACACCCAGGAGATCATCGCCGCCATCACGGGCGCGACGACCAATGCCGTCTCCCAGCGGGCTGCCCGCCGGGTCCAGAAGGAAGACCAGTGATGAGCACTGCCACGCCTGCCCCCGACGTCCAGCCCGATGCCACTGCCGCGCTGCCGGCCGACCTCCAGGACGAGCGGCTCATCGCCTCGCAGGGCGTGCGCGGCTGGTTCGGCGTGTTCGTCAACCGGCTCAAGAGCGGTGACCTCGGCTCGCTGCCCGTCGTCATCGGCCTGATCATCATCTGGGGCGTCTTCCAGGCGCTCAACGACTCCTTCCTCTCCAGCCGCAACCTGGTCAACCTCACGCTGCAGAGCGCAGCCGTCGGGACGATCGCCATCGGCATCGTCCTGGTGCTGCTGCTCGGGGAGATCGACCTGTCGGTCGGGTCGGTCAGCGGCCTCGCCGCCGCCATCCTCGCCGTCGGCATGGTCAACCAAGGCTGGCCGTCCATCGTCGCGATCCTGGCGGCGCTCGTCGCTGGCGTCGTCATCGGCCTCGCCTACGGCGCGCTCTTCACGAGGTTCGGGGTGCCGAGCTTCGTCATCACCTTGGCCGGCCTGCTCGGCATTCTCGGCCTCCAGCTCTACGTGCTCGGAGCCGAGGGCACCATCAACATCCCGTTCGAGTCCGGCATCGTGAAGTTCGCCCAGCAGACCTTCCTGCCCACCGCGGCGTCCTACCTCGTCGTCGTCCTGGCCGTCGCGGTGTACGTCATCACACGGCTGCGCACCAACGCCCAACGCAGCCGTGCCGGGCTGTCGACCACGCCGGTTCCCATGATCGCGGTGCGCGCCGCGCTCCTGGCCGTCGTCCTGCTCGTCCCCACGTACGTGCTCAACCGGGACCGCGGCGTCTCGGTGATGTTCCTGTTGTTCGTCGGGCTCGTCGTGGTCATGGACTTCGCCATCCGGCGCACCCGCTGGGGACGCTCGGTCATGGCGGTCGGCGGCAACGTCGAGGCAGCGCGCCGCGCGGGCATCAACGTCAAGGGCATCTACCTGTCGGTGTTCGCCCTGTGCTCGACCTTCGCAGCCCTCGGCGGGCTCCTCGCCGCCGGCCGCCTCGCCGCGGCGAACCAGAGCAGCGGCGGCGGTGACACCAACCTCAACGCCATCGCGGCGGCCGTGATCGGCGGGACCAGCCTGTTCGGCGGCCGCGGGTCGGCCTACTCGGCGCTGCTCGGCATCATCGTGATCCAGTCGATCTCGAGTGGCCTGAGCCTGCTCAACCTCGACTCCTCCATCCGCTACATGGTGACCGGCGCGGTGCTCCTGCTCGCGGTCACGGTCGACAGCCTGAGCCGCCGCAGCCGCGCGGCCCACGGCCGGGCCTGAGTCGTATGCCGGTCCGGCACCCCGGTGCCGGACCGGTCACCCCTGCGGGACCGGTCACCCCTTGCGGGACCGGTCTTGCGGGCCGGGATCAGCGCCCGTGCACGGCCCGCAGCAGCGAGGCGTACCGGCTGGTGATGTGCGAGCCCTCCGGCCCCGGGTGCGGGTCGAACTCGGTGTCCGTGCCGACATCCCACGCGGGCGGGACGTCCCCGCCGCGCAGAGCCCAGGCTGCTTGTCGCGCGGCGCCGACGGCGACGTACTCGCCGGGGCTCGGCACCACGACCGGAACACCGAAGAGCATGGGGGCGATGGCGCGCACGGCCGCTGAGGCCGACGCGCCGCCGATGAGCAGCACCCGCCGGGCCTGCACTCCCAGCCGGGTCAGTGACCCGACGCCGGACACGAGGTTGCACAGCATCCCCTCCACAGCGGCGCGGGCGAGGTTCTCGGGGGTCGCGTTGGCGCGGGTGATCCCGCCAAGGGTGCCGGTCGCCTCGGGCAGGTTGGGCGTCCGCTCGCCGTCGAGGTAGGGCAGCAGGGTCAGCCCGCCGGCCCCGGGCTCGGCGGCCAGGGCCAGGGCGTCGAGCCCGGCGAGGTCGGTGTCGAGCATCTGGGCCGCGGCCGTCAGCACCCGCGCCGCGTTGAGCGTGCACATGAGCGGCAGGTGGCTGCCTGTGGCGCTGGCGAAGCTCGCGACGTCGCCGCCGGTGTCGAAGACCGGGCGCGGGTGCTCGCCGAACACCGCGCCGCTGGTGCCGAGCGAGACCACGACGTCGCCGGGCGCGACTCCGAGGCCGAGGGCGGCGGCCATGTTGTCGCCGGTGCCGGGCGCGACGAACATCCCGGTGTCGGTCTCGCCGACGATTTCGGACGGGCCGGCCACCCGGGGGGTCCCGACAGGGCGGCCGAAGGCCCGCTCGAGCAGGTCGGGCCGGTACTCGCCGGTGATCGGCGACCAGTAGCCGGTGCCCGAGGCGTCGCCCCGGTCGGTCGTCCACTCGCGGAAGCCGTTGCCCTGCTTGAGAATCTGCCCGGTGAGCCAGTCATGCGGCAGAACGACGTGCTCGACCCGCTCGGCGTTGTCGGGCTCGTTCTCGGCCAGCCAGCGCAGCTTGGTCACCGTGAAGCTGGCGACGGGAACCAGGCCGACCGCCTCGACCCAGGCGGTCGCCCCGCCGAGCTCGGTGACGAGCTCGCGTGCGGCGCGGGCCGAGCGGGTGTCGTTCCAGAGCAGCGCGTCGCGCACCACGTCATCCTTCTCGTCCAGGGCGCACATGCCGTGCTGCTGCCCGCCGACCGCGATGGCGCTGACGCCCTCGAGGAGCCCGTCGGCGATCGCCACCTGGTAGGCGTCCCACCAGCGGTCGGGGTGGACCGCGGTGCCCTCGGGGTGGCCGGCGCGCCCGGAGCGGACGATCTCGCCGGTCTCGGCGTCGCACACCACGACCTTGGTCGACTGGGTCGAGGAGTCCACGCCGGCCACAAGCGTCCTGGTCACCTGTCAGTCCTCCCAGACGATGCAGACCTTGCCGGACTCGCCGGCGTCAGCCACACGGTAGGCCTCGTCGGCCTGGTCGAGACGGAAGCGGTGCGTCACGATCGCCTCCGGGTGCAGCTCCCACCGCACCAGGTGCTCGAGCAGCTGCTCCATGTGCAGCACGGACGTCACCCAGGACCCGTGGAGGCGGATCTGCTTGTGGATCAGCAGGTCTGAGACGGCGAACGTGACCGTGCCGCCCTCGCCCACGAACACGCAGCGGCCCCAGGTCCGGGTGTGTCGCAGCGCGGCCTCCCGTGCCGAAGCGTTCCCCGAGCAGTCGATCGCGACCTCGCAGCCCAGACCGCCGGTCGACTCGGTGACGGCGTCGGCCAGGGTGTCCGGGTCGCTGACGGCGACGTCCACCAGGCCCAGGCGCTCCGCCAGGCGCACGCGCTCCACCGACGGGTCGAGGCCGATGACCGTGGTGGCGCCCATCTCACGCCCGAGCATCGCCGTGGCCAGCCCCACCGGCCCGAGACCGGTGACGAGCAGCCGGTCGCGGCCGCTCACCTCCGCCCGCAGCAGCCCCTCGTAGGCGGTGCCGAACCCACAGGAGACGAGGGCGCCGTCAACGAAGGTGAGGGCCTCCGGGAGCAGGAGGCAGGACACCTCCTCTGCGAGGAGGTAGTCGGCGTGGCCTCCGTCGCGCTGCCACCCGTGCGCGGCGCGGAACGAGGAGCGGCACCCCACGGCATACCCGCGACGGCACTCGTCGCACATCCCGCAGCCGGCGATGTGGTAGACGACGACGCGGTCGCCCACGCCCAGGCGCCGAGCGCCCGGTCCCACGCCCACGATCTCGCCGCAGGGCTCGTGGCCTGCGATCACGCCTTGGTAGGCCTCGGCGCCGTGCCCGAGGTGCTCGCGGTAGATCGCCCGGATGTCGCTGCCGCAGATGGACGACGCGCGCATCCGCAGCAGCACCTGTCCCGGGCCCGGTTCGGGGACCTCGGCGGTGACGTGCTCGACCGTGCTGTTCCCGGGGAGTCGGACCCCCTGCATCGTGGCCACGCGTCGTCCTTGCCTGTTGGTGGATGGGCCCCGGTTTGGTCTCGGGGCTGGCCTGGGCTGAGGGCTCTCAGGACTGGGGGAGGATCACCGCCTTGATGGCCTCCGGGTCGTCGCGGGCCGCGGTCAGGGCCTGGGCGGTCTCGGCGAGGGTGAACCGCCGCGTGACCAGGGCGTCGAGGTCCACCTGCCCGGTCGCGACCAGGGAGATCGCGGTGGGCCACGTGTTGGCGTAGCGGAACGTCCCGGTCACGGTGAGCTCGCGCTCCTGGACCACCGACAGCGGAAGCGGGAACTCGTCGGCCCCCATGCCCACGAGCACCGCGGTCCCGTTGGGGGCCAGCGACCTGATGCCGTCCCCCGTGACCCCCGCATGCCCGGAGCACTCGAGGAGCACGTCCGGACCGGGCCCGCCGGCATACGACTCCACCACGGTGGTCTCGCGGACATCGACCGTCCGCGTCGCGCCCAGGCGGGCGGCGACGGCGAGGCGGTGTGGGTTCACGTCCGCGACGACGACCTGCGCGGCGCCCGCCGCGCGGGCGACCTGCACGGCGACCAGCCCGATCGGGCCGGCGCCGGTGACGAGCACCGAGGTGCCCATGCCGACCCCACCCTTGCGGCAGGACCAGACGCCGACGGACAGTGGCTCGAGCAGCGCCGCCGCCTCGTCCGATACCGAGTCGGGGACCGGGTGCGCGAAGGCCTCGTGGATGACCGCGAGCTCGGCGAGCGAGCCGTCGACCGGCGGCGTGGCGTAGAAGACCATGTCAGGGCACAGGTTGTAGCGGCCGGCCAGGCACTCGTGGCAGGTGAAGCAGGGCACGCCGGGCTCGATGGACACCCGCTGGCCCACCCGGGCCGGGTCGACGTCGGATCCCACGGCCTCGATGACGCCCGCCGACTCATGGCCGAGCACCATCGGCTGCTCCACGACGAAACGGCCGATGCGCCCATGGTCGTAGTAGTGCGTGTCGGAGCCGCACACCCCGACGGCGCGGACCCGGACGAGGACCTCGCGGGGGCCCGGTGAGGGTGTCGGCCGCTCCACGACCTCGACCTCGCCGGGGCGGTTCAGGACGGCAGCGCGCATGGGCACTCCTTCTCGACAGCGACGTGCTCGACAGCGACATTCTCGACAGCGACCTTTACGGCGGTCACGCGGTGGCCGACCGGTCGAGGCCGGCCCGGGACTCCAGCGTGGCCCGGGCGCCTTGGGCGTGCAACGCGTCGAGGGCAGCGGTGTAGGCCGACGTGAAGCGCTCGTCGTCCGCGAGACCGCCGAAGAGGTCGCGGTCGCGGATGAAGGCCAGCGGGTCGTCCTTCTGCCGCGCGGCTGCCGTCATGACGCGGTCCTTGAGGCGGTCGACGACCTCGATGGCCTCGCCCTTCTCGTCCACGCCCTCGGCGTAACGGGCCCACGAGGCCACCACGAGCGCCGACCGCTCGATCTCGCCCCCGGTGCGGAGGTTCTCGCGGATCACCGGCACGAGCCACTTGGGGATGCGGTCCGAGCTCTCGGCACAGAGCCTTGCGAGGGTGTCGCGCACCTCGGGGTTCGCGAAGCGGTCGATGAGCTCGCGGCGGTAGGCGTCGAGATCGACCCCCGGCACCTCGGGCAGGGTCGGGGACCCCTCCCGTTCCATGTAGGCGAGGAGGAAGTCGGCGAAGAGCGGGTCCTGGCAGACCTCATGGGCATAGCGGTAGCCCGACAGGTAGCCGAGGTAGCACAGCGACTGGTGGCTGGCGTTGAGCAGCCGCAGCTTCATCAGCTCGTAGGGGACGACATCGCCCACCATCTGCACACCCGCGTCCTCGAAGGGTGGCCGGCCCTGGCCGAAGTGGTCCTCGAGCACCCACTGGGTGAACGGCTCGCACACCACGGGCCAGCCGTCCTGGACGCCGAACTCCTCGGCCAGACGGTCGATGTCCTCCGGCGACGTCACCGGCGTGATGCGGTCGACCATGCAGTTGGGGAAGGCGACCTCGGCCGCCATCCAGTCGGCGAGACCCGGGTCCTGGAGACGGGCGAAGGCACAGAGCATCCGCCTGGCGACGTCGCCGTTGTCGGGCAGGTTGTCGCACGACATCACCGTGAACGGCGCCTCGCCCCGGTCGCGCCGTCGGGCGAGCGCTGCAGTGATGTAGCCGAACACCGTTGAGGGAGTGGC
>Ga0247818_10001159_pt1 | contig 16590 bp, 14 predicted proteins | sample 13C_Glucose_Day1_FD_192424 | JGI IMG/M metagenome (GOLD analysis project Ga0247818, IMG submission 192424) | Soil microbial communities from agricultural site in Penn Yan, New York, United States - 13C_Glucose_Day1 | ecosystem: Environmental > Terrestrial > Soil > Agricultural land | place... | reverse complement strand
GTGTGATCTTCAAAGCCCGTCGCGTTGTGCGCTTCTCCAGCGTCAGATCCCGCACTTCTCGCAAACCCCACAGCTCTGTGGGAATCGCCCTCCAACACCCTCGGAAGCGTCAGACATAAGTGTTTCAGCGGTTGTTTTAAAGTGTGTCCCGAATCGCAGGCGTCATGATTTGACCGGCGGGTTTCCCCGTTCAAACCCTGCGCCTCCGCTACTTTTCACAACCACCAAGGCGTTTACATTTGATGAGCAACCGTTGGAAGAGCAATTCGCGCAATGAGTCTGGTGCGTTTCTCAAGCGCTTTAAAACCGAACTGATCGTGGGCTTCATTCTTGGCGCCATCCCTCTACTGATCCACTCGACGAGCCAGGCCGAACTGCAAGCCATTCTCCAGTCATTAATGGCCAGCGCGCCCATCGTCAGCCACGGCTTTTGTCTGCTGACGATCTACATTGCGGTGTGCATTCACAAGAAAATCCACCGACTGAAAAGCGACCGCATGCGCGAACGGTTCGAGGTGATCTACAAGGTCACGGCGGAAGTCGGGACGAGTTTCCTGACCCTGCTGCGTACCGGCCTTGGGGCGATCGTCGGTTTCCTGATGATTGCCCCCTTCATTGAGGACGTACCGATCTCACTCAACCACTGGCTGACCACGCTCATGCTCTGCTTCATGACCCTGGTGTTCTCGGCATCGGTATCGTTGCTGCATGACTTTCTGATGACGCGCCCGGCCCGCAGCCATCCGAAAAATCACATTCGCTTGTGAGGACGCAGGCCTGGTGGCTGATTTACGGCAGGGTCTTGCCGTCCACCGGGTCGCCAATCTTCAGGAAATGCCCGCCCGCCACATGGTGCAAGGTGCGTAATGCATCCTGCCCTTCGAAGTGCCAACGGCCCTCGCTGAAAACGCGCTCATCCGCCTGCGCGGCAATGACCTCGGCCAGGAACAGGTCGTATTGCTGATGATTAGTGGGCTCTGGCAGCAGTCGACATTCCAGCCACGCCACACAGCCTTCGAGCATTGGGGCATCAATCAGCTCGCCACTGAAGGTTTGCAAACCATAGGCCTGGAACTTGTCCTGACCTTGGCACCGGGTCAATTCCAAACCTGATGTCGAGCCAACCGTCTGGGTGATATCGGCCTGCGCTGCGCAGGGGACATTCAGCACGAACGTTCCCGAGGCTTCCAGCAGTTGCCGGGTCCAGGTGGACTTGTCCAGCACCACGGCAATTTTCGGCGGTTCGAAATCCAGCGGCATGGCCCAGGCGGCGGCCATGATATTGCGCTGGCCATCATGGGCTGCGCTGACCAGTACCGTCGGGCCGTGATTGAGCAGACGGTACGCCTTGGACAAAGGAACCGGCCGACGGTGGGAATCGTTCATGTTATCTGCTCCTGGGAAAAGAGCCGATTGTAGCGATTTCCACCGCGACGGCAGGTTTCAAGTCGCCAGCTGATTGGCAAACTGCCCGACCGCGTTCACCACTTTCTGCGCACCGTCCTGAATCTCGACGATCACCGTGCCCGCTTCCGCCGCCAGCGCCAGGCCTTGTTCCGCCTGAAGCTTACCGTCGGTCATCAGGGCCACGGCATTGCGCGCCATTTCCTGGTTCTGACGCACGACACCGACAATTTCATCGGTGGCCTGGCTGGTACGAGATGCCAGCTGCCGAACCTCATCCGCGACCACGGCAAACCCTCTGCCCTGTTCGCCAGCCCGAGCCGCCTCAATCGCCGCGTTGAGCGCCAGCAGATTGGTCTGCTCAGCGATGCCGCTGATGGTTTTGACGATAGTGCCAATGACCAGCGATTGCTCATTCAACGCTTCGATTCCATCGCCAGCGGTTTGCATGTGCCTGGCCAGGTCACGCATGACGTCCACTGCCTGAGTCACTACGGCCGTGCCGCGCTGGGCACTTTGGTCGGTTTGCTGAGAAGTGCTGTAGGCAATGTTGGCGGCTTCGGCAACGGCGTTTTCCTGACTGACCTGATCAGTAATCACCGTGGCGAACTTCACCACTTTGTAGAGCTTGTTGTTGGCATCGACCACCGGGTTGTAGGACGCTTCCAGCCAGACCATACGACCATGGCTGTCGAAACGCTTGAAACGGCCGGCGACAAACTCACCCGCGTTCAAGCGTCGCCAGAAGTTCTGATACTCGGCGCTGTTGTACTCCTGCGGCTCACAGAACGTGCGGTGATGTTTGCCCTTGATCTGCGCGAGGCTGTATCCCATGCCGCCGAGGAAGCGATCGTTGGCCGTCAGCACGTTGCCATTGAGGTCAAACTCGATCACCGCCGTCGAGCGCACCAGCGCGCCGATCAGGTTCTCGTGCTCACGAGACGCTTCGATGGTGCGCGTCAGGTCGCTGGAATAAATCGAGAAATGTTTGATCCGGCCATCGGCCGAGCGCACCGGCTGCAAAATCGAGCGCAACCACGCTTCCTGGCCATTGCCCCGCAGCAAACGCACGGCACCGGCGAAATGCTCGCCACGGGTCAGCGCGTTTTTGAAGCGGCGGTGAAATTCGTCTGATTTCACATGGGCGGGAACAATGTCGTCGATGTGACGACCGACCAGATCGTTGCTCTTGTAGAACATCTCAGCGATGAAATTCTGATTGGCCGATTGAATCCGCCCATCGGGATCAAGTGTCAGGACCAGCATCTCGCTTTCCAGGCTGTCCTTCACTTGCTGAAGGCTGGAGAGTTCTTCGCGAAGAGCCGAGAGCTCCTGCTTCAAGCGTTTATTGAACATGGGAAGCACCGATGGACTGGGAGGGAAAGCGGCCTGCTGCCTAGCCATCGGCGGTACGGATATTTTCTGAAGAGTGCTTCAGGGTTGTCCTACAAAAATAGTTGCATCGTCAACGCCTGCAATTACACCGCGCCAGCCGTCGCGCAATGACTGACCTTGGGCATGCGCGTACCAAAATACGCCGCGCTGCCAACGCCCACCGCCCCCATCACGGCACAGAAGATCACGCAGATCCACGGGCTCCATGGCATCAGACCGATAAGCAGCAGCGGTGTGATGCTCGCCCACGCGGCGTAGGCAATGTTGTAGGTGAAGGAAATCCCCGAGACACGAACCCGTGCCGGGAACAGGCTGATCATCACCGACGGCACCGCGCCGACTACCCCGCAGCTCAGGCCTGCAATCGCATACGCCAGGCCTGTCCAGTTGCCGCCACTGATCAGGCAGCCGTACAGCACGCCAATCCCCAGCGGGAGCAGCAGGCTATAGAGCATGACCGTGCGCCAGGCGCCGATGCGATCGACCAGCAACCCGGCGAGCACGCAGCCGAGGTTCAGGAAAACAATGCCCAACGCGCTCAGAGCGAAGGTATGGCTGGCGGTCATGCCGAAGCTTTTCTGCATCATGGTCGGGGTGATGACAACGAACACCACCACGGCCGAGGTCAGCACACAGGTGAGGATCATCGCCGGTAACATCGCCAGACGATGCTCACGCAAGACCGTGCGCAGCGGCAGTTCGACAGCGGCATCGCGCTGGGCTTGCATGGCCATGAACACCGGGGTTTCACTGAGCCAGCGGCGCAGCCAGACGCCGATCACCCCGAACACACCGCCCAGCAGGAACGGGTAACGCCAGGCGAAATCGAGGATTTCCGTCGGGGTGAATGCCTGTGCGAGAAAGGTCGCTGTCAGGGCGCCGATCAAGTAACCGAACGTCAATCCGGCTTGCAGGAAACCGAGGGCATATCCGCGATGCCCGGTTGGCGCGTGCTCGGCGACAAATACCCAGGCGCTCGGCACTTCCCCGCCCACCGCCGCGCCTTGCAGGACGCGCAACACCAACAGCAGCAGTGGTGCCCAATAACCAATCTGCGCGTAGGTCGGCATGATGCCGATCAGCAGGCACGGCAGCGCCATCATCAGGATACTCAGGCTGAAGACTTTCTTGCGCCCCAGCCGATCGGCGAAATGCGCCATCAGAATTCCGCCCAATGGACGCGCCAGATAACCGGTGACAAAGATTCCGAAACTTTGCAGCAAGCGCAGCCACTCAGGCATTTCCGGCGGGAAGAACAGTTGACTGAGGGTCAGGGCGAAAAAAACGAAAATGATGAAGTCATAGATTTCCAGCGCGCCACCAAGGGCTGCAAGGCCGAGGGTCTTGTAGTCCGAGCGGGTAAAAGGCGTCGGGCGCGAGGGGGTGTTGGCAGTCATGAAAAAGAACTCTGCAGCCGGTAAAAAACCAAGGCGCCCATGGTCTACGCAAACGCGTCCACGGACAAGCCGTTAGACCATAGTCCCGTTTTGGTAAAACTTTGTCACACAGCAGGATCGGTTGATTTACTGTTGGCATCTGTCTAGACCGGCCATTACGGCCCGAAGACCACCATAAACATAAAAATTCGAGGTACGCCCGTGGCTGCTGATATCGAAGATACCCGCTCCGCCCGTTTTGCCCTGCGCTGTTCAAATTTTGCCGAACGCTGGTTCCCCGACTCCTGGGTGTTTGCCGCGCTGGCGGTGATTATCGTTGCCGTGGCCACCCTGTTCATGGGCGCCAAACCGACTGATGCCGCCATGGCGTTCGGTGACGGGTTCTGGAGCCTGATTCCGTTCACCATGCAGATGGCGTTCGTGGTGATTGGCGGTTATGTGGTCGCCAGCTCGCCGCCAGCGGTGAAACTGATCGACCGTCTGGCACGCCTTCCGAAAAACGGCCGCTCGGCCGTGGCCTGGGTGGCGTTGATTTCCATGGTCGCTTCGCTGCTGAACTGGGGCTTGTCGCTGGTGTTTGGCGGCTTGCTGGTTCGTGCCCTCGCCCGCCGTACCGATCTGAAAATGGATTACCGAGCCGCCGGTGCGGCCGTCTATCTGGGTCTTGGCGCGGTGTGGGCCTTGGGCCTGTCGTCGTCCGCTGCACAACTGCAGGCCAACCCGGCCAGCCTGCCGCCGTCGATCCTGGCGATCACCGGAGTCATTCCCTTCACCCAAACGATCTTTTTGTGGCAGTCCGGTGTCATGCTGCTGGCGCTGATCGTGGTCTCGCTGATCGTTGCCTACGCCACCGCGCCGGGCCCCAACACGGCCCGAGACGCCAAAGCCTGCGGCGTCGACCCGAGTTTCAACCTGCCGCCACTGCAACCACGCACTCGCCCCGGCGAATGGCTGGAATACAGTCCGCTGTTGACCCTTTTGCTGGTGCTGTTGGCGGCTGGTTGGCTGTTCCACGAGTTTTCGACCAAACCGTTGCTCAGTGCCATCTCCGGGCTGAACACCTATAACTTCCTGTTCTTGATGCTCGGCGCGCTGCTGCACTGGCGTCCGCGCAGCTTCCTCGACGCCGTGTCCAGGGCTGTGCCAACCACCACCGGCGTGCTGATTCAGTTCCCGTTGTACGGCTCGATCGCCGCCTTGATGACCACGGTCAAAGGCACTGACGCCCAGACCCTGGCGCACCACATCTCGACGTTCTTCGTCAGCATCGCGTCCCACGACACCTACGCGGTGCTAATGGGCGTGTACTCGGCGATTCTCGGCTTCTTCATCCCGTCCGGCGGCGGCAAGTGGATCATCGAAGCGCCGTACGTCATGCAAGTGGCCACCGATCTGAACTACCACCTGGGCTGGGCCGTACAGATCTACAACGCGGCCGAAGCCCTGCCGAACCTGATCAACCCCTTCTACATGCTGCCGCTGCTGGGCGTGCTCGGGCTGAAGGCACGGGATTTGATCGGATTCTCGTTCGTGCAATTGCTGGTGCACACGCCGCTGGTGCTGTTTCTACTGTGGGCGCTGGGGACGACGTTGACGTATACGCCGCCGGTGATGCCTTAACACATCAAAGATTGCACCTGCGGGGCAGGTGCAATCATTTACCCTGCTTGAGCGCCAAGTAAATGCCAGGATTTTTCCTACGTATAGGCTCGATTGCGCCTGACATGAAACTCGGTCAGATCCTATCTCCAAACAGTAAATCGCTGAGTAAACTCCGACAGGTCGAAGCTTATTAAAGTAAAAAACTGCACTGACCAAGGATGAACAAGCACATGTCTTTAATATCGAAAACGCTGGAAGATATGATTAATGAAATTTACCAGGACGGTAGGGTTTCAGTCGTTGAATACAAAAAACTGCGTGATGACGCCGACCGCCGTATGGACGCAGTCGTCCGCGAGTTCGGACTGCACAACAATCTGACCGCCCTTCAAAAAGCGATGGATGTAGTGATGCAATTAACGCAAACCGCCATCATTGATGCAAAAAAAGCCAAACTGACTGATACCGGAGAGGCCATCGTCAAGGATGCCGTATTTGCACAGGTCGAGTACTTGCGTGCTGGTACTCATCTGGCGTTGAAATTGTTGTAACGCTTCACTGGTTTCGAAGAAACACCCAACGCCGACGCTCAGCTGTTATTTCACTGACGTCGGCGCAGTCCCGAGTTGAGAACCTTTACAACTTCTCGACCGGACGCAAACGGTATTGCGCAGGCAATTGCTCAAACCCGCTGATGGTCGCATTCAGGCTTTTCCAGCGCCCGTCCTTGATGCCGTAAATGCAGCCGTGGATCGACAGTTTCTGCCCTCGATGCCAGGCGTTTTGCACAATGCTGGTATGCCCGACGTTCGCTACTTGCTGAATCACATTCAGCTCGCAGAGACGGTCGACCCGCTCTTCTTCGGTCGGCAACTTGGCCAGCTCTTCGCGTTTTTCATAATAAAGATCGCGAATCGAGCGCAGCCAGCCGTCGATCAGGCCCAGCTGGCGATCCTGCATCGAGGCGCGTACACCGCCGCAGCCATAGTGACCGGTGACCAGGATGTGTTTGACCTTGAGCACGTCAACGGCGTACTGAATCACCGACAGGCAGTTGAGGTCGGTGTGCAGCACCACGTTGGCCACGTTGCGGTGGACAAACAGGTCGCCGGGCAGCATGCCGACGATCTCGTTGGCCGGCACGCGGGCGTCGGAGCAGCCGATCCACAAATATTCCGGCGTCTGTTGACGGGCCAGCTTGGAGAAGAAGTCCGGATCTTCCTGTTTGATCGCTTCGGCCCAGCGTTCGTTGTTATCAATCAGATCTTGTAATTCGTTCATGCTGTAAAGCCTCAAGAATGATGCGCTGGTTTGACAGACAACCGCCCGTCGGGGTCACGCGCTTGATGCAAGTATGGCCGGTGGAATTCTCGGGAGCCCAGTGGGTCCACCGTAGTAAGACCCACAGTATGAGGAATTGCCATGACTGAATCACGACGACCGTTCGATGCGACGCAACCCGAGCCGATCGATGATAACGAAGACCGCATGGGCTCGGTGCATGAGCTGGACTTTGACGAAGAAGAGCCCAGCGGCAAAATCGGTGACGAGCTGCCGCAAACCGAACGTGAGCGGCTGATGCCCCATGAGCGCTTGCGTGAAGCGGGCATGACGGGCGCCTCGACCGATGATCACGAGTCTACCGATGATGACATGAGCCCGGAAACCTTGATCCATGAAGATGGGTCGCGGGATGCTCATGAAGCGGGTGACGGTGATCAGGCGGATTGGGATTTGAGCATTGTCGATGAAGATGACATTGGCGGGGGGAATGGATTGGATGAAGCGGAAATGGCGAATCGGGATCCGATGGATGGGAAACGTTGATCTGTGGCGCCTGTTAAGCCGCCTTCGCGAGCAAGCCCGCTCGCACATTTAATCGCGTTCTTGATATGGAACTCGGTCAAGTGTGGGAGCGGGCTTGCTCGCGAAGCTTTTAAGGAAAGTCAGTCGACGAGGGTACAGGCCATGACCACCGCATCTTCCCGCCCACCCACCGCAGGATAATAATCCCGGCGCCGGCCAATCTCGTTAAACCCGTACCGCTCATACAGCCGAAACGCCGAGCGGTTGCTGTCGCGAACTTCCAGAAAGCACTCCCGCGCCTCAGCCTTGTAGGCGATCGACATCAAGTGCTCCAGCAGTGTCAAACCCAGGCCACGGCCCTGATTTTCCGGTTTCACGGTGATGTTCAGCAGGTGCGCCTCATCCAGAATGATCTGCACCACACCGTGGCCGACCTGCTGTTGACCTTCGAACATCAGCCAGATCTGGTATTTGCCCAGCCCATCGAGAAATATCCCGCGGGTCCAGGGATGGCTGTATGCCGCGTATTCGATTTTCAGTACAGCGTCCAGGTCCGCCTCGATCATTGGGCGGAACGATACAGCGTCACTCATTCGATTCTTTCCAGCGCGCCATCAGCCGACGCATGGCTTGCCAGACATCAGCCTTACGCTGTGGCTCTTCCATTAATAATTCCAGACCCGGCAGGGCCCAGACCGAGCCCAGGCCTTCGACCTGGAGTTCACGGTTAAATGATTCGGCATTGGCCTCACCGGCAAAACGCACCGCCGGCAGGCCGATCAGCCACACGCAGACGCACGGGGCGTCTTCGATGCGAGCGGAGAGAAAACCCTGTACAAAATCGCGCGCCGCTTCAGGGCCCTGATCCATGGTGCCGCGAGCCAGCAGCGGCCAGCGTACCGGTTCGCCGACAATTTGCGGGCTGTCCGGCAGACCGGCCGCGCGCAGCATGTCTTTGAGCAGCAGATAGGCGGGATCGCGGGTCTGGAACGTTTCGCCTGTGGGTAACTCCACCAGCAGCAAGCAGCGACCGGCGCGCAGCAATTGCAGGGCGAAGCGCGGAGGCGGTATTTGCACAGCCTTGGCGACGACCGGCGCGGTCTCTTCTTCGACCTTGGCGTTGGTCCGCGTGCTGGCCAACGATGGGCGCGGCACCTCGATTTTCACCCGTTCGGCCGGTTTGACCACAGGCTCCATGGGCGCCTGAGCCACTGGAGCCGAGGCCATCGGCGCGACGACCAACGGCTCAGGCGTCTCCAGCAGCTCGGGGCGCGAGGGAGCGGCAAAGGGCAATTCGGTGCGCGGCAGCCAGTTGACCACCTGCATGGCGGTCAAATAAGCGCGGCGACGGGACTCGATAAGCAAAGGTCGGCCACTTGTGGATAACTAATAGTGCGGTGATTCTACCGCCCTTCGCTCAAGATCGCCCGCGCTTGATCGATAGAAAAAGCGACAGCCTGTCCCGCGAATGAATCGCATCGACCCTGATGCAGTACAATCGCGGCTTTTAATCGCCAACCAGCCGGCCATTCCGATGATCGAACCCAAGCGCGTCTTGCGCGCCCTCGCTGAACACTGGGCACTTCTGGAGCCATTGTGCGAGCACTTCGACCAAGGCACCTTGAGCCTCAACGAACTGCGTACGCAACTGGCCGCCCAGCAACTCGACAGTACGCCGCAGGACATCACCAGCCTGCTGGACGTGTGGATCCGCCTCGACATTCTGGTGCCCGTGGCGAAAAGCCCGAACCGTTTCGAACTCAATGCGCAGATCCACGACTTCCTCGCTTACCTGCGCCGCGAGCACCGTCTGGGCCTGTGCCTGGAAATCGAAGCCTATTTGCGCCATCTCGAACGCCTGGCCGGTTACATTCAGGACGCGTTCGATATTCGCGATGGCCACGATCTGGCACGTCAATTGCGCTTGCTCGATATGCGCGTACGCGATGTGTTGAAGAAACTCGCCAACGACGAACAGGCGCTGGTGGCCGTCGCCGAACGCGCCAAAACCAGTGACCGGCAGATTCCGTTGCGTCAGCGCTACGCCGAAGTGCTGGCGACCTGGGACGAATACGTCGAGCCAATGATTCAATTGGTGAACGCCGACGGCGCCTTCGAACAAGGCGTGCGCAAGGTCGAAAACGTCCTGCTGAAGATGCTCACCGAACAGCAGCGCCTTGGCCATCTGGTCGACGACGACATGCTGCTGCGTACCCACGCGCGCATCCTCGAAATGCAGACCAGCGCCCAATTGACCTTGCGTCATGCCCGCGAATTGCTGCTGCCGCTGCGTGAAGAAGCCCGTCGCCACAACGCCGTGACCCGTGGCGCGGCGCTGGCCTTGTCGGCCATTCGTCGCAAAGGCATCGATGCGGTGCCGCAAGCCGCCATGCCGATGTTCACCCGACCGCAAAGCACGTTCCTCGGCAGCGCCAGTCAGGTCGAAGCCTACGTGTATGCGCTGGCCCGTTTCGAACCGAAACCGGCTCGTTTCCCCAAAGCCCACAAGACTCAGAAAGGCGAAGCACCCCGCGCACCACGTACCGTTCGCGAAATGCTCGAACGCTGCGAAGACGCCCTGCCGATGCCGGACCTGATGACCTGGCTGCTGGAGCAAGAGCCGGACGGCGCCACCGACGAATTGCTGTACTGGTTCTCGCGCCTGTCGCGGGAGAAACGCTTCAAGCGCGAGCGTCTGGAACGCCGCGAATACCACACTCATGAGCACCAGGTCAGCCTGCGCTCCTTCGCCCTGCTCTCGGCCGGCGACACCGCCGCCGAGGATTCTGCGAGCACCCCAAATGCATCTTGATCTAAACGAACTGTCCCAGCTGGCGCCGATCTTTCGCGAGCTGTTCAAGGGCTACCACGTCAGCCGCCGCGACCCGGAGCTGTACGCGCAACTGACGAACTTTCAGGACCAGTACCGCACGCTGTTCAAGGCCTTGGGGTTTGAACTGGTGTGCGACACCCGTGGTTTCTACTACTTCGTCCCGGACCTCGCTGCCGCCGCGGTGAACAAGACCGCGCAACGTCTGGCGCTGTTCACCTTCATCCTCGTCGAGCACCTGGCGGATCAGGGCCGTGACCCGGTCGCCGTGCTCGACGGTGGCAGCCTCGGTCGCGATGAATTGCCTTCCCTGCTGGAAAAGTACCGCGACCTGTTCATCCAGGCCGAAGTGCAGACCGTCGAAGAGCTCGAAGAAAAAATCATGCGCCGCATGACCCAGCTCGGCTTCGCCGGCGAAGAAAACGGCATCTACCGTTTCCTGCCGCCGATGCACCGCTTCCTCGATGTCTGTCTGTCGGTTCAGCAGGACCGCGATCTGGCGGCCAGCCTGCACAGCGTGCTGCCATTGCCGGCCCCGGTGCTGATCGATGACGACAGCGACGAAAAACTGTTGGAAACCGATGACCCGCTGGATTTGAGCGAATTTGAAGTAGAGAGCGAAGAAGACGCCATGGCCCGCGCCATCGCTGAAGAACTGGAGACCGACGCATGAGCAAGGAACGCTACGGCATTCGCCGCTTTGCCCTTTTGAACACTGCCGGTTACAGCCTCGGCCTGTTTCCGCTGGAAGAACCACTGTCGGTGTACGGCGCGAACAACCTCGGTAAATCCGCCTCGATCAACGCCTTGCAGTTCCCGATTCTGGCGCGCATGTCGGACATGAGTTTCGGCAAGTACAGCCTGGAACAATCCCGGCGTTTCTACTTCGCCTCGGACACCAGTTACATCCTCGTTGAAGTCTCGCTGCCGCACGGTCCGCACGTGATTGGCGTGGTCGGTCGCGGTCCGGGCGGTGGTTTCGGTCACCAGTTCTTTGCCTATGCTGGCAAACTGGATCTGGCGCACTACCAGAAAAACGACACCTGCCTGCGCCAGAAAGAACTGTTCACCAACCTTGAGCGCGAAGGCCTCAAAGCCTACGAGTTGAAGCCTGATGAGCTGCGGCGTTTGCTGGTCGGCGGTCATACCTCGATTCCGCTGGACCTGACGCTGATCCCGCTGCGCTCAACCAGCGAACAGAGCCTGAAGACGTTCCGTGCGCTGTTCATCAACCTGTTGCACATGCGCGAGATCACCGCGGCCAAGCTCAAACAACTGTTCCTCGATGCGTTCGAGCACAGCCTGCGTTCCGGCAGCGTCGATTACATCGCCGCGTGCGAAGAAGCATTCCGCGATGTACGACGCATGGAGCAGGATTACAACTCGCTGGTAATCGCCGGCCCGCTGGTTGAAGCACTGGCCGCTGGCGTGACCCAGCGCAATATCCTGCGCGGCAAACTGCACCGTATCTCGCCACTGCTCGATTCCCTGCTCGGTACCTGGTCCGACTATGCGAGTGCACGCAAGGAAGAACTGACGATTCAGGCCGAGCATTACCGCAACGAGCAAGACGCGCTGCAAAACGATCAGCGCGGCGGCACGCAAGAGCTGATGCGCCTGGAACGGGAAATCACCGGCATCCAGCGCTGGCTCGGCGAGTTGTCGGTGCTCAAGCATCGCTTCGCGTTGGTCGATGACGTCAAAGCGCTGGAGCAGCAACTGCTTGCAGCCAAGGATGCGCACGATGAACTGGCCGGTGCACTGGCACAGTCACGTCAGTTCAGCGCCGAAGACTTGGAAGAACGTCTGCGCGATCTGGAAAAACGCCTCAAGTCGGTCAAGCAGCAACTCGATCACGCTGACAACAACAGCTACGCCCGTCTGCGTGAAGAATTCTCGCAGCAGGACGTCGAGCGTTTGATGCGTCTGTTCAACAGCGCACTGTTCAGCCTGCCGCTGGGTGAGCACGGCATTACGCTGGACGAGGACGGTCAGTGGGTCAAATCCATGGAGCTGATCCTCGACGGTTTCAAAGGCGAGCGCTTCGAAGTACCCGGTTTGTCCATCGATATCTCGCATATCGAACCGCCAGCGCTGCAAGCCCTGGCTGACCGTGCCGCGTTGCGCGATCAGAAAGAGCGTCTGGACAAAGAACTCAAGCAACTCAAGACCCAACAGGCCGTCGCCGCCGACCGCGCGGCGAGCAAGACCCAGACCGAAGCGCTGTACCAGCAAGTGCTGGATGCGCAGAAAGCCCTGGAAGATTTCCGTCGCGCGCAAACCCTGAGCGCCGAAGAAGGCGACAAACTTGAGCAACTGGCGCAAATGGAAGCGGCGCAGGACGAGTTGAAGCGTTCCAGCGATGCCTTCACCGAGCGCGTCCAGCAACTGTCGGCCAAGCTGCAACTGGTCGGTCGGCAGATCGGTGACATGGAAGCCAAGCAACGCACCCTCGACGACGCCCTGCGTCGCCGTCAGCTGTTGCCGGCAGACCTGCCGTTCGGCACGCCGTTCATGGACCCGATCGACGATTCCATGGACAACTTGCTGCCGCTGCTTAACGACTATCAAGACAGCTGGCAGGGCTTGCTGCGCAGTGACGGTCAAATCGAAGCGTTGTACGCCCAGGTTCGTCTTAAAGGCGTGGCCAAATTCGACAGCGAAGACGATATGGAACGTCGCCTGCAACTGCTGATCAACGCGTACGCGCACCGCACCGACGAAGCCCTGACGCTGGGCAAGGCTCGCCGCGCGGCGGTCACCGACATCGCCCGGACCCTGCGCAACATCCGCAGTGACTACGACAGCCTTGAGCATCAACTGGCGCTGTTCAACCGCGAGATTAACAAGCGTCAGGTGTCCAACCTGCAAAGCTTCCGCATCGTGCTCGCGCCGAACAAGGAAGCGCTCAAGCACATCGACCAGATCATCCACAGCGCCGGCCAATACGAAGAAGGCGAAACCCTCTCCGTGTTCGACCTGAGCCAAAGTGCCGATCAGGACAACAAGAACGAAGAAGCCAAGGAGTACCTGGCGCGGCTGGTGGCGGCAAACCACAACCAGCTCGGCCTCAAGGACTTATTCGAACTGGCCTTCGAAATCACCAAGGTCAACGGTCAACCGGTCATCCACACCGACATCGACGGCGCCGCCTCCAACGGCACCACGATGACCATCAAGGCGCTGACCAACATGTACTTGTTGCTGCACTTGATGGACCGCGACCAGGCCGGTCGCGTGCGCCTGCCGTACTACCTCGACGAAGCGGCGGACATCGACGAAAAGAACCAGGCAGCGCTGCTGGAAACCAGTTTGCAACTGGGCTTCGTGCCGATCCTGGCGAGTGTGAAACCGCAGGTCTGTGCCAGCGTCGCGATTGATTTGGAAGGCGGTAGCGGACCGAACGGAATCTACATCGATGAGGCGGACTGGAAGTACATCCGTCGTCATGATGAAGTGAAGGCGAGCGTTGTTGTGCAGGCTGATGAGCCGGAGCTGGATGCGGTCTGATCGGCGTTAATCGCAAGCCATGAAAAAGGCCGCGCTCCAATGGATCGCGGCCTTTTTATTTGTAGGTACATCTTTCAGGCTTTCAGCGAATGTGAGGGCCTCTTCGCGGGCAAGCCCGCTCCCACAAGGGTTCAGTGTTGATCACAAATTCTATGCTCACTGCAAATCCCTGTGGGAGCGGGCTTCCCCGCGAAGGCGGCACCTCAGGCCCCGATGACTATTTGCCGATTGCGATCTTCGGCGCCCAGGTCAGCCATTCATCTTCGAACTTGTCGAACAGCGGGAAGGTTTGTTCAGCCCGTGCCGGGCTGCCCATGCGATCACCGTCCGGGGTGGCAAAGGCGACACCGCCCTGAATCAGTGTCTCAAGCGATTCAGTACGCACCGTTGCACCTTTGAACAAGCCGTAGTCGAGACCAAAACCGCTGCTATTCCAGAAACGCGTACCGCTGCGTACCAGCGACGCGTATTTCGGCTCGATCAGAATGTGTATCAACACACGATCCGCCGTCTGTCCGAGTTCATAGCCTGTGACCTTGCCGACGGTGATTTCACGGTAGGTCACCGGCACACCGGTTTTCAACGAACCACGGCGGGCGGCACTCAACACCAGGCTCAAGCCGGCTTCGTGCTTGGTGCTTTCCGGGGGGGTGGCCAACGCTACGAAATTCTTCTGCGGGCCGAGGTTCTTCGCAGCAGGTTGCACTTCGATGTATTGGCCGGTCACCAACGTTTCGAGGTTGGTGGTCTTGATCAGACCCAGTTCAGGTTTAACCACCCAGAACTGAGTACCTGCCCGGGCAATGTGCTCCGGCACCTCGGTGATCCGCGCAGTGAGCAGTACCGATTGCAGATCATCAGTGAGGTCGACGTCTTCAATCTTGCCGACATCCAGGCCTTTGAATCGCACAGGCGTACCGGTACGCAAGCCATCGGCGCGCTCAACCTTAATGGTGACCACGGTGCCTTTCTGATTGGCTTCGTCATGGTTGGCGAACAGACGGAAACGCGGAATTTTCCTTTGCAGTGGCGCCTTGGCTTCCGGTGTTTCGAAAGCAATACCGCCAGCCATCAGGCTTTGCAAGGATTCACTTTTGACCTGGATTCCGCCCGTCAATCCGCCCGTGAGCGTGATGCCGCTAGCATTCCAGAATCGCGTCGAGGCGTTGACCAGTCCTTCATATTCCTTCTCGATGTGAACACCGATGACCAGTTGCTTCCTTTTCTTGGAAAACTGATAACTCTGCACGGAACCGACTTTGACCTGTTTGTAGAGAATCGGACTGCCGACTTCCAGAGATCCCAGGTTCTCGGTGAACAACACCAGGTGCAGGCCCGGCGAACGCAAATCCAGCGGCGGCGCCTTGGGCCGTGCCACGAATTCGCGTTGCGGCGCTGAGCCTTTATCGCCAGGGCGCACCGCAATGTAGTTACCTTTTACCAACGCTTCCAGACCGGTGATGCCCGCGAGGGAAATCGACGGTTTGACCACCCAGAACTGAGTACCGGTGACCAGGTAATCTTCGGCCAAAGGATCAAGGGTCAATTCAGCCGTGGCACCGGACAGGTCCGGATCGATCTTCAGCGCTTTCAGGTTGCCGACCTGAATACCTTTGTACATCACCGGCGTACGGCCAGCTTGCAAGCCTTCGAAGTCGGTGAGTTTGACCTTGACCCGAATGCCGGCAGCCGCAGCGTCAAAGTCTTCGTAGAGACGGAACGGCAAGCTAGGATCGGTAGGCGGACTGTCTTTGCGATTCTCCGGTGTGGCAAACGCGATACCACCGGCGACGATACTGGCAAGCGACTCACTGCGAATTTTCACACCGGACAGGTTCGCATCAATGCTGACGCCGCTGGCGTTCCAGAAACGCGTGTGTTTGCGCACCAGATTGGCGTAGGTAGGTTCAATGAAAACTTTGAGTTCGACGGTGCTTTGGTCTTGCGAGAGCACATAGCTTTTGATTTCGCCGACCTTGATCTGCTTGTAGAACACTGGGCTGCCACGGTTGAGGGAGCCTAGGCGATCAGCCTTGATGGTCAGGTGCAAACCCGGTTTGGCGTCGGACAAAGGAGGTTCTTCGGCCAGCGCTTTGAATTTTCGAGTGGGCTCACCTTCACCGGGACTGATCGCTACGTAATTACCCGAGACCAGCGTTTCCAGACCGGTGATACCGGCCAGGGTCACGCTCGGTTTGACCAGCCAGAAGCGTGTGCTCGTCTTGAGGTATTGCTCGACATCCTTATTCATCTCGACAGTCGCGATCACGCCTTTGGAAGCACCTTCGTCATCGAGTTTGAGGGCTTTCACCTTACCGACGGACATGCCTTTGTAGACCACTTCGGTCTTGTTGGCCTGGATGCCTTCGCCGCTTTCGAAACGTATCTGAACCTCGATGCCGGTCTCGTTGTAAGCACGCCAGCCGAGCCAGCCGCCAATGATCAAAGCGACCAAGGGCAGAATCCAGATGGCTGACCAGTTCGAGGCCGGTCGGGTTTTCGCTGTAGGCAAATCAGTCATGGTCGTCGTCCGACTCCGTGTTATCCCAAATCAGTCGGGGATCGAAAGAAACTGCGGCAAGCATCGTCAAAATCACCACACTGGCGAAGGCGATGGCGCCAAGATTGGCTTCAATGCTGGCAAGC
>Ga0247818_10001157_pt1 | contig 16598 bp, 14 predicted proteins | sample 13C_Glucose_Day1_FD_192424 | JGI IMG/M metagenome (GOLD analysis project Ga0247818, IMG submission 192424) | Soil microbial communities from agricultural site in Penn Yan, New York, United States - 13C_Glucose_Day1 | ecosystem: Environmental > Terrestrial > Soil > Agricultural land | place... | reverse complement strand
AGCTGATGAACAAATTGATCGTGAGTCTGCTGTTGACCGTGGGGATCTCCGGCATTGCCCATGCTGCAGGTGAGCCAGTCAAACCTGGTGACGCCGCCGCAGGCCAGGCAAAAGCCGCCGTATGTGGTGCCTGTCATGGCCCGGATGGCAACAGCATGGCGCCTAACTTTCCAAAACTGGCCGGCCAGGGTGAACGCTACCTGACCAAGCAGTTGCACGACATCAAGTCGGGCAAGCGCACCGTTCTGGAAATGACTGGCCTGCTGACCAACCTGAGCGACCAGGATCTGGCGGACATCGCCGCCTACTTCGCCAGCCAAAAGGGCAGTGTCGGCGCCGCCGACCCGAAAGTCGTGGCTCGCGGCGAAGCACTGTTCCGCGGTGGCGACCTGGCCAAGGGCCTGCCAGCCTGCACCGGTTGCCACTCGCCAAACGGCGCGGGTAACGCAGCAGCAGGCTTCCCGCACCTGGGCGGCCAGCATGCTCAATACATCGGCAAGCAACTGACCGATTTCCGCAAGGAAGAAGGCGGCCGTACCAATGACGGCGATACCAAACCGATGCAAAGCATTGCCAAGAAGCTGAGCGACGAAGACATTGCCGCAGTGTCCAGCTACATCCAGGGCCTGCACTAAGACCGGCAAATCGGGCGTTGATCGGGGTCTGCATCTCCTGCAACGTTAACGCTCCATTAATCCGTCACAGCAAGTATGAAAAGGGTGGCCTTGGCCGCCCTTTTTTGTGGCCGCTGCCGTTACACTACAGAACTCGGGCCCGCCATGACCTGTCTTAATCCAGGTCCCGCGAGGCGATAAAATTTGTCCAGGAGTAAAGCATGCGTAATCTGATCATCAGCGCCGTTTTTGCCGCTGCCAGCCTGTTCGGCATGACTGCCCAAGCCGCTGAAGCCCCCGCTGCACCTTATGTCGAGCTGAGCAATCCGGTGCCGGTCGCCGTGCCTGGCAAGATCGAAGTGGTGGAGCTGTTCTGGTACGGTTGCCCGCACTGCTACGCCTTTGAACCGGTGATCAACCCATGGGTTGAAAAGCTGCCATCCGACGTTAATTTCGTGCGTATTCCTGCCATGTTTGGTGGCCCGTGGGACGCTCACGGTCAGATGTTCCTGACCCTCGAAGCCATGGGCGTCGAGCACAAGGTCCACGCTGCAGTGTTCGAAGCCATCCAGAAAGAACACAAGAAACTGACCGACAAGAACGACATGGCCGACTTCCTCGCCACCCAGGGCGTCGACAAGGACAAGTTCCTGGCTACCTTTGACTCTTTCGCCATCAAGGGCCAGATCAACAAAGCCAAAGAACTTGCGAAGAAATATGAAATCACCGGCGTACCCACCATGATCGTCAACGGCAAATATCGTTTTGACGTGGGCTCCGCCGGCGGTGCCGAACAAGCCCTGCAACTGGCCGATAAACTGGTCGACCAAGAGCGAGCGGCTAACAAGGCTGCCGCCAACTAAGCGAGGCGCCTGCCATGCGCCGCTGGGGAACCGAACGTGTCGTTGGCCTGCATGATCCGCGGGTCAACGAGCATCACCTGGAGTCGACGGGCCTGCCCGCAGACAGCCGTCTGCGCTTGCTCAGCTTCAATATCCAGGTCGGCATCAGCACCGAGCGGTATCGGCATTACCTGACCCGGGGCTGGCAACACCTGTTGCCGCACACCGGGCGTGCCGACAATCTGCAAAAGATCGGCAATCTGCTGGGCGATTTCGATCTGGTCGCCCTGCAGGAAGCCGATGGCGGCAGCCTGCGCTCAGGCTACGTCAATCAAGTCGAACACCTGGCCCAGCTCGGCGCCTTCCCTTACTGGTACCAACAACTCAATCGCAACCTCGGTCGCCTGGGCCAGCACAGCAACGGCGTGCTCAGCCGCCTGCGGCCGTGGGCGATCGAGGACCATCCGTTGCCAGGACCGAAAGGTCGCGGGGCGATACTGGTACGTTTCGGTGAAGGCCCGGAAGCGCTGGTGGTGGTCATGATGCACCTGGCACTCGGTGCTCGTGCCCGCAGCCTGCAACTGGCGTACATCCGCGAGCTGATCGGTGGCTACAAGCACCAGGTATTGATGGGTGACATGAACACCCATGCCAGTGACCTGTTGCAAAACTCCCCATTGCGCGACCTGGGCCTGCTGGCCCCGCAACTGGATGCGACATTCCCCAGCTGGCGCCCGCAGCGCTGCCTGGACCATATTCTGCTGAGCCCGAGCCTGACCCTGGAAAAGGTCGAGGTGCTGGCGCAACCCATTTCCGATCACCTGCCGGTCGCGGTAGAAATTCGTCTGCCGGGTTCGCTCACGGCCGATGCATTGCCCGCGTTGAGTCCTGCCCCCCCGCGGATCCCATGAATGAGCGACGAAGCACAGCGCTGGAAAGAGAAGTACCTGCAAAGCATCGAACAACAGGAAAAGCTCGAACGTCGCTGGGACGCCCGGCTCGACCTGCTGCGCCGGGGCCTGGTACGCAGCACGCTGGCAGCAGAGGGCACCGATCGAGTCGTTGACCAATGCATGAAGGAGATGCGCGACGTCGTGCGCACCGACGACATGGACGCCGGTCTCGCCGCCCTGCTGCCACGCCTGGAAAAAGCCGTACTCGACTCCGAACAGCGTCGGGAAACCCGGATCAACCAGACCAGCGCCGCCCTCACCGCCCTGGTCACGCAGTTGCAGACGTTGCCGCTGCCCCGGGAAGTGAGTCGCCCCCTCAAGCACTTCGCCAAACAACTGGACAGCCGCGTCAGCCAAGCGCGTGAGATCCCGTTGCTGCTCGGCGAACTGAGCGGGCTGCAGGGCAAGGCCCTGAGCCAGCTGGAGAGCCCGGCGGAACCCGAGCGCCCAGGACTGCTGCAGCGGCTGTTCGGGCAACGTGAAGTCGACGAAGCCTCCCCTGCAGAACAAGCACTTTTCGCGCACACGGGCGAAACCGTTTTGGCGCCTGTGGTCGCGAGCCCGTCAGTCATCGCTGACAGCGCGCCGCACGCAACCCCGCAGATACCGGCTGCAACCCAACCAGTTGCTGTTACGCCAATCCTTGAGCCGCCACAACTGACCGTCCAGCCTGTCGTCACACCCATGGCCCAGGCTGAACAGGCACTCAATCCCGACGAATTGAACCCGGCGCTGTTGCTCGACACCCTGCCGCTGCCCTCGCCCATGGCCAAGGCCCTGGCAGCCGTCGATCCACAGCAGCCCGAGCAGGACATACTCTACGCCCTGCCCGACTCGCCCGAACCGTCCTACAGCTCGGTGGCCAAACACATCGAAGAGACCTTGTTAGGCCTGCTCGATGACCTGACGCTGCCCGAGCGTCATCGCCCGCAAGCCGAATCCATGCGGGAACGACTGAAAAACGGTTTGAACTGGTACGAATTGCTGCCGATCCTCGACGATCTGGCGACTTTGATGCTGGCAATCTCTGACAGTGGCCAACACGAATTCGAAGCCTATCTGCAGCGGCTCAACGAACGCCTGGAATCGTTCCAGAGCAACCTGCAGGCCGCCAGCGCCGGTCATGCCGACAGCCGAACTGCCGCCCATGCGATGGACACGCAGATTCGTGAACAGGTCGACGGCTTGCAGAGCAGCGTGCAGGAAGCAGCCGACCTGGATGACCTCAAGCACATCCTGGAAAATCATCTGGAAGGCTTGCTCGGCACCATGGACCAGCACCGTCAGCAGCGCGATGAGCGTGAACAGGAGGTGGCAGCCCGCCTGCAGAGCCTGGCCGAACGGGTTGCCCACATGGAACAGGAAGCCCAGGGCTTTCGCGAGCATCTCGAAGAGCAGCGCCAGAAAGCCTTGATCGACCCGCTGACCGGCCTGCCCAACCGCGCGGCCTGGAGCGAACGCCTGGAACATGAAATCGGCCAATGGCAGCAGCACGGCAATACGCTGATGCTGGCCATGCTCGATCTCGATCACTTCAAGCGCATCAATGACAATTACGGGCACCTGGCGGGTGACAAAGTACTCAAAATCATTGCCAGCGTGCTGCGCAAACGCCTGCGCGGAACGGATTTCATTGCGCGCTTTGGCGGCGAAGAGTTTGTCCTGCTGATGCCGTCCACGGCCCCGGCGAGCGGCCTGAAACTCCTGGAAACCCTGCGTGCCTCGATCGAAGCCTGCCCTTTTCACTTCAGGGGTGAACCGGTCACCGTCACCCTCTCCATGGGTCTGGCTGCGTTCAAACCTGGCGAGCACAGCGATCTGGTGCTGAAAAGAGCCGATCAGGCGCTCTACCGCGCCAAAAATGCTGGGCGCAACCGGGTGGAGATGGGCTGAGGGCTGGTCGCTCCATTTTGTTCAAATCGTTGCGATGGGCCAACACGCACAAGCCAGTACGTTACACTGTTGCATTACTGTCTTTAGCGTGTTGGCTTCCCCATGAAATATCTTGCTCTCATCGTGTCGCTGATCCTCTTGGCCGGCTGCGCCAGCGGTCCCCGCTACGACACCAGCCATGCTTCCGCCAATCACGACAGTCGCATTCAATTCGTCGTGCTGCACTACACCTCGGCTTCGCTGGAGCGCTCGCTTCAACTGCTCACCCATGGTGAAGTCAGCAGTCATTACCTGATCGGCGACAACAAGAGCGCGACCATCTACAAGCTGATGGATGAAAACCTGCGTTCCTGGCACGCCGGGGAAAGCCAATGGCAAGGCCGCACCTGGATGAACTCAAGCTCTATCGGCATCGAAATCGTCAATCCGGGCTTCAAGGACACCCCGACCGGGCGCCTGTGGTACCCCTACACCGAAGCGCAGGTCCAATCCCTGATCGTCCTGCTCAAGGACATCAGCCAGCGCTACGCAATCAACCCTCGTAACATTGTCGGCCATAGCGACATCGCCCCCTTGCGCAAACTCGATCCCGGCCCCCTGTTTCCCTGGAAGCGCCTGGCTGAGCAAGGGATCGGAATATGGCCGAACGAGCAAGCCGTAGCCCGCCAGCAAACCCGGTTTGAAACGCAGCTGCCGAGCATCAGCTGGTACCAGACGCAACTGGCACGCTTCGGTTATGACACGCCGCAAACCGGCGAACTGGACGTCGCAACCCGCCATGTACTGGCGGCTTTCCAGATGCATTTCCGACCGGCGCGCTATGACGGCACGCCGGACGCACAAACGGCTGCGATGCTTCAGGTTTTAAATCAGACAAAATAATGACGATCGCCCGACGGTCAGCACGTTTCTCAAACAGCAGCTATAACTCATTGGTAATTCTTCGGATATTCCATAATGACTGCTGCTCGAGAGACACTCGGAAGTTGGTTCTATCGCCCTTGGTTCCTGGCGATGCTGGCTGCTGTCTTGAGCGCTGCATTGATGATGGCCGGCAGCTACCTCGTGGCCATCCACCAGGTTGAGCAAAACGAAAGCTGGGAAATGAACGCCCAGGGCGAACGTTTTCTCGCCCGGCTGGAGCAATTGTTCGGGCAGTTGCGCGAAAGCCTCGATGACCTGGAAGCCCAACCACTGCGTAGCTGCGACGACGACATGATCGCGACTCTGCAGCAGGTCAGCTTCAATTATCGCTTCGTCTATGAAGCGGCCTACATGGACGACTCGCGAATCTGCTCCAACCGCCCGCGCCAGGGAGGCTTGTCCCTGATACGCCCCCCGGACATCAAGGGCCCCACCTACAGTTACTGGTTGAACACCACCACCGAGCCCGATGAAAACCGTGCCGCGCTGATGCTCGGACGCGGCAACTTTCGGGTCGCGACCTCCCGCGGCCATTTGACCGACATGGTCGACCTGTCGCCGGGTAGCAGCCTGCTTGTAGTACTCGACCATGGCACCCGCGCAATTCCGGTACTGGGTGTCGCACAAGCCTGGCCCCCGACTGGAGATTGGCCCCCGAAAACCCGCGATGCACTGCAAGTCACCCAGACCAGCCTGATCTATCGCATGCCCACCGATAACCCGGTATACCAGTTGGTGCTGATCAGCCCGCGCAGTGGCACCCATATACCGCCCGTGTGGTGGTGGCTGCTGCCTGCCTGTGTGTTGTTGGCAGTGTGCGTAGGTTTCCTGGTGTTTCTGCTGGTGCGTCAGCGCCAATCACTGGATGCCGAACTGACCGGCGCCATCCGTCGAGGTGAGTTGCAAGTGCTGTATCAACCGATCTTCGACCTCGACAGCCGCAACTGTGTCGGGGCTGAAGCCTTACTGCGCTGGCGCCGGCCGGATGGCACCCTGACCAGTCCCGACCTGTTCATCCCAATGGCCGAGAACACCGGGCAGATCCGCCAGATGACCGACTTTGTCCTGCAACGCCTGCTCGAGCAGCTGGGGCAACTGCTGCGGGCCAATCCGCAACTTTACATCTCGGTCAACCTGGCGGCCTGCGACGTCATGGTCCCGCGGATCGGCCAAGTGATGGCTCGGCTGTTGACCCTGCACCGGGTCGCGGCCAAGCAGATCGCCTTCGAAGTCACTGAACGCGGATTGATCGACGTGGTGGTGGCCCGGGAAAACCTGCAAGCCTTGCGGGATGTCGGGCATCAGGTACTGATCGATGACTTCGGCACCGGTTATTGCAGCCTCGCCTACCTGCAAACCCTGCCGGTGGATTGCCTGAAGATCGACAAGGCGTTCATCGATGCCCTGGGCCATGACGCGGCGAGCAGCGGCGTCGCCCCGCATATCATCCACATGGCCCAGTCACTGCATTTGAAGGTGATTGCCGAGGGTATCGAGCATGAAGCCCAGGCGGCACTCCTGAGCAGTGAGGGGGTGAAGTTCGGCCAGGGCTGGCTGTTCGCTCATGCACTGAGTGCGGTGCAGTTTATCGAGCTGATTACCCGCGGTCGCCGGATCGCCGGTCGACGCCTGGATGACGAGGCGTAAAAGCGCCTACACAGCCAACGTCATATAGAACTGAGTTCCCTGCCCCGGTCGCGAGTACACGCCCATCCGGCCACCGTGCAGTTGCACGATTTCCTTGCACAACGCCAGACCGAGCCCGGCCCCGCCTTTCTTGCGGCCGACCTGGACAAAGGGCTCGAAGATCCGCCCCTGCTGCCCATAGGCAATGCCTTCACCGTTATCTTCGACGCTGATGATGACCCGGTCCCCATGCCGCCTGGCTTGCAAGCGAATCAGCCCGCCGGCGGCCGTGTGGCGCAGTGCATTATCGATCAGGTTGTCGAGCACCCGGTCCAATTGCGGCTGATCGGCTTGCAAGTGTGGCAAGGGGCCCTGGACTTCGACCAACAGCTCGACGCCCTTCTCTTGCGCGCCGTCGGTAAAGCGAATCCGCGCTTGCTCCAGCAAATCATCGATGGAACATGGCGTAAGGGTGAGCTTCTGCAAGCCGTTCTGGTAGCGAGAGAAATTCAGCAAGTCGTTGATCAGTTGCATCAGCCGCTGCATTTCTTCATTGACGGTATCCAGCAGGTCGGCTTCACGGGATTCCTGCGGAAAATGCGCGCGCTCGCGGAACAGGCCGAAGGCCATGTGCATGCCGGTCACGGGGGTGCGCAGTTCGTGGGAGGCACGCAAGACGAACTCGCTGCGCACCCGCTCGAAAGCACGCTGTTCAGTCACATCGTGCAGCACCATCACCGCGCCGAGAATCTGCCCTTGGGTATGAATGACCGGCGTGAGGCTATATGTCAGCAACCGCGTTTCACCATCAACCTCGATATTCAGGTCATCCGGCACCCGCTCCAGTGTGCCGCCACGCAGAACCAGCTGCAGTTGTTCATCGAGCTCGGGGTGCTCCAGCGCCTCCCCCAGGCCTCGCCCGAGTCGATCGGTGTCCCAACCCAACTGACGCTGAGCAACCGGGTTGAGGTGCTCCAGGTGCCCCTGGCGGTCGATCATCAGCAATCCGTCGTCGATGCCATCGAGCACCGCCTGCAAACGCTGCTGTCCCGCCAGCAACTCATCTACGTTGGTGGCCTGATGCTGGCGTAGCGCTTCAGCCATGATCCCGAAGCGCCGGGTCAGCTGATTCAGTTCCACGGCCGACGACACCGGCAGCGTGACGTCGAAATTACCCTGGCCGATATGGTCCGCTGCCTGCGCCAGCGCCTCGATAGGCTCGCCGAAGCGCCGAGCGATGGCGTGCGCGGTCACGAAGCCGATGATCAGTACCGCCAGCCCGACCAGGCCAAGCAGCCCGGCGATCAGCAGCGCACGCTCACGGGCCTCGCGTTCGATGGTGCTGATGCCTTCCAACGCCCGCTTGTGGTCGGTGATCAGACCATTGCGCAGTAAATTGAATTTTTCGGTCAGCTCATCGTTGCCGCTGAGCACGCGCGTTGGGTCAGCGGAATCCTCATACGCACGAATGAAGCTCAGATAGTCGGCCTTGGCCTTTTTGAAACCGTGTCCGAGGCTTTCGTCCGACGGCTCCAGCGCAATGCCCTCCTCCAACAATTCAAGGTAATGCTGTCTGGATGCTTCGAAGGCGGCGCGATCGTTCTTTTCGCTGAGCATGATGATCAACTGGTCGCCCAGCGTCTGACGCAACTTGAGTCCCAGATCCAGGGTGACAAAGTTGTTGCGCACCAGCGCTTCCTGGCTCCCGGCCATCTGCAGCACACTGACCAGCCCGAGCAGCAGACCAAGCAGTGCGACGGTGATCAGCGCGGAAATGCTGAGGAAAAGACGAGTCTGCAACTTCATCGGCAGTTTCATCGCCGCAGACTCACAGGTTGTACTGCTTGCGCTTGCGATACAGTGTCGATGCGTCGATGCCCAAAGTCTTGGCGGCTTGATCCAGGGTACCTGCGGTGGCGAGGACGGCACCGATATGGGCTTTTTCCAGCTCATCAAGACTCAATGGGGCACCAATACGCGGGGCGTTATTGATGGGTGCTTCGGACATGCCCAGGTGGGTGATCTCGACCCTTTCCTGCGGGCAAATGATACTTGCCCGTTCAACCACGTTACGCAGTTCGCGAATGTTACCTGGCCAGCGGTAACCGAGCAGCGCTTCACGGGCCTCGTCGCTGAAGCCCCGAGCCGGACGGGCGTATTCCTTGACGAACCGGGCCAAAAACCGGTCGGCGAGGGTGAGAATGTCTTCCCGGCGTTCACGCAGCGGCGGCAGGTGCAACGTGATGACGTTGAGGCGATACAGCAGGTCCTCGCGGAAACGGCCGTCGCGGACCATGTCTTCGAGGTTCTGGTTGGTGGCCGCGAGAATGCGCACATCGGCCCGACGGGTGACGGGATCACCTACCCGCTCGTACTCTTTGTCTTGAATGAAACGCAGCAATTTTGGTTGCAGAACCAAGGGAAAATCGCCGATTTCGTCGAGAAACAATGTACCGCCATCTGCTTGATTGACGCGACCCAACGTACTTTCACTGGCACCGGTAAAAGCTCCGCGGCTATGGCCAAACAGTTCGCTTTCCATAAGCTCGGCAGTGAGCGACGGGCAGTTGATAGTGATGCAGGACTTCTTCGCGCGCTTGCTCCAGCCGTGAATTGCCTGCGACAGCTCGCCCTTCCCCGTTCCGGACTCCCCGAGGATCAGGATGTTGGCATCGGTACCGGCCACCTGGCGAGCCGTCTCGAGCACGACTTTCATCGCCGGGCTGTGGGAGTCCAGTCCGTCCTTGGGTTTACGTATCTCACCTTCCAGCGCCTCCAGACGCGCCGATAACTGCCGTACTTCCAGCTGCTTGGCCGTGGCCAGGCGTAACTGATCGGGGCTGCATGGCTTGACCAGATAATCGGCGGCACCCGCCTGGATCGCATCCACGGCAGTGTCCACGGCCGAATGCGCAGTGACGATCACTACGCGCATCCACGGCGCCTGGATGCGCATCTGCGCCAGAACGTCCAGGCCGTTGTCCTCTCCCAGGCGCAAATCCAGAAAGCACAGGTCGAAGACTTGGCGCTGCAGCAAGGCTTCCGCCTGCGCGGCGCTGTTAGCGGTCGCCACGCTGTAGCCTTCATCTTCAAGGCAATAGCGGAAGGTTCGCAGGATGGCAGACTCATCGTCCACCAAAAGAATGCGGCCTTGGTGCTCAGTGGCGGATTCCATTTTCCTACGCTCCTTAATGAATGATCTTGGTTAGTCACGGAAAAATCGGGCAAGTTGCATGGTTTATTCTGATCCATTCCTGCCCTGTCAGGGTAGCTATCTCCTGTCCCCTCGCTTCAGATCCGTGTTTGCGCGTTTTTCATAGCAAACCCGCATCAGAGATGCCTTGCGTCCATTTCTGACAGCTGCGCCCTCTTCTCAATTCAAAAATATTGCGAAGTCTTTGCGTCCAGTCGTGCATTACGCACGACCGCACGAGGGCCCATCGTGCAGGATGCGTCAGGTCACCTTTGCGGCATATCTATAAGTAATTGTTTTTTAACGATTTTTTTAAGGAAAAAAGCTGGCATGCAGGCTGCAATAACCTGATTAACGCAGGGCAACAACAAACGCCCTCAACCCGATATCCCCAGCGTGGGAGGAGCTTCAGGATGAATCGTCAACGTGCCGCCCAATTGCATCTCTCGCCACTGCATGTTCAGCAAGGCCTGTTTGCGGTACTTGCACTGTTGATCACCCTGTTCGCCGGTCAACAGTTTCTTCTTTGGGAACAGAGCCAGCAGCCAGAAGCCCCGAGCGTATCGTTTGAACATCCGACCCAAACCCACTTCAGCGCGGCAGGCAGCGGTTTGGCAGATAACGCCCCGATGAGAATGATGGACGTCGATCAGGCACAACCGGCCGATGAGATGCCCCGTCAGGAACGTTGGGTGTTCTAAGCACATTCGACTTGGTGCGCTCGTCGCGCCGGGAATGCAGCACCTTTAAATAGAAACGTAAGGAGAATCACCATGTTGAGCTGGGCAATCACATTCTTGATCATTGCCATTGTCGCCGCAGTCCTGGGCTTCGGTGGTATCGCGGGCACCGCCACGGGTATCGCCAAGATTCTCTTTGTCGTGTTCCTGGTGATGTTCATCGCTTCCTTCTTCTTTGGCCGCCGCGGCCGAGGGTGAACATGAGCGTTTCGTTAAAGACACTGGCAGCCGCCCTGCTTCTGGGCGGTAGTGCCATGGCAACCGCTGCCAATGATGGGCAGGCACGGGTCAACGAGCTCTTGAACGCTGACCCGCAGTATCGCGAAACCTGGCAAGGCGTTGTGAAAAAGGAAGAACGCTTGCCGGAATGGGTGATGAACCTGTCTGGCGATGCCGAACAAATGAACGCCGTTGAAGAGGATGGCGACAAGTATCTGGTGGGACCGCTGTGTCATTCCCAGGCCAGTTGCACCACCGAACGCTTGATCGTCGCCGTCAGTTTCGACAAAAAGGAAGCCTACGCCATGCTGGTCGAAGTACCGGCAGGTTTACCGGCCGACAAGTCACCGACGAGGCACGCCAACTACCGCTTCCTCGGAAAACCGGACCAGGGTATGCAGAACTTGTTAATGGAACAGCTGAAAAAAGATCCAAAGTGGTACTGATTTCCAGACGCGAAAGAAGCACACCGCTTCTTTGCCGCTGCGCCACCTGAGGAAGGCAGGCGCATGACCAAGGGGTCGGGACGTTCTGCCTGTTTCAGGGGCGGAGTGACCTACGGGTACAGGGAGTGCCTGCGCGAGGGCCGGGTCAGGGTGAACCAGCCACGCAAGTTCGCCGGCCACAGGCGGCTCGACGGACTTGCGTAGAGCTTTACTGCTGAGTGCGTTGATTGGAACAGTCCGTTGGTTTCGTTAGCGGCGCTTCAATTGTGACCGTACATCGAGAAAAATCGCCTTTCTTTTCCCCCCGGATCTCGGCGCGCATCAGAGATTTTTCCTTCTTTTCAGTCCCCCTCCTCCCTGATCAAAAAACACCCAACCTGCTCTGTGATGGCCGGTTCACGGCACTTATGCCTGCCAATATGTCGCATTCGAACCGGTTGGGACGCGCGTTTCACACAAAAAACCTCATGCCGATTCGGCATAGGGTAGGCGTTTACGGCATTAGACGCCGCATCCTTGCATCGGAATAGTTGCGCCTTTTTTCGCCTGCCAGAGAGCCACTAACAAGCGCTCCGGGGCTCCTTATACGGGGGCAAGTGCTCTGTCGTTTTCGCCACAAGCGGAGCCGGTCGTGCATCTGCCCGAGTCAAACTGAAGTAAGGGTAAAGATATGAAGAAGGCAAAGCTTAGCCTCGCCTGGCAGATCCTCATCGGTCTGGTATTGGGGATTGCAATCGGTGCGCTGCTCAACCATTTCAGTGCCGAAAAAGCCTGGTGGATCAGCAACGTCCTGCAACCAGCGGGCGATATCTTTATCCGTCTGATCAAGATGATCGTGATCCCGATCGTCATCTCTTCCCTGATCGTCGGCATTGCTGGCGTGGGTGATGCCAAGAAACTGGGGCGCATCGGCTTCAAGACCATCGTCTACTTCGAGATCGTCACCACCATCGCCATCGTGGTCGGTCTGCTGCTGGCCAACCTGTTCCATCCAGGTGCCGGCATCGACATGAGCACCCTGGGTACTGTGGACATTTCCAAGTACCAGGCCACCGCGGCCGAGGTTCAGCATGAACACGCGTTCATCGAAACCATCCTCAACCTGATCCCGTCGAACATCTTCGCGGCCATGGTTCGCGGCGAAATGCTACCGATCATCTTCTTCTCCGTGCTGTTCGGTCTCGGCCTGTCGAGCCTGCAGGCGGACCTGCGCGAGCCGCTGGTGAAGATGTTCCAGGGCGTTTCGGAAAGCATGTTCAAGGTCACCCACATGATCATGAACTACGCGCCAATCGGCGTGTTCGCCCTGATCGCGGTGACTGTCGCCAACTTCGGCTTCGCGTCGCTGATTCCGCTGGCCAAACTGGTGATCCTGGTTTATTTCGCCATCGCCTTCTTCGCCTTCGTGGTGCTGGGCCTGATTGCTCGCCTGTTCGGCTTCTCGGTGATCAAGCTGATGCGCATCTTCAAGGATGAGCTGGTACTGGCCTACTCCACCGCCAGTTCCGAAACCGTGCTGCCGCGTGTGATCGAGAAGATGGAAGCTTATGGCGCGCCAAAAGCCATTTGCAGCTTCGTGGTGCCAACCGGTTACTCGTTCAACCTGGACGGCTCGACTCTGTACCAGAGCATTGCAGCCATCTTCATTGCCCAGCTGTACGGCATCGACCTGTCGATCAGCCAGCAATTGCTGCTGGTACTGACCCTGATGGTCACCTCCAAAGGCATCGCCGGCGTACCGGGCGTGTCCTTCGTGGTGCTGCTGGCGACCCTGGGCAGCGTCGGTATCCCGCTCGAAGGCCTGGCTTTCATCGCCGGTGTCGACCGGGTGATGGACATGGCGCGTACCGCTCTGAACGTCATCGGCAACGCCCTGGCCGTGCTGGTCATCGCTCGCTGGGAAGGCATGTACGACGATGCCAAGGGCCAGCGCTACTGGAACTCCCTGCCGCACTGGCGCAGCAAGGAAAAGCTGCCGGCTGGCGAAACCTCCAGCAACTGACACACAACCTGCAGGAGCTGGCTTGCCAGCGAAGAGGCCTTCAAGCCTTGCATCGCCAATGAGGATGCCTTCGCCAGCAAGCCGGTTCCTACAGATGTTTAGCGCATAGACAAACCCCGGAGAAATCCGGGGTTTGTCGTTTCTGGTCACCCCGCTATCATTCGCGCATCTTTTGGGGGATTTGACTGATGCTTAATGGCCTGTGGCTTGGCTTCTTCATCGTGGCGGCCGTGTCGGCGCTGGCGCAATGGCTGATCGGCGGCAACGCCGGGATCTTCGCGGCGATGGTGGAAAGCATCTTCGCCATGGCCAAGTTGTCGGTGGAGGTCATGGTCCTGCTGTTCGGCACGCTCACCCTGTGGCTGGGCTTTCTACGGATCGCCGAGAAAGCCGGGATCGTCGAATGGCTGGCCAAGGCCCTTGGCCCCTTGTTTTTGCGCCTGATGCCGGAAGTCCCGGCCGGCCACCCTGCCATCGGCCTCATTACCCTGAACTTCGCCGCCAACGGCCTGGGCCTGGACAATGCCGCCACGCCCATCGGCCTCAAGGCCATGAAGGCCCTGCAGGAGCTCAACCCCAGCGCAACGATCGCCAGTAACGCGCAGATCCTGTTCCTGGTGCTCAATGCCTCTTCACTGACCCTGCTGCCGGTGACGATCTTCATGTACCGCGCCCAGCAAGGCGCGCCCGACCCGACACTGGTGTTCCTGCCCATCCTGCTCGCTACCAGTTGCTCGACCATTGTCGGCTTCCTGTCCGTGGCCTTCATGCAGCGCCTGCGCGTCTGGGACCCGGTCGTGCTGGCATATCTGATTCCCGGCGCCCTTGCCCTTGGTGGTTTCATGGCACTGCTGGGGACGATGTCCGCCACTGCGCTGGCGGGATTGTCTTCAATCCTCGGCAATTTGACGCTATTTGGACTGATCATGGTGTTTTTGCTGATCGGGGCGCTACGCAAGGTAAAGGTCTACGAGGCGTTCATCGAAGGCGCCAAGGAGGGCTTCGATGTAGCGAAGAACCTGCTGCCGTACCTGGTGGCGATGCTCTGCGCCGTGGGCGTGCTGCGTGCGTCCGGCGCCCTGGATTTCGGCCTGGACGGCATTCGGCACCTGGTGGAGTGGGCTGGTTGGGACACGCGCTTCGTCGATGCGCTGCCGACCGCGATGGTCAAGCCGTTTTCCGGCAGTGCCGCCCGCGCCATGCTGATTGAAACCATGAAAACCTCTGGTGTGGACAGCTTCCCGGCGCTGGTGGCGGCTACGGTTCAAGGCAGTACCGAAACCACGTTTTATGTGCTGGCGGTGTACTTCGGCGCGGTGGGTATCCAGCGCGCGCGGCATGCGGTGGGGTGTGCGTTGTTGGCTGAGTTGGCCGGCGTGCTGGGGGCGATCGGGGTTTGCTACTGGTTCTTCGGATAACCACAACCCCCTGTGGGAGCGGGCTTGCTCGCGAAGGCGTAGTGTCAGGCCACCTGTATTTTGCATGACACACTGCCTTCGCGAGCAAGCCCACTCCCACATTTGGATTTGTATGGCACTTCAAGGTCTCGCGGGCGGCGCTAATTTTTGTCCTTGCTCAACCGCCCAATTCACCACCTGCGCCGTCAGCTGATCACTGGCCTGGCCGAACCCGGCCACCACCGCCGGCACCTGCACATCGCTCAACGGCTGACGCACTTCAAAGCGTTTGCTGGCGAGGATTCGCTGGTCATAACCGCGCACCAATAAGGCGTCCAGGCGCACGACCACGCTGGTGCTGCTGCCCTGATATTCCGTCTGGAATGCCTGCAAACTGCCGCCCATTTCCATATCCGCCTGGAAGTTGCTGTCATCGGTACTCAGCAATGTCACCCGACCATCGCGCTGGAAACCATCGAGCAGGCGATTGCGCAGCAATACCGGCGCCGGGTCGCTCCAGCGCGAGCCCTTGTAGCTGCTGATCACGTCGCCTTGGGGGATGACGGCAATGTTCGGGCTGTTCAACGCTTCGCTGGCCTGGGGTTTGTTCAGGCGCAACGACCAGCGCTGGGGCGTGACGTGACTGGCCGAAGCGCTGCTTTGCACCGATGGCAATCGATAGAGATCGAAGGGTTCCGACTTGGGCAGGATCGAGCACGAACTGATCAAGGTGAAGCTGGCGAGGAGGGCGAGGCAGGTTAGCTTCATGGGGTGAATTCCTTGCTCTTGTCACTGCCCAGCAGGTAGCCGCTGGGGTTGGATTCCAGGCGCTGAGAAATGGCCCGCAACGAGGTGAGGGTTTCCCGCAGTTCACGCACCGCCGGCGCCAGGCCATTGAGACCTTGCATGCCGTTGTTGAGTGATTCCTGATTGGTGCTCAGCAGCTGGTTGATCGTCGCGGTGCTCTGTTCCAGCGACTTCATGGCCTGTCCGGCGCTGCCGAACATCTGCTTGCCCTGGTCATTGAGCAAGCCGTTGGCGTTACGCATCAACGCCGACGTCTGTTCCATCATGGTGCTGGCCTGCTTGCCGACCGAGGACAGTTGCTGCATGGCCTGGCGAATATCGCCGCGCTGGTCGGCAATGACCCCGGTGGTTTGCTCAAGATGCTCCAGGGTCTTGCTGATGCGCTCGATGTTTTCCGTGGAAAACATCAGGTTGGCGTTGTGCATCAGCGTATTCACCCCGGCCATCAGGTCGTTGCTGTCATTGAGCAGGCGGGCGATGGGCGAGGGTGACGCGACGATAGTCGGCAGTTTGCCATCCTTGCCTTTGAGCGACGGGCTCTGTGGCGTACCGCCACTGAGCTGGATGATCGAGGTGCCGGTGACGCCGGTCAGCGCCAGTTTGGCCTGGGTGTCTTCCTTGATCGGGGTATCGCCGCCCAGGCGGATCCGCGCCAGCACCCGACGCGGGTCTTTCGGGTCCAGGCGCAGGGACACCACGTCACCGACCTTGATCCCGCTGTACTGTACTGAACTGCCCTTGGACAGGCCGCTGACCGCCTCGTTGAACACGACCTCGTAATCCTTGAACTCGGTGTCGACGCTGGATTTGGCCAGCCACAGGCCGAAGAGCAGGGCGCCGGTCACCACGATCACGGTGAACAGGCCGATCAATACATGATGGGCTCGGGTTTCCATGTCAGACCTCGTTGAGCTGTTGAGCGGCACTCAGCGCCGCGCGGCC
>Ga0247818_10001155_pt1 | contig 16628 bp, 10 predicted proteins | sample 13C_Glucose_Day1_FD_192424 | JGI IMG/M metagenome (GOLD analysis project Ga0247818, IMG submission 192424) | Soil microbial communities from agricultural site in Penn Yan, New York, United States - 13C_Glucose_Day1 | ecosystem: Environmental > Terrestrial > Soil > Agricultural land | place... | reverse complement strand
GCCCAAGGGACACTGGAGATCGGTGAAGCGGTTCGTCGTCTACGCGTGGAAGTGACCGGTCTGCATCAAACCCAGTTTGCCAGGATGTGCAAAATATCGGTTCGCACGCTGGTGCATATCGAGCATGGCGAGGGCAATCAGACATTGAAATCGTTGAATGCGGTGTTTCGTCCGTTTGGACTGAAAATGGGCGTGGTGCGGATCCGACGAGAGATCAATTAAAATCCGACGCTGGCGCAAGGTGCTGATTAACCTAGCTACGCCGCACATAAGCCTTGCCGTAGTGCCGCTCCATGCGCGCCTGGATCAGCTCCAGACCGATCGACATCAGCCAGTAAATGATTGCCGCCGTGGTCAGCATCTCGATGTAGCGGTAGCTCGAGCGTCCGTAGGACTGCGCCAGAAACATCACTTCCCAGACGCCCATCACCGAGATCAGTGATGAATCCTTGAGCATCGAAATGAACTGGTTGGTGGTCGGCGGGATGATCGTGCGCATCGCCTGGGGCAGGGTGATGCGCCAGAAAATCACGCTCTCGCGCATGCCCAGCGCCAGCGAAGCTTCGCGTTGGCCGTAGGGCACACCGAGGATGCCGGCGCGGAAAATCTCGCTGAGGTACGCCCCGTAGTTGAGGGACAGGGCAATGATCCCCGCCACCACCGCGCCGGGTACGACCCCCAGTTGCGGCAGGCCGAGGTAGATCAACAGGATCTGGATCAGCAGCGGCGTGCCGCGAAAGAACGAGGTGTAGAAACTGGCGATCCCGAACGCCACGGCGCTTTTCGACAGGCGCGCCAGAGCGGTGACGAAGCCCAGCAAGGACGAAGCGACGATTGCGCATGCGCAGAGAAACAGGGTCAGTGCCGCACCCTGCAGAAAGCCGTTGGGCGCCAGGTGCACGCCGAGCAGATTCGGCAGCTTGTCGAGGATGATCGAGAGCTTCAGATCGAAGCTCAGGAAAAACCCGGCGAACAGGCTGAACATCGCCGCCCAGGTCAGGTACAGGCGCGTGCGGAAACCGAACAGCCGTTGCAGGCGCGATTCAGCCACCGGTTGCGGCGGCTGTGGAGGTTTCGGGAAGGCAGTCATTGGCTGATGTCGGCGCCGATCCATTTCTGCGACAGCTTGCTCAGCGTGCCGTCCTGCTTGAGTTGCGCGAATACCTCGCGCACTTTGGCGTCCCACTCGGTATCACCCTTTTCGATGGCCACCGAGTTCGGTTCCGAGTACAGCGGCGCGCCCGCCAGTTTGAAACGCTGATCCTGATTCAGACGCGGCTGCGCGGTCACCAGGTTGGTGAGGATGGCGTCCAGGCGCACACCGGCGCCCAGGCCCAGATCCTGGAAGGCGACGTTGTCGGTATCGTACGGAGCGATCTGCACATCCTCGAACGGGTACTCCAGGCGCGTGTCTTCGGCGCCTTCGATGACCAGATTCTTGTTCAGATAACTTTCGTAGCTGCTGGCGCTGGTCAAGCCGACTTTCTTGCCGCTCAGGTCCTTGGCGCCGTGGATGCGATCGTCCTTGGCGTTGACCACGATCACGGCGGGCGAGGCGTAGTACTCGACCGGGAAATCGAACACTTCGGCGCGGGCCTTGCTCGGGGTCATGGAGCAGATGCAGATGTCATAGCGCCCGCTCCAGCGGCCGGCAGCGATCACGTCCCAGGATGGCGTTTCGAGGCGCAGCTTGACCCCCAGCTTGTCCGCGACGGCTTTGGCCACGTCCACGTCGAAGCCGTCGAGCTGATTCTGCTCATTGAGAAACGAGAAGGGTGGGTAGCTTTCCATCAGCACACCGACCAGTTGTTTTTTCTGTTCGACGCGATCGAGTGTGGCGCCGCCGAAGGCTTGAGTGGACGCGGCCAGAATCGTCAGGCCCAAGGCCAGTAGCGGTTGAAGTTTCACAGTCGACACCTGAAAAAAAAGGGGTTGTTATTAACCGAATGGTGCGTATTAAATAGTTATAAGAACTACTCTGGTAGTGAGTAATTTTCATAAGCATATGAGCGAAAAGCATATGGGCACAGCAAGCACGGTAATTCTCGATGGCGGCATGGGCCGTGAGTTGCAACGCGCCGGGGCGCCGTTTCGGCAGCCTGAGTGGTCGGCGCTGGCCCTGATCGAAGCGCCGCAGGCGGTCGAAGCGGTGCACGCCGCCTACATCGCCAGCGGGGCCAATGTGATCACCAGCAACAGTTATGCGGTGGTGCCGTTTCATATTGGCGAGGCGCGGTTTGCCGCTGAAGGTCAGGCACTGGCGACGTTGGCCGGCGAACTGGCACAGCGGGCGGTACAGGCCTCGGGCAAAGCGGTGCGAGTGGCCGGTTCATTGCCGCCGCTGTTCGGCTCCTATCGCCCGGACCTGTTCGAAGCCGCGCGGGTGAACGAATTGCTGACGCCACTGGTGAACGGCCTGGCACCGCATGTCGACCTGTGGCTGGCGGAAACCCAGAGCTCGATCATCGAGGCGCGATCGATCCGCGCCGGTCTGCCGCAGGACGGCAAGCCGTTCTGGCTGTCGTTTACCTTGAAGGATGAAGACACCGACGAGGTGCCGCGTCTGCGTTCCGGTGAATCGGTGGCCGAAGCAGCAGCAGTGGCAGCGGAATTGGGCGTCGAGACGCTGCTGTTCAACTGCAGCCAGCCGGAAGTGATCGGTGCGGCGATTGATGCGGCGCGCGATACCTTCGAACGTCTGGGTGTGCAGATTCACATCGGCGCGTATGCCAATGCGTTTCCACCGCAACCGAAAGAGGCGACGGCCAACGACGGTCTCGATCCGTTGCGCGATGACCTGGATCCGCCGGGTTATTTGCACTGGGCGATTGACTGGCAGCAGCGGGGCGCCAGCCATTTGGGCGGTTGCTGCGGGATCGGGCCGGAACACATTGCGGTGCTGGCGCAGAAACTGGGGTAAACAACAGATCAAAAGATCGCAGCCTTCGGCAGCTCCTACAGGGGATTGATGTTCACCCTGTAGGAGCTGCCGATTTTGCTTTGACGATTTAACTACGGCACTCGACCAAACCTTTGAGCTGCCCGGTCGGCGTCTGGTTGGCATCGCTCAACCACTGCTCGAACCCTGCCGCAATCGCCGGCCACTCCGAATCCACAATCGAATACCACGCGGTATCGCGGTTTTGTCCCTTGACCACCATGTGCTGCCGGAACACGCCTTCGAAGCTGAAGCCCAGGCGTTCGGCGGCGTATTTGGAGCGGGCGTTGCCGTTGTTGCACTTCCATTCCAGGCGCCGGTAGCCCAGTTCGAAAGCGTGTTTGGCCAACAGGTAAACGGCCTCGGTACTCTTCGGCGAGCGTTGCATCGACGCGCCGAAGGTCACGTGGCCGATCTCGATGCGGCCTTGCGCCGGGACGATCGACATCAGGCTGAGGATGCCCTGCACCTGGCCTGTAGCGCGGTCGATGATGCTGAAAAAATACGGATCGCTGCTGGCCGCATGGTTGTTCAACCAATCATTGAAAACGCTGCGCTGCGGGAACGGCCCGTAGGGCAAGTAATCCCACAGCTTCGGGTCGGCGCCGGGGCCTTCGAGGGCGTTGAACAGCTCGTCGCCGTGGCGCGCCGGGTCAAGGCGTTCCAGACGGATGAAGCGGCCTTCGAGCAAGGTGGCGGTGGGGGCGGGGACGCCTTTCCAGTCGGCAAGTGAAGTGGTCATGTACGTGGCTCCTTAAATGGCTTTGCGAAACTGGATGAACCCCGGACGCTCGGCGATGCGCTCGTAGAGCTGGATCGCGGTGGCATTGGTTTCGTGAGTCAGCCAATGCACCTTGCAGCAACCGTCGGCCTTGGCGGTGGCGTAGACGTGTTCGATCAGCAAGCGACCGACGCCGGTGCCACGGGTCTCTGGCACCACCAGCAGATCCTGCAGGTAGCAGGAGTTTTCGATGCTCCAGTTCGAGCGGTGGTAGATGAAATGCACCATGCCCACCGCCTTGCCATCGGCCCAGGCGAGGGCGGCGTGGGTCGGTTCGCTCGGGTCGAGGAAGCGCTGCCAGGTGCTGTGACTGACGGCGTCCGGCAATTCGCTGTTGTAGAAGCGCAGGTAGGCCTGCCACAACGGCAGCCAGGCGGCGTGATCACCGGCAGTCACCGGGCGGATCTGGATCTGACTCATGCTGATTTCCTTAACGCATCAAGTGGGCGAGGGTCTGGTCATGGATGTCGGGGCTGGCAGTCAGGCCTTCGCGCACGCCGGCAATGTCTTCGGCGCTGCGGTTCTGGCTGAGTTTGCGTTTGCCTTCGAGGCGGTCGATCGGGATGGCAAAACCGACGATGGCCTTGAGCATGCCGTCGATGTAGTCGGCCGGCGCGTCGTCGACCCTCCACGGTTGCGCGCGACCGGCTTCATGGCGGTCGGTCAGCGTGCTGACGATGTCGAGCAGGCGCCCGCCGTCGCTGAAGGTTTCGGCGTGGCCGTAGGCGTGCACGGCGACGTAGTTCCAGGTCGGCACGACTTTGCCGTGCTCGGCCTTGTCTGGGTAAAACCCCGGGCTGACGTAGGCGTCGGGACCGGCAAAAATCAGCATCGCTTCGGCGCCGTCACGCAGGTCTTTCCATTGCGGATTGGCTTTGGCCAGGTGCCCGTAGAGCGTGCCGTTCGGGCCCTGTTCGCGGTGCAGCAGCACCGGCACATGACTGGCTTGCAGACCGTTTTCACCGTGACTCACAAGAATCGCGAGACGGGTGGCGAGGATCAGTTCGTGCAGTTGCGACAGTTCGTCGATGGCAAAGGCGCGGGGCGTGTACATGGAGAGATTTTCCTTGGCGAATGCCTGCATCCTAGGCAGGCTAATGGTCTGTTGTAAGAGCCATTGATGAGCAATTTCATAGGTCCATTGTCATGCCCGAATCGCCCACGCTGTCCATGCCGTTCAATCCGGCCGGTATCGAGCTCGACCGCCGTCAGGGTTTGAGCCGTCAGCTCTATCAGGCGCTGCGTCTGCGGGTGCTGGACGGGCGTCTGGCCAGTGGCACGCGGCTGCCGGCCAGCCGTGATCTGGCGGCGGCCTTGGCGATTTCCCGCAATAGCGTGGTGCGCGCCTACGATCAGTTGTACGCCGAAGGCTTCATCGAAGGCCGGGTCGGGGATGGCACGTATGTCGCCCAGTTGCCGCAAAGCGTATTGCCCAAGGAAAAACTATCCACAAAAGTATCCACAGGGTTTTCAACAGGCTTACCCACAACCTTATCCACAAATTGGCTGGATTTACCTGTAGTTCCATCCAGTAAAGTTATCCACAGCGACGCATTGCAGCGGGTTGAAAACAATCATCTGGCCCTGCCGCCCTGTGGTCCGCCGCGCGCTTTTCGGGTCGGCGTTCCAGCCTTCGATCTGTTCCCGTTTGACGTCTGGGCCAAGCTGAATGCGGCTTTCTGGCGCAAGCCGGATTTGCAGCAGTTGTGTTATGGCGATCCGGCGGGCGATGCGCGGTTGCGCGGGATGATCGCGGCCTATTTGCGCAGCTCACGGGGCATGCAGTGCACGGCTGAGCAAATTGTGATCACCAGTGGCGCACAGCAGGGCATAAGCCTTTGTGCACAGTTGCTGGTAGAGCCGGGCGACGGCGTAGCGATTGAAAATCCCGGGTATCGAGCAGCCGGTCATGCCTTCGCCGTGGCCGGTGCCCGGCTGCACGGGGTGGCGGTGGACAGCGAGGGTATCGACTGCCAGCAACTGGCGGGACTCACCGATTGCCGCCTGACCTATGTCACGCCATCCCACCAGTACCCCACCGGGGTGGTGATGAGTCTGGCCCGCCGCCTCGAATTGCTGGCCTGGGCCGAGCGCACGCAGGGCTGGATCGTCGAGGATGATTACGATGGCGAGTATCGCTACAGCGGCGCTCCGCTGGCGCCGTTGGCTGCCCTCGATCGACAGGGGCGAGTGCTGTATGTCGGCACGTTCGGCAAGGTCGCGTTCCCGGCGTTGCGCCTGGGGTATCTGGTGTTGCCGCCGGGGTTGGTGGAGGCATTTGCGCAAAGGCGTGCGGTGGATGTGCGTCATTCCGAAGTCAGCACCCAGGCGGTGATGGCCGAGTTCATGGCCGCCGGGCATTTCCAGCGGCACATCCGACGCATGCGCCGCGCGGCGCTGAGCCGACGCAATGTCCTGCTCGGTGGCTGGCCGCAGAATATTCCGGGCGTCGGCCAGTTGCCCGGCGTTGCCGCCGGGCTGCACCTGACCGTGCCGGTCGCCAGTGTGACGCGTGAAAGCCAACTGATCGAACTGGCGCGCAGTGTCGACGTCGAGATCAATGGTCTGAGCAGTTATTGGCTGCCAGATTCCACGACCCCGGTCGACCAGCGCGCCGGACTGGTGCTGGGCTTTGCCGCGGTGCCTGAGCGCGCAATCGAAGCGGCGCTCGAACGTTTGCGAACCGTGTGGCACACCCTCTGAAACGGGCGCAGATCGATGCGCCCGACGGCGGTATCACGCTTGTACTTCGAGTTGCAGGAACAGGCTCGGATCGCCAATCCGGCGCAGCACGTAATCAATTGGCGTCAGGTTTGTGAGGGCCTGTCGACGCTCTGCGCTGAGGGTCTTCAAATGCGCATCGGCGATTTTCAGGTGCGCCGCGGTGAATTGTTCCGGCGCGGCTTCGGGCGAGTCGTAGTGAAAATGCGCGAGCCATAACGGCTGGTCATGGTGGGTGCTGTCGAGTATCTGATACTCCTGAAAATAATCCTGGCGCTTTTTGGTCTTGATCCGGCCCAGGGCGTTCCTGACGATGCGTACCTGGTGATTGTCCAGCAACCATTGCAAATAGGCTTGTCGAGGCTGGCGATCCTTGAGCAGACTGGCGCGCACGGCGATGCCTTGAGCGCGTAACCGGACCGCAGCACTGTTGAGTTCCGCACTCAAGTTGCCCACCGGCAACCGCGTGCCGCCGGAGGCGACAATGCGGGCCTGCGCCTGTTCGACGCTGACAGCAATCTGTTCCAGTCGCCGAGCCTGCTGATCGAACAGATCCTGCATGTCTGCCGGTATACGGTTGGGCTTCAGAGCGTCACGACGGGTCCGGTCAATGAACGCCTGCACTCGCTCATTCTGGGTCAGGGCATCGGCAATGAACTCGATGTCGCCCACGTGCGCCGTCGGGGAGGCGGTGGGTCTGACGGGAAGCATTTCTTCCAGAGGTGATTCGCTGGCGGCTGCGGGTCTGGCGGGCGCAGGGTCACGAGGCCGGCTCTTGGTGACCTTGCCAACCCGCCGGGACGGTCCTGCGACAGAGGGGCCTGGTGTGGCCGGCGTACTGCGGGCTCCGGTTTCCGGCAGCAGTTCGCTCAGTTGCTCCTGCGCCAGTTGTCTGAATTCGCCGAGCAGGCTCCTTATCCGCGTCAGTTCTGCCGCAACCACCATGCCCGGATATTCGCCTGGCAAGTCCCCCAGACGCTGATCGGCATCGACATAGACATCAATCAGTCGGCTCAGGCGATCAATGCGTAGCGTAGCGTTGTCGCCTATGTCGGTTTTCCTGATCAGGGCGGCGTGGCGATGTGTGGCGGTCGCGGCTTCGATTATCAGCCAACCGGTCGCTTCCCGCGCCGCTTCGGTAGCAGTTTCCTGCATGCACAACTCGTGAGACATGCCGATGGCATTGGACTTCAGGTCCCACGGGTTAAACGCCGGGAGCAGTTGGCGCAAGCGTTGTGCGGTGGTCATGCCTGCGCTGCCGATGGTGTCGAGAGTTTCCAAGGACGTACGGGACAGCTGCAGGCGGGCGATCATGTCCTGGCTCAACGCCAGAGCCTGGTGCAGTTCCTCGTTGTAACTTTGCAGCGCGGCCGGTGTATCGATGACCGTGTGCCGAGCCAATTTACGGGTCAATACCACGTATGCGTTGCGTTTGAGAACGAACCAGAGGCTGAGGTTTTTTTGCAGCAAAGTGGTCATGCGCTGCAGTTCGACGAAATAGCCGTCGCTTCCCCCTTTGAGGCGCCATTGGCCGAGTATTTTCAAGGCCTCGTCGTAATCCCCGATCAGCTTTTCGACTTGTTCAAGGTAACGCCGGGTCGCCTCTTCGTGGGCTTGTCCGGAGGCGCCAAGCATGGCTGACTGGGCTTGTTCCAGAGCAGCGTTGCCGACGGCTTCCTGATTTCTGAAAGCTTCCAGAGCCGTACCGAGCTGGTTCCTCTGGATTTCCTTTTCCTTGCGCTGGGCCTTGAGCTGACTTTGCAGGCTGGTGCCCCCGGCGCCACCGCGCAGACGCAGTCGGGTATCCACGAACCATTGGCCTTGCTGGTTGTGAATCAGCAGCGGACCGGTTTTTGAAGGCGTCTGCGGATCAACGATTTGCACCTGCTGGTCATCGTTTTCAATTACGCGGAACCAGCGATCGCCCGCCTGCGCATAGGTGCTGGCAGCGAAGCGATACAGGGTCGCCTTGCCGCGCAGCAGGGTTTCCACGGCGGCTGCCGTGAGGTCGGGCGCCGGCACGGCCAGAGTATTCAGAAACGTTGCCAATGCACCGGGCGAGCGACGGGGCACCGAGCCGTAGGCCGCAAGCGAGGAGTAATGGCTGGCCGGGAGTTGGTCACTCAACAGCGTGGTGACGTGTGTAACCGTGGGGGGGACAGGCATTTGTGCAGGTGGGGCCTGGATCCGGGGCAGTCCTTCGCTTTCGATTTCGCTGCGCAGCGCAGTGCGGGGGCCGGTTGTGCGTTGTGTGGCCGCATGGTGGGCCAGGATCATGCCCAGGTTCAGCAATATATCGGCGATGGCGCTCCACTGGGCGTGGGTATCACCACGATTGTGGGCGTCCACGACCTGATCGATTTCGCTGATGCTTTGCCAGGCCCAGATCGCCGCGCCTGCCGGGCCGCAGAGAAAGTTCGCGGCAACGTTGAACAACGCCCATCCACTGTCTCGCAGCAAGGCCCAGCGGCGTTGCGCATTGGACAACGACTGTCGGTCGGCGAGTTCGGCCATCGCCAGTGCATGGGTCTTGAACAGCACCGGGAACACGTCACCAGTCAGTGCCGTGGAGGCAAGCCCGACCGGCCCGGCCCACTTCACGCTGGTCCAGGGTTCGGCGAGCAATTGCGCCCCCAGCCACGGACTGGGCAGACCGATGGGGAAGGTGTATTGAGCATATTTGAAACTGGTTTGCGAATCCGCCAGCCACGCGAGCACCGAATCCCTCAATTCGCCTGGCTGATGGACGGCGTACAGCAGGTTTTGCGTTGAGGGGAATTGCAGCAATGGCTGCTCAAGCAACGGACGATACAGCAGGCATGGCCCGGCTCCAGGCAGGCGCGGGGCAATGATGAACATGTTGGTGACAACATCGCCAACAGTCTCCCCGGTATGAGTAAACGTCAGCGGACGAATGACCACCGTGTGTGGATGACCGGGTGTCGGTTTGAGCCACTCCTGGACACAGCGATAACCCTGCTCATCCACACCGCCGAGGCGTCGCAGCTTGGACTCCAGTGCAATCAGCGGCAGCAGTGCGTGCAACTGGCGGATGTAAAAGCGCTGCTGCAGGGGGGCCTGCTGCGGATCGTTGATCAGCCTGTCCCTGATCAATCCGGGGTATACCTCACCCATGTCGATCTTGTTTGCCATCCTCGTCAGGTAGGCGACAGTCAGCCACTGCGGCAGCGCTTGTGGCGGGTCGAATTGCAGAGTCGCCAGATATGGCGTGCGGTTTTGCAGGGCGTACTCGCCCAGGGTTTCGATATGGGAGTCGTGCGGATCGGGCAGCGTCACACCTCCCGATTCGAAGCTGTTGGTGATGCGGATTTGCAATTTGTCCAAAGGCAGCCTGGCCGCCGATGGCTGATCGGCAATGATCGCCTCACGCATGCAATTGTGCGCATACGTATCGATCGGCGGGATTGGCATCAACGCCTTGTCTGCCTGCCGGTACAACTGGCCCAGCGCATTGATCGATTGGCTGTATTGATCGAGCTCGGAAGCCAAAGCGTCGAGCAGCCAGTCGGGTATCGAATCATCGAGGTCGATGAGGGTGTTTTTCTGCGGTTCGCGGGCTTGCTCGATCAGGGGCAGAAGGGAGGTGCCGTCCTCGGTTTCCTCGTCGAGACTCTGCCGGGTGACCGCCCGAATGGCATCGAGCTGGTTGGCAATCAGGACCCAGGCCATGTGGTCGAAAAAATTGCCTTCGGGCTCGAACAACTGCCACTGCAGACGCTGTCCGGCCGGTAACAGTTCGATACGCAGCGGCAGTGATTCACCCAGTTGCTGCAGAGAGTCGAATGTCTCGTAACCATCTTCCACGGTGTACATCATGACCAGATCGCGCAGGCCATAGCGCCCGAAAATCACCGCGGCGCCGCCCAGAATCAGGTGACCGGTATCGCCTTGAGCATCGACGGAGTCGATGTCGATCAGGCACACCCGGATGTCCGACAGTGTTTTGTCGTGACGCTGGCGCTCCTGTTTGTCCGGGCGCCGCGAAACCGCCCGGGCGACCAGGCACTGCTCATCGTCCCAGCCCTCGGCGTTATGGACGTTCAGGGCGTCGCGCAGGGCATCGGAGAGTTCTTGCCAGCGCGGCAATTGGCGTCGGGTGCTGTTCCAGTAATCCAGCTGTCGCTCGGCGAAGGCGACAAACAACAGAGGCGAATAATCGTTGAGCAGGTCGGCAATGGCCTCGATATCGACATCCATATGCACTACTGGCGTGGCCTGGTGGTTCAAGGTCAGAAAGTGTTCACCCTCGAGATAGTTGGCGCTGGAGCCGTTGAAAAATTGCCCGATGAGTGCCTCTGTCAGTGATTCAAATCGAGTCGGCAGGGCCACCCGCTCAGCGTCGAGCCATTGCCATTGTGGCGTACCGATCATGGCCTGCTCGGGATCGATCTCCTGTTGTGGATACAGCGCTTTGAGCGCCTGGCGCAGCACTGCGCTGGCGACTTCATCGACCGCGGGACCGCGACTGGTCTGATGGACGATCTGGCTCTTTTGCAGCAATGCATGGGTTTCGGTGTTCGCTGAATGCTCAGTCATCGTCATTTTCCTTTTTGACTGTTTCGGGCTTATGAGAAAAACAGCGAACGCGCCAGCTGCGGGCCGATCGCGCTGCGATAGATAGCGATGATTTGCGGGCTGCTGGTGGCCGAGCCCAGGTCGAAGGCACCGGCCAGCCGCCGTTGCTCCTGCAGTTTCAAATGGGCGGCGGTGAATGCGTCGGCCTGAGCATCGAGGCTGTTGTAATGGAAGTGCGCGTACCACAACGTCTTGCCGGTGCGCCGCTCGCGAATTTCGTATTCCTGCAAATAATCCTTGCGCGGGCCTTTGAGGCGACGCCGGGCACCGCCAGACACGATGTCGATCTCATCCTTGTGCAATAACCATTCGACCCGAGCGGCGGTTGGCGGTTGTTGCTTGGTCATCTCGACCCGTATCCGGTAGCCCTCGGCGTACAGGCGTTCACACGCCTGGTTCAATTGGACGATCAGGGCTGGCGGCTCCTCGGTGCTGTTCGCCCGCAGCCGGGCCTGTTCAAGGCTTTTCGCGCTTTCGTCGAGCTGTTCGGCCTTGTGCTGGAACTGCTCTTCGATCTCGACCGGAATCCGACCGGGTTTTTTCGCATGGGCTTCGGTTTGCCGTATGAAGCTTTCCACGCCATCGAGCAGCGCCTGGCCCAGGCTGATCTGGGTGGCGAGATCCGGCACCGGAGCAGGCGGGCGCCGCCGCCCGGGCTGAATGCGTTCAACCCAGACACCGGGCGTTTTCTCGTGAAAGGTGGCGATGACGTTCCCGGTCATGGGCGCTTTCACGTCCAGCAGGACTGGCTGCCCTGGCGCCGAAGGACGCAATTCGCCGACCACTGTGCCCTTGAAGCGGGTTTTGATAATCCGTTTACGTGAGGCTGGCGCTGGCCTTGAAGGACCGGGCCGAGGCTCCACCGGTCGGTGTTCGAGGAGCAACTGCGCCAAGTGCTCTTCGTTCTGGCGCTGAAACTCGTTGATTCGTTTGCGCGTATGGCTGAAGGGCTCGTCGAGCAGCACATCCTTGTGGTTGAGGGCGAAATCCTCGAACGACTGATCGATGGCGGCAAACTGTTCGAGCATGCCGTTGAGGCCTTCGATCCGCTCGTTGGCCCCCAGGCTGGTGTGGTCGAGCAGCAGTTCCTGGGAGGTCTGAATCACCAGGTTGGTTGTGTCGAGCAGGCGTACCAGATCGCCTTGCGCCTGAGTCAGCGCTGGCGAAGCCTGCTCTTTCAGGCAGATGTCGCGAGCCAGCGACACCTGAAGTGCCTTGAGATCGTTGAGACTGAACACGGGCAGCTTTGCGCGATAGGTATTGGCGACTTCAGCGGCACGTTTGCCCAGTCGGCTCAATTCCTGAAAGCGTGACTGGGCAAACTCGATCTTGCTGATCATGCCCTCGGTTAAATCGTACATTCTGCGGTAGGTGACGGGGTCACCCGTGCCTGCAGCCGTTTCCTCGGCCTCGAGCAGCACCAGGGTTTCCTTGAGGGTTCTGGCGAAGAGGGGGTCACGTTGAGCGAGCCATGTCTGGTTGAAGAACAACTGGGTACCGAGCATCTCGGTCATGGCGGTGCGGAAATGGGGCACGGTCTCGAGCAGGTTCAGCGATTTCAACTGGTCGATGGGAGCTGCGTATTCCCCGGTGCGGCGTTCAAGTGCTGCAAGAAACGTTGTCTGTTGCGCCGCCAGAGCGTCGTCGCTGGCCGCGGTCATGGCGACGTGAGCGGCTGTCAGCTCTGCGCGGGCCTGCTCGCGCGTGTTATCGAACTCGGTCAGTTGTTTCTTGAGTTCGGCGATGCGTTCATTGTTCTCCCGTCGTTTGGCTTTGCGCCGACTCGACAGACCACCGCCGCGCAGACGCAGGCGAGTATCGACAAACCACTCGCCCCGTCGATTGCGGATCAACCCAGGGCCCTGACGTCCGGGTTGTCGCTGCGAATTGATCATCGATACCTCACCGGTGTCGGTGACCGCCACTTCGAACCAGCGCTCACCCACGGGTGCGTAGTACCCGCTGGCATGTCGATAAAGGTGACGATAACGGCCGGCGTCGCTGGCGGGCGGGGTGAGCGCTTCGGGGCGCGTGACGGCAAAGCGATCGAGGGTCTGGGTCAGGCTCAGCGCGGTGTCGGTCATCAGCGAAGTCTGATGTTGCGCCGGATATTCACCGATCACATCAGGGCGTTGCACGATGTTCACCGGCGTTGGTGGCGCGGGTTCGTTGCGCTCGGTTTCGACGGTCACCGGCTTTTTTTCAGGGAGGTCCCGAGGCGTCGCGTTACGGGTGCTGGCGTGATGGGCGAGCACCATGGCCAGGGTCAGCAACAGGTCGGTCATCGCGGTTTTCTGCTGCCCGGTGTCGCCTGTGGCAGCGGCGTCGAAGGTTTGTTGCAGATCGTCCAGCACCTGCCAGATCCAGGCGGCGGTACCGACGGTTCGACCGAAAAACGGCAGTGCGGCGCTGAGGATCATCCAGCTCGCATGCTTGAAGCTCTCCCAGCGACTTTCGCTATTGGAGACCGATTGCCGATTCGCCAGCTCGACCATTGCACTGACGTTGGCCTTGAACAGAAAAGCCAGGTAATCCGTAGTGATGACTGCTGTTCCCAAGGTCAGCGTGCCGCTCATCTGCAAGGAAGTCAGTGGATCGGCGAGCAGTTGTGAGAGCGACCATACCGAGGGTCGATCATCGCTGAACACGTAATTGGCATAGTTGGCGCGCGCACTGTCCGGCAACCAGGCGAGTACCGACTGACGCAATGTCGGTGAATGCTTGATGGCGTACATCAGGTTGGCCGGCGACGGGTATTGGATCAATGCATGATCGGACAGGGGCCGGTACAACAGGCAGGATCCCTTGTCCATCTGCCGGGGACCGATCACGAACATGTTGGCCACCTCATCGGTGGTCGTCCCCGGGCGCCACGCGGGGTTGAAGGCCAGCGGTCGAATGACGATCTCCTGACCATCCACCCGGCGATCGGCGTCCAGCAACTGAACCACGGCCGCGACATAGCGATAGCCCGCCTCGTCGACCCCGCCCTGTACGCGAATCTTCTGCTGCAACGCCAGTAACGGCAATTCGACACGTAGCCGGCTGGTGAACAGGTTCTGCCGTCGCAGACTTTCCAGCGGGTCATCGCGCAGTTTTCGCCTGATCAGCGCAGGATAGGTCTGGCCAATGTCGACACTGACGATCAACCTCTCCAGATAATCAACCGTCATCCATGCCGGCACCGCAGTGCTGCCGATACTGCTCACGGTCTTGTTGCCCAGCGGCAAGGCAATCAGATTCTGCAACGCCAGATCGACCAGGCTGAAGGTGCTGCGTTCGGGCTCCAGCAACGGTGTGAAACTGCCCCACACCACCACGCTGTCGACCACGATGCGGATCTCGGCCAGATTCAGCACAGTGGCCTCGGGATGCTCCTTGAGCAGGCTCGCCTGCAGTTGCTCCAGCGCGAATTCGCGAATCGGTTTGATGCCGTCGTCAAAGGACTGCTCGGCGTTCTGACTTTGCACCTGCGCCAGATCCATCAGATGACGGCTGTAGGCAGTCAGGTCGCTGGGCGAGGCGTCGACCATCCATTGCGGCAACGCTTGCTCGACCAGGTTGAAGCGTGAAGACGACTGCTTGTCCGTGGGATCGAGTTCGTTGGTCGTGCGGCTGACGTGGGGCGTCAGGTTGCTTGTCACCGGTTCGTTCGCCAGCTCGCCAATCGCGTCGGCCTGCAGGGCGATCAGATTGCACGCCAGATGATCGAAGTAGTTACCGTCAGGTTCGATCAGCCGCCATTGCAGGATGGCAGGCGACGGCCCGTCCGTCTGGGTCAGCAGTGAAGCACCCAGTTCCTGCAGGGAATCGAAGGCTTGAAAACCGCGAGTGATGGTGTGGGTGAGAATCAGCGTGCGGCTGCCGAGCGTGCCGATCAATACGGCCATGTCGAGGACGTGCAGATGACTGGAAGTGCCATCGCGCGTGGTGTCCAGATCGATCAGGCAGGCGCGGGACTGATAGCGATCATGGGTACTGCGGGTGGTTTTTTGCGGATGGTCGAAAAGACTCTGGGCCATGGCGCGCTGGTCGTCATCCCACGCCGGTTTCGTCCCGACGTTCCACAGCTCGCGCAAGGACCTGGACAATCCCTGCCAGCGCGGGGCGGAGGCGCGGGTGAACTGGTTCCAGTAATCGACCTGTTGTTCCTCGAAGGCCACAAACAGCAGCGGCGCCAGTTCATTGAGCAGTCTGGCGATGGCCTCGATGTTGACGGGCAGTTGTACCGGCGTCTCGTGCGCAGGATGCAAGGTGAGGTAGTGCTCGCCATCCAGGTAGGTCACTGGCTTGTTGGCGACGCCATGACGCACCAGCGCATCGGTCAGCGATTCGAAGTGTCGCGTCCCGGGGACGACGCGCTGGTCACGCAAGGTCCAGCCAGGTGTCACCACCATTGCCAGTCGCGGGTCGATCTGTAACTTCGGGTATAGCGTCTTCAATGCCGGTTGCAGCGCGTGAGTGGCGACTTCCCTGATTGAGGGGCCGGCGACCAGCTGGGTGAGCAGGGCGTCTTGATCGTCCGACAGCACGCGATTGGCAGGAGAGTTGAGGGTTTCTGTCATGGTCACATCCTTGGTCAGAACAGCAGGCACCGCGAAAGAGGCGGTGGGCGATGCGTTGCAAGGTAGTGATGGGCCGAGCACAGAAGGTGGTAGATAGATATCGCAGACAAAAAAAGACCCGCACGGCGGCGGGTCTTGTCGTCAGCGTCGGCTCAGGTCCCGGACTTGATCTTGGTCCAGGCCCGGGTGCGTGCCCGCTCGGCATCCCGTGGCAGCGGTTGCAGGGTGTAAAGCGTGCCCATTGCCGCATCGGTCGGGTATAGGTTGGGGTTGTTGCGGATCGCCGGATCGACCCATTGCGTGGCGTCCTTGTTCGGGTTCGGATACCCGACGAAGTCGCTGACCGGCGCGATCACCGCCGGTTGCAGCAGGTAGTTGATGAAGGTGTAGGCGTCCTCGGTGTTCTTCGCGCCCTTGGGAATGGCGAGCATGTCGAACCAGATCGGTGCGCCTTCCTTGGGCAGACGCATGTCGACCACCACACCGTTCTTCGCCTCTTTGGCGCGGTTGGCCGCTTGCGAGAAGCTGCCGGAATAACCGACCGCGACGCAGATGTCACCGTTGGCGATGTCGGCCATGTACTTGGACGAATGGAAGTAGGTCACGTACGGCCGGATCTTCATCAGCAGCGCTTCGGCCTTGGCATAATCCGCCGGGTTCTTGCTGTTGGGATCCAGACCCAGGTGTTGCAGGGCCAGCGGCAGGATCTCCGACGGCGAGTCGAGCAGGGCGACCCCGCACTGCTTGAGCTTGCTGAGGTTCTCTTGCTTGAAGATCAGGTCCCAGCTGTCCACCGGCGCGTTATCGCCCAGCGCGGCCTTGACCTTGGCCGGGTTGAAGCCGATCAGGATGGTGCCATACATGTACGGCACGGCGAACTGGTTGCCTGGGTCGTTGGCCTCGATCAGCTTCATCAGTTTCGGATCGAGGTGATTCCAGTTCGGCAGCTTGCTGCGATCCAGCGGCTGGAACACCCCGGCCTCGATCTGCTTGGCGAGGAACACGTTGGATGGCACCACCACGTCAT
>Ga0247818_10001154_pt1 | contig 16642 bp, 21 predicted proteins | sample 13C_Glucose_Day1_FD_192424 | JGI IMG/M metagenome (GOLD analysis project Ga0247818, IMG submission 192424) | Soil microbial communities from agricultural site in Penn Yan, New York, United States - 13C_Glucose_Day1 | ecosystem: Environmental > Terrestrial > Soil > Agricultural land | place... | reverse complement strand
GAAATGCGCCGAGCTGGGTGTCTTCGACCTTGTCGTCGAGCACCATGCCCATGGCGTCGCGGGCTTCTTCGCGCGTCAGGTCGCGGGCGCCACGTTTGCCTTTGCCGAGGATTCGCACAAACTGGGCGAACGGGTGCTCGGCGGGTGTTTCGAGGGTCAGCGCTGGAAAGTCGGTCATAAGCAATTCGTCGGTTTGGGCAGGCCCGCCAGTTTCGCGGCGAGTTTGGCAGGGGTGCCTTTGAACAATCGGTTCAGGTGCAGGCTGTTGCCTTTTTCCGGGCCGAGCTTCAACGCGGTGTATTTGATCAACGGGCGGGTGGCTGGCGACAACTGGTATTCGTTGTAGAAGCCGCGCAGCAGTTCGAGGATTTCCCAATGCTCAGGGCTCAACTCGATGTTTTCGGCTGCGGCCAGGGCACTGGCCACGTCGGCGGACCAGTCGCTCAATTCGACCAGGAACCCGTCCTTGTCCAACAAGACGGCGCGAGCGCCCACTGTCAGGGAGTTCATAGCCAACTGTTGACCTTGTCATGGTAAATCGACAACTCGACGAAGGCCGGGTAATCGATGGCCTTGGCCCAGTCGGGTATATCAATGGACCGGGCTTGAACATCTTCGGCCAGTACGAACAGTTGCAGGCCGCGAGTACTCAGCGTGCTGAAAGGCGCGGTACCCGGCTGGAGGGCATAGACCGCGTCGCCGCTCAGCAGCAGCGCATCACTGGCGCCGATCACGCGCAGGCAACTGGACAGGCGATCGTCGCCGAACGGGGAATGAGACAACACATGCAAAGTCGACATCAGAGGGTGATCACCTGGTCGTAACGGTCAATAAGGGCGGTGATGGCGTGGGCGGTCAGTACCCGGGCTTCTTCCAGTGAAAAACAGGAAGGGTCCAGCCCCCGTTCTGCGGCACTCTCGCCACAAACGAACAGCTCCTCGACACCGAACATCGGCAAGGCTTGCAGGTTGGCGCTGAGGTCTTTTTGTTGCAGCGCTTTGGCGTCCTGTTTCGCGGCGAGCTGGAACACCCCGTCATCGAGAAACAGCAGGCCGATCGGCAGATCGAAAGCACCGCCAGCGAGCACGATGTCCAGCGCTTCGCGGGCATTCGGTCCGGACCATGGCGCCTGACGGCTGATGATCAGCAAGGATTTAGCCATCTCACGCGCCCCCAAAACAGATCAAGCGGTCAGCGTCCTGCACCGCGTCATGCAACTGGCCGAGGCCGGACAACTCCCACGGAGCGCCCACGGCAACTGCGTCACGCTGATAACGCCCGGCTTCTTCCTCGTCCAGCACACCACGGCGCAGGGCGGCGGCGATACACACAACGCCGTCCAGTTGATGCTCGCCGACAAACGCACGCCATTGCTTGGGCAGGTCCAGTTCATCTTGCGGCGTGACTACACTGGCGGATGCGTTGTGGACACCGTCCTGATAGAAAAACAGCCGGACAATCTCATGCCCACCGGCCAACGCAGCCTGGGCGAACAGCAAGGCACGGCGCGAGGAGGGCGCATGGGCGGCGGAAAACAGCGCGATGGCGAACTTCATGGCGGACTCGATCAGCAAAACTGTGGCCATGATAAAGCTTTATCGACGGGGCGGCGAAGGGCGATTTCTCTTGGGACCGAGTTGCGGCCTTCGCGAGCAAGCCCGCTCCCACATTCGATTTCTGTCGATCACAAAATCATGATCCATCGCAAATCTAATGTGGGAGCGGGCTTGGTCGCGAAGGCTGCCTGTCAGGCAACATTAAAATCAGCGCGGCATATACCCCAACTGCCACCGCCGCGGAATTCTCAACGACACCACCCCCAGCACGCCCGCCAGCAAACCGCTGGCAAGCAGCGCCTTGAGCCCGAAATGATGTTCCAGTACCGCCCCAAGGACAGCTCCGGCAAACATCCCGGTCCACGGAATCAGCTGCACCTTCCAGCCATCGCGCCGCTCCCCGAGCAGCCAGCGGCCCAGCCCACGTCCGAAGCGCGAGAGAGCACCGGTGACATAGGTCAGGCCGACCGGCAGGCCGTTCACTTGCTCGACGGCGGCATTAAGCATGCCCATCGCGATGATCGCGGCCAGCAACGCGGGTAATTGTTCGTCAAAAGGCCAGATCGCTGCGGCGCACAGCAGCGCGGCGATGCTCAGCATCAACGGCAGCGCTCGTCGCCCGCCGAGGCGGCTGACGATAATGCCCAGGGCATTGCCCGCGATGAAGGTGGCCACGAGCAGCAGCAGTCGCCCGGTCAGCCCCAGATCGCCGACGCTGATGGCGACGGCGAGGCGGGTGGTGTTGCCGCTCATGAACGAGACGAAATCGCCGCTGGCCATGAAGCCGATGGCGTCGGTCATGCCGGCGAGTACCGAGAGCATGGCCACTAGCGTCATGCCGATACGCCCGCGCCACTTTTGTGTGTGCAGGTGGCCAGGGCTGGCGTGGGTTGAGGAGGTGGAAGGCAGCATCGGCGAGGGTACCCTTGAGCAGTGGTTATGGTTCTATCCCATACAGCTCGCAATAGTCCAGCCAGTCCATACCGGCCATCTCTGCGACTTCGATGTGCACTTCCCGGCGCTGGGCCTCGTAGTCCTCTGGTGTGGCAGCCGTCAGCTGCAGCGTCAGCTCCCAGGCGAACAGTCCCTGGCGTTCGGCTTCAGCTTCGAAGGCTTCATGCAGTCGCTCATCGCGGTACTGCGCCGAGGTCTCACCCTTGGCCTGGGCCAGCAGCGGGTTGAGGTTGTCGAGCTCATCGCGCAGTTCAGGGCGCTCATCGAGAAACTTCTTCAGCGCCTGCTCGTGTTGCTGATCGGTTGCCGCCATGGTCGCTCCTTGGGTTACGAAGATTGTTTCTTGCTAGCCTTGGCTGCTGCGGCCAGGCATTCGAGGGCGAATTGTTCGGTGTAGGTCATCTTGATCGGCGTGGTTTCGCCTTTGACGGTGCGTTCGCCGTCGAGGATGTAACGGATGCGCTTGTCGGTGACGCCAATGCGCTTGGCGATCCAGGACGGTGTCTGCCCGATCTGGCTGATCAGCTTGTCGGCGTATTCAGGGGTCGGTTTGTAGAATTCGGCGTTGGGTGTCATTGGGGCTTCCAGAAAAATGCGGCGTTTATGGCGCGACAGGGTGCGCGAATAGGTACGCGGTGTCGCGGTATAAATGAAGTAAAGCAGAACGAAACGCCGCGCCACGGTGATACAGTCCGCTTTTTCTTGATGAGCGAACGTAATGCGAATTGTGATGGTGGCGCTGGCTGTAACGTTGCTGGCGGGCTGCGCGGGCTCGGTGATGGACGATGCTCGCACCAAGACTCCGTACAAAACCCTGAAATCGACCAAGCCACATGCCATCGTGGCCGAGTGCGTGCAGTTTTCCTGGCAGGACGAAGCGGTGTTCGGTGTGGATGCTGCGGCCTATTTGGAGCCCGGTAAAAATGGCGGTTCGACGGTCTACACACGGTCGGCGGAATCCTTCGTGGACGTGACCCCCGACGCTTCCGGCACCGTGTTGAATTACTACGCGCAGCATGACGACTTCGTCGCCAAGCGCCGATTGGCGGCGTTGGCTACTTGCCTGTAAACATGAGCTGAGGCAGTACCCCTGTGGGAGCGAGCCTGCTCGCGATGGCGGTTATTCATTCAACATTGATGTCGACTGATCCACCGCTATCGCCGGCAAGCCGGTCTCGCTCCCACAGGGGGGCGTGTTTTGATTAATTGGTCAGGTGTTTCTGAAAAAAGTAGCGCTTGTGCCCCGGCGGGTAGTCGGCAATCTGGCCCAGCTCGCTGTAGCCGAGCCGTTTGTAGAACTCGGGCGCCTGAAACTCGAAGGTGTCCAGCCAGATCCCCACGCATTCCTTTTCCCGCGCCAGGTCTTCGGCCATCTGCATTAATTTCGAACCCATGCCTTGTCCCCGGGCCTGTTCAGGCACGGACAGCAGTTCGATGAACAACCACTGGTAGAAAAACCGCCCGTACAACCCGCCGAGAATCTCGCCGTTGTCGTCCCGTATCAGCAGCGCCAGCAGTTGCGCATTGGACGGGCCGGCCTGGGCCTCGTTATAGGCGCGCAGCGGCGTGAGGATGGCCTCGCGTTCTTCATCGGTGGGGTTTTGCGAGCGTTCGATTCGCAGGGTCATGAGCTACTTCCTTATGGCAATGAGTCTGGAGCCTATCGCGCTCCCGGCGATTGTTCTATCCCTCGACACCAGTGGAACCGTCGCCGTCGCGCGGATGTCTAGCCTAAACAGCGTCATTTCAGAGCGCGACCAATGAGGACACCCCGTGAATATTTTCGAAGCCTTGCGTGAAAGCCACGAGCGTCAACGCAGCTATGCCAAAGCGCTGATCAAAACCAGTGGTGACACCCCGGAGCGGGTCGAGGCTTACAAGCAGCTCAAGTCCGAACTTCAGGCCCATGAAACCGCCGAGGAACGCCATTTCTATATTCCGCTGATGGAGTTCGACAACGGCGTCGACCTGAGCCGCCACGCCATCGCCGAACACCACGAAATGGACGAGATGATGGAAGAGCTGGACGAGACCGAGATGTCCAGCCCGGCGTGGCTGGCAACCGCGAAAAAACTGAGCGAGAAGGTGCATCACCACCTGGAAGAGGAAGAGCAGAAGTTCTTCCAGATGGCAGGCAAGCTGCTCGATGACAAACAGAAAGAGACACTCGCCGGTCAGTATGAGAAGGAATACAAGGCGCAGCTGTCCTGAGCTCCGGGGGATGCCCGGCTTTTTCGTTTTCGCCTACCATGGCCGCCTCTGACGAAAAAAAGGATGCGCTGTCATGGCGAACACAGCCGAACGGGTCAACATCATCGAATCCCAGGTGTTGTCCCACAACTGGTATCTGCTGAAGAAAATCACCTTCGACTATCAGCGCAACAATGGCGACTGGCAGCGCCAGACCCGCGAGGTCTATGACCGGGGCAACGGCGCGGCGATTCTGTTGTTCAATCGCGAAAAGCGAACCGTGGTGCTGACGCGCCAGTTTCGGCTGCCGGTGTTCGTCAACGGTCACGACGGTTTGCTGATCGAAGTGGCGGCCGGATTGCTTGAGGGTGCCGATCCCGAAGAACGCATCCGCGCCGAAGCCGAGGAAGAAACCGGTCACCGCGTGCACCATGTGCAGAAGGTCTTCGAGTCGTACATGAGCCCCGGCTCGGTCACTGAAAAGCTGCACTTCTTTATTGCCGAGTACGATGCGGCTTCAAAAGTCAGCGAGGGCGGTGGGCTGGAGGAAGAAACCGAAGAACTGGAAGTGCTGGAGTGGCCATTCGACGAGGCACTTGAAGCGTTCTATCGCGGCGAGATCTGCGACGCCAAGACCATCATGCTCCTGCAATATGCGGCGATGAAGGACATCTTCACCTGACCGACACTGTCCCTGTAGCAGCTGACGAGCTCCGCGAGGCTGCGTTTGATGCGGGCCGCTGCCGTGGATGTGGGCAGCGCGGTGCATCAGCTAGATCGAGTGCGCTCGGATTACGACGGTTTCGCCGCCGAACGCAGCCTCGCAGGCTCGGCAGCTGCTACAGGTGTTCCGGTCAGTCAGAACAGATCACCCGTTCTGCTGGCGCCTGACCACTCGCACCCTTCAAGCGTCAGCAACCGCTCCTTCGCCTCAAGCCCGCCGGCAAAACCGGTGAGCTTGCCCGAGGCACCGATCACCCGATGGCAGGGGGCAACAATCGAGATCGGGTTCTTGCCATTCGCCGCGCCCACCGCCCGAACCGCGCTCGGATTGCCGATCTGCTCGGCAATCTGGCCATAGCTGCGCGTCTCTCCGAACGGGATGGTCAGCAGCGCCTGCCAAACCTTCTTCTGGAAGTCCGTCCCGGCAAAATCCAGTTCCAGCTCGAAGCTATTTCGCGTGCCGGCAAAGTATTCCTGCAACTGCCGAACGGCGCGTATCAGGATCGGGTTGTCCGGGGCTTCGTGCATCGGGCCCAGCCGCACCCGGTTCAGTTTGTCGTTTTCCCAGAGGATGGCCGCCAGTCGCTCATCTTTCGCCACCAGCTTCAGTTCGCCGACCGGAGACGCCAGGGTGGTGAAGGTGTAGGTCATGCTGGCGGACTCCGCAGAAGGGCTGAACAGAGGCTCAGCATACTGCCTCGACCGGGAGGCGCAATACGCAATCGCGACCATACTTGCCTGTGCTTTTGAACCGATCACTCTGTTTTTCACAGAGCCTGAAAACAAAAAAAGAGAACGACTCATGAAGTACGAACCTTTTGCCAAATCGCTCATCGCGACTTCATTGGCGCTCAGCTGCCTGACCGCCCACGCAGCCTCCGTTGCCCCCGTCGCGGCCGAAAACGGCATGGTGGTCACCGCCCAGCATCTGGCCTCCCAAGTGGGGGTCGATGTGCTCAAGAACGGCGGCAACGCCGTCGATGCCGCCGTCGCAGTGGGTTACGCGCTGGCGGTGGTGTACCCCGCGGCGGGCAACCTGGGGGGCGGCGGTTTCATGACCATTCAGTTGGCGGACGGGCGCAAGACCTTCCTCGATTTCCGTGAAAAAGCCCCGCTGGCCGCCACCGCCAACATGTACCTCGATAAGGAAGGCAATGTTGTCCCGGACCTCAGCACCCGTGGCCACCTGGCCGTCGGTGTACCGGGGACCGTGTCCGGCATGGAACTGGCCCTGAGCAAGTACGGCACCAAACCACGCAAGGAGGTGATCGCCCCGGCGATCAAACTGGCTGAAGACGGGTTTGTGCTGGAGCAGGGTGATGTCGAATTGCTGGACTACGCCACCGACGTGTTCAAGAAAGACATAAAGGACTCAGGCGCGATTTTCCTGAGCAACGGCGAGCCGATGCAGGTCGGTCAAAAACTGGTGCAGAAGGATCTGGGCAAGACCCTGCGGGAAATTTCCGAAAAGGGCTCCGACGGCTTCTATAAAGGCTGGGTCGCCGACGCCATCGTCACGTCCAGCCAGGCCAACAAAGGCATCATCGTCCAGGCCGACCTAGACAAATACAAAACCCGCGAGCTGGCGCCGATCGAGTGCGATTACCGTGGCTACCACGTAGTCTCGGCACCGCCGCCAAGCTCCGGCGGGGTGGTGATCTGCGAGATCATGAACATCCTCGAAGGCTACCCGATCAAAGACCTGGGCTACCACTCGGCCCAAGGCATGCACTATCAGATCGAAGCCATGCGCCACGCCTATGTGGACCGCAACAGCTACCTCGGCGACCCGGATTTTGTGAAAAACCCGATCGCCCACCTGCTGGATAAAAACTACGCCACCCAACTGCGCGCAGCGATCAAGCCGCAAAAGGCCGGCGTGTCCAGCGAGATCAAACCTGGCGTAGCGCCCCATGAAGGCAGCAACACCACGCACTACTCCATCGTCGATAAATGGGGCAACGCGGTGTCGGTGACCTACACCCTCAACGACTGGTTTGGCGCCGGTGTCATGGCCAGCAAAACCGGGGTCATCCTCAACGACGAAATGGACGACTTCACTGCGAAAATCGGTGTACCGAACATGTACGGCCTGGTGCAAGGGGAGGCCAACGCCATCGCCCCCGGTAAAGCACCGCTGTCGTCGATGAGCCCGACCATCGTCACCAAGGACGGCAAGGTGGTGATGGTTGTCGGCACTCCCGGCGGCAGCCGCATCATCACCGCCACCTTGCTGACCATGCTCAACGTCATCGACTACGGCATGAACATCCAGGAAGCGGTGGACGCACCGCGTTTCCACCAGCAGTGGTTGCCGGAAGAAACCAACCTGGAGACCTTCACCACCAGCCCGGACACGGTGAAGATCCTCGAAAGCTGGGGGCATAAATTTGCCGGGCCACAGGATGCCAACCACGTGGCGGCGATCCTGGTCGGCGCGCCTTCACTGGAAGGAAAACCGGTCGGCAAAAACCGCTTTTACGGCGCCAACGATCCCCGTCGCAACACCGGGCTGTCGCTCGGCTACTAACGCTTGAGTTGGAAAGGGGACGGCGCTGTTTTCGTCCCCTGATCCACTGATTGTTCAAGGAGCGAATCATGGCCACTGCACTGTTAATCATCGACGTCCAGCAGGCGCTGTGCACTGGCGAGGAGGAGTGCTTTGAGATCAACCGTGTCATCGAGAACATCAACCACATGAGCATCCGGGCCCGGATAGCCGGGGTGCCGGTCGTGTTCATCCAGCACGAAGAAGCGGGCGGTCCTCTGGTGCACGACACCGCCGGCTGGCAACTGGCTAAAGGGCTGGAGACCGAGCCCGAGGATATTCGCGTACGTAAAACCACACCGGATTCGTTCTACCAGACCAAACTGCAAAAACTGCTGCAGAGAGAAGAAATCGAGCGCTTGATCATCTGTGGACTGCAAACCGACTACTGCGTCAACGCGACCGTGCGCCAGGCACTGATACTGGGCTACGACGTGGTGCTGGCGGCGGACGCGCATTCCACCGTCGACAACGGCAGCCTCAGCGCCGAGGAGATCATCGCCGAGCACAACAAGGACCTGGCGCACCTGACCGGTTCGGTTGCGCGGATCGATGTCATGCCAGCGGGACAAATCCGCATCTGAATCCACTGCCGGATCAACGGACATAAATTGTCATGAAATGAAAAAGCGCTGTCGCCGATTGAAAAATTGATAACGTCCGCGCCTATTAAATTCTCCTTACGAACTGCGCTGCAAGCCCCGCAATTCGGCGGCTCGACCGCACTCACCTTCAGTCGTTAAGAGAACAATAAAATGAGCGTAGAAAAACTGATTGGCGAACTTCTCGCCGAGCTGACAGGCGTGAGTCTCGACGGCCCACTCAACGAGAGTTCGCAGCAGCACAAAGAGCTGTTCCAGCTTGATCAGGATGTCTTCCCTGCGGATTACGTGACCAACGACCTGCGCTTTGGCGTGCTTGAAGAACAGGTCTGAAAAAGGTCTGAAAGGGGACAGATATGTTGTCGTCCCCTGATTCACTGCTCGGTGGCCCGAATCGACGTCCTGTCCTCGGCTGAATCCGCATCTGACTACAGAACCGGTTTGATTACGACAATGCGGCGCTAGTTTTCAACCTTTTCTACAAACTGCAGAAAATCCACTGGCGGATAGAGTTGAAGCTTTTTTGCCACCGTCATATTGACTATGTAGGCAAACTGATCGATCGCAAGCACAGGCAAGTCGCCTGGCTTTTTCCCCTCTACGACGATCCGGACGGCTTGCTTGGCAGCCAGTTTTCCGACGTCGAAATCGCGTGCGGCAACAGACATCAAAGCCTGGGATTCACTCACGAGGTGCTCGTAAGGGCTCAGTACCGCAATGCCATTTTCCACCGCGGACTCTGTGAAGATTTTTCCCTGCTTTTCCAGGAACGTACTTGAGCCCAAATACACCCACTGAACCCCTTTGGCCTTCAATTGCGCCATATTCGTGGCAATCGACTCGGCCGTCGGTGTGCCATCAACGCCCTTATCAAGAGGCAAGGCATCGAACTTGATCTTGAGTTGATCGGTGAGGGACTGCATTTCCGCAACCTTGCTCACGGAATTGGGCTCACTGGTATCGTAGATCATGCCCAGGTGACTGAAACCAGGCATATACCGTTGAATGCTTTTTATGTTTACTGCTTCTGGCACGCGATTGCGAGTCCCGGTGACGTTAGGTCTTCCTGTGTTTTCATAGCTTTGAATGATGTGGTTGCCAACCGGATCGGCAACCACGGTAAAAATAACCGGGATATCAACCAAAAATCCGGGGTCATGATCATTGAGAGTGCCGATCATCCCCAGCGTTGCTTTAGTGCCCCAGGTAATCACGGCATCGACATTCAACGCGCGGGCCTCTGCTGCAAACGCAGGCAGTTTGCTCTTGTCTTGCGAGGCGTCACGAACAAGAATTTCCGCATCGATATTGTTCTCTGCGATGTATTCCTTTACCCCTTTACAAACGTCTTCGCAGCCTAGCCAAGCCACCATCATGATCGTCTTCTTTGCGGCTGCATTCACGAACGGAGGCGCAACAGTCCCCACAAAGCCCATAAGCAGTAGTGCCGTACACACCCTTCTATAGCCAGTCATAAATGTTCCCTTCTGATTTAACTATCACGACTTGGGTTTGATGCTGACAGGTATAGAAGCGCTCCGGACAGCACGAGGATTGCGATGGTGTAAACGGCCCCGACATAGCCAATGTAGTCGGCAGCAGTGGCAATGCAGACTAGCGCCACAATGCTTGCGCTCCGTTCGGTGATGCGCGCGGCAGCAATCGCAGAATTGGTGCCTAAATGGGCCAGCGAAGTTTCGGCAACATCCATGACCATTGCAGTCTGGGGACCTCGTACCAAGCCATGGCCAACGCCCGCGCCAATCATCGCGAACCCCATCATCCCTATACTTGGCCAGGTGGCGGCAACGAGCAACGAGGTACCTCCTATAAAAGAACCCGGAAGCACAATGTTGCGGGCACTAACGCCACGTTCGGCCAGTTTTCCGTACAGCGAGCCGGAAATAATGATCATCAAGAAATAGATCATGAGTAATCGACCAATGTCCGCTGCGCTGGCTCCAAGCGACTCCATTAGTAGTGAGAGCAAATACGAGATGAACACCATATCCAAAATTGCCTGAGGCGCGATGATGCCAAATGCAAGGCTTGCAAAACGCGGATTTCGAAAAGTCGCGAAGACATCCTTACTTGATCGCCTCGGTCTATCTGTCTTGCGGCTGTCAACGTGGCGCTGGTGGGGAAGTTGCCAATAGATGAGTGCTCCGGAAACCAGAATCAGCGCGGCACTAATGACAAATACCGCTGAATATCCGAGCCGATCGGCGAGGATGCCACCTAGCGCAGAGCCAGCAAAAATACCGCCAAACATAGCCGCGGAGAATAAACCTAACGAGCGTGCACGCTCGTCCTTGTGCGCTACGTCCAGTACGTAATCCTGGCAGGCCAAAGACGCAAATGCATATCCCGCGCCGCACATCAGGTTAAAAAAAGTGATCGCCGGGACATTTCCGGCAACGCACATACCGAGCTTTGCGATTACCGTCGCTGCGGCGGCCACCAGGAAAAGTCTGCGGTGGCCGAAACGTTCTGAAAGTGGACGAACAAACGGTGTCACGGTCAGCACCGCAATAAGGTATGCCGTAAGCGGCAGACTGGTGACCGCACCCTCGCTCAACCAAGGTATCGGATTGTGTGCAGACTTGACGAATATGGAAAAAAAAGACGTCTCCATTTCATCGGCGGCGGCGAATAGAAATAATGCGAGACGCACATCGATAAGGCTGCAAAAACGAATCCAGCGTGGGCCAATATCGTGAAGGCCGAACGCTTTGCCGATTGAATTCAAATCGACGGTTTCAGCCAAGGGGGGTGTGCCATTTACGGCAGCCAGCCGTGCACGCTGAAACATGGCATGGAGAGCTTTTGCACGCTCGGAGAGGCAGGTACTCACCTGGTCGACCACATCCCTGCTCAAAGAAGCTATGCAGGTCGAAAAATTTCCTGCGGCTTGTAGCGCAACAATGTAGTGAAGCCTGTTCAGAGGTGCCGTGAGAGACACACTCATCATGACCGCAATTAATTCAAGTGCCAGTAGCACTATCACGATAATAATCACACCAAGATCCAGAGCGACACTTTTGAACAGCTCTGCGATATAGGCTGAATTGGATTGCGTTGTGACGGTTCCAACGACCTTGCCATTGAGATAAATCGGAAGTTTATGGGTATTGCTCAGAGCACGGTTGAGGGTGCTTGCGGTGTGTTGATCTTCTCCTACTTCAATGATTGGGTAGTCAGTGGACACGCCGAAGTAAGAAATTTCCGGAAACTCAGCGAGGAGGTGTCGGAAGTATTCGGTCCCGCCCACCATGCTTTCAATCGGCACACCTGCGTTGACGGTGCGCTGCATGGTTGCATCGGCTATCGTGCCGATGAGTTGGGTACGTTTGACAAGCTCTGGATGAAAGGATTGACCGACGCTTATATACGCCACCACGCCCAGCAACAGTGCCGGGCCGATCACCAAGGCAGCCGCCCAGGGCAAGATTTGGCGTGCGGCGTTTCGATCGAGCACGGTTTGCGGTATTGCGATCAACTGAGTATTGAGTAATTCCGGATTTGAAAAGGGTGACGCTGGCGTTATGGTCTCTGCAGCGCAATAGCCCATCTCCTTCATTGCAGCCTTGTACTGCTTCGATGCGCCTATGAGATCGTTGTGAAGTGTGATGACTTCCTGTGTCAAAAAGCCATAGTCTTCTCCTGTAGGGTTCTTGTTTGAAACATCTGAATGTGCCGCAGACGCTTCGCCTGAGGTGTCCTTGAGTCCCGCCTGCAGGGAAATGACGCCGCCGATAGCGCCAAGTAGTTTCAACCTGAACAACAGAAAGGAAAGAGCAGAAAAGATCGCCAGCATGGCAACGGCGGCCAGTGTGATGTCTTTGCGAATGTGTGCCGATCGGTCTTGCAGCTCCTTTTTTGGATAAATCGCAACGACGCTGCCAAGTAGAGTGCCCGATTCATTCACTATGGATCGCCCACTGGCCACCGAATCAGTGTCTTCAAGGTCCCACTTGCCATCCTTATTCAATACCTGCGCATGCGACAGTTCATCTGCAAGTTCGCTGTCAAGCTTCTCACCGGTGGACTTAATAATATCCCCGGATGCGCTCAACAATTCGATGGCGGAAATATCAGGATCCGTTTCCTTGGCGCGACTGAGCAGGCCTTCAGCGTTGCGCACTGATGTGATTGGAAGCCCCATGGCCGCCACATCACGAAACGGTGCAGCAGTTGCCTCGGCCACAACCGATAGCCTTTGGCGTGTCAAATGTGAAAGCATGGCGTCGTGCTGGAGAATTACCAGTACCGCCAGGATGGTAAGTACCGTTGCAATGGTGACGGTTAATGCGATCCAACACCTTAGATGCAAACTGAGGTTTCGCATTACCTTCACACTCCCCTAGCAGGCCTTTGAAAAACCCCACTACCAGCCTGACAAACTTCCAAAACGATCAGGTGATACACAGCCTAGCAGTAACTGGGCACTGGGCTTTTTCCGACCGATCAGTATCCCGCGCAGGACCAGACAATCGCCGTCAGCACCAGCAAGCCGATGCTGATGTACCGCCTGCCAGCCTCGAAGCCGCCATTCGGCTGCTTGTGAACTCACCCAGCTGCAAAAATCTCAATCAACTCCACCAGGAACGCACTCACCACCTCCCGTTGCCGCGCCGAATGTCGAACCGCCGCATGGAATCCGACCTCATAGCGCAACTGCTCCGGATTCAGCGGATGCAACTGCCCCAACTGTTCATGTTTGGCCGCGTAGTGCTGTGGCAAAAAACCCAAATGCTGCCCCGACAGAATGAGCAGGGCGGCGCCGTCCATGCTGTCGGTGAGCACCGTCAAACGCTCGATGGAAGTGGGCGCGGGCATTTCCGGCAAGGGGTGGCTGGGCCAGACCCAATCGTAATTGCGCACGTCATCGCGGCTCAGCGCACCCACGTGGTCGAACAGCGGGTGCGCCGGTGCGCAGTAGGCGATTTGGGTTTCCTGGAACAAGGGGTAGTAATCGATGTTGGGTAAGCGGTGCCAGAAGTAACCGATGGCCAGATCGATGTGGCCGTTGATGATTTTCTCTTCCAGCAACGAAGACGACAGTTCGGTGAAGTGGAAGTACAACCCCTCATGTCGTGAGCGCAACCGAGCAATGGCCAGGGCGATGTGCTTGTTGGCGGACGGATCGATTTGACCGAGCAAGCCGATGTTGATGTTGCCCGATACCTTGCGATTGATGTGCTGCACTTCGACCCGAAAGCCCTCGGCCGCCGCCAGTAAACGCCGCGCCGCATCGACAAACTGCCCACCCTTGGGCGTCACCGAAAACCCGCCGCGCCCACGCTCGCACAAGCGAAATCCGACCCGCGCTTCCAGCGTCGCCAATTGCGCGCTGATGGTGGGTTGCGTGGTATTGAGCGCCGTCTGCGCGGCCGAGATTCCGCCCGCCTCAACGACAGTCAGAAAGACCCGGATCAAACGCAGATCCAGTTCCGATACAGTGCCCAGCATGAGTGCCTCCGAGGTTCGCCACATAGACGCGGGTCTATGTAAACAGTGCGCCTGCGATATTTAATCGCCCTGACCAACGCCCTACATTGCAATGAAACCGGCGCTTTGCCCATAAAAACAACAATTACCAGCATAGGAACATTCGTATGTCAGGGTCCTCACAGTCTGCGCACGCCTTCGAAGCGAGCAGCGGGTTGGCCATCGAAGGCCACTCGATCGATTACATTCCGGAAAACGAACGTCACGCCAAACTCAGCAGCCAGGGCCCTTTCTGGTTTCTGGGCAACTTTCACTTCTTCACCATCTCTATCGGCTTTGTCGGCCCAAGTCTCGGTTTGTCGGCGATGTGGACGATGCTGGCCGGTGCGCTGGGCATTATGTTCGGCACCATTTTCATGGCCTTCCACGGTTCGCAAGGTCCGGAGATGGGCCTGCCGCAAATGATCCAGTCTCGCGCCCAGTTCGGTTATCGCGGGGTGATCCTGGCCTTGATGGCGACGATGTTTGTGTTCGTCGGTTTCAACGTGGTGAACATCTCGCTGATCATGAACGGCCTCGAACATGTGTTCGGCATCGACCCGGCGATAGTCGCGGTGGCGGTGGTGCTGATCGGTGCGCTGCTGTCGATCTACGGCCATGACCTGATGCACAAAGCCTTCAAATGGGCGTTGCTGGCCACGTTGCCGCTGTATGCGTTGGTCACGATCGCCCTGATGTTCGGCGCAGGCCAAGAGGGTGTCACCCCGGCGACTGATCTCGGCTTCAGCTGGATTGCGTTCGCCACCTTGTTCGCCATCGGCGCCAGCTACAACATTTCCTATGCGCCTTACGTGTCCGACTATTCCCGTTACCTGCCAAAAAACACCAGCCGGCCAAAACTGATCGCTGCCGTGTTCATCGGCGCCTCGTTGTCCGGCGGCTGGATGATCGGCCTCGGTGCCTGGCTGGCGCAGCAGTTGAAAGCGGTGGATGCGCTGGTGGCGTTGAACCAGGTCGGCTCTTCGATGATTCCGGGGCTGGGCAATGTGTTGGTGATCGTCTCGGTGGCGGGCTTCCTGCCGATCATCGCGCTCAACACCTACAGCGCCATGCTGACCCTGCTCACCGGCGTCGACTCGATCAAAAAAATCACCCCGTCACCCCGCGCCCGAATCCTGTCCATCATCGCGATCAGCGTGATCCTGCTGACCTGCGTGCTGTCGATCAAAGGCGACGGCATCGCGCTGCTGAACACCTTCCTCGTGCTGCTGCTCTACTTCCTCGTGCCCTGGACCGCCGTCAACCTGGTGGACTACTTCTTCGTGCGCAAAGGCCGCTACGCGATCCCGCACTTCTTCACCCCGAACGGCATCTACGGCGCCTGGCAATTTCGCGGCATCGTCTCGTACCTGATCGGCTTCGCCGCAATGGTGCCGTTCTTCTACATATTCGATGCCGCCGCCAACAAAGAAGTATTCGTCGGCCCACTGGCGCGCATGCTCGAAGGCGTGGACATCGCCTGGCTGGTGGGATTGTTGGTCTCGGGCCTGACGTACTACCTCCTCAGCCGCTCGCTCGACCTCGCGTCCGAACGGCGGATCATCGACGCGATTACCGAGAGCGACATCATTGCCATGACCAAACCGACTGCGGAGGAGGTGCGTTGAACACTGCCAAAAACACCGTGGTCGCCTGTTGCCAGGTGGCACCGAAAATCGGCGACCTCGCGTTCAACCGCACACTCACCGAACGCGCCATTCGTTCCGCGGCCCATCAAGGCGCGCAGATTGTGGTGCTGCCTGAACTGGTGCAGAGCGGGTATGTGTTCAATGACCGTAGTGAAGCGTTGTCGTTGTCGGAAACGGTTGAAGGACCAACGTTGCGCCTGTGGGCAGCACTCGCCCGCGAACTGAACATTGTTGTGGTCGGCGGTTTTTGCGAGCGACTGGAGGGTGATGAGCTGGCCAACAGTGCGGCGATGATCGATGCCCAAGGGTTGCGTGCTGTGTACCGCAAAGCCCACCTGTGGGATGCCGAGAGCGAAATCTTCAGCGCTGGCAACGCGGCGCCGCCGGTGGTGGAAACGGTGCATGGGCGAATTGGGATGTTGATTTGCTACGACCTGGAATTTCCTGAATGGGTGCGGCTTCCGGCACTGGCCGGCGCGGATTTGCTTTGTGCGCCGGTTAACTGGCCGGATGGGCCACGGCCGCCGACTGAGCGTCCGGCAGAAGTGGTGCGGGTTCAGGCGAATGCTTCGGTGAATCGGATGTTTATTGCTGCTTGTGATCGACATGGGCATGAGCGGGGAGTGGGTTGGGTGCAGGGTTCGGTGATTGTTGATGCGGATGGGTATCCGCTGGCGGGGCCGGTGGAGCAGGGTGGGGAGCGGATTTTGTTGGCGACGTTGAATCTTGGGGAGGCAAGGAATAAGCGGATTAGCGCGCGCAATGATTTGCATGGGGATCGGCGGGAGGGGTTGTATGGGCTGTTTGGGGGGGGATAGCGGTAGGGAGATTTTTTTTGGTTACATCTACACAGAGCAGTCTGGTGAGGTGCGTGTTGATCAATTTGCCTCGGGTGAAAAGCTGCCATTGTGAACTCTTTAAGCCATGCAA
>Ga0247818_10001152_pt1 | contig 16657 bp, 14 predicted proteins | sample 13C_Glucose_Day1_FD_192424 | JGI IMG/M metagenome (GOLD analysis project Ga0247818, IMG submission 192424) | Soil microbial communities from agricultural site in Penn Yan, New York, United States - 13C_Glucose_Day1 | ecosystem: Environmental > Terrestrial > Soil > Agricultural land | place... | reverse complement strand
CGGATAGCACAGCCGCGAAACCGTCGCTATAATCCGCCACCAATGGGGCCTATAGCTCAGTTGGTCAGAGCAGAGGACTCATAATCCTTTGGTCCACGGTTCAAGTCCGTGTGGGCCCACCAAACAAGAAAGCCGCGCAATGCGCGGCTTTTGCGTGTCTGAATGACCTGAAGCAGTCAAGCGATCGCATAATCGTTCAGCGGGCAGCAGTTCATCCATCGAAAACACGTCCAGACTTTTCGGGGCCTCCAACACCAATAGACGGAATGGCCTGCACTGCCCGCAGCCGCTCAAGCATCTGCCCCGCCAGCATAACCTCGTAAGTATCCGCCGCCCGCCCCCACTGCTCGACGATAGCCATCCCGTCCACCAAAGCCGTCGCCAATTCGGCAATGGTCCCGGACAGCTCTTCCACAATGTCTTGGGTCCGCTGCCACGCCCGATCCGTGAGCGTTTTTAGCTCAGTCGTTATGCGCTCGGACGACGCCGCATCGGTCTCGGGGTAAAGGATGTTGCGCAGCAGATGCTGCAGCTCCCTGATCTTTGCGTAGTCCTGTTCCGCCCCCTGCTCTCCCTTGAGGATGGCTGTGGCTTTCGACTTGTCGACGCGCTGTCCGCCTGGGTGTCTTGCTCCCAGTGTCTGCGCCATCGCGCCAGCCAGGAGGACCATCATTCGAGCCTCCAGATGTTGCTTCATGGCGTCTATCGACGATATTGCCCGCACCAGGCTGATGGACGCACCGCCGTGATGCCGCAAGTCCATGGTCACTGTCAGGCTCACGCTGCCCGTGGCAAAACCCAAGGCACGAGCCACGGCGTAGTGGCCCATTTCGTGATGGGCAATCTCCCAGGCGCGATCCCGTACAGCTGGAGGCATTTTCTTCGTCATGACCTGTCCCTTCGTGCCACGGCCGCAAATGAGCTGTCCTACATCACAGACCAAATGAAGGTCCAGGGTCAATCCTCAAAACCTCAATCGAAACACCGTTCGCCAGAGATTTTTCCATACCGAGCGTTTGTGCTTCTTCCAGTTGCGTTCCCACCACTCATCTTCATTCATCGCGAACACCTCGATGTCGCTGCCGGTCACCGCCGCCGCGTGCTGACGAAACAGCATGGGAAATACGCAGTGTTGCTTGATCTGCCGTTTGAACAGGACATCGACCGGCTCCCCCACATATGGTGTTGCAGCCAGCACCCTGCAGCCTTCGCGGGAGAGGATATAGGCGTGCAGCGCCACCACGTTGCCACGGGCAATGAACGGGAACCAGGTCAGCCATGTGCGCCCCATGCTGTACCCCAGGTGCAACGCCTCGAACCTGTTACGGCGAATAAACCGGTTCACCCAGCCCACCTGTGCCGGATGAAACCGGTAGGGCATGGCGTCATCCTCGAAGATCAACACCCGTTGCCAACCTTCGGCCAGGACTTTTCTGGCCAATGCTTGATGCGACTCGTAACAGCCTCGGATCGGGTCGCTGCAGCGCTGAGCGATGAAGAACTCGATCGGGTTTGAAATGAGCGTAGCGATGGTTCTGTCGAACAATTGCCGCCGGTCATGGCGCTCACTCAGGGATATGCAATACACGTGATCAACATCAAACGAGACCCTTTCCATTCGCCCCCTGGCACCTTCATAGACCTCTCCGCGACCCGACGCCACGGAAAGAATCAATGATCGGCAAGTGGGCACTGCCACGTATGTCAGACGCGTCCTGAAATGGCGTTGGCTTTTCTGTTCGGTTATCGCCCACGGTCAGTAGGATATTGGCGTCGCGAGCGCTGCGGGGGATGTGCCTGTAACATGCCCGGATATTGATCCATGCCGCTGGAGACCCGCCTTGCCTGACATCCGCCCGCCCGTTCTCGACGAAATCGACCGTCAGCTGATTGCGGCCCTGCAGATCAATGCCCGCGAAAGCGTGGCCATGCTCGCCCGGCAACTGGGCATTGCCCGTACCACCGTCACGTCGCGCCTGGCGCGGCTGGAAAAAGCCAAGGTCATCACCGGCTATGGCGTGCGACTTGGCCAGCGCGTGGTGGATGGCGGGCTGCAGGCGTATGTGGGGATTACCGTGCAACCGCGGTCCGGCAAGGAAGTGTTGCGGCGCCTGAGCGCAATGGCGCAGGTGCAGCAGTTGTGTGCGGTGAGTGGTGAATTTGATTATGTGGCATGGTTGCGCACCGATTCGCCGGAGCAGCTGGATCAGTTGCTGGATCAGATTGGCAGTGTGGATGGGGTGGAGAAGACCACGACCTCGATCATCCTGAGCAGCAAGATTGATCGGGGGCAGCCGGTTTGAGATTTTTCCGGTGGTTATGGGTGTCTGGCTGGCCTGCAAAGAACCTGTAGGGGCTGGCTTGCCAGCGAAGGCGTCCGGACCATCAACACAAGACTCAAGGACCTCATCGCTGGCAAGCCAGCTCCTACAGTGGTCAGTGTGCGCAATTATATTGTCATACTGATCAATAATCTGGCAAAACGACGACACTTTGCGTCTTATTAACGTGTTCTACGCTCTCTAGAATGGCTGGCATCTTTTCCTATACTCAGATGCGCATTCCGCGTCGGGTCGACAGCAAGGTCAGCCATGAACAAGAACAATCGCCATCCTGCAGACGGTAAAAAACCAGTCACCATTTTTGGTCCGGATTTTCCTTTCGCCTTCGACGACTGGATCGAACACCCGGCCGGCCTGGGCAGCATTCCCGAGCACCATCACGGTGCCGAAGTGGCGATTGTCGGCGCCGGGATTGCCGGGCTGGTGGCCGCGTACGAGTTGATGAAGCTGGGTCTCAAGCCCGTGGTCTATGAGGCCTCGAAGCTGGGCGGCCGCCTGCGCTCCCAGGCGTTCAATGGCACCGATGGCATCGTCGCCGAGTTGGGTGGCATGCGCTTTCCGGTATCGTCTACGGCGTTCTATCACTACGTCGACAAGCTGAACCTTGAAACCAAACCCTTCCCCAACCCGCTGACACCAGCCTCCGGCAGCACCGTCATCGATCTGGAAGGCAAGACCCATTACGCACAAAAACTGGCGGATCTTCCTGCACTGTTTCAGGAAGTCGCCGACGCCTGGGCCGATGCCCTGGAAGCGGGCTCGCAGTTCTCCGATATCCAGCAGGCCATCCGCGACCGCGACGTGCCGCGCCTCAAGGAGCTATGGAACACCCTCGTACCGCTGTGGGACGACCGCACCTTCTACGATTTCGTGGCCACCTCCGAAGCCTTTGCCAAGCTGTCGTTCCATCACCGTGAAGTGTTCGGCCAGGTCGGTTTCGGTACCGGTGGCTGGGATTCGGACTTCCCCAACTCGATGCTGGAAATCTTCCGCGTGGTGATGACCAACTGCGACGATCACCAGCACCTGGTGGTCGGTGGCGTGGAACAAGTGCCGCAGGGCATCTGGCGCCATGTCCCGGAACGCTGCGTGCACTGGCCGCAGGGCACCAGCCTCAAGTCCTTGCACAGCGGTGCACCACGTTCCGGCGTGAAGAAAATCGCCCATGCACCGGGCGGCCGTTTTGCGGTGACCGACAACAACGGCGACACCCGCGAATACGCCGCGGTGCTGACCACCTGCCAGAGCTGGCTGCTGACCACCCAGATCGAATGCGACGAAACCTTGTTCTCGCAGAAGATGTGGATGGCCCTGGACCGCACCCGTTACATGCAATCGTCGAAAACCTTTGTGATGGTCGATCGTCCGTTCTGGAAGGACAAGGATCCGGAAACCGGCCGCGACCTGATGAGCATGACCCTCACCGATCGCCTGACGCGCGGCACTTACCTGTTCGATAACGGCGATGACAAGCCCGGGGTGATTTGCCTGTCGTACTCGTGGATGAGCGACGCGTTGAAAATGCTCCCGCACCCGGTGGAAAAACGCGTGAAGCTGGCGCTGGACGCGTTGAAAAAGATCTACCCGAAAGTCGACATCGCCGCACGTATCATCGGCGATCCGATCACCGTGTCCTGGGAAGCCGACCCGCATTTCCTCGGTGCTTTCAAGGGTGCACTGCCCGGTCACTATCGCTACAACCAGCGCATGTACGCGCATTTCATGCAGGACGACATGCCGGCCGAACAGCGCGGGATTTTCATCGCCGGCGACGACGTGTCCTGGACGCCGGCCTGGGTCGAAGGCGCGGTTCAGACCTCGCTCAATGCGGTGTGGGGCATCATGAAACACTTCGGCGGTGCAACTCACGCCGAGAATCCGGGTCCAGGAGATGTGTTCAACGAGATTGGCCCTATCGCCCTGCCCGAGTAAGAGGAATCTGAAATGCGCGTAGCCCTTTACCAATGTCCACCGTTGCCCCTGGATGTCGCCGGCAACCTTCAGCGCCTGCATCAACTGGCGCTGGAGGCAAAGGGCGCCGACTTGCTGGTAGTGCCGGAGATGTTCCTGACCGGCTACAACATCGGCGTCGATGCCGTCAGCGTGCTGGCGGAGGTGCACAACGGCGAATCGGCGCAACAGATCGCGCGCATTGCCAAGGCCGCCGGGATCGCCATCCTGTATGGCTATCCCGAACGCTGCGAAGACGGGCAGATCTACAATGCCGTGCAACTGATCGACGCCCATGGCGAGCGCCTGTGCAATTACCGCAAGACGCACCTGTTCGGCGATCTCGACCGCTCGATGTTCAGCGCCGGTACGGACGACTTCCCCGTCGTTGAACTCAACGGCTGGAAGCTCGGCTTCCTGATCTGCTACGACCTCGAATTTCCGGAAAATACCCGGCGCCTGGCCCTGGCCGGCGCCGAACTGATCCTGGTACCGACGGCCAACATGATCCCGTTCGACTTCATCGCTGACGTCACCGTACGCGCCCGGGCCTACGAGAATCAGTGCTACGTGGCTTATGCCAACTATTGCGGGAGCGAAGGCGATATCCACTACTGTGGCCAAAGCAGCATCGCCGCACCGGACGGCAGCCGCATTGCCCAGGCGGGACTCGATGAAGCGCTGATTGTCGGTGAACTGGACCGCCAGTTGATGCTCGACTCCCGCGCCGCCAATCGCTACCTGATCGATCGCCGCCCCGAGCTTTACGGCACGCTGAACAAGCGCTGAGCCACCGTTATCCGCTAGCATTGGCACTTCTCTGTCCTGGAAGTGCTCATGCCTGCGCTGAATCCCCCTCGCCCCCACACTGAAACCCTGGCCAACGGCTTGCGGGTGACGCTGCGTCATGCCCCGGATTTGAAGCGCTGTGCGGCGGCGTTGCGGGTTGCCGCTGGCAGCCATGACGTGCCGTTGGCCTGGCCGGGCCTGGCGCACTTTCTTGAGCACCTGCTGTTTCTCGGTACCGAGCGTTTTGCCGCCGACCAGGGGCTGATGGCTTTCGTCCAGCGCCACGGCGGCCAGGTAAATGCACAAACCTGCGAGCGCACCACCGATTACTTTTTCGAGTTGCCACTGCAGGCATTTGCCGAGGGCCTGGAGCGGCTGGCAGACATGCTCGCCCATCCACGCATGGACCTGGACGACCAACACCGGGAACGGGAGGTGCTGCAGGCGGAATTCATCGCCTGGTCGCAGGATGCTGCGGCGCAGCAGCAACTGGCTTTGCTGGGCGGGCTTAGCGACGCTCATCCATTGCGCGGTTTTCATGCAGGCAACCGCGACAGCCTGCCGGTGCCGTTATCCGAGTTCCAGCAAGCCTTGCAGGATTTTTTCCAGCGCTATTACCAGACCGGACAAATGACCTTGAGCCTTGCCGGCCCCCAGAGCCTTGATGAGTTGCGGCAGTTGGCCGAAGCATTTGGCAACGTCATTGCCAAGGGCGAGAAGATCCCGCAACAAGCCCCGACGCCGCTGATGGCTGGGGCGGACAATAGTTATCAACAGGTCGGCGAGCATCGGCTGGACCTGCTGTTTGCCCTTGAAGCACTGCCCGACTCATCCGCCGAAGCGCTGGGTTTTCTGTGCCATTGGCTGAACACCGCTAAACCCGGTGGGCTGCTGGCTGAACTGCGCAAACAGGGCAGAGTTGAAAACCTCAAGGCGCACCCCCTGTACCAGTTCGCCGGGCAAGCCTTGCTGCACATTGAGTTCACACTGGCCGCCAATGCCCCGGCGACCGGAATTGGCGAACAGTTGCAGGACTGGCTGGGCTTTTTCGCCCGGCAAGACTGGCGCGGGCTGCGCGAAGAATACGCGGCGCTGCGCCAGCGCCAGCCAGGCAGCGCCTTGCAACTGGCCCGGCAGGACAGCGAAGAGCGCGAAGCAGGCTTATCCGACGCCGGTGTTGCTGCCCTCAAGGTCATTCTGGAAAAAATCGGCGCTGTGGATAACTTCGCTGGCCCGTGGCAGCTCCCCGCACCCAATCCGTTCCTGCACACCGAACCTTCGCCTTCCGGCGCCGGCTTGATTCGCGGACAAACCAGCGCTCACCGGGGCCTGCGCACCTTTGCACAAGACCGCTCACGCAGCCGCCGCGAACGCTCACCGATGCAGTTCAGCCAGGCCTTGCCGGATACCGGCGCTGAAGCGGCGCTTTACCTGCGCTGGCGCCTCGAGGCGGCACCGGGCGCCAGCCTGCAATCGCGCCTGGAAAACAACCTGCAAGCGTTGCGCGAAGACGCCGGAGAGGCTGGCGTGGACTTTTCCTTCGGCGCATCGGGCAATCAATGGCTGCTGAAAATGACCGGCCTGCAGGCACCGATGCCGACCATCCTCGAACACGCGCTGAACCTGCTGAGCCAGCCTGAAGCAGCGCTGTCACAGCCATCACCGGCCCGCCCGGCCTTGATGCCGATTCGACAGTTACTCAAGATGCTGCCCGATCTCTGCCTGGAACAATCGGCCGAATCGGACAACCTGGCGCAACTGTGGTCGGGTGCTCGCTGGACCGGCCTGGCGTGCGGTTTTTCTGCCCAAACGCAAGCGGCCATGGGCCTGGCGTTGAGTCGAGTGCCGGGTACTGCGGATACGCAACAGGCATCGGCTTCGTCAATGCCCTCGCAACACCTGTGGAGCATCGTAGAAACCGACTCCAGCGAACACGCGCTGCTGTTGTTCTGCCCGACAGCCACCCTGGAACTGGCTGACGAAGCCGCCTGGCGGTTGCTTGCCCATGTCTGTCAGACGCCGTTCTATCAGCGCCTGCGGGTGGAGTTGCAATTGGGTTACGCGGTGTTCAGCGCCCTGCGACAGGTTCACGGGCAAACTGGGCTGTTGTTCGGTGTGCAATCACCAAACGTGGTCACTGCCCAGCTCTTGCAGCACATCGAACAGTTCCTGAGCGAGTTGCCGACGTTGATCCAGACCCTCGACGAGAACGCCTTCATTACCCAACGCCAAGCCTTGGTGGAGCAGTTTTCCAGCGCTGCCCTGACGACAAACCAGGCCGCCGAATTGCTCTGGCAGGGCAAATTGGCCGGCCGCCCGTCGGATTATCTGACGCAATTGCCCCAGGCCATTCTGTTGACCGACCGCGCCGCACTGCTGGCGGCTGTCCAGCATTTGAACCGGGCAGAAGGCGGCTGGCGCTGCTTGGCGAACAGCCCGGCACCCGGCGCACCTTGGCAAGCGACAAAATGATCATTACCCAGACGGTAAGGAGCTTTTTCAAAGTTTCACGGGCAATTCTTGTGAAATTTTGAGTAACATAGCAGCCTAACTATTTGGAACATCTCTGACTGGAGGTGGACTATACATATAGATAGCGCTGTCCAACCCTACCTGAAGGAGTTCAAACGATGGCCTGGACCAAACCGGCTTACACCGACCTGCGTATCGGCTTCGAAGTCACCATGTACTTCGCAAGCCGCTGATCTCTGCCCTGGCAGAATGCAGCACAACGCCTCGGTTATCCGAGGCGTTTTATTTTCAGCGTTGAAATGATGGAGCGCCCATGTTTGTCCAGATCCTAGGTTCCGCCGCTGGCGGTGGTTTTCCACAGTGGAACTGCAATTGCGAGAACTGCGCGGGTTTTCGCAACGGCAGCCTGCGGGCCGAGGCGCGCACTCAATCCTCCATCGCGATTTCCGATGACGGCGTGAACTGGGTGCTGTGCAATACCTCCCCGGACATCCGTGCCCAACTGCAAAGCTTCGCGCCCATGCAACCGGGGCGAGCACTGCGTGATACCGGGATCAGCGCAATCATCCTGATGGACAGCCAGATCGACCACACCACCGGCCTGCTCAGCCTGCGCGAGGGTTGCCCGCATCAGGTCTGGTGCACCGACATGGTTCATGAAGACCTGAGCACCGGTTTTCCGCTGTTCAACATGCTGACCCACTGGAACGGTGGCCTGAGCTGGAACCGCATCGAGCTCGACCAGAGCTTCAGCATTCCCGCCTGCCCGAACCTGCGCTTCACCCCGCTGCCCCTGCGAAGCGCCGCCCCGCCCTACTCGCCGCATCGCTTCGACCCGCATCCGGGCGACAACATCGGCCTGATCGTCGAAGACCTCAACACCGGTGGCAAACTGTTCTATGCCCCGGGCCTGGGCAAAGTCGACGCGCCGCTGCTGGAGATCATGGCTGATAGCGATTGCCTGTTGGTCGATGGCACCCTGTGGGACGACGATGAAATGCAGCGCCGTGGCGTAGGCACCCGTACCGGTCGGGAGATGGGCCATCTGGCGCAGAACGGTCCTGGTGGCATGCTCGAAGTGCTGGAGCAACTGCCAAGACAGCGCAAGGTCCTCATCCACATCAACAACACCAACCCGATTCTCGATGAGGATTCGCCGCAGCGTGCCGAGCTGGATCGGCGCGAAGTTGAAGTGGCGTATGACGGCATGAGTATTGTGCTGTAACTGATGACCCCTTCGCTGGCAAGCCAGCTCCTACAGTTGACCGCATTCCAATGTGGGAGCGGGCTTGCTCGCGAAGACGTCCAACCAGGCACCACAGAATCCACCGGTTGTACTCCGGAGACCCGCAATGACCGACACCCCGATGTCCCCCACCGAATTCGAAGCCGCCCTGCGCGCCAAGGGCGCCTACTACCACATCTACCACCCGTACCACGTGGCGATGTACGAAGGCCGGGCGACCCGCGAGCAAATCCAGGGCTGGGTTGCCAACCGCTTTTACTATCAGGTGAATATTCCGCTGAAGGATGCGGCGATCCTGGCCAACTGCCCGGACCGCGAGATCCGCCGCGAGTGGATTCAACGCCTGCTGGACCACGACGGCGCTCCCGGTGAAGACGGCGGCATCGAAGCCTGGCTGCGCCTGGGCCAGGCCGTCGGTCTCGACCCGGACCAACTGCGCTCCCAGGAACTGGTGCTGCCCGGCGTGCGATTCGCCGTCGACGCCTACGTCAACTTCGCCCGCCGGGCCAGTTGGCAGGAGGCCGCCAGCAGCTCGCTGACGGAGCTGTTCGCCCCGCAGATCCACCAGTCGCGCCTGGACAGTTGGCCGCAGCATTACCCGTGGATCGACCCCGCCGGCTACGAATATTTCCGCACACGCCTGGGTCAGGCACGGCGCGATGTCGAGCACGGCCTGGCCATCACCCTCGAGCACTATAAAACCCGGGAAGGCCAGGAACGCATGCTGGAAATTCTCCAGTTCAAACTGGACATTCTTTGGAGCATGCTCGATGCCATGAGCATGGCCTACGAACTCAATCGCCCGCCGTATCACAGCGTGACCGGTGAGCGGGTCTGGCACAAAGGAATCACCCTATGAGTTTTGATCGCAGCAAGACCCCGACCTGGCGCCCCGGCTACCGTTTCCAGTACGAACCGGCGCAGAAAGGCCACGTGCTGCTGTACCCTGAAGGCATGATCAAACTCAATGAAAGCGCCGCGCTGATCGGCGGTTTGATCGACGGCGAGCGTGATGTCGCCGCGATCATCAACGAGCTCGACACGCAGTTCCCGGGCGTGCCCGAACTCGCGGACGACATCGAGCAATTCATGGAGGTTGCCCGTGCGCAGCACTGGATCACCCTTGACTGATCTGCCGCCCCAGCCTGAGGTTGGCCTGCCGTTGTGGCTTCTCGCCGAGCTGACCTACCGCTGCCCGCTGCAATGCCCATATTGCTCCAATCCGCTGGATTTCGCCGAGCAGGGCAAAGAGCTGAGCACTGAGCAGTGGATCAAGGTATTGCGCGAAGCCCGGGAAATGGGCGCGGCGCAGCTGGGTTTTTCCGGCGGCGAGCCACTGGTGCGCCAGGACCTGGCCGAGTTGATCGCCGAGGCGCGCAAGCTGGGGTTCTACACCAACCTGATCACCTCCGGCATCGGCCTGACCGAGCAGAAAATCGGCGACTTCAAGAAGGCCGGTCTCGATCACATCCAGATCAGTTTCCAGGCCAGTGACGAGCAGGTGAACAACCTGCTGGCGGGCTCGAAAAAGGCCTTCGCACAAAAGCTGGAAATGGCCCGCGCCGTCAAAGCCCATGGCTATCCGATGGTGCTTAACTTCGTCACCCATCGGCACAACATCGACAAGATCGACCGCATCATCGAGCTGTGCATCGCCCTTGAGGCGGACTTCGTCGAACTCGCCACCTGCCAGTTCTACGGCTGGGCGCAGCTCAATCGAGCCGGGCTATTGCCGACCAAAGAGCAACTGGTGCGCGCTGAACGCATCACCAACGAGTACCGCGCCAAGCTGGAAGCCGAAGGGCATCCGTGCAAGCTGATTTTCGTGACGCCGGACTACTACGAAGAACGCCCTAAAGCCTGCATGAATGGCTGGGGCAGTATTTTTCTGACAGTCACGCCGGACGGAACCGCGCTCCCCTGTCATGGCGCCCGACAGCTGCCCGTGCAGTTTCCCAACGTACGCGATCACAGCATGCAGCACATCTGGTACGACTCGTTCGGCTTCAACCGCTTTCGTGGTTACGACTGGATGCCCGAGCCGTGCCGCTCATGCGACGAGAAGGAAAAGGACTTCGGCGGCTGTCGCTGCCAGGCGTTCATGCTCACGGGGGACGCGAGCAATGCCGACCCGGTGTGCAGCAAGTCGCCTCAACACGGCGTGATCCTCAAGGCCCGCGAAGAGGCGGAGCACGCGACCCAGACCATTGAACAACTGGCCTTTCGCAATGAACGAAACTCACGCCTCATCGCCAAAAGCTGAACCTTTCAGCGCCGCCAACGCCGTCGCGGCGGGCATCGATTTTGCCGAACTGCAGGTCGGCGCCCATGGTTTGTTCTGGAACGAATACCGCCCGGAGGATGCCGCGTGCCGGATCTGGCAATGGCGTGATGGCGCGGCCTATTGCCTGACACCTCCCCCGTTCAGTGTGCGCAGTCGGGTGTACGAATATGGCGGTGGTGCGTTTTGCCTGACCGACGACGGCGTGGTATTCGTCAATGAGGCCGATCAGCAGTTGTATCGCCAATCATTGCCAGGCGAGACGCCCGAAGTGCTGACGTCAGGCGTATGTCGATACGGCGACTTGCAGTTCGCCAATGGCCAGGTGCTGGCCGTCGAGGAAAACCGCAATGAACACCGCCTGGTGGCGATCGACCTGGCGGATGGCACACGGCATTTGCTGGCCGAAGGTGCGGATTTCTACGCCGCCCCGACCTTGAGTCCCGATGGGCAGCGACTGGCCTGGATCGAGTGGAGTCGCCCGAATCAGCCATGGACCGCAACCCGCTTGATGGTCGCCCATCGCCAGGCTGATGGTGCTTATGCGGCGCCCTCCTGCGTGGCAGGAGACCAGGCGCAAGAATCGCTGCAGCAACCGCGCTTCGACGGCAATGGCCGCCTGTACTGCCTGACCGATCGCGCTGGTTACTGGCAGCCTTGGGTGGAATCGGTCGACGGCCTGACGCCATTGCCCAGCGCCGCCGCCGACCACGGCCCGGCGCCCTGGCAACTGGGCGGTTGCACCTGGCTGCCACTGAGCGAAGGCAGCTACCTGGCCAGCTGGACCGAAGGCGGTTTCGGCCGACTGGGGCTGTGCGCTGCCGCGTGCGACGACTTTACCGGCGACTACAGTCGCTTCCGTCACCTTGCCATGGATGAGCAGTTCATATACTGCATCGCGGCGTCCCCCGTCAGTTCATCGGCGGTGATCGCCATCGATCGCCAGACCCGCCAGGTGAAAGTCCTCGCCGGCGGTATCGCACCGCTGCCTGCCGAGCAAATCAGTCGTCCGCAAACCCTGCGCTATCCAAGCGGCGCGGGTGAAGCCCACGGTTTTTTCTACCCGGCGATGACCGGCGACGCGAAACCGCCATTGGTGGTGTTCATCCATGGCGGCCCGACCTCGGCGTGTTATCCGATGCTCGATCCGCGCATCCAATATTGGGCGCAACGCGGTTTCGCCGTGGCCGATCTCAACTATCGTGGCAGCAGCGGTTACGGCCGGGACTATCGACAGGCCTTGCATTTGCGCTGGGGCGAAGTTGATGTCGAAGACGCTTGCGCAGTGGTCAGCCATCTCGCCGAACGTGGCTTGATCGATGGCGACAAAGCCTTCATTCGCGGTGGCAGCGCGGGTGGCTACACGGCGCTGTGCGCGCTGGCGTTCCATCAGGTGTTCCGTGCCGGTGCCAGCCTTTATGGGGTCAGCGACCCTGTGGCGCTGGGTCGGGCGACGCACAAGTTCGAAGGGGACTACCTGGACTGGCTGATCGGTGATCCGCAGCAGGATGCCGAACGCTACGCCGCCCGCACGCCGTTACTGCATGCCGGCAACATTCGCGTGCCGGTCATCTTCTTTCAAGGAGAACTGGATGCCGTGGTGGTGCCGCAGCAGACCCGTGACATGGTCGAGGCCCTGCAGCACAACGGCATTCTGGTCCAAGCCCATTACTACGCGGACGAACGCCACGGCTTTCGCAAAGCCGATAACCAGGCCCATGCGCTGGAACAGGAATGGTTGTTCTATCGGCGGGTCATGGCGTTCGAAAACTGAAACGCTTACCGCTTGGCGATGATGTACACCGCATGCACGATCCCTGGAATGTAGCCACACAGCGTCAGCAGAATGTTCAGCCAGAACGCTCCGCCGAATCCCACTTGCAGAAACACACCCAGTGGCGGTAACAGAATGGCGATGATGATGCGGATAAAGTCCATGCAAGCAGCTCCTGATTGAGGTGGGCTCACGTGAGCCCATATCCAATCGACCCATACCGTTGGTCAGGGTTCAGCTCGATTTATACGGCCAGTGTAGCCAGGCCATGTTTCTGAACGATGTGCCGCCGCAAAAAAAACGCCCCACGCCAAAAGAATCAGGCGTGGGGCGTGCGTTATACCGCGAGACGGTTCGGGAATTCGAGGGGCCCGCTCAGACGGCGATCCCTTTGCGGCATTGCAGCTGCGCGGTACGCACGCGGGAGAAGGCGCGGGCCAGGCGCAGCAGCATTTCATCGATGTTGGCTTTGCTTACCGTCAGCGCCGGGGTGAAACGCAGGCAGTCGGCTTGCGGCGCATCGAGCAACAGGCCTTCGTACAACGCGGCCTTGACCACGGCGTCGGCCGAGTCGTCGGACAGGGTCAGCCCCCAGAGCAGCCCTTGCCCGCGCAGTTCGCCGTGTCCATAGCGGTGGGACAAACGCTGCAGCCCTTCACGCAGGTGCTGGGCCATGTCTCCGACGTGCTCGAGAAAGCCCTTGTCCTGAACGCTGTCGAGCACCGCCAGGCCGGCGGCGGTCAGCAGCGCATTGCCATGATGGGTGCCGCTCATTTCGCCCGTTTCCAAGCAGCAGGCCTTGCCCCGCGCCAGCAGCGCCGCCACCGGCACACCACCGCCAAGCCCTTTGCCGAGCACGACAATATCGGCCCGCACGCCATAGGACTGTTCAGCCAGCAAGCTGCCACAACGCCCGACACCGGTTTGCACTTCGTCGAAGATCAGCAGGATGCCCAGCTCGCGACATAGGCGCTCGACCCCTTTGAGGTAATGTGCAGTGGCCGCGATCACCCCGGCTTCGCTCTGGATCGGCTCGAGCATGATCGCCACGGTACGTTCATCCACCGCCGCGTGCAGTGCCGCGAGATCATTGAAGGGAACGCGGCTGAAGCCAGGCAGCTGTGGCTCGAAACGGTTGACCAGGGTCGAACCGTCCGACGCCGAAATCGTCCCCAGGCTACGGCCATGGCAAGCCTGATGGGCGACGATGATCCGCGAAGCGCCGCCGCGATGCCGTTGCCCCCATTTGCGCGCCAGCTTGATCGCCGCCTCACAGGCCTCGCTGCCGCTGTTGAGCAGATACGCCTGGTCGCTGCCAGTGCTGGCACACAGGCGCTCGGCAAGGTTGAGCATGCCGCGATTATGCAGGCCGAAACCGGGATTGATCAGCGCTTGCGCCTGCGCGGTAATGGCACTGACCAACGTCTTGGGACTGTGACCGAGACTGTTGGCGCCACCGCCCTGGGAGAAATCCAGATAGGCACGGTCATCGCTGTCCCACAACCAGGAACCCTGGCCACGGACAAACACCTGCTTGGGCCGATCGACACTGGGCATCAGGTACTCGCTGCAAAGATTGTCGTCCCTGACCGGAAAGCCATTGCCCGCCAGCAAATCATCGAGGCTTGGCGAATGTCGACGCAGGCTGAACAGATTCATCGGTTCAACCCTCGCAGAAGATTTTTTGCGTTACCTATGCAAATGCCATCGAGGCAAGGCGTGTTCATCGCGTTCCGGGGCCCTGTAAGCCTTGTGAATGCGGTTAGACTAGGCCTACACAAGGCGATGAGCCATTTCGATTTCCCAGCATTTTCGATAAGTATTACTTATGGATTTCAAGCAACTGCGTTATTTCGTCGCGGTCTATGAAGAGGGTCATGTGGGCCGGGCTGCCGAGCGGCTGTCGATTTCCCAGCCGGCACTGTCGCAGCAGATTCGTCACCTCGAACAAAACCTCGATGTAAGCCTGTTCGAACGCAGCAGCAAACGCCTGTTGCCGACCCTGGCGGCCCATACGCTGTACAACCATGCCCTGCCCTTGCTCGACGGCCTGCAACGGGCGCGCGAAGCATTGGGCAATTTCAAGGGGCATGCGCTGCGCACCCTGGCCATTGGTGTGCTGCAAACCGTGCACACCAGCCTGGTGCCACAAATGCTTGAGCGGGTGCGTAAGGCGCAGCCCCATCTGGTGGTGCAGATCTATGAACTGACCGGGCTGGAAATCGAACGACGCCTGCTGAATGGTTCGCTGGACATTGGCATCGGCTACCTGCCCCCTCGTCAGCCGGGCCTGCATGGGGTGATGTTGTACGAAGATGAACTGACGCTGGTCATCCCGGCCGACCATCCATTGCGCGAATTCAAGAAAGTCTCCATGAGCCAGGCCGCCGAATTGCCGATGTTGCTACTGGGCGAAGAGTTTCAGATACGGCAGATCTGGCAGGCGCAACTGGCCAGCCTGGGACGACGTCCGCAGGTACAGGCTGAGCTGAACAACATGGCCGGTATTCTCGACAGCCTGCCGCACACGCGACTGGCGACGGTGCTGCCCGGACGCTCGCAGAAGACCCACGGCAATCAGCAATTGTTGTGGAAACCCCTGAGCGAACCGCGGGTGCCGCTGAAAGTCGGGTTGGTCTGTCGCGATGTGCAACGGCAACAGGCCTCGCTGGCCTTGCTGCGCACGTTACTGGAGGAGGTGATCAATGGGCCGGATGAGCGGCTGAATAGCCCGCCGATACTGGATGGCCTGGGCTGAATACTTTTCTCGAGACAAAAGAAAACCCCGCCGAAGCGGGGCTTTGCAGACTGTTTCCCTGACATCCATTTCACTCCACCTTCCTGGCAGAATCCTACGTGTCCGTGTTGTTACTTTGCGCTTCCTGCGCTACGTCCATGAGAAGTAGATTAGCTGTGGATCCAATTTCAAGCTATGGGAGAACAGCAGCACGGCATGTAAGAGAATGCTTACATCAGGTTATATCGTCAGAATTGCCCGGCATCCAGCAGAAACAGCGATTCGCTACCGGCCTTCACCGACGCGCTCAACGAGTGAATGCGCGGCAGCAAGCGGGCGAAGTAGAAACGTGCGGTGCCCAGTTTGCTGGCATAGAAATCGTCCTGGGTTTCTTTACCCAAGGCGGCCTTGGCCATCAGCGCCCACATGTAGGCGTAAGCGACGTAACCAAAGGTTTGCAGGTACTCGACCGACGCCGCACCGATTTCGTTCGGGTTGTTCTTCGCTCGATCCAGCAGCCATGAGGTCAGCTCGTCCAGGGTCGTCACCGCGTCGTTGAGCGGCTTGGTGAACTCCGCCAGATCAGCGCTGGCTGTTGCGGTGAAGTGACGAATCTCGTCGGCAAACAAGTTGTAGAACGCCCCGCCACTGCCAACGATCTTGCGCCCGACCAGGTCCAGCGCCTGGATGCCGTTGGTGCCTTCGTAGATCTGGGTGATGCGCACGTCACGCACCAGTTGCTCCTGGCCCCACTCACGGATGTAACCGTGACCGCCAAATACCTGCTGGCCGTGCACCGTGGTTTCCAGGCCGAGATCGGTCAGGAATGCCTTGGCCACCGGGGTCAGCAAGGCCACCAGGTCTTCCGCGCGTTTACGAGTGGTGGCGTCTTCGCTGAACTTGGCGGTGTCCAGTTGCATGGCCACGTAAGTGGAAAACGCACGACCGCCTTCGTTCGAAGCTTTCATGGTCAGCAGCATGCGACGCACGTCCGGGTGGACGATGATCGGGTCAGCCACTTTGTCCTTGTTCTGCGCGCCGGTTGGCGAACGGCTTTGCAGACGAT
>Ga0247818_10001151_pt1 | contig 16660 bp, 15 predicted proteins | sample 13C_Glucose_Day1_FD_192424 | JGI IMG/M metagenome (GOLD analysis project Ga0247818, IMG submission 192424) | Soil microbial communities from agricultural site in Penn Yan, New York, United States - 13C_Glucose_Day1 | ecosystem: Environmental > Terrestrial > Soil > Agricultural land | place... | reverse complement strand
CGGTTTTCCCGCTGCCGTTCTTGCCGTTCGCGGTTTTCCCGTTCGCCGTTTTCCCGTTCGCTGCTTTCCCGTTCCGGGGTGGTTTGGACCCCGAAATCACGACGGCGTCGAACTCCTGGCCGATGTGGTTCACCAAAAGCGCCGCCTCGACGGTGTCGAGGGAGAGCCGCTCGAGTTTGGCAGCCAGCTGGTCCGAGGTCGCCATGATCGCCGGAAGGGAGGGCAGGGCCTCCCGGGCCCAGGCCGGGACAGCCGTGCCGTTGCTGAGCGACTCGCAGATCACCAGGACGAACCGGTCGATCAGCCGGCGCAGCGGGGCGGTGGAATGGGCGTAGGCAGCGCCGATGGCGGCCTGGGTGGCGGCCTCGGGCACTGTTCCGTCGAAGGGGGTGTAGCCGGCGCCGCGGAACAGCATGCCGGCGGAATGCACGATCGCCAGCTGCCGCGGGTCTGTCGGATCCAGGGTGCGCAGGTATTCGCCGTAGCTCATCTCGCCGTCCCAGGGCTTGCCCAGGGCGCGGGTCTGGCGGTGGAAATGCGCCAGCGAGGCTTCATCCGGGGCCGGCATGGTGCGCAGGATACCGACCTTGCCCGCCAGCATGATCTCCGCCGCGGCCATCCCGGTCATCAGCGAGATCTGGGCGTTCCAGTCCTCCACGGGCAGCGGCGGCGCCGCGGCAATCCGGTAGCCGCCGTCGGCCAGCTGTTCGATTTCCTGTTCCGGCATGTTCAGGCTGGCGCCGCCGCGGAGCCGTTCCAGCTCAACCCGCTTGATGCCGACTTCCTTGAGCAGCTGCAGCACGGGCGCGGCGGTGCCGGCGTCGAGCTCGGCCTGCACGCCCCGGTAGCTGAGCTTCGCCCGGCTGCGGACCGTCGCGCGGCGGACCAGCACCGCGGACACCTGGGCCGCGGCGTCCAGCTCGAATTCCCAGACAAACGCCGCGCACCGCTGGCCGGCGAGCAGGCTCCCGGCTTCTTCGCTGATGACTTCCGGATGCAGCGGAATCCGGCCGTTGGGCGTGTAGTACGTCTGGCCGCGGCGCCGGGTTTCGGCGTCGAGCGCCCCGCCGGGGACCACAAAGGAGGGGACGTCGGCGATCGCGTAGAAGACCTTGTATCCCGCCCCGGAACGGTCGATGAAGAGGGCCTGGTCCAGGTCGGTGGAGGACGCCGGATCGATGGTCACAAATTCGATGTGCGTGAAATCCAGCGCCGGCAGCTCGTGCCCGGCGACTGCCTCCTTGGCTTCGCGGAGCGCGTCCTCGGGGAAGGGGCCCGGCAGCTCCAGCGTCGTGCGCAGCGCGTTGAGCGCCTCGGCAAGTTGGTTCTTCTGCTGGTGGACATTCGGGGTCAGGCGATGATGGGACACGAAAATCAGATTAGCTTCATTTGCGCCATTAGTCTTGGATCATGAGCACATCCCCGGCAGATCCCGCCCGTTACAACAGCTTCCTGATGGATCTGCTCGGAGTGATGGCCTACGGCGAGCTGTCCGCCTTCGAACGGCTCTCCTCCGATGCACGGTATTCACCCAGCCTCCACGATCGTGCGGTGCTGGGCCGGCTCGCCGTGATCGAGTTCCAGCACTACGAGCTGGTGAGCGCCAAACTCGACGCCATGGGCCTGGACCCGGAAGCGGCCATGCTCCCGTTCCAGCCGTCCGTGGACCATTTCCACGAACGCACCCGCCCGGCGGACTGGTACGAATCCCTGATGAAGGCGTACGTGATCGACACCGTCTCCGCCGATTTCTACCGCGCCATTTCCCGCTACGTCGACGCCGGGACCCGGGCCCTGGTGGAACAGATCCAGTCCGACGGGGGAGCCACGGAGGTGCTGCGGGAGCGGCTCAAGACAGCCCTCGCCGACGACCCGCGGCTGGCCTCGCGGCTGGCACTGTGGGCCAGGCGCCTGCTCGGGGAAGCACTGACCCAGGCGCAGCGGGTGAGTTTTGAACACTCGTTCGTCGGAGGCCTGATCGGCGCGGACGAGGACCGGTCCAAGGAACTGGTCCGCGGGCTGATGGACGAACTGGCGGCGAACCACTCACGCCGGATGACCCAGCTCGGGCTGGCCGGCTGACCGGACAGCCCGGACCGGGACCGGTTCCCCGCGCTCAGTTCCCCGCGGCGTCGAGTGCCGCGACCAGTGCCCGGGCGGCGTCCGCAGGATCGTCGGCTTCCGTGATGGCGCGGACCACCACGATCCGGCGCGCCCCCGCCTCCACCACCTGCTCCACATTTCCAAGGTCAATGCCGCCGATCGCGAACCACGGCACCTCGCCCGCGACCTTCCCCTCATCAGAGAGGGATGCCCGGCGGACCGCGTCGGCCGCGTAACGCACCAGCTCGAGCCCGACGGCGGGGCGCCCCGGCTTTGTGGGGGTGGCCCACACCGGCCCGGCGCAGAAGTAATCCAGGCCGCTGCGGCCCGGGGAGGCGGCAATGGCCGCGTCCACCTGGTCCGGGCTGTGGGTGGAGAGACCGATCACGGTGTCCTTGCCGAGGAAATCCCGCGCAGCCCCGAGGGGGATGTCCTTTTGCCCGATGTGGAACACCGGAGCCCCGGACAGCGAGGCGAGGTCCGCCCGGTCATTGACGGCCCAGAGCCGGCCGTGCCGGCGGGCCGCCTTGTGCAGGACCTCCAGGAGTTCCAGCTCCTCCGCCGCCTCCAGGGACTTGTCGCGCAGCTGGATGATGTCAACGCCGCCGGCAAAGGCCGCGTCCACGAAGTCCGCAAAGTCGCCGCGGTCCTGGCGGGCACCGGTGCAAAGGTAAAGGCGGGCAGTGGTGTGGGCGGCGTCCTGGCTCATGCCTCCAGCCTAGTTCCTCTAAACTGGGCGAATACCGCGGGAGCCCGCCGCAGCCGATCACGCCACAGGCGTCCGGCACCGGCAGGCTGAGAGGGCGTCAGAGCCGACCGCTTGACCTGATCCGGTTAGTACCGGCGTAGGGAAGGAATCCTTCATGGGCCCCACATCCGCCCGCCGCACGTCCGCGGCAGCTCACACGGCAACTGACGCTGCGACGGCCGATGACGCGAAAACCCGGGAATGTTACGACGTTGCCGTGATCGGCGGCGGAGTTGTCGGCCACGGGATCGCCTGGGCGGCGATCCGCTCCGGCCGTTCGGTCGCCCTGATCGACGACGCCCCCGGAAGCGGCGCCAGCTGGGCCGCAGCCGGCATGCTCGCCCCGGTGAGTGAACTGCACTATCAGGAGGAAACCCTCCTGGAGCTCATGCTCGAATCATCCCGCCTCTGGCCCGCGTTCGCCGCCGGACTGGCCAGTGAACCGGCCGGCGTACCCGCCGCCGGACCGGACACGGGACGGACCGGCGGAGCCGGAGGCGCAGGGACAGATACAGGGGCAGACACCGGCACCGGGTACCTCACGACGCCGACCCTCGCCGTGGGGGCCGACGCCGCCGACCGCCGGGCGCTCGCGGACCTCCGCGCCGTCCAGCAGGCGCACGGCCTCACGGTGGAGCCGCTGACCGTCCGCGAGGCGCGGGCGCGGGAGCCCCTCCTGAGCCCGGGCATCTCCTGCGCTTTCGGCATTCCCGCCGACCACCAGGTGGATCCGCGCCGGCTGCTCGCCCGGATCGGCGGACTCCTGACTGCCGACGCGCAGTGCCACACCATCCGCCGGCGCGCTGCCGGCCTGCTCTGGGCGGATGGCCGGGTGGCAGGCGCCAGCCTCGCCGGCGGCGGCACCGTCCGCGCCACGGAGACCATTGTGGCCAACGGCCTGGGCGCTGCCGCGCTCGAGGGCCTGCCCGCCGGACTCCGCTTGCCGCTGCGCCCGGTCCACGGCGACATCCTCCGGCTCCGGGTGCCGGAAAAACTGCGGCCGCTGCTGACCTCAACGGTGCGGGGACTGGTCCGCGGCGTCCCGGTCTACATCGTTCCCCGGCAGGACGGCACGGTGGTCATCGGCGCCACCCAGCGGGAGGATGCCCTCGGTGAAGGCAGCCCAACGGCGGCTGGCAACAACCCGGCCGCCGGCGCCGTGTCGGCCGGCGGCGTTTACCAGCTGCTCCGCGACGCCCAGCAGCTGGTTCCGGCCGTCGCCGAACTGGAACTGCTGGAGGCGACCGCCAGGGCCCGTCCCGGAACCCCGGACAACGCGCCGCTGCTGGGCAGGGTCGCCGAATCCGGAGGGTCCGGCGACGTTGCGGGACTGATCATCGCCACCGGCTTCTTCCGGCACGGCATCCTGCTCACCCCCGCCGCCGCGGAGATCTGCCGGCAGCTGCTGGACGGCGTCGCGGACCCGCGCTGGGCACCCTTCCGGCCCGACAGATTCGCCCCCACCCGGGACACCACCCCCGAGCACAGCAAGGAAACGGTATGAACATCAGACTGAACGGAACCGAACACGCGCTCCCCGACGGAGCCTCGGTCAGCACCCTCGTCAGCCAGGTCACCGGCCGGCCGCTGGCGCCGAACGGCCAGTCCGCGGACGGCGGGAAACTCGGCGTCGCCGTCGCCCGCAACGCGGAAGTTGTTCCCCGCAGCCAATGGCACGGCACCGCGCTCGCCGACGGCGACGACGTCGAGCTGGTCACGGCGGTCCAGGGAGGATGAGCAGCATGGCGGATACCACACAGACAGCGGCCCCGGCAGCCTCACCGGACACGGCAGATCCCTTTATGGTCGACGGCGTGCGGCTGGGGTCGCGGCTGATCATGGGCACCGGCGGGGCGCCGAGCCTGGACGGTCTGGGTGCCGCGCTGCTGGCCTCCGGCACCGAGCTGACCACGGTCGCGATGCGGCGTTACTCGCCCGCGGAAGCCGGATCGCTGTTCCAGCTGCTGCTGGACCACAACATCCGGGTGCTGCCCAACACCGCGGGATGCTTCACCGCCAAGGACGCCGTGCTGACGGCCGAACTGGCCCGCGAGGCCCTCGAAACGGACTGGGTGAAGCTGGAAGTCATCGCGGACGAGCACACCCTGCTCCCGGATGCTGTGGAACTCGTCGAGGCCACCGAACAGCTGGTGGGCCGCGGGTTCAAGGTCTTCGCGTACACCAACGATGACCCGGTGCTGGCCCTGCGGCTGGAGAACCTCGGCGCCGCCGCGGTGATGCCCCTGGGCTCGCCGATCGGAACGGGCCTGGGCATCCTGAATCCGCACAACATCGAACTGATCGTCGCGCGGGCCTCCGTGCCCGTGGTCCTGGACGCCGGGATTGGCACCGCCTCCGACGCCGCCCTGGCCATGGAGCTCGGCTGCGACGCCGTGCTGCTGGCGACGGCCGTGACGCGGGCGCAGAATCCGGTGCTGATGGGTGAGGCCTTCAAGCACGCGGTGATCGCCGGTAGGCTGGCGAAAAGGGCCGGCAGGATCCCGCGCCGGGAGCACGCGCTGGCGTCCTCGGCCATGGAGGGCCGGGCCGAATTCCTCTAGGCAGCAAAGGAGCCCGCAATGGCAGCGACCGACGACATCCTCAGCGAGGGCCAGATCGACGAAGCCCTGGCGGAGTTGCCGGACTGGCGATACCGGCTGGGCGGTCTCGTCACCGTCTACAAAGTACGGACGGCGGCCGCGGCGCTGGAACTGATTGCCGCCGTCGGACGCCTGGCCGAGGAGCAGAAGCACCACCCGGACCTGGACTGGCGCTACAACCGGGTCTTCCTGCGGTACAGCTCCCACGACGCCGGGGACAGGGTCACGCGGCGGGACGTCGCTGCCGCCACGGCCGCCGGTGCCGCAGCAGCCGCCGTCGGCGCCACCGCGGAACCCCCGCCGCAGTAGGTCCCCGCCGAAGCAGGTCCTGGCCCGGCCCCGCGCTGGATGAAACGGCGGCAGCCTTAACGAACCGCGACCACCCACCCGGCTGGGTGGTGGTCGCGGACGCACGGCCTGCCCCAACGAATGGGAGGCGGGCCGGCGGCTAGTAGCGCAGGATGGCGGTGAGCCGGGCCGTGTCGCGGCTGGTGCGGGTCTTGCCCAGGTACAGCACGGCCGCCACGGCGGCGGCGGCGCCCAGGACCATGGGCAGCACCCACGGAATCCAGGTCAGCCCCGGCTGGTAGCCAAGCCCGGCGGCCATGAAGGCGATCCAGCTCAGCATCCCGACGGTCAGCGACACCCCGGCCGGCACGGCGATGCCGTACTTGGCATGGCGCTTGTCGTTGGCCCACACCACAAAGCCCGCGGCCACGGTCACCAGGGCAACCACAATCAGGGAAAGCATGTAGGGACTCCTTGCGGATCGGGGCGCCGGCCGGCAGTCGAGCTGCCGGCGCACGCGTGCGGCTGGTGGTTAGAGCGCGCCGAAACCGACGCGGCGTGTTTCCTCGGCGCCGATTTCAACATAGCCCAGGACGTTCGCGGGGATGATGATCTGGCGGCCCTTTTCGTCGGTCAGGCGCAGCTCCGTGCCCTTCGCGATGGCCTCGCCGACCACCTTGGCCACGGCGTCGGCCTCCTGGGACGATTCCAGGACAATTTCGCGGCCGATGTTCTGTATGCCGATCTTTACTTCCACAACAAGGCCTCCCAGCCAATCAAAGTTCTCAGGTGTTATGTCTATTTGTAGTCTAGGTTTCCTTGGGGAAGCGGGAGATTCCGCGCCAAGCTAAACGGTAGATCAGATCGCTGGCCACATCGAGGTCAAGATTGCCGTCGGTTTCCAGCCAGTACCGGGCGCTGACCTGCGCCATTCCGGCGAGCCCGCGGCCCAGCAGCTGGGACTCCAGCTCGGGCAGCTTGGTGTCCTCGGCAATGACCCGGGCGACGGCGTCGGCGAAGGTCTTGTTGAACGCTTCGAGCCGGGCGCTGACGTCGGCGTCGTTGACGAGGTCGGATTCGAAGACGAGCCGGTGGGCCTGGTCGTCGCTGGAGATGAAGCGGAAGTAGGCCCGCATGACCGCCTGGACGCGCTCATCGTTGTCCGTGGTGGAGTTGAGGGCCCCGAGCAGCAGCCCAATCAGTTTGCTCAGCTGGCTGTCGAGCAGGGCCAGGTACAGCTCGCGTTTGGACGGGAAGTGCTGGTACAGCACGGGCTTGCTGACATGGGCGGTCTCGGCGATTTCGTCCATCGCGGCCCCGTGGTATCCGTTGGCGACGAACACTTCCTGGGCGGCCGCGAGCAACTGTGCCCGGCGCTCATCGCGGGGCAGCCGCGCCGATCGCTGTCCGCTGCGTGCCGGGATGTCCGGTGACTTCCCGGCATGACCCCGCTCAACCGGTGCCTGATGAACCACTGTCGGCCTTCTTTCGCTTGCTGTTACGTCCACTTTACGTGCCGGTAATATGACCTGGCGGCATCTTCGGGCATAGATTGAAGTATGGCCTCCAAGTTCACCCCCAGCCCAGCCCCCGCAACCCCGGAAACAGCGTCCGTGGCCCCCGGGCCGCTGGTGGAACCGGCCGATACCCTCAGCCCGGACGAGGTGGAACGCTACTCCCGGCACCTGATCATTCCGGAGATCGGGTCGATCGGGCAGCGCCGCCTGAAGAACGCCAGGGTCCTCGTGATCGGCGCCGGCGGCCTGGGCTCTCCCGCGCTGCTGTATCTGGCGGCCGCCGGCGTGGGCACCCTGGGGATCGTCGACGACGACACCGTGGACCTGAGCAACCTCCAGCGCCAGGTGATCCACGGTGTGGCGGACGTCGGCCGGCCCAAGATCGAGTCGGCGCGCGACGCGATTGCCGCCCTCAACCCACTCGTGGAGGTCCGGCTGCACAATGTCCGGCTGGATGCCTCCAACGCGCTGGAACTGTTTTCCGGCTACGACCTCATCCTTGACGGCGCCGACAACTTCGCCACCCGCTACCTCGTCAACGACGCCGCGGCCATCCTCGGCAAGCCCTACGTCTGGGGTTCGATCTTCCGCTTCGACGGGCAGGTCAGCGTGTTCTGGGAACAGTTCGGCCCCACCTACCGGGACCTGTACCCGGAGGCGCCGCCCGCGGGTTCGGTACCATCCTGCGGGGAAGGCGGCGTGTTCGGCATGCTCTGCGCCGCTGTCGGCTCGCTCATGGTGACGGAGGCCGTCAAGCTGATCACCGGCGTCGGGCGCTCCCTGCTGGGCCGGGTAGCACTCTTCGACGCCCTCGGCGGGACCTGGCGGGAAATCAAGGTCTCCCGGGATCCCGCGGCGGAGCGGATCACGGAACTGACCGATTACGAGGCGTTCTGCGGCATCACCCCCGCCGCGGAGGCCGGCACCGAACACACCGTGACGGCAACGCAGCTGGCCACGATGCTGGCCTCCCGCACGGCCGGGCTCAAGGACTTCCACCTGGTAGATGTGCGCGAAACAGGGGAGTACGACATCGTCCGGATCGACGGGGCCGTGCTGATCCCGCAGGGCCGGATCCTGGCCGGCGACGCCTGGCAGGAGCTGCCGCAGGACATGGACATCGTCTTCCACTGCAAGGCCGGGACCCGGTCCGCGGCCGTCCTCGCCGCCGCCCGGGCCGCCGGCTACGAGCGCGTCAGCCACCTCGACGGCGGCATCCTGGCCTGGGTGCGGGACGTGGAGCCGGACAAGCCGGTCTACTGAACCGTGTCAGCCTGGCGTCAGCCGATGCGTCGCGGCCATCGTGTTTTGGAGACAAACGCTGCTCATAGTTACGGGGCGTCGAGGCGCGCGGCGGGTGACTCACTCGGCAAGAAAGTCCGAAACTAGGCGGTTGAAGTCGTCGGGGCGCTCGATCGGCACCACGTGCGAGGACCCGTCTCCTCGGATGACCTCGAACCGTGCGCCAGGGATCGCGTCGGCAACCTCGTGCGCTATCCAGGGTGGTGTCAGCAGGTCCTGCTCACCCACGACGACGAGGGTCGGGGCTGTGATTGCGCCTAGCCGACTTAGGGCATCGAACTTCAGGTAGGCATTCGCCTGTCGCCCGTATGCCCCGGGACTCATCGGGTACGGATTGCTTGCCAGCAGCGCGGTGGTGTCCTTTACCGCTTCGTGGTTCCGAAGGAAGGCTGTGGAGAACAGCGACGTGAGCTGCTGGCCACCAAACATCTTCCCTGTCGCGTCGTTCGCCTTGACCCAGCTCCAGATTTGGATCGGATCTACGGCGCTTCGTGCCGGCGCTGCTCCCGTCCCGGCGAGGACCAGCCGATCCAGCCGGTCCTCGTGTCGCAGGGCGAACTCCAGGGCAATCATCCCGCCCATGGAGAGCCCCAGCAGGTGGGTCTTCTGAATCCCCAGTGCGTCGAGCAGACCGGCGATATCATCTGCCATGTCTGCAATGCTGTAGGGGTGGCTGGCTTTCGAGCTGCGGCCGGCGTCGCGGTTGTCGACCAAGACCACCCGGAACTGCGTGGAAAGGGCAGGGACCTGTGCCAGCGTCCAAAGCGAGGAGTCGTACCCGATCCCCATCACCAGAACGAGCGCAGGTCCTTCACCATGGACCTCGTAATACAGTTCCTGCCCGTTCGTCTGCACAGTGCCTGATTGTGGCAGCTTGGTCACGTTCGTGTTCATTGGGATCTCCTTGTGATTGGCCCGTCTCCCTGCTCGCGGGGTGTCCCGTTGCCGGGGGATCGGGCTTGGTAAACCTCTATGCGTGAGGAAGACTGTTACCCGGGTAAGCCCCGGTGTTACGGCGGGGTCCGGGTCGGAGCGGGTATGCCTGCGGATCGGTGAGCGATGTACGACGACGCCGAAGCGGCGCTGGTGGAGCAGGCGCGCGCGGCAGCCTCGAACGGTGACTGGTCGCAGGCGTACGACCTGCTCGTCGGCGCGGACGCGCGCGTCCGGCTTTCGGTGGAGGACCTGGGGCTTCTGGCCGAGGTCGCATACGCCGCCGGTCATCTCGACGTGACGATCGAGGCCTGGGAACGCGCGCATGCGGAGGCTTTGCGCCTCGGCGAACCAGTCGCGGCGGCCGGCGCGGCGGCCCGCGTCGCCCTGCACCTGCTGATGGACACCGCGCTGATGGCGCCGGTCCGCGGGTGGGTCAAGCGGGCGGAGCGACTCCTCGTGGGGCACGACGAGACGCCCACTCACGCATGGCTGGCGGTCATCAGGAGCTACGAGCGCCTGATGATGGGCGACATCCGCGCCGCCGGCGAATGGGCCGCCCGGGCCGTCGCAGTGGGCTCGGCCTGCAACCCGGCCGCGGCCGCCCTCGGCAGGGTGGCAGAGGCGCATGCCGTGATTCTGGAGGGCGACGTCCGCCGGGGCCTCGACCTCGTCGACGAAGCAGCGGTGGCCACCATCTCCGGTGAACTCGATGCCATCTCGACGGGAATGGTCTATTGCGAGCTGGTGTGCATGCTCCAGGGGCTCGCTCAGCACGACCTCGCCGAGGAGTGGACGGAGGCCATGGAGCGGTGGCGCCACGGAAACGGTGTCGGCAGCATCCACGGGCGCTGCAGCGTCCACCGTGCCGAGATCCTTCGGCTGCGTGGGTCGTACGCCGAGGCGGAGCGGGTGGCCCTAGCGGCGTGTGCGGAGCTCCGACCTTACCTCCGACGTGAGCTCGGTTGGCCGCTCACCGAATTGGGCCGCGTGCGATTCCAGATGGGTAATCTGCATGGTGCGGAGGAGGCCTTCCTCGCAGCCCGCCAGGCCGGGTGGGATCCGGAGCCGGGACTGGCCTTGGTGCGACTGGCTCAGGGTGACGTGGCTTTGGCGTCAGCATCCATCCGAGACGCGCTCGAACATCCCCTGACCGTCCCTTCCAGGGAGCTGCCGCCGAACACCGACCTGCGCCGGGCTCCACTACTGGCCGCGCGGGTCGAAATCGAGGTGGCGGCCGGCGACCTCATCGGTGCCCGCGACGCCGCCGACGAACTTGCGCGGGTAGCCGCATCGTTCGAGAGCAGGGCACTGGCGGCCGATGCGGCCATGGCAGACGGACGAGTGCGTCTGGCAGCCGGCGAGGTGGCGGGTGCCCGGCATGCGTTCCAGACTGCCGTTCGGCTGTGGGGCCTCGTGGGGGCTCCCTACGAAGTCGCGTTGGCGCGCAGCGGGCTTGCCTCCACACATCGCGCCTCGGGGGATGAGGCCGGTGCCCGCCTGGAGCTGGGGGCAGCCAGCGCCGCCGTCGAAAACCTGGGACCAGGACGTCAAACGGACGGCACCGTGTCCACCGCGGGGGCTGGCGGCCGGAAGTATCTGGCTGGCAGCCCTTCCGGGGCGGTACCGACGTCGCCAGCGGGGACGCGGCAGGTCGGTGACGGCACGTCCGACCCCAACGCCTTTCGCCGGGAGGGCGACTACTGGTCCATCTCGTTCGAGGATCACATTATTACGCTGCGTGATCTGAAGGGCCTGCACTATCTCGCGCGGCTCCTCGCGCATCCCGGTCGGGAGTTCCACGTGCTCGACCTCGTGGCGAGCGGGGTGGATCCAGCCGCGAATCGTCCCGGTATGCCCGATCCGGAGCTGACGCCTTCCGGATGGGGTGACGCTGGTGCGTTGCTCGACGCTCAGGCCAAGAACGCCTACCGTCGCCGGCTTGCGGAGATCGATGAGGACCTTGAGGAGGCCCGACTCATGAGAGACAGCGGACGCGCTGTCCAGGCGGAGGCGGAACGTGACTTCCTCATCCGCGAGCTGTCGCGCGCTGTCGGGCTCAGCGGGCGTGGCCGGCGCGCCGGTTCCGCGTCGGAACGCGCCCGCGTCAGCGTGACACGGGCGGTCCGGCATGCCATGGTCCGGATTCGTAAGTACGACCCGCCGCTGGGCGAGCACCTCGAGCGGGCCATCCGGACGGGGACTTACTGCGTGTACCTGCCTGACTCACGCATCACCGGTTCCTGGAGGATCTGAAGGCTCCGTCCTGCGGACAGCGTTCAGCGATGTGGATCTGATTTGCGTGGGCGTGCGCTGCGACGGGGTCTCGATTCCCCTGGACGAATGGCGCTCAAAGTGGCTCCCGGGCCTCGAACAAGACGGATCCTGGTAGGGCTCAATAGGGCCGCTCGGCGAGGTGACCTGCGATCGAATCGGACCGCAATAGTAGGGTGCGGGGTGAACCAGACGAGCAGGCTTGTAGTCGAAGGGGGAACCGTGATCTCAGCACTAAACCAACTCGTCGATTTCATCGACGGTCACCTCACTGAGGAGATCGACATTGATGACTTGGCGGTCAGTCTCGGCATGACGGAGTACCACCTCCGCCGAATGTTCTCATCGCTGGCCGGTATGCCGCTCTCCGAGTACGTGCGCAGGCGCCGCATGACGGTGGCTGCAACGGATGTTCTCGAAAAGGGCGAGCTGCTGTCAATCGCGGTGCGGTATGGCTACGGCTCGACCGAGGCCTTCAGCCGGGCATTCCGATCAGTGCACGGCGTCAGCCCCAGCGACGTACGCCGGGACGGCGGGCCCCTTCGCACGCAACCGCAGCTCAGGTTCCACCTGACCGTAGAAGGGAACACCACGATGGACACCCGCATCGCAGATCGACCGGCATTCCGACTCGTAGGCCGTTCGGCCCGCGTGCCGCTTATTCACCACGGCCCAAACCCGCACATCCAGGCGCTCATCGCCTCACTACCGGCAGCAGAGCACGCCCGGCTCAAGGAATTGAGCAACACTGACCCCGTGGGCCTGCTCCAGGTGAGCGCCGACGTCGACCCGGACTATACGGAGGGCAGCGAACTGACCTACCTCCATGGCGTCGCCGTCACCGAAACTACACCGGTGCCCGAGGAGCTCGACGCGATCGAGGTTCCAGCGGGCACCTGGGCGGTGTTCCACGCCGAAGGGGCGTACCCGGCGGTCCTGCAGTCCACCTGGGCCTCCACTGCCACCGATTGGTTCCCGTCCAACCCGTGGCGGCTGCGCCCTGGCCCCTCGATTGTGGCAGTCCTAGATCGCGCCGCAGACTTCAGCACAGCGAGCTGCGAATTGTGGCTTCCAGTAGAACGCGCCTGACGGATCAGGCCGCCGGCAGGACAACGGTCATGCCGGCGGCACACGGCCCACCCTCCTGCGGGGTTCGAGCGCCCGGTGAAGGGTCCCCGGACGGGACGATGCGAAGGCGCTATAAGGACACCACTTTCGGGACGGTGAGCTTCGTAGTCCGGTGAATACGTAGTCCGGTGAATACGCCGTCCCCTGTAGTGTCATGGCAACGACGGTATGGGGGTGCTGGTAGATGTCACAGTTCAGGTTGCGCGGTTACCGTCGGTGGTGGATCTTCGCGGCGATCCTCATTGTTGTCGGGATAGCTGTGGTTCCCGTTGCCAGCGTCGTTCACCACATATATGACAACGCTGTGGGGCGGACAACAGTAGCCACAGACGCCGACGGTACAGAACGCACCGTGTACTGGCGCGAGTACCCAGGTGTCGCCGGGATCGATTCCCAGCAGGTCCTGGAAGGCCCCACGCCGCAGCAGGGCTTCGACGCGGGGCAGGCGATGATTGCCGAGATCAAGGCGGCTCTGTCGGAGGAATTCCAGCTCGAGTGGGCCCCGGTGGGCGCCACGGGTGGCCGCAGCCCGTTTCATCGGCCAATCGAGAACCACTACGGAGGCGAGTCACTCCTCACAAATGTCAACGGTCCCGAATCGCAAAGCACGACCGTGCCGCAGACGTGGGAAGCAAAGCAGCGGGCAATTAGCGTCATCGGGGACGTCACCCGCCGATACAGCTTCGAGGCGCCGGCAATTGACGGTCTGGAAAACTGGTCTGCCGAAGACCGCATCCGAGACCTTGGCGGGCTCACTCCGGACAAGCAGGTAATTGTTTCCGGGGTCGCGCTGGGTCGGGCAGGTCAGTGGTTATCCTTCAGGTTCCAGGATCTTTCCAAGGACACTAACGGCACTTTCAAGGAGCGGCTCCGGCCGCCAGAGGGATCATCGTGGCAGATGACTACGCTGGCATTGAGTTACGGGGCTAACGGTCTTCTGGCAGCGGAGGACCGCAACGAATTCGAGTCCCGTATTGAGCCGTTTCGGGGGCTCATCCCGCCGGAGCCACTGGCGAGCTAGTGTGCACGCTGAACGAGGTATGCAGCTCGGGACGGTTCTCTAACCTCGACTGAGCCGGATTCGTTCGTCCCGTTCAGCTTTCCGCTTCCGGGCAGAGCTGTCTGCTGCTGCTTCAGCGTGGCACCACGTCATTGAAAGGGATCACTTTGTGGTTCTGCTCGCGGAGACGGAGCTAGTGTGATGAACAGCAGCAGAGGCAGAAACATCAGCAGCGCCGTCGGATCGAGCAAAATTGATAGCGGTCAGTGTCCGCACCTGACGGTTAGGGCGCAGCGCGAAGGGCCTCGTAGTCGAGCAGCGATTGCCGGGCGTAGCTGAACGACCAGTCGACAACAGCTTCGGTGGCGGCTTCGGATTTGCCCAGGTAGCCGAGGATCTGGCCTGCCGCGGGGCTTTGCGCGTGGGCGCGTGCGAGCAGGAGTGCGCACGTGCGGACGTAGTCGAAGAACGGGACAAAGTCGAGTCCCGCCAGGTCGATCGATCCTTTCATGTCATGGAACTGGCGCACGTAGTAGTCGCGTTCGTTGTTCTGCAGATGGCCAAGGAACGGATCCGACACTGCCTGCAGCACCCGTTGGAGCTGGACCACGCGGGTACCCTGACCATGCGCTGCCACATCCTGCGCGCTGCTGCCCGGCTGCGGGATGCCGCCGTAACGTTGCAACACTGACTGCCCGGCCTCCTTCACCTGGAGCAGCAGCGCATCCCCATCGGGGGACTGCAGCAACTGCAGGAAGCAACGGGTCCCGACGCTCCCGACGCCGACCACACGGCGGGCCAGATCGGTGGGGGTGTACTGGGCCAGAACGGTGCGGACGTCCAGACTGACCGTGCGGCGGTATTCGGCGAACAGGCGCGGTACCACGTCGGTGTTCTGCGCGGGCGCAGTCGTCATTGCCGGGGGCCGTTCAACGAAACGCAGGCGGCCGTCGTGGTCTTTCTGTGTGGTGCGACGCACGGCCCGCTGGTTGGTGCGCTTCCTGGCCGTCCTGATCGCGTGGTGCAGCACCTTCTGGGCGTCCGTGCTCAGGAGGCTGCGGGCGAATTTGATGTTGCTATGCATGTAGTAGCGCTCGTACGGGTTTCGTTCCAGCATCGTGGTCAGTGCGCTGCGGTACGCCCTTACGGTCCCTTGTGCTGCCTTGCGCACCTCGCGTTCCGTGTACTCGGCGTGCATTCCGCCGACCACCACGCTCGTGACGAGCCGTTTGAGGTCCCAGTCCCACGGGGCTGCGCCGGCCTCGTCGAAGTCGTTGAGGTCGAAGACGAGTTTGCGTTCCGGGGAGGCATAGAAGCCGAAGTTGCTGATGTGCGCGTCACCGCATGCCGCGACCACGATCCCCGAGTGCGGGTCGCGGGCGAGGTCCATGGCCATCAGCCCGGCAGTCCCTCGGTAGAACGCGAAGGGGTTCTCGAGCATGCGCTCCATGCGCAGGGGCACCAGTTCCTGGTTGCGGTCTTCGTTTTGTTCGCGGATGTGGGCGACGGCGTCACGATGTGCCGTGTTCCGCTCGGCCAGCGCACTACGCGGCGTGGTCCGGCGCAGTTGGCGGCCGCGGGCATACGCATCGGCACGGCTCAACGGCCGCTCTTCGCGAACCGGTGCGGAGGGGGACTCGGCGGGCATGAGGTCATTTTGGACGCTCGCACCCGGTTCCGCAACAGGCCAACGAGACTCACAAATATTGCTCGCGAAAGGGGTGCGTGCCTCATTTGGGAAATGCTTGCGACACAGGTCCGGTTCCGGGCGCTGCCGGGAGCATGATGGATGGGTCAGGGGTTGTCGTTGTCAGCGCGCAACGGCAATCGGCGTCGTGACCGCGTTCGATGGCATGCTGGCCTCACGCCGGCGGACCGAAGGGTCTGCGACAGAAGACCTTCAATCCCGCGTTTGACCCAGCTGGCCCAACGGACCAGTCGCCGCCATTTCCGCCGCCACCGCGATCGAAAGATGCACTCTCTCGCCGCCGTTTGGCAAAATCCAGCTTCGATCTGCAATCGAGCTAAAAACTGTCTCATAACCTGGGTGCCTCATATCCCACGCGATGCACGACAACTCAAAGCCCCATTGGGCGACACCAAAGCAATCACAGAACGCTGTCACTAAGCGCTGAACTCCGCGGTTCAGTGGCGTTGATCGTTGCCGTCACCGACAATCACATGGTCATAGCCAGCACCATCAAAACTGTCGTAGCCACGTCCTAGTCTGAGGGTATGGAAAGCACGGTATGGAGTGCGGAGAGCAGGGAGGCCCTGGCGGCGGTCGCCGCGTCTATGGCTGAGCTGGCCGTATTCGCCGGCGCCGGGGCGGACCACGGCGATCTGTCCAGCGCCGACCGGCTCCGGGGCGCCAGGTCTGGTCCGTTGTTGGCTGATCCGCTGCGGGATTTGGCGGATGCCTGCCTGGACGGGCTCGCCGGGATGCCCCGGGTGGAAGCCGGGATGGCGGCGTTGAAGGTGCTGCTGGCCGCGGACTACGCCAAGGCGACCCGGGCGCTGGCGCCGCCGGCGGCGTCCGCGCGGGACCGCTCGGTCCAGGAGTTGGTCATCGTGTCCGAGGTCGCCTGTGCCCTGACCGTCAGCGAACACACCGCCGGTGCCTTGCTGGGCGAGTCCGAGGCCCTGACGTCACGGTTGCCGCTGACCCTGAAGGCTTTGCAGGCCGGCACGATTTCCTGGGAGCACGCCCGGGCCATGGTGGATGAAACCGTCAACCTGGACCCGGCCGGCGCGGCGGCGCTGGAGG
>Ga0247818_10001148_pt1 | contig 16686 bp, 10 predicted proteins | sample 13C_Glucose_Day1_FD_192424 | JGI IMG/M metagenome (GOLD analysis project Ga0247818, IMG submission 192424) | Soil microbial communities from agricultural site in Penn Yan, New York, United States - 13C_Glucose_Day1 | ecosystem: Environmental > Terrestrial > Soil > Agricultural land | place... | reverse complement strand
CCGCTGTGGCGAAATCTGTCACTCATGCGGCCGAAGTGCGTTATCTGCCGGGCATCGAATTGCACACTAACAGCGCCAGCGGTGAGCGGTTGCAGGTGGTCAGTGTTCAGGCAGGCCGCTGTTCGGTAAGGCTGCTGCATTGGAACAGCCCGCCGCCCAATGGCGTGGAGAATGATCAGTTGCGTTATTGCTTCGACGATCACTTGGGGTCGAGTGCATTTGAGGTGGATGCGCAGGCGAAGCCGATCAGCCAGGAAGTGTATTACCCGTTTGGTGGCACGGCGTGGCTGGCGGGAAGGCATGCGGTGGAAACCAGCTACAAGACCATTCGCTACTCCGGGAAGGAACGCGATGCGACGGGACTTTACTACTACGGAGCGCGCTATTACGCACCTTGGTTGCAGCGGTGGTTGAGCCCGGACCCAGCCGGAGAAGTCGATGGCTTGAATCGATATCTAATGGTCGGTAACAATCCAGTGGTCAATATTGACCTTGATGGGCTTGGCCTCACTTCAGTAGTTGAAAGCAGTACATCGCCCAACAAAGGCGTCCCGAGCGAGCAGACAAATATTTCATACTTTGATTCAGGTTTGCAGGCGCGCTTTGATAGCAGTAGCGAAGAATCAAAAGAACGATTTGATATTGTTAAGAACAGGATGCAGCATCAATTTATTAAAAAATATGAAATTCGATCCAAATATAGATGGGATGATTATGATAACGTATTTAGACAGCACATCTGGAAGTTTAAAAGCAATTATCGAAAGGATACCAGGCAAGGTTACTACGCCAGTGACGTTGCGAAGTATCAGTACAGCTTGATAGCAGATAAGGAGGGGTTTTTCGGATACCTCCCATCAATAGTAAAGAGAAGTCGTGTGGTAAACGACATCACACTAAAAAAAACGGAATCCTTGGAAAGTGGAACGCAACAAATGCTGCAGGTTTTTCTGACTGAAACACCGAATGGAAGATCCACTCAAAAAATTCTTGATGACTTCGGACTAAAGGCAATTAAGGTTGAGCGACTCGACCACAATAAGGAGGTTGATTTTCTGGTGCATGTCGCTCCTGCTTCGAATGATTCGATCCGTTCTGTTGAGTCAGCCGAAATTGAAAGCAAACTTGTAGTTGATAGTTTAACCTCCTCAGAACTTCCTTCTGATAAAGAATCGCAAATTGATTCCTTCAGTAATACGGTCGGCACTCTGCGATGCGCTATGGAGTTAAATGCATTAAGGCAAGATTTTAATGCTGCGCCATGAATGTATTTGGTTGCAACGGATATATGCTCTTGGATTCGCCATCAAAACGACCGCACAATCCTGCCCAACGTCTCCATCGCCTTCTCCGCAACCTCATCCCAAGGCCCCCCATAATTCAACCGAATACAATTCCTGAACCGCTGCGTCGGTGAAAAAATCGGTCCCGGCGCAATGCTGATCCCCTGCGCCAACGCCATCTGAAACAGCTTCAACGAATCCATCTGCGCCGGCAATTCCAGCCACAGAAAGTACCCGCCTGCCGGCTGACTGACCCGAGTCTGTGCCGGGAAATAACGTGCAATGGCAGCCAGCATCGCGCTTTGCTGCTCTTCCAGCGCGTAACGCAGTTTGCGCAGGTGCCGGTCGTAGCCTCCGTGTTGCAGATAATCGGCTATCGCTGCCTGAGCCGGCATTGACGCACACAGAGAGGTCATGAGTTTCAGCCGTTCGATCTTCTGCGCGTAACGCCCTGCGGCAACCCAGCCAATTCGGTAGCCGGGGGCCAGGCTCTTGGCGAAGGAGCCGCAGTGCATCACCAACCCTTCAGTGTCGAAGAACTTGGCCGGTTTCGGTGCCTGTTGGCCGTAATAGAGCTCGGCGTAGACGTCGTCCTCGATCAATGGCACTTGATGGCTGCGCAGCAACTCCACCAGTTCGCGTTTTTTGGCTTCGGGCATGGTCGCGCCCATGGGGTTCTGGAAACTGGTCATGCACCAGCACGCCTTGATCGGGTGGCGCTCCAGCGTTTGCGCGAGAACGCCAAGGTCGATGCCGTCACGCGGGTGCACGGGGATTTCCACGGCTTTGAGCTTTAAACGTTCCAGCACTTGCAGGCAGGCGTAGAACGCCGGTGCCTCTATGGCCACCAGGTCGCCAGGCTCGGTGACGGCTTGCAGGCACAGGTTCAGGGCTTCCAGCGCGCCGTTGGTGATCAGTAGTTCTTCCATGGGCAGCATCAGCCCGCCGACCATGTAGCGCAGGGCGATTTGTCGGCGCAGCTGCGGGTTGCCCGGGGACATGTCGGTGACCACCATGCGCGGGTCCATGTCCCGGGTGGCACTGGCCAGGGAGCGCGACAGACGTTGTAGCGGGAACAGGGCAGGGCTGGGGAAGGCCGAGCCGAAGGGTACGGTGTTGGGGTCCTTGATCGAGTCGAGGACGGAAAACACCAGTTCGCTGACGTCGACTTCGGTGGATTCGTTGACCTGGCTGCTGATCACCGGCTCGGAAAACGGGCTCGGGGCATGGGCGTTGACGAAGTAGCCGGAACGGGGCCGGGCGCGGATAAGCCCGCGGCGTTCGAGCAGGTAATAGGCCTGGAACACCGTGGACGGGCTGACGCCGTAGGTCTGGCTGGCGTAGCGCACCGAAGGCACACGCTGGCCGGGGCCGAGGACGCCGGAGCGGATCAGTTCAGCGATGTCGTCGGCGAATTTTTCGTAGCGTTTCATCGGGTGCCTGGATGGGTGTCATTCAGAAGTATCGAGGTGATTTGTTCGCGGGCAAGCCTCGCTCCTACAGCGAATGGCAGCATCGCAGTCTAAGGGATCAACGGTTCATCGGCGCAACAAACCGGCTCTTGGCCACGCTATAAATGTCGGGCTCATCACCGTCGACAATCTTGAAGCTGATGGTCTGCGAGCCGCTGCTCGGCCGTTCCGCCATCATCGCCACCGACACTGGCACATCGACGATCTCACCCGGCGCCAGGCTCAACTCGGTCTTGCCCTGGAGCTGAAAGCCGTCGCCATCGACCAGGATCAGACGGTAGTCCTGCAGCTGCTGAGTCTTGTTGATCACCTTCAAGCTATAGATGTTTTCAATCTGCCCCTGACTGTTCTCCCGAAACAGGCCCCGGTCCTTGCTCACGTCCAGCGACACCATCGGCCGTTCTACCAGCGCCAGGGCGAGGGCGCCGATCATTATCAGCAGCACGGCGGTGTAACCGATCAACCGTGGCCGCAGCAGCCGGGTCTTGCCCCCCTGCAATTCATGCTCGGAGGTATAGCTGATCAGCCCACGGGCATAGCCCATCTTGTCCATGATCGAATCGCAGGCGTCGATGCACGCGGCGCAGCCGATGCACTCCATCTGCAAACCATCGCGGATGTCGATACCGGTGGGGCAGACCTGCACGCAGAGCTGGCAATCGATGCAATCGCCAAGTCCGACTTCTGCCGGCGCCACCTCGCGCTTGCGTGGGCCACGGTGTTCGCCGCGGGCGACGTCGTAGGAAATGGTCAGGGTGTCTTTGTCGAACATCACGCTCTGGAACCGTGCATAGGGGCACATGTGCATGCACACCGCTTCACGCAGCCAGCCGGCGTTGATGTAAGTGGCGCCGGTGAAAAACAGCACCCAGAACAGGCTCACACCGCCCATCTGCAGGGTCAGCAACTCTTCGGCCAAAGGCCGGATCGGCGTGAAGTAGCCGACAAAGGTCAGGCCGGTCAGCAGGCTGATGGCCAGCCACAAGGTGTGTTTGATCGAGCGCCGGAACAGTTTGTTCAGGCCCCAGGGGGCCGCTTGCAGCTTGATCCGCTGGTTGCGTTCACCCTCGGTGATCTTCTCGCACCACATGAAGATCCAGGTCCAGGAGCTCTGGGGGCAGGTGTAGCCGCACCAGACCCGCCCGGCGAACACGGTGATCGCAAACAGGCCGAACGCGGCAATGATCAGCAGTGCAGAGAGCAGGATGAAATCCTGCGGCCAGAAGGTCGCGCCGAAGATGTGGAATTTGCTTTCGGAAAGATCCCAGAGCACCGCCTGGCGGCCGCCCCAGTTCAACCACACGGTGCCGAAGAACAGCAGGAACAGAAAACCGGCGCCGCTCATGCGCAAGGTGCGGAACAGGCCGGTGAAGCTGCGGGTGTGGATCAGGTTGTCGCTGGACTTGGCCTTCATCTTTGGACGCGAAGGCTCGTAGCTTTGTACTGGCGGGACGCTTTCCAGGGTTCGGACGGGGATTCTATCGCTCATGGTCTGTCGCTCATCAGCCTCCATCAGGCGGGAGCACTATGAGCGCCGATCTGTTTGCATAACAGACTCAGCTATTGCAATAAAAAGCGGATCAGATGGTCTGGAGGCCGCTGCCTGCGACAACTTGAAGCAGCTGGCGCAGCGCGATCCCGACGCCTGTATCAGGCGCCGGGAGGTTGTTGATGCGAATCAGTCAAATCACCGAATCACCGTCGGTGGCCTTCAGATGCCTGCGACCGTCCACGGCACCTGCTACGGTCAATGCATCGGCTTGTGCTTCGGTGATGTAGATGCGCTTGCCATCGAGGTCCACCGCCGACATGGCCTTTTCTGAGTCGGTGATGACAGTAACGTCGGGACACAGGCGAATTTCTTCGCCGTTCTCGGTGGTAAAAAAGCAGGTCTGGTTTTCGATGCGTACCGTCATGGGAGGTGTCCTTTTTTCGGCGGGTTCTAGACTGTTAGGGCGTCATGGGCGGACATCGTTCTGTGCAACCGATTAATGGTCGCCGCGGTCCATCCTCCAATCGAGCCATTCATTACAAGGACTGCACCATGAACGCCTGGTGGCATGAGGTTTGGGTGACCCTGCAAGCGGAGTTCGCCGACATCACGGATGCGTCACAGCTGACCCGCATCACCGTGCGCCTGTTGATGGCTGCGCTGCTGGGCGGGATTCTCGGTTTCGAACGCGAGCAGAAGGGCAAGGCCGCCGGGGTGCGCACCCACATGCTGGTGGCGCTGGGGGCGGCGCTGTTTGTGCTGGTGCCGCAGATGTCCGGCTCCCAGGCCGACGCCATGAGCCGGGTGGTACAGGGCGTAATCGCCGGGATCGGTTTTCTCGGGGCCGGGACCATCCTGAAAAACCAGGAGGGCGATGAAGGCCACGTCAAGGGCCTGACCACCGCCGCCGGCTTGTGGATGACCGCGGCCATAGGCGTTTCAGCCGGGTTGGGGCGCGAGGCGACGGCGGTGCTCAGTACCTTGCTGGCATTGATGATCCTGGGGGTGATGCCGAAGATCGTGAAGGTCTTCGAGAAGGATAACAATCACCTGTAGGAGCTGGCTTGTGTAGGAGCTGGCTTGCCAGCGAAGGCGTCCTCAAGTGCGTCGCATGATCGGGCGGCCCCTTCGCTGGCAAGCCAGCTCCTACATTGGATCTTCATCTGTCTGGGAAATTGTGTTTAGGGTTTGACGATCACCTGCGGCATCGTATCCGGTGGTTCTTCCCGCGGCGGCGGTGTGGTGCCCGGAGGCTCCTGCTCAGGCACCGGCTCCGGTTCGGTCGGTGGAATCGTCGGGTCATCGATGTTCGGATCGGGTGTTTTAGCCGGGACGGGAATAACCATCGTTGAAGCCTCCTTGTGGCACATGGCGTAAGACGTGCTTAAGTAGGTTGACCCTTGCACAAAGGAATTGATTCCCGCGAAGACTCAAGCAAATCCCCGTGAACTTTTACCCGCGCCCGTCGCTCGGAACCTAAGTGAGTTCATTCCGGGGCCGATGGCCCTGCGCGAATGGCAACCAAGCACAAGAGCGTCCATGGGGCGTAAAGGAGAGATGCTCGATGACTGCTGAAAAACCGACAGAGCTCAACTACAACCCGCATATGCCGCTGTCGCAGGCTTTACTGCTACCGCGCATCGCAATCGAAAACACCATGCCGATCCTCGATGGCGGGCAGTTTGCTGTCAAGGCCGTGGCGGGGCAGGACGTGGTGGTGACCAGCAAGGTATTTGCCGATGGCCACGATCAACTGGCCGTGCGGGTGCGCTGGCGTGCCGATGGCGACGAGACCTGGCAAAGCGAGGTCATGGCCAGCCTGGGCAATAATGGCTGGAAGGGCCAGTTTCATGTGGTAGAGCAGGGCCGTTACGTGTTTTGTATCGAGGCCTGGATCGACCAGTTCGCCAGCTTCCGCTATGAACTCGAGAAAAAGCATCTGGCGGGGGTACCCGTCAGTCTGGAATTGCAGGAAGGCCGCAACCAGGTCCAGCAAGCGGCGGAGCGTGCGGAAGGCCAGCTGAGCGAAGACCTGGCGACGCTGCACCATGAATTGTCCGGGCTGCTCGAAACCGAGCAGGTCGCGCTGTTCATGCACCAGCGTAGTGCCGAGTTGATGGCCCAGGCCGATCACCGCGCCTATTTGAGTCTCAGCCCCGAATATCCGCTGGACGTTGAGCGCGGATTGGCGCAGTTCGCCAGTTGGTATGAATTGTTTCCACGCTCGATCACCGATGACCCGGCCCGCCACGGCACCTTCAACGATGTGCACTCGCGGCTGCCGATGATCCAGGACATGGGCTTCGACGTGCTGTACTTCCCGCCGATCCACCCGATCGGCCGCAGTTACCGCAAAGGGCCCAACAATTCCCTCACCGCCGGCCCGAATGATCCGGGCAGCCCCTATGCCATTGGCAGCGAAGAGGGCGGACACGAGGCGATTCACTCGGAGCTGGGCACGCGCGAAGACTTCCGCCGCCTGGTCGCTGCTGCCGCTGACCACGGGCTGGAAATCGCCCTCGATTTCGCCATCCAGTGTTCCCAGGACCATCCGTGGCTCAAACAGCACCCGGGCTGGTTCAACTGGCGGCCGGACGGCACGATCAAATATGCCGAAAACCCGCCGAAGAAATACCAGGACATTGTCAACGTCGACTTCTATGCCACCGATGCGATTCCCAGCCTCTGGGTTGAGTTGCGCGACATCGTGGTCGGTTGGGTCGAGGAGGGCGTGAAGATCTTTCGCGTCGACAACCCTCACACCAAACCGCTGCCGTTCTGGCAATGGTTGATCGCCGATGTGCGGGCGTTGCACCCGGAAGTGATCTTCCTCGCCGAAGCCTTTACCACCCCGGCGATGATGGCGCGACTCGGCAAGGTCGGTTATACCCAGAGCTACACCTACTTCACTTGGCGTAACACCAAGGCCGAACTGGCGACCTATCTCACCGAACTGAACGAATCGCCGTGGCGCGAGTGCTATCGGCCGAACTTCTTCGTCAATACGCCCGATATCAACCCGGCGTTCCTGCATGAAAGCGGGCGTGCCGGTTTTCTGATTCGCGCGGCCCTGGCGACCATGGGCTCCGGCCTGTGGGGCATGTATTCGGGGTTCGAGCTCTGTGAAGCGGCACCCGTGCCTGGCAAGGAGGAATACCTCAACTCCGAGAAGTATGAAATCCGCCCACGGGACTTCACCGCACCGGGCAATATCATTGCCGAGATCGCCCAGCTCAACCGGATTCGTCGACAGAACCCGGCCCTGCAGACGCACCTGGGACTCAAGGTCTACAACGCCTGGAACGACAACATTCTGTACTTCGGCAAACGCAGTGCCGACGGCAGCAATTTCATTCTGGTGGCGGTGAGCCTGGATCCGCATAACATCCAGGAAGCGAATTTCGAATTACCGTTGTGGGAAATGGGATTACCCGACGACGCCAGCAGCCAGGGTGAAGACCTGATGAGCGGCCATCGCTGGACGTGGCACGGCAAGGACCAGTTCATGCGAATCGATCCGGCGCATCTGCCGTTCGGGATCTGGCGCTTCACTGTTTAAACGCAGAACCTGTGGGAGCGAGCTTGCTCGCGATGGCGGCGGGCCAGGCAACAATAATGCTGAATGTAATGCCGCTATCGCGAGCAAGCTCGCTCCCACAGGTACATCATCGCGTTCAAGACCGGGGACCGGTCCAGTGGCTTTACTGAATTCAACAGGAGTTTCAAATGGCGAAGAAACCCAAGGCAGCCACCTTTATCAAGGATCCGCTCTGGTACAAGGATGCAGTGATCTACCAGGTTCACGTCAAATCGTTTTTCGACTCCAACAATGACGGGATCGGCGACTTTCCCGGTCTTATCGCCAAACTTGATTACATTGCCGACCTCGGCGTCAACACCATCTGGCTGTTGCCCTTCTACCCCTCGCCACGGCGCGACGATGGCTACGACATCGCCGAATACCGGGGCGTGCATTCCGACTACGGCACCATGGCCGATGCCAAGCGATTCATTGCCGAGGCCCACAAGCGTGGCCTGCGGGTCATTACCGAGCTGGTCATCAACCACACTTCCGATCAGCACGCCTGGTTCCAGCGCGCACGCAAGGCCAAGAAAGGTTCGGCGGCGCGGGATTTCTACGTCTGGTCCGATGACGATCACAAATACGACGGCACCCGCATCATCTTTCTCGACACCGAGAAGTCCAACTGGACCTGGGATCCGGTGGCCGGCCAGTACTTCTGGCACCGCTTCTATTCGCACCAGCCGGACCTGAACTTCGACAACCCGCAAGTCATGAAAGCCGTGCTGTCGGTCATGCGTTACTGGCTGGACATGGGGATCGACGGTTTGCGCCTGGATGCGATTCCGTACCTGATCGAACGGGACGGCACCAACAACGAAAACCTGCCCGAGACCCATGACGTCCTCAAGCAGATCCGTGCCGAAATCGACGCCAACTACCCGGACCGCATGCTCCTGGCCGAAGCCAACCAGTGGCCGGAAGATACCCAGCTGTACTTCGGCGACACCGACGCCAAGGGCCTCAATGGCGATGAGTGCCACATGGCTTTCCACTTCCCGTTGATGCCGCGCATGTACATGGCGCTGGCCCAGGAAGACCGTTTCCCGATCACCGACATCCTGCGCCAGACCCCGGAAATTCCGGCCAACTGCCAGTGGGCGATTTTCCTGCGCAACCACGATGAACTGACGCTGGAAATGGTCACCGACAAGGAGCGCGATTACCTGTGGAATTACTACGCGGCCGACCGTCGGGCGCGGATCAACCTGGGCATTCGCCGCCGCCTGGCGCCGTTGATGGAACGCGATCGCCGCCGTGTGGAGCTGCTCAACAGCCTGCTGCTGTCGATGCCCGGCACGCCGACCCTGTATTACGGCGATGAAATCGGCATGGGCGACAACATCTACCTCGGCGACCGCGACGGCGTGCGCACGCCCATGCAGTGGTCGATCGACCGCAACGGCGGTTTCTCCCGCGCCGACCCGGCGAGCCTGGTGCTGCCGCCGATCATGGACCCGCAATACGGCTACCTGTCGGTCAACGTCGAAACCCAGGCCGGCGACCCGCACTCGCTGTTGAACTGGACGCGACGCATGCTCGCCGTGCGCAAGCAGTCCAAGGCTTTCGGTCGCGGCACATTGAAAATGCTCTCGCCGAGCAACCGCCGGATCCTGGCGTACACCCGTGAATACAGCGGGCCGGATGGCAAGTACGAAATCATCCTGTGCGTCGCCAACGTCTCGCGCAGCGCGCAAGCGGCGGAGCTGGACCTGTCCGCCTACGCCGGCATGGTGCCGGTGGAGATGCTGGGCGGTAACGCCTTCCCGCCGATCGGCCAGCTGAATTTCCTGCTGACCCTGGCACCTTACGGTTTTTATTGGTTCGGACTCGCAGCGGAGAATCAAATGCCCAGTTGGCACGTAGAACCGGCGCACAGTCTTCCGGACTTCACGACACTGGTGTTGAAGAAACGCATGGAAGAACTGCTCGAAGCGCCGTCACGCGCCACGATGGAGCAGGGCATCTTGCCCAACTGGTTGCAAAACCGCCGCTGGTTCGCGGGCAAGGACGCGGCCATCGACAAGGTCCACCTGGCCTACGGCGTGCGCTTCGGTGATGCACAGCACCCGGTGCTGCTCAGTGAAATCGAAGTCACCAGCGGCGGCCAGACCAGTCGCTACCAACTGCCGTTCGGCTTCATCGCCGATGATCAGTTCGGGCCGGCGTTGCCGCAGCAACTGGCGCTGTCTCGCGTGCGACGCGGACCACAGGTGGGTTTGATCACCGATGCGTTCGCCCTGGAGAACTTCATCCGCGCGGTATTGCACGGTATGCAGAACAACACCCAGTTGCCGTCGAATGGCGGCGAGATCCGTTTCGAAGCCACCGACGAATTGGCCAAGCTGGGCCTCCCCGCTGAGCCGGAAGTGCGTTACCTGTCCGCCGAGCAGTCCAACAGTTCGGTGGTGGTGGGCAGCAGCATGGTGCTCAAGCTGATCCGTAAAGTGGCGTCGGGTGTGCACCCGGAGCTGGAAATGAGTGCGTACCTGACCGAGGCCGGCTTCGCCAATATTTCGCCGCTGCTGGGTTCGGTGATTCGCCGCGATGGGGCGGGTGAAGACAACCTGTTGATGATTGCCCAGGGTTACCTGAGCAATCAGGGGGATGCCTGGGAATGGACGCAGAACAACCTGGAACGGGCGTTGCGCGATGAACTGGCCGACGCCATGTCCGAACAGGAGCAGCATTACAACGCCCTCGGCGAGCTGAGGGACTTCGCCGGCATGCTCGGCCAGCGCCTGGGAGAAATGCACCAGGTGCTGGCGGCACCGACCGACAACCCGGACTTCGCGCCGCAAGTCACCACGCAGAAGGAGGCACTGGCTTCGGCCAAGGATGTGGCGGCGCAGCTGGAAAACGCCCTGAAGTTGCTCAAACAGCACCAAAACGAACTGAACCCGGCGGACAAAACCCTGGTCACTCGCCTACTGGACAACAAAAAAGCCATTCTCAGCCACGTCCAGGAATTGGGCAAAAAGGCAGCCGGCGGCCTGCGAATCCGGGTTCACGGCGACTTGCACCTCGGGCAAGTGCTCGTGATCAAGGGCGACGCTTACTTGATCGACTTCGAAGGCGAACCGGCGCGCCCGCTGCATGAGCGACGTGGCAAACACAGCCCTTATAAAGATGTGAGTGGAGTGTTGCGTTCCTTCGACTACGCTGCGGCGATGACGATCAACGTGCACAACGTCGACAACACCGACGTGGCCCAGGCCGCTCGCCAGCGTGTCGCCGAACGCTATTTACATGAAGCACGACAAGCATTTGTCGACGCTTATCGGCTGGCGGCAGCTAGTCTTGCTCATGCGTGGCAAGATCCGGAAGGCGAGGACGCCGCGCTGGCGTTGTTCGGTCTGGAGAAGGCGGCCTATGAGGTGGCGTACGAAGCTGAAAATCGACCCACCTGGTTGCCGGTGCCGCTGCACGGTTTGTATGGGCTTTTGAGTGGGCTTAAACCCTTTTCCGATTTTGATGGAGAGTAGTCATGAGTTTCTCGAACAGGGAACAGGGTCACGCTAAAGAAGCGCTGCTGCCCAAGGCACGGGATATCGATGCGCTGGTACGTGCAGAGCATCATGACCCTTTTGCAATACTCGGCCCCCACGGCGATGGCGCCGGCGGGCAATTCATTCGGGCTTATCTGCCGGACGCCTTGAGCGTGCAGGTGGTGGCCAGGGACTCCGGGGAGGAACTCGGCAATCTCGAGGCCACCCAGACACCCGGCTTGTTTGTCGGGCACTTCGATCGAGCCCAGCCGTATCTGCTGCGTACCCGCTGGGCCGGTGGCGAACAACTGTCCGAAGACCCTTACAGCTTTGGCCCCTTGCTCGGCGAGATGGACTTGTACCTGTTTGCCGAGGGCAACCATCGCGATCTCAGTGCGTGCCTCGGTGCGCAACTGAAGACCGTCGACGGGGTCGACGGCGTGCGCTTCGCCGTGTGGGCACCGAACGCCAAGCGGGTGTCGGTGGTCGGTGACTTCAACAACTGGGACGGTCGTCGCCATCCCATGCGTCTGCGCCATCCCACCGGCGTCTGGGAAGTCTTCATCCCGCGCATGCAAGCGGGGGAGGCCTACAAATACGAAATCCTCGGCAGCCACGGCATCCTGCCGCTCAAGGCCGACCCGATGGCTTTGGCCACTTCGCTGCCGCCGGACACCGCGTCGAAAGTCGCTTCACCGCTGAACGTCGACTGGCAGGATCAGGACTGGATGCTGTCGCGTGGCGACCGCCATCGCTCGAACGCGCCGCTGTCGATCTACGAGCTGCATGCCGGGTCCTGGCAGTGCGAGCTGGATGATCTGGGCGAGGTGGCCCGCCAGTACACCTGGCACGAACTGGCCGAGCGCTTGATCCCCTATGTCAAGGAACTGGGCTTCACCCACATCGAATTGATGCCGATCATGGAACATCCGTTCGGCGGTTCATGGGGCTATCAACTGCTCTCGCAATTCGCCCCGAGCGCCCGCTACGGCTCGCCGGATGACTTCGCCGCCTTCGTCAACGCCTGCCACCAGGCTGAAATCGGCGTGATCCTCGATTGGGTGCCGGCGCATTTCCCGACCGATACCCACGGCATGGCGCAGTTCGACGGCACCGCGCTGTACGAATACGGCAATCCGCAGGAAGGCTTTCACCAGGATTGGGACACACTGATCTACAACCTGGGCCGCACCGAAGTGCACGGCTATATGCTGGCGTCGGCGCTGCACTGGCTCAAGCATTTCCACGTGGACGGCCTGCGGGTCGATGCCGTGGCCTCGATGCTGTATCGCGACTACTCGCGCAAGGCCGGCGAGTGGGTGCCCAACCGGCATGGCGGCCGGGAGAACCTTGAAGCCATCGACTTCCTGCGTCATCTCAATGATGTGGTCAACCTCGAAGCCCCTGGCGCGCTGGTGATTGCCGAAGAATCCACCGCGTGGCCAGGTGTCAGCCAGAACACCCAAGAGGGCGGCCTGGGCTTCGACTTCAAGTGGAACATGGGCTGGATGCACGATTCGCTGCATTACATCCAGCAGGACCCGGTGTACCGCGCCCATCACCACAACGAACTGAGTTTCGGCCTGGTGTATGCGTGGTCCGAGCGTTTCATTCTGCCGATCTCCCACGATGAAGTGGTGCACGGCAAGCATTCGCTGATCGACAAAATGCCCGGCGACCGCTGGCAGAAATTCGCCAACTTGCGGGCGTACCTGAGTTTCATGTGGGCGCACCCGGGCAAGAAACTGCTGTTCATGGGCTGCGAATTCGGCCAGTGGCGCGAGTGGAACCACGACCAGCAACTCGATTGGTACCTGCTGCAGTACTCGGAACACAAGGGCGTGCAGAAACTGGTCGGCGATCTCAACCGGCTGTACCGCGAAGAGCCGGCACTGCACGAGCAGGACGATGCGCCGCAGGGTTTCCAGTGGTTGATCGGTGATGACGCGGTCAACAGCGTCTATGCCTTCATGCGCTGGAGCAAGGACGGGCGGCCGGTGCTGGTGGTGGCGAACTTCACGCCGGTACCGCGCGAGAGTTATCGCATTGGCGTGCCGTTTGCCGGGCGCTGGAGCGAGGTGATCAACAGCGATGCGGCGACTTATGCCGGGTCGAACTACGGCAACAGTGGCGGGGCGTTTACCGAGGATGAGCCGAGCCATGGGCAGGCGTTGTCGCTGGTGTTGAATCTGCCGCCGTTGGCGGTGTTGATGTTGCGGCCGGAGGGGTAATTGTAGGGGCATTGAAACTCGGCAGTTTTTTTGGCGCAATCGCGTATTACGCGATGGGCTGTTGAAGCTGTCGAGTGTTGATGGCATGTTTATTTTTCGTACATGCACAGTCGTTTCAGATCCATCTGGTATTGCCTGTCGGTTGTGTACTTGTTTTTTCTAATGTGACATATCTTCTTTTGGGGGAGTCTCTAATGTCAGTGACTATGAAATGCTGGCTGGGCAGGACCAGTCGCTCTACTTCGGTTACACCGTTTATTTCATGAGTTACTTTGGTGATAAATATGATTGGAGCTGTTCTTAATAAAAATGACTTGTCATGATACGTTGATGTAGTAAAACCTTTAGCGACATCTAAGTTGGGAGTGAACGATGTAAAGCCACTGGTTGTAACTATTTCACCTAGGACGAAATGAGGATTGCTCACACGCGCCCCCCTGTAAACGGTCTCGTTAGTTTCCTTTCCGAAAGACTCTGTCATTAATAGTATGGTTCGTCGCGGGTCATTTTTATGGGATTTTAGTAGCGCCTTGGCGGGTGTGTAGCTTTGTATTTCCGTTACATAACTCATCTTTATCCCATAGTTACCCTGGTTTTTGTGGAGTTCTTCATAAGCGTCGTCGAGGGCATTTTCTAGTTGTTTCGTACTATTGGGGGTGCCCTGGTAATAATTTCGAGTGATTCCATTGATGTATTTTGCCCCGGCGTTAGTGCCCCAGAATAAATGGAGACCTTCCTTTTCGTTTTCGCTTAACGCTCTGTGATAGGTGGTTGCGCTAGTCTCGACGCCAGCGAGAAACTTGATTGTTTCGGCATATTTTTTTGGGTCGACGCCTTTTTTTTTCAAGTAACTACCGATAACGTCATCTATCTCTTTTTCTGACAAGTCTTTCTTTTCTGCGCGAAGTTGCTCTGCGAAGAAATCAATCTGTTCTTGAGTCAGGTCCTTTCCTTCATTCCCATCAGTATCGCCATAATTCAGCGGCCTGTTGCTGACCATCGAGAATAAATTCATCCCATCCACATACCCCGCCGGATCTGGATTGATCCGGCCACGCTGTAGGCGAAGACCTGGCGGTTTTCCAGCGCATCGATTTGCTGAAGCAGTTCGCCAGTGGGGGAGAACTGGCAGGCGGTGAGCGCACCGTCACCGGTTTCCAGCAACGCATCGCGTTCGGCCACCAGCGCCGGCCAGTCCGGCGGGGCGGTGTGCAGCAAGAACTGTCGCGTGTGTTTCAGCAGGGCGCCGCCCAGGCCCAGGTCGAGCGTGCGCAGGGTGCCGGCCGGGTCATCGTGCCGAATCAACTGGCCGCACAGGTTGTGAGCGATGTCGTCCGCTTCGATACCGGCGTAGGTGAAACGTTCGAGGGTGTGCCCGGCGCTGTGCCGGCCCTTTTCGCGCACGGACACCGGGCGCATCAGTGCATCGAACTCGGTCAATGCATGGCTGCCGCGCCCGTCCCAGCGCTCCACAACCTGCCCGGTGTGTCCCGCCAACGCCAGCCGCCACCCGGCATCCACACTGTCAGTCAACAACGGCGCGCCGGACAGGCTGAGGTGTTGAGTCACATTCTCTGGAACCTGCTCTTCAGTCCCCGCCAGCGCAAACAAGTAGGGATCACGGCTGGCCACCATCCGGCCCGCCGCGTCGAAGCGCTGGTGGGTCACCCGCGTGGCCAGAGGATCGTTGGACTGTCGTCGATGAAACTGTACAGCCCGAACCATCAAGCCACGCGCATCCGAGACCTGAAGGGTCGGGGTGCCGGTATGCGGGTATGACGAAGCGGCTGTTGGCATCCCTGCTGGCCCTGATCAAAGTTCACTGCAGATTACAATGCACGAGCTCCAGGCTACTGACTACTGTAAGAAATAACAGTTATAGGTCGGGTTGGTATTGCCGCTGTTCAGGGCGACTATTCCTGCATTGATTAAGACTTGGTCTGAGCGGCGGCTAACTTCACGCCTATACCCCACGCGCGTCATCACATTGGTGTGCCAATTTTCGGGTGTGAAAAAGTCGCGGGACCGATTGCTCTACTCCAACAAACTGAGAAATAAATGTCGAGCATTCATATATAAGCTATATATAGAGTCTGCTTGCGGGCTGATAACTTGGATCAAGTTCGCTCCTCGACAGCTCGCCTCTCAAAAGTTTTGAAATATCATGATCTTCTCCGAGCTCCATCACCAATGCCTCTATTATTTTAAGCTTCAACTCTACTGGCAATTCAAAGATAAACTCACCACTATTTTTTTTGTACGTTTCTTTATCGGTTTCATACGACACTCCTTCGCCGGTAATTGATTTAAAATGCACGGTATTTAATGTCCTGGATCGTCCATATAGGACACTGGTCCTGTAGTCAGCTATCGCCAAAAAACCTCCGTGCTCATAGCCTCTTATGCCTCTTAAGTCATTAATACTGAAGCCTACATATTCGTCTCTTTTTCCGGAGAGTTTTTGCACCAGCTGTTCGTGCGATGTAGGTAATGAGCCATTTGTTACTGTTGCATGCAGGATAGGCTGCTCATTATCGTGGGTTGTTCCGCTGAATTTTTTTGCCCAAATATCCGGATCTGCATCTTGTCGTTTCGCTGCCAATGGATATATGTGCAGCTCTCCGGATTGGATGTTCATTACGCCTACAAATGAATTGCCAGGCTTTGATTTATCTAAATAATAGCGAATGGACTTGGAGCTGAACGGTGTCGGAAAGGTGAATGACGAGACTATTTTCTGACGTACACCGCCTCCTTCGGATCGTGGATCAACGAAGTTGTAGATTCTGCTTTCGCGAGCATCCGAAGGTGTCAACGTAGGACTTTGCGCATCTGGACTGCTTGGCGTCGAATTTTCTTGTATACGGGGTGGTACTGTAAGGCTGTTTCTTCGCATCAGCCCCTTATAGTCAACTAGCATGACGGGGCTGTTACTCACCATTCTGTAATAATTTAAACCATCAAGTGGGCCAGCCGGATCCGGATTGATCCACCGTTGCAACCATGGTGCGTAATAGCGGAACCCATAGTAATAAAGCCCCGTCGCATCCCGCTCCTTGCCGGAGTAACGCACGGTTTTGTATTTAGCCTCGGTTGCGTTTCGTCCTGCCCAATAAGCGGTGCCACCAAACGGGTAA
>Ga0247818_10001147_pt1 | contig 16689 bp, 16 predicted proteins | sample 13C_Glucose_Day1_FD_192424 | JGI IMG/M metagenome (GOLD analysis project Ga0247818, IMG submission 192424) | Soil microbial communities from agricultural site in Penn Yan, New York, United States - 13C_Glucose_Day1 | ecosystem: Environmental > Terrestrial > Soil > Agricultural land | place... | reverse complement strand
ACCCGCTGGCCATGAACCTGACGCAAGAGGCGCGCATCATCGCCCAGGCCGAGGGCTACAACCCGGGCGAGAAAATCGTCGGCGCACCGCCGGTGTACAGCTTCGAGCCGCACCAGCCAGAACAGTGTGAATGGCGCCCGGATGTGCTGCTGGACATCACCGATGTCTGGGACAAAAAGTACGCGGCGATCCAGTGCATGGCCGGTCAGGAACACCTGTGGGAGTACTACACCCGTGTGGCCCTGCAACGTGGCGTGCAAGCCAAACGCAACGTCGGCATCACTTCGACTCGCAATATCGTTTACGGCGAGGGCTACCAGAGCCTCTTCCCGCGTGTGACGGAGAACCTGGGATGAGCGAACACATCGGAAAAACCGGCATTGTGGTACGCAACATCCCTCGGGCCGAGGCATCGCTGGTGAATGAGCTGGGACGTTTCGGCGTCGCCACCATCCATGAAGCGCAAGGCCGCAAGGGCTTGCTGGCGTCGAACATCACCCCGATCCAACAGGGAACCGTCATCAGCGGTTCAGCGGTCACCGTGCTGGTCGCACCGGGCGATAACTGGATGTTCCATGTGGCGGTAGAGCAATGCCGGCCCGGCGACATTTTGGTGGTTGCCCCCAGTTCACCGTGCACCGATGGTTACTTCGGCGACCTGCTGGCGACTTCGTTGAAAGCTCACGGCGTGCGCGCGCTGGTGATCGATGCCGGGGTGCGCGACACCCATACGCTGCGCGAAATGGGCTTCCCGGTGTGGTCCCGCGCCGTCTGTGCCCAAGGCACGATCAAAGAAACCCTGGGCTCGGTCAACCTGCCGCTGGTATGCGGTGGTCAGTTGGTCAATCCGGGGGATGTGGTGGTAGCCGATGACGACGGCGTGGTCATCGTGCGTCGCGCCGAAGTGCCGCAGGTCGTTGAATCCAGCCGCGCCCGTGCTGATCTGGAAGAACAGAAGGCCTTGCGCCTGGCCAAGGGTGAATTAGGCCTGGATATCTACAACATGCGTGGCCGGCTGGCCGAGAAGGGCTTGCGCTATGTGGACAGTCTCGACGAACTTGGAAACTGAACATGGGACAAACCCGTATTCCCTGCCTGCTGATGCGCGGTGGCACGTCCAAAGGCGCGTATTTTCTGGCGAGTGATTTGCCCGATCAGCCGGCGCTGCGCGAGCAGGTGCTGCTGGCCGTCATGGGCTCGCCGGACAAACGTCAAATCGACGGCCTCGGCGGTGGCGACTCGCTGACCAGCAAAGTGGCGATCATCAAACCCTCTGCGCGCGCCGAGGCAGACGTTGATTACCTGTTCGCCCAGGTGCTGGTGGAAGAGGCTCGCGTCGATTACGGGCAGAACTGCGGCAACATTCTCGCGGCGGTCGGACCGTTTGCCATCGAGCGCGGTTTGGTGGCGGTGACCGGCGACGAAACCCCGGTGCGAATCTTCATGGAAAACACCGGGCAGATCGCCGTAGCGCATGTCCCCACGCCGGACGGAACCGTGCGCTATTCAGGCGATGCGCGAATTGATGGCGTGCCGGGGCAGGCCGCGCCGCTGATTGTCGAATTCGAGGACGTCGCCGGTTCCAGTTGTGGTGCATTGCTACCGACTGGCAATGCGCTGGATATGTTCGACGGTGTGTACGTCACGTGCATCGACAATGGCATGCCGGTGGTGCTGATCCGTGCCCAGGCGCTCGGTTGCAGCGGTTATGAAAGCCCCGAGCAACTGGACGCCGACGTCGAGCTCAAGGCCCGTATCGAAGCCATTCGCCTGCAAGCCGGGCCGCGCATGAATCTGGGGGATGTGAGCAAGCGTAACGTACCGAAAATGTGCCTGGTGGCGCCGGCGCAAGGGGGCGGGGCACTGGGCACCCGCAGCTTTATTCCGCATCGTTGCCACACCAGCATTGGTGTCTTTGGTGCGGTCAGTGTGGCGGCGGCCTGTTTGATCGAAGGCACGGTCGCGACGGGGTTGGCCAGTGTTGGCGAGGGGGAGGTGCGGCGGTTGTCGATTGAACATCCGACCGGCGAATTCACCGTGGAATTGCGTCTGAAGGAAGGGCAATTGGCCGGTTGTGGGTTGATGCGCACCGCACGTTTGTTGTTCGAGGGCGTGGTGTTCGTTCCGCAAGCGATTTGGTCGTAGTGAAGATTATTGGGCTGTCGCGCAATCTGGGGTTGATCGTGCTGGCAATGGCCATCGCCTTACCTACCTAAAAACGCGACCGCCGCTTGCGCTGGCAAGCCAGCTCCCACAGGGGACTGCGCGGTCCGTCAGTCCTCGTCATCCTGACCCTCAATCGGCCGCAGTTTGAACCGGCAAACATTCCCGCCCCGAACCATGCATTCCGTATGGTCGACCTCACCACCGCCCAATGCACCGATCAAGGCCAGGTCCAGCTCACACACCACCGGATGAGCGGCAGCGAGGCGGTGGAACACGCAATTGTGCGCGACGATTTCCTTGTCGCCCGAGGAGCGAAAGATCACTTCGGCTTCGTATCCGGCCTGATTCATGTGCTGCACGATTTTGCCTTCGTCTACCACGTGCTGTTCGCGGTCCAGCGCCAGTTTGCGACCCATGCTGCGCATCAGCGACGCGAGCGCTTCGGGTCCGATGATGTCAGCCACTTCGTCGATCAGGACGCTGGCCAGCAACTGATACTGGCGGGGGAACAGTTCTTTCGCATGCTCGGTGAGCCGATACAGTTGCTCCGGACGCCGACCTGTCGGGCGCGTGTCCCCGCGCAGGACCAGGCCGGCCCCCTCCAGCGCCGCCAGGTGCTGGCGAATCGCGGTGCGGGTGACGGCCAATTGCTCAGCCAGCTCGTCAATGCTCATGCCATTGGCATGGTGCAGCAGCGCATTGAGCAAGTCCTGCTGGGTGCGGCCCAGTCCTTCAAGCATGGCGTGTCCTCGCTCGGTATCAGAATTTGTCCGGAAACTGTTTGACCAGTGCCGCCGTCAGCGCGTCGGCCAACGCCTGTATATGAACGCGCATCATGTGCCAGGTGCTGGCTTCGCCGGCATAGTCATGTGCGGCGATTTGATTGATCTGACTGACATGGTGCCCGCCGTGGGCCGATAGCATTGTGACCAATGTGGCTTCAGGCAAGTTGGGGTTGGCTGTGGCCAGGAAAGCGGCAATTGCCTTGGCGTTACTGGTCAATTCGGCGACGGCGGCTTGCTTGCCTTTCGCATCTTTGGCAACGGTGGCGTCGCTGTAGTGTTTCACTGCAGCCCAGTGACCGGCCAGCAGCTTGAGCAGTTGATCGGCGGCAGGCTGGCCGTAAAGCGGGGCGATGCTATTGGCGATTTGGGTGGCGTTGTTGACGACCTGCTCAGCCGCGACTTTGGCTTGCGCCTTGTCGCCTGCCTGGTTGGCAACCACGTAGTCTCTGATCCAGAAAATATGCTCGGCCCACAGGTCGCGCAATGCGAGGCGAGTGGTGAGGGCCGCGCTGTCGGCGGCGGGTGGTGTGGCGGGAGGCGTCTGGCTCCAGACGGGTTGAGCGCACAGCGCCAACAACAATAAAGCCCAGGTTTTGATATTCATCACGGCACCCTCTATTCGTGGGATGGTTCGACAATATCAATTAAAGCATCAAAATATGTTTTTATTGGGCCGCAAAGAAACTTGCGGATCAACGGTCGGGTTGATCGTAATTATTGGCGCGCACCACGTTGTGGCCGCAGTGCGCAGTGTAAGAGCAGGACATCAGTAGATGTTTTTCGAGAACAGCGTGAAGGGCGTCTTGATCAGAATCTTGATGTCCAGCCACAGTGACCATTGGTTGATGTAGTTAAGGTCCTGGGCGACGCGCAGCTGCATTTTTTCCACTGTTTCTGTTTCACCGCGATGCCCGGTCACCTGGGCCAACCCGGTAATGCCTGGCTTGAGGCGATGGCGGGCCATGTAGGCGCGCACTTTGCCGGTGTAGTAGATGTTGTGGGTCACGGCATGCGGACGGGGTCCGACCAGGGCCATTTGGCCGAACAACACGTTGAACAGCTGCGGCAACTCGTCGATGGAACTGCGGCGCAGGAAGCGTCCCACCGCCGTAACGCGATCATCTTCACGGGTGGCCTGGCGCACTTCGCGGTCGTCGTGAACGCGCATCGACCGAAACTTCCAGACGTTGATCACTTCACCGTTGCACCCGTGGCGGTTTTGCTTGAACAACACCGGGCCAGGGGAGCTCAGCTTGACGGCCGCCGCGACCATCAACAGCAGCGGGCTGAGCACCATTAGGGCCATGGCCGCCAGGCTGCGTTCGAACAGATCCTTGCAAATCAGGCTGGCGGGGTGCGAGCTGATCAGGCTTTCGTTGAGGTAGATAGCCGGCATCCGCTCGATTTCCGAGATCGAATGGTTGAGTAGCACCATGCTGCCCAAATCCGGGATCCACACCACGTCGACGCTCATGTCCAGCAGGTCGATGTACATGGCTTCGATGGTGGCGGCATGCTCCATCGTCAAGACGATATAGACGCGCCGCACGTTCAGCCGGGTGATGATGTCTCGAATTCCGTCGACCCGGCCCAGCAGCGGCAAATTGCTGGGTGCCGGGCCGCTGTCGTCGGCGGCGATGAAGCCCAGGACCAGTGCGCGGTTCGGCCGGGAAAGTTTTTCCGCCAGATCATGGGCGGTCGGACTGGTGCCGATGATCACCGAGCGGCGTTCATTGCAGACCTTTCGCGAGTGCAACCGGGCGAGGAAATGCAAGGGCAGAAAACTAAGCGCCTGAATCACAAACCCCATCACCGCCCAGACCATGATGACCTGGCGCGAATAAACCGCGCTGGTTTGGGTGATGAAGGCAATGGCCCCTAGAACAGCCAGCAGGATCAGCCAGCCAGCGAGCAATCGGCCGAGCCCGGCCAACAGGCCATGCCGCTTGTGGTAGACCTGCATCAGGCTGTAGATCGGCACCGAGCCGAGCACGGTCAGAATCAGCAGAATCCGGTAATCGCTGGTCAGGCTGCCGACGCGCCACCACACGAGTAGCATCAGCAGCGAGGTGGTCAGCGTCATTGCGCACACCCACTGCCCCCAGAACGTCAGGCCGCGGCGGTGTGTCATGTGAGCGGTATAGAGCGGAGTCATGGGCTTAACCTCAGAGCAGAAGTAGTGCACCAGCACTGGACGGGCAGACACGGCGTGGCTCCCGCAGGCTTTTCCGTAGTTCGGCAGAGGCGAAGCAAGTTTTTTTGTTATGGCGTTGAGGCAGCTTTTTTTATGGCGGACTGTTTGTTGGTTTCTAATGCCTGGAAGTTATCTTTGTAACTTTCTGGTAATAAGAAAGTGGGTGTGAAGTTAAACCACGTTTTTATGAAGTGGGATGTGCCGGCGTTCGAGATCGCTGCTTGGAACACAAATCGTTTGATCGCGATTAAGAAACTGCAACAGGATCATGACCCGCTCGGCCCCAAGCGAAGATATGAAGATGCTCTCCAGTGGCGACAATGGGCCTCCAATGATTTGAAAGTGTTCGCCGGGAGTCAGGTCATGATCGGCGTGCAGTTCCGTGGATTCAACACAGCGCGCACGCAGATGCTCGATGACGCACTCGGCCACCGTCGCAGGACCATGATTAAATTCGACAATGCGACTGACGCCGCGGGTAGAACGTATGGGCGCCCAATTGTCGTTACGGCTGAGGCGGATAAACAAATACCCGGGGAACAGCGATTCCAGCCCGCTGACACGTTTTCCGCGTATCACGCGTTCACTCACCAGCTGCGGGTGAAATATCACATAGTTTTGTTGAAGCAGGTTGAGGTGGGCGCGCTCATCCTGCCGGGGTTTGCATTGCAGAAGGTACCAATTAGACCGGTCGGAACTCTGTGCTGACATGCTGGTAAACTCTTTGAATTGAAAAGTTTAGGCAGGGCAGTGGCTCTATTGAGACCCAAGAAGTTCTAATCGAGTAGATTTGTTTTTTTAGAGGTGCGCAGCTGTGTATCGCTAATGAATCACAAAATGCCTCACGAAAGTGCATGAATCAATAACGTGACGCTATATCGTGCATTACATTGACATAAGCTTGAAGTGAACTTTGCAGCGGGCAAAGCTACCGCACGGTCTGCACATGGACCCGCGAAAAAATTACATTGAAAGAGATCTGCCGAACAGTCGCTAACGAGATAGTCTGCACTCGTGTCCTGTACCAACAGACCGGTATAGTTATCGGCCACTCTTGGCGAACTGTCAAACGTTCCTTGTCAAAAAGCATGCCTTTTATCCTATAGAGATTAAGCGGGTGCTTAAGTAATTGTTTTAGCGAGGGTTCACCGAAGTCGGTGAAATCACCGCAACACAAAGTCCACTGGCACCAGCACCGGAGGTAGTTGGGTTTCTCCCATGGCAGTGAGGATTTCCCGCTCGATGGTGCGCACGAATGCGTCGAGGGGCAGATCGTTTCGTCGCGGCCAAAAGGGTCCTCCAGCTCATCGCCAATCGCGTCCAGGCCAAAATACGTGTAGCTGACAATCGCCGTGAAAATCGGAATCATCCAGCCCAGGGGTTCGGCCATGGCGAAGGGCAGGAGGAAGCAGAAAAGGTAGCTGGTTCGGTGCAGCAACAAGGTGTAGGAGTTCGGCCTTCAGCTGTTTCGCATCGCGCGCAGGCTAAGAGCAAGCGGGGGCTGAGTCCAATCACTCTGCGTTACCGCATGATCGATGCGGTCTATGAAAGGGCGCGCACTCATAATCCATCGCCCAGTAACTTGAGGTATTCGGGGCTGGCGGAAAGGGAGTTGTGACCAGCGTCCGGTATCACCTTCAGCGTCGCCACGCCGGGGGCGAAACGGGTGTAGAGCTGCAGCGTGCTTGAGCGCGGTATGACCTCGTCATGCCCGGCGGCGATCAACAACGTTGGCACCGTGATGTGGGCTGCGTATCGCCAGGATTCGAATCGGTCCTTTAACAGCCACTTCACCGGAAACCACGGGAACCGCTGTTTGGCGAGGCCTTCCAGGCTGTCGTAAGGCGTGATCAGAATCAGCCGCGACGCCGGGCGTTGACTCGCCAGGCGCACGGCAACGCCTGAGCCGAGGCTGCGACCGACCACTGCAATAGTCGGATGGCGGTTATAGACCGTGTCAAACAAGGTCAAGGCATCGCGCGCAATCGCCTCTTCGGACGGTGAGCCGGTACTGGCGCCGTACCCTCGGTAGTGCATCAAGTACAACGCATGTTCGGGAAACGCCTGCGAAAACCCGGCCAGGTTGCGAGAGACATCCTCGGCATTGCCGCCGAAATAGATCAGCGCATTGGGGCCGTCATGGGGCCGGACAGTCACCTGCACCTGCGCATCCTCGACAGCCAGCGTCAGCAGCGAAGCCGGTGTATCGACGGCACTGGGTTGCGGGAAGTAGATCAGGGCGCGCTGAAACACGAACAAGGCCGCACACAGCGCCAGGTACAACGCGGCAATGATGACGATGGAAAACGCCAGGGTTCTGAACATTCGACTAACTTTAGGGGGCGACATTGATGGCTCTGGAGTCGAGGACCGCTAACACGTAATCAGTGCCAGAGTTTAGTTCAACGGTATCGGGGCACACAGGGGTGGGCCACACAGGCAAATACGATGAGCCACACTGACGGATACACGCGTCGACAACTACTCACGCTGGCTGCCGGTGCTTCGGCGGTTTTCACCTTCGATCGGGCGTTGGCAACTTCTGCGCCGTCGACGGAAACAGGAGGCAAGACCATGCTGACCCGCGCCATTCCATCCAGCGCCGAGCCATTGCCCATCGTTGGGTTGGGCACGTATCGCGGCTTCGATGTCGAGCCTTCCAGCCCCGCCTACAAACAATTGCCGGAGGTGCTCAGCGCCTTGTTCAAGAAGGGTGGCACGGTCATCGACAGCTCGCCCATGTATGGCCGCGCCGAACAGACGACAGGTGAGTTGTTGTCGATCCATGAACCGCGTTCGCCGGCCTTTCTCGCCACCAAGGTGTGGACCAGCGGCCGCGAGGAGGGCATCGCACAGATGGAGCAGTCCTTTCGTTTGCTGCAAACCGATCGCATCGACCTGATGCAGATCCACAACCTGCTGGACTGGAAAACCCATTTGCCGACGTTGCGCCAATGGAAGGAACAAGGGCGCATTCGCTACATCGGCATCACCCATTACACGGCGTCGGCGTACGACGAAGTAGAAGCGCTGCTGAAGGTCGAACCGGTGGATTTTTTGCAGATCAACTATGCCCTGGACGATCGTGGTGCCGAGAAACGCATTTTGCCGCTGTGTCGTGAACGCGGTGTGGCGGTGATCTGCAACCGGCCGTTCGGCGGCGGTGGTTTGCTCGAACGATTGAAGGGCAAGCCTCTGCCCGGGTGGGCCGCGCAAGTGGGGGTCAACAGTTGGGCGCAACTGGCGTTGAAGTTCCTGTTGTCCCATTCGGCGGTGACCTGCGTGATCCCCGGCACCGGTAATCCGCGTTACATGGCGGACAATGCCGGTGCCGGTTTCGGGCCCATGCTCACGGGCGCACAGCGTGAGCAGTTGATCGATATCGTGCGTTAGGGGCGTGGGTAAAACCGTTGCGGGATGTCTTGCTCAAACGGGTAGAGCGAGAAGTAAGGCCTGGCTTCGTCGATCACCTGTTGTACCGACGGCCTGTCCATCAGCCGGTCGAAATAGGCGTTCAAGTGGCTTTGCTCTTCAGGAATCCGCTCCAGCGTACTGGCATAGAAAAGTGCCGGGGCGGCGGCGCAATCGGCCAGGCTGAACTCGTCGCTGGCCAGCCAGGTGCTGGTCGCCAGTTGACGGTCGAGCATGCCGTACACGGTCTGAAGAGTGGAGCGCTGCGGGGTCAGATTGCCGTTCGCACCGATGATGCGATCCAGGACAATTTGCTGCACTGGAGTCTGCAAATAGTTATCGCAGATCCGGTCCCACAGACGGACCTCCAACGCAGTGTCCCAATTCCCCGGAATCAAGCGGGTTTGCCCGGCAAAATAATGATCCAGGTATTCAATGATGATCGTGGATTCCGCCACATCGAACTGAGCAGTGTGATCGCGAAAAACCGGGAATTTGCCGATCGGCCATAGCGCCTGCAACTCTGCTTTTTCTTCAGCGTTGCCCAGATCAATGATCCGTTTTTCGAAGTCGACCCCGTGTTCATAGAGCGCAATCAGTACTTTGTGGCAGTACGACGACAGTGGATGGTAATAAAGCGTCAGTGACATCGTTCAGCTCCTCCCAGGAAGTGGCCTCCCTCAGCATAGTCGCCGTCCGCGACGGTCCGAATGGCGGTGCTAGACTTTTGAGGTTGAGCCCTCACCTGCGGTGTGAGGACGATAAAGCTGGAGGTATGTCATGGCTGTTCATTCGCTGGACAGGGAGCACATCAGCGTTGTGATTCGCAATTATGTAGAAGGGATGGTATTCGCCGACGAAGTGCTGCTGCGGCATGCGTTTCATCCCGCTTGTCGCATCATTGGTCACTACCATGGCGAGCTGGAATGGTTATCGCTGGATGATTTTGTCAGCGCGATCAGGGCCGAAGGGCCGGCGCCCAAAGAGGTCAAACCGTCCTGGGAAACGATCAGCGTCGATATCACCGGGGATGCCGCCGCCGCCAAAGTGATTGATGACTACGTTGGCATGCGCTTCACGGATTATTTGTCGTTACTGAAAATCAAAGGGCGCTGGATGATTGTTAACAAGCTCTATTACCTGCACGAATAAAACCGCTGCCTGGGAGCCATCGACTCCCAGGCAGCGTTTTTCGCTTAGCGACGATCCAGCCACACGGTCTGCGCATTGCAGAACTCGCGGACCCCGAAGTGCGACAGTTCGCGGCCAAAACCGCTTTTCTTCACACCGCCGAAGGTCACGCGCGGGTCGGACGCGCAGTAGCCATTGATGAACACGCCACCTGTTTCCAGCTCAGCGGCCATCTGTTGGGCGAGTTCGACATTGCCCGTGTAAACGGTTGCAGCCAGGCCGAACTCACTGTCATTGGCCAGCGCCAAGGCATGTGCAGCGTCCCGCGCCGTGATGATCGACGCCACCGGACCGAACAGTTCCTGCTTGAACGAGGTCATCTGATCGGTGACATCGGCGAACACGGTCGGCTCATAGAAGTTGCCTGGGCCTTCAGTCTTCTTGCCGCCCATCAACAGGGTTGCGCCTTCTTCCAGGGTGGCACGCACTTGTTGATCCAGCTCATCACGCAGATCAAAACGGGCCATCGGGCCAATGTACGTGTTGGCTTCCAGTGGATCACCGACCACCAGTTTGCCCGTGGCTTCGACGAACTTGCGCGTGAATTCCTCGACAATGCCTTGCTCGACGATCAAGCGCTTGGCCGCCGCGCAGACTTGCCCGGTGTTCTGGTAACGACCGATGACGGCGGCTTTGACCGCTTCATCAAGGTCGGCATCGTTGAGCACGATAAAGGGGTCGGAACCGCCCAGTTCCAGCACGCATTTCTTCAACGCCGCACCGGCCTGAGCGCCGATGGCGATGCCGGCGCGCACGCTGCCGGTGAGGGTCACCGCCGCGATACGAGGGTCGGCAATTGCGGTGGAAACACCGTCGGGCGTGATGTTCAGAACTTCGAAAACGCCTTCAGGGAAATCGGCGTTCTTGAAGGCTTCCAGAAGCAGGTAAGCGCTGCCCATCACGTTCGGCGCATGTTTGAGTACATAAGTGTTGCCGGCAATCAGCGCTGGTACGGCGCCGCGCAGCACCTGCCAGATCGGGAAGTTCCACGGCATTACCGCGAGAATCGGCCCGAGCGGGCGGTATTCAATGCGCGCCTTGCCGCCTTCAACCAGGGTCGATTCGGCGTTGAGCATGGCCGGGCCGTGTTCGGCGTACCACTCGCAGAGCTGCGCGCACTTCTCGATTTCGCCGCGGGCCTGGGTGATCGGCTTGCCCATTTCCAGGGTGATCATGGTGGCCATTTTGTCCGCACTGTCACGCAGTGCCCGAGCCAGAGCGATCAATAACTGCGAGCGTTGCTCGACGGCTGTTTTGCGCCAGACGCGAAACCCGCCAGCGGCCCGCGCCAGGGCGGCTTGCAGGGCCGCTTCGGACTCGAAAGGGTAGTGGCCGATCTGCTCGCCTGTAGCCGGGTTGATCGAAATCGCGTGGGTAAGGCTGGAAACGCTGGTCATGGCACCGTCCTGCTGGGTGGGGATGCGCTCAGGTTACGGGGGTGTCTATTTTCTGGAAACTGAATAATACTGAGTATAACGTTCACGTTTGGAGAATGACTTGGATCTGGTTCAGCTGGAGATTTTCAAGGCGGTTGCCGAGCACGGCAGCATCAGCGTGGCCGCGCAGCACATCCATCGGGTGCCCTCCAACCTGACGACGCGGATCAAGCAGCTGGAACTGGATCTGGGCGTGGACCTTTTTATCCGCGAGAAAAGCCGCCTGCGTTTGTCGCCGGCCGGCTGGAGTTTTCTCGACTATGCCCGGCGCATCCTTGACCTGGTGCAGGAAGCCCGCGCCACCGTGGCGGGTGAAGAACCGCAAGGTGCGTTTCCCCTGGGGTCACTGGAAAGTACGGCGGCGGTGCGAATTCCCGAGTTGTTGGCCGCCTACAACCAGAAACACGCCAAGGTTGAACTGGACCTGTCCACCGGGCCTTCGGGGACCATGATCGACGGGGTGTTATCGGGGCGACTGGCTGCCGCGTTTGTCGACGGGCCGGTGCTGCATCCGGCACTGGAGGGCGTGCCGGCGTTTGAGGAAGAGATGGTGCTGATCGCGCCGCTCAACCATTCGCCAATCCATCGCGCGCAGGATGTGAACGGCGAAAACATCTACGCTTTCCGCTCCAATTGCTCGTACCGGCACCACTTCGAAAGCTGGTTCACCCAGGACGCGGCGGTGCCGGGCAAGATTTTCGAAATGGAGTCCTATCACGGCATGCTGGCCTGTGTCAGCGCCGGCGCCGGCCTGGCATTGATGCCGCGCAGCATGCTGGAAAGCATGCCGGGATGCACCACGGTAAGTATCTGGCCATTGTCGCAATCGTTCCGGTATTTGCGCACCTGGCTGGTGTGGCGCCGAGGCACGGTGTCCCGCAGCCTGACGATGTTTGTGCGCTTGCTGGAGGAGCGCGGGGTGGTGCAGCCACAACCCTGAACCCACCCCAAAACCCCTGTGGGAGCGGGCTTGCTCGCGAATGCGGACTGACATTCAAAAGGGATGTTGACTGACCCACCGCTTTCGCGAGCAAGCCCGCTCCCACAGGGGATCTGTGGTGGTCAGTAGGATTTGCGGGTACTTGCCATCCCCTCAGCCTGGCCGGCAAACCATTGCATGATCAGCGCGCATGCCGGATGCGATGCGGCCGAGGGTTGCAGGCATAGCGAATAACATCCTCGGGTCTTCAAGGGATGACCAAACGGGACGATGAGCACGCCACGTTCGATCGATTCCTCGGCCAGGGTCATGTCCGTCATGGCCACCCCCAGTCCGCGCGCGGCGGCATCCAGCGCCAATTCATCGAGATTGAAAGGGATGTGGCGGTAATCCTCCAGCGACTGGCCGCCATTGGCTGCCAGCCAGTCGATCCAGGCTTGCTTGTCCGCCGAACGATGCAGCAGCGCGAAACCCCTCAAATCCTCCACCGAGGCCAATGGCCGGGTCGGACTGCCGAGACCGGGGGCACACACCGGAATCAGCGCTTCCTCGAACAGGGTCAGGCATGCCGGATCGCTGGACGGCTCGGGCAGATAGAGGATGTAGGCGTCACTGTCGCTGGCCGGCTCGACGATCTCGGTCGCCACGGTCTCGATCGACAGGGAAATGTCCGGATGATGGCGATAGAAATCGCTCAGTTTCGGCAGCAACCAGCGAACCGCCAGCGACACATGCATGCGTATGCGCAAGGGGCGTTTTTGCGGGGACAGTCGATCTTCGAGGGTTTTCAATTGCTCAAGGATGGTGCGCGCGCTGCCCAGCACCAGTTCACCCTCCGGTGTCAGGCGAAGGCTGCGACTGCTGCGCACAAACATCGGCACGCCGAAGTGGCTTTCCAGTTGCTGGATTTGCCGGCTGACGGCGCTTTGGGTCAGGCACAGCGTGTGCGCCGCCTGCGTAAAGCTGCCGGCTTCAGCGACTTTCACCAGCGCCTGCAAGGCCTGGAGATTGGGTATGTTGCGAATTTTATCCATGCGTTTTCAGAATAGCTCGATGATTTTATAACGTTGGTTGTATCACCGAAGACCTAATAGATTCTAGCCATGACGGCCGCCATCAATCATCGTCCATGCGATTACTGCATGCGCAGGCCGGGAACGACAATCCAGGCAGGTGATGCATGAAAAATGAATGTGGCTGGATCGCGCAAACCGAAAGCATACCGGCGCGTGATCGTCTGAGCGGTTTGCAAAAAGCCGATTGGCTGGTGATCGGTGCCGGCATTACGGGCCTGAGTGCCGCCCATGCCCTCGCACAATTGCACCCTCAGGCGCGCATCGTGGTGGTCGACCGCCAGCGTGCGGCGCAAGGTGCTTCGGCTCGCAATTCCGGCTTTGTGGTGGCCCACGAACACCCGACCAACGCCGAGTTGATCGGCAGTCCGGGGTTTGCCGAGTTTGAAGTGGACACCACCATTTCTCGCGCCGCTCGTGCAGAAGTCGGCGAGATGATTGCCCGCCACGGCATTGAGTGCGACTTCAGGGACTCCGGCTATTTCTTCGCCGTCAGCGACCCCGGCAAGTTGACCCACGTCGAGGAAAAGCTGCAAACGCTGCGAGCACTTGGCGCCTCGGCGCAGTTTCTGGAAGGTGAACAACTGGCTCAAACACTCGGCACTCGGCATTACCGCGCAGCGATCTGGTGCGGCAATGGCAACGCGCTGCTGCAACCGGCGAAATACGTGAAGGGCTTGCTTGATGCGCTGCCCCAGACGGTCACCGTCTACGAAAACACCGACATCACCAGCCTTGAGCGTCTGGATAAAGGAGGTCTGCGGGCCAACGGTGTCGAGGGCAGCGTCGAGGCGAAACAGGTGCTGGTTTGTCTCAATGCCTTTGTGCCCCGCGCGGGCATCCAGGACAGCGGCACCTTTGCCATGGAACTCAGCGCCAGCCTCACGCGGCCGTTGAGTGACGCCGAGTTTCGCGACATGGGCAACGTCGAACCTTGGGGCGTTTTGTCCACCCGTCCCCTTGGCGCCACGGTGCGCCTGACCCCGGATCGTCGCGTGATGATCCGCAACACGGCGGAATACCGTTCGGGGGATTTGTCCGCCAGTGAACTGTCGATCCGCCGTCAACACCATGTACTCGGCTTGCAACGACGTTTTCCCTGGTTGGGCGAGCAAGACATCCAATACACCTGGACCGGACACCTGAGCGCCTCGCGTTCCGGGCAACCGTATTTTTCACAGGTGCAAGAGGGCGTGTTTGCCGTCGCCGGTTGCAACGGTTCCGGCGTGGCGCGCGGCACCCTGTGGGGGCGGTTGCTCGCTGAACTGGCGTCGGGTGTTGACTCGCCGCTGCTCGATTCGGTGATGCGCCGGGCACAACCCGGCTGGCTGCCACCCCGGCCACTGCTCGATATCGGTGCCATGCTGCGAATGCGCGTTGAGGCCATCCGGGCAAAGTCAGAAATCTAAAAAACCGGTTACCACAAAAGAACAAAAAGGTGATTGAACATGCGCGTTAACACTATGCCCTTGATGGTCCTGCTCACGACGTTTTCGGCAGCCACGTATGCCGACGAACAGGTCAATATTTCCAACTGGAACGGCTACATCGCCGACGACACCCTGGTCAACTTCACCAAGGAAACCGGGATCAAGGCCACTTACGATATTCACGACAGCAACGAAGTGCTGGAATCCAAGTTAATGACCGGTAACACCGGTTATGACGTGGTCAGCCCGTCGAACCATTTCCTGTCCCGACTGATCAAGGCCGGGGCGATTCAGAAACTCGACAAAAGCCAACTGCCCAACTGGAAAAACCTTGACCCGGCGTTGATGAAAAAACTCGAGGTCAACGATCCCGGCAATCAGTATGGCTACCCGTATATGTGGGGCACGGCCGGGATTGGCTACAACGTCGAGAAAATCAAAGCGATCTTTGGCAACACCGACGTCACCCGTTCCTGGAACCTGTTTTTTGATGAAAACAACATCAAGAAGTTGAGCGAATGTGGGGTGGCGATTATTGATAACCCGACGCAGATCCTGCCGATCACCCTCAACTACCTGGGCCTGCCGCCTCACAGTCACGACCCGGCGGATTACAAGAAAGCTGAGCAGGCACTACTGAAAATCAGGCCCTACGTGCAGTACTTTCATGCCTCCAAGTACATCAGCGACCTGGCGAACGGCAATGTCTGCGCGGTGATTGGCTTTAATGGCGATGTGGTACAGGCCGCCGCCAGCGCCAAGGAAGCAAATAATGGCATCAACATCGCCTATGCGATTCCTGACGAAGGCTCGACGCTGTGGTTCGACATGGTGGTCCTGCCCAAGAGCGCACCCCACGAGAAGAACGGCTACACCTACATGAACTACCTGCTGACGCCGCAAGTGATTGCCAACATCAGCAACAGCATTCACTACGCCAACCCCAACAGTGCCGCGGATGAGTTCGTGGAGCCCGCCGTGAAGCAGGACCTGGCGATTTATCCGCCAAAAAGTGTGCTGGATAAACTGTTTACCGTAGAGGAACTGCCGGCGACCATCGCACGGTTGACTACCCGGTTGTGGACCAAGTTGAAGACCAATACCTGACATTTGATGAACTTCGGTTGTGCATCACGGTGAGTATCTGGCCGCTCTCGGAATCGTGATGAACGTTAGGAAGAACACATTCAGGCCACGCTGGAGGGCTCGACTTTGTAGTCCGTCTCCTACAAAAACTTAGGACTCGCCAGCGTTACTCCAAAGCCGCACCTGAGCAGAATTCGCCGCCTCTTCTTCTTGTTGTCGGTGGATCCTTATGTTTGCGTTGGGTATGCGGTTGTCTCGATTGTCGGTGTCGGTGTCGGGCGCTTTGTTGGTGCTGGGAGCCACGCCAGGTGAGGCTGAGGCTACTTGCTATTGGTACAGCGATTGCTACAGGACAACACGGACTTGGGATCTCAATAATGATTACGACGTACATTTCGGCACCGGTGGCGTGTACAAAGACGGCAGCGTAACTAATAGCAAAGTCTTCCTCCACGATCAGGGGCGGGCAACGGGCATCACGGTCAAAGACAAGGGATTTCTCGTGGCCAGAGAGGACAGTTTGATCGAGGACAGCACTGTGCAAGCCGGTGGTGAAATTGAATTGCATGGCTCGGCCAAGGCCATTCGCATCACCGTCGAGGGGGGGAAGCTGGAGCTCTTTGGAAACGCTGTGGCCGAGGACAGCACTGTGCAAGCCGGTGGTGAAATTGAATTGCAGGGCTCGGCCAAAGGCATTCGAACCACTGTCGAAGACAAGGGGCGCCTGGAAGTCTTTGACAGTGCTGAAGCCTATGACAGCGTTGTGCAAGCCGGTGGTGAAATTGAATTGCTGGGCTCGGCCAAAGGCATTCGAACCACTGTCGAAGACAAGGGGCGCCTGAGAATCTTTAACAGTGCTGAAGCCTATGACAGCGTTGTGCAAGCCGGTGGTGAAATTGAATTGCAGGGCTCGGCCAAAGGCATTCGAACCACTGTCGAAGACAAGGGGCGCCTGGAAGTCTTTGACAGTGCTGAAG
>Ga0247818_10001145_pt1 | contig 16691 bp, 12 predicted proteins | sample 13C_Glucose_Day1_FD_192424 | JGI IMG/M metagenome (GOLD analysis project Ga0247818, IMG submission 192424) | Soil microbial communities from agricultural site in Penn Yan, New York, United States - 13C_Glucose_Day1 | ecosystem: Environmental > Terrestrial > Soil > Agricultural land | place... | reverse complement strand
TGTCCAGGACATGACTAGGTCGTCGAAACTTTCGATAGCCGTGGACGTGCTTGCCTTCCATGCCTCCCGGATTCCATTCCATGCAGCACGTCGGTTCGAGTGAGAGGTGGCTTGAACAGCGAAGACATGCGGCAGAAGGCCTCTCCTGTCGCGCAGAATATTTCCGAAAGATTGCCGAAAGTGTTGACAGGTTCATGAGGTTCTACGAAAACTGTGGCCACCGAACGAGAGGAGTCCGTCGTTTCCCTCGCGTCATGTGAGCGGGGATGGCGGTCGGTCGTTACCGCACGACGATGGGCGACCCTCGCCGTGTTCATGCAAGGCAGCCGGGCAGCAGGAGCCGCCCGGCCCCCACCAGCCCTCACCGGGAGGACGCATGCAGCAGGACGGCACGCAGCAGGACCGGATCCAGCAGAACCCCGCGCCCCTCAACGGCTTGAGCCGACGAGGCTTCCTCGGCGGCGCCGGCACCGTCGCGCTCGCCACCGCATCCGGGCTGCTGCTGCCCGGCACGGCTCACGCGGCCACCACCATCACCACCAACCAGACCGGCACCGACGGCATGTACTACTCGTTCTGGACCGACGGCGGCGGCTCCGTCTCCATGACGCTCAACGGCGGCGGCAGCTACAGCACCAAGTGGACCAACTGCGGCAACTTCGTCGCCGGCAAGGGCTGGAGCACCGGCGGACGCAGGACGGTCCGCTACAGCGGCTACTTCAACCCGTCGGGCAACGGCTACGGCTGCCTCTACGGCTGGACCTCGAACCCGCTGGTGGAGTACTACATCGTCGACAACTGGGGCAGCTACCGGCCCACCGGTACCCACAAGGGCACCGTCTCCAGTGACGGCGGCACGTACGACATCTATCAGACAACCCGGTACAACGCCCCCTCCGTGGAAGGCACCAAGACCTTCCAGCAGTACTGGAGCGTCCGGCAGTCGAAGGTGACCAGCGGCTCCGGCACCATCACCGCCGGCAACCACTTCGACGCCTGGGCCCGCGCGGGCATGAACATGGGCCAGTTCAAGTACTACATGATCATGGCCACCGAGGGTTACCAGAGCAGCGGAAGCTCGAACATCACGGTCAGCGGCTGATCTCTGTCCGACGGACAACCGGCTGTGGGCCCCGTCCTCGTGACGGGTCCCGCAGCCGTGGTCGTTACGGACGCAGAGGACGGTTCGAGGCGGCCGCGAACTCCTGCCACTTCGGCGTCCCGGCCACGGCACGCCGCTCAGCAACTTGTTGTGGGGACGTCATTGCCGCGGGCGGGGCCGGCCTTGGCCTGCGGTGAGCCCCGGTCGTCGCGGATCCGCAGCAGCGCCTGCTCCAGGGCTCTGGGCCCGATGCACGCGCGCGGCGGTACAGCGGCGCGATGACGGCCGGGTCGTCGGGTTGACGGTCTCGGTGCCGGTGGCGTGGCCTGTGCGGCGTGCTCTTGTTCCGGCAGACCGTTCAACGTCGAAAGAAGCACGTCGGCCAGGGGGTTCGACGACGCGGACTCCGTCATCGGCGGCTTCATGAGGCGGCTGCCCGGCCGTGTCGGGACCCGTACACCGGTGACCTGTTCAGCGCGCTGGGCCAGGAGCCGGGCGAGCACGAGTTCGGGGTGACCGCGGAGCTCGGCGACCTGGAACAGTCGGGCGAACGCGCGGAGTTCACCGACCTGGCCCTGCGGTGAGGTGATGGCTGCGTGGGTCGGCTGCTCCGGCCGGACAGCGGAGCGGCTCGCAGTGACGACTGGTGCCGGAGGCGGCCCCCGGGGCGCGGTTCGCGCCCCGGGGGACCGCTTCGCGGCGAATGCTCGGGCGCTCGGGGTTACTTCAGTCCGAGGACCTGTTCCAGCGGGTCGATGGCGAAGTAGACGAGGAAGAGTACCGCAGTGCCCCAGAGCAGCCAGTGGACCTCGCGCGCCTTGCCCAGGCACGCCTTTATGACCACGTACGCGATGAAGCCGGCGCCGATGCCGTTGGTGATGGAGTAGGTGAACGGCATGACGACGATGGTGAGGAACGCCGGGACGGCGAGTTCGTAGCGGTCCCAGTCGATGTGCTTGACCTGCGTCATCATCAGGAATCCGACCGCGACGAGCGCGGGGGACGCGGCCTGCATCGGCACGATGGTCAGGATCGGGGTGAAGAAGAGGGCCAGGGCGAACAGGCCACCGGTGACGAGGTTGGCGAAGCCGGTGCGTGCGCCCTCACCGACGCCCGCGGCGGACTCGATGTAGGTGGTGGCGGACGAGGAGGAGGCGGCGCCGCCGGCCACGGCCGCCGCGCCGTCGATGAGCAGGACACGGCCCAGGCCGGGGACCTGGCCCCGTTCGTCGAGGAGTCCGGCTTCGGCGGTGACGCCGACGACGGTGCCCATGGTGTCGAAGAAGTCCGACAGGATGAGGGTGAAGATCAGCAGGACGACGGTGAGGACGCTGATCTGGCCGAAGGAGCCGAGCAGGTCGAACTGGCCGAGCAGCCCGAAGTCGGGGGCGGCGACGGGCTTGTCGGGCAGGGTGGGGGCGGTCAGGCCCCAGGACGTGACCGTGGCGAGCTGGTTGACGACGATGGAGAGCACGGTCATCAGGACGATGCTGATGAGGATGGCGCCCTTGACCTTGCGGGCGAGGAGGACGACCGTCAGGATCACGCCGAGGCAGAACACGAACATGGGCCAGCCGGTGAGTGCGCCGGTGCCGAGCTGCACGGGCACGGTGGTGTTCGCGGCGTCCGGGATGCGGGTGACGAAGCCGGCGTCGACGAAGCCGATGAAGGCGATGAACAGGCCGATGCCGACGCTGATGGCTTGCTTGAGTGCCTGCGGGATGGCGGTCATGATCGCCTCGCGCAGACCGGTCATGACCAGTACGCAGATCAGCAGGCCCTCGAGCACGATGAGGCCCATCGCGTCGTCCCAGGCCATCAGGGGGGCCACCTGGTAGGCCACGACGGCGTTGATGCCCAGTCCGGCGGCCAGGGCGAGCGGCAGGTTACCGCCCACGCCCATGATCAGGGTCATCACCGCGGCCACCAGGGCGGTGGCGGTGACCAGCTGGACGGGGTCCAGCTGCTCGCCGAACTTGTCCTTCGCGCCACCGAGGATGATGGGGTTGAGCACGAGGATGTACGCCATGGTGAAGAAGGTGGCGAAGCCACCGCGTACTTCCCGGCCGTAGGTCGATCCGCGCTCGGTGATGCGGAAGAACCGGTCGAGAGCACCACCTGATCTGTTCGGTGGTATGTCCGCGGCCGGGCTGGTGCTGGGGTGCATGACGGTTTCTCCTGGGCCTGCGATCGATGGAAATCAGGGAACCGCCACTGCCCGACAGGCGGCAGGCAGTTGTGCGAACACACATGCGGCGGCTTGCGAGCGGATCATATGTGCACCGGGGCTGTCCGCAAGTCCCTTGCGGTTGCAGGAAGTTGCCGTGGGAGCAGTTCTGTCGGTTCCTACGGAATCGGCGGTGATCTATCCCTCCAAACCGCCATGCAGGCGACAGCGCCCATGGATTTTCGCGTCACGCTCCCCTTACGTTCTGTGCGTGCACCCTCCACTCCCCTTCAATGCGCGTGCTGCCCGAGCCCTGCGTGAAAAGCTCGGGATGGCACACGGTCACGTCGCCTACGGCATGCGGGCCTCCTTCGGGATGACCCACGTCGGTCCCGAGCACGTCGAGGCCTGGGAGCGCGGCTCGGCGATGCCCGATCCGAACGAACTCGCGGCGCTCGCGGGGGCGTTGTGGTGTCACCCGCGCGAACTCATGGGCCGCCCGCGCACGTTGCGCGAGCACCGCATCGCGCAGGGGATCGCGCCCGAGGACGTCGCCCGGGGCACGGGTCTGTCCCTGGACGCCTACCTCCGTATGGAGGAGGCAGGTCAGTGGTCGGGGGACAGCCGGCAGTCGGCGAAGCTCGGCAGTGTGCTCAGGCTCCCTCCGCGTGACTTCGTCGCCGTCACCGGGCTCGAGGGCGAGCTCGCCCGGCTGCTCACCGAGGCCGTCACCACCCGGTGGCAGGCGCACGCCCGCGCCATCGCCAAGCTCCTGTCCGTGGACCGCAAGGAACTGCACAAGCCGCTGGACAGCATGTACCAGGAGTACCAGGCGCTCATGGCGGCCACGCTCAGCCGGGCCGGTGGCACCACCGCCTCCGGCGAGGACGGACGGCGTTACCTGGAGGAGATCGTCGACCACTTCTGGGCACGCATCCCCGAGTAGCCGTGCCAGGCCGGGAAGGGGCGGCTCAGCCCTGGGAGGCCGGGGCGGTGTCCTCGTGCTCGTCCAGCACCGGGAAGCGGCGCGGGGCGACGAACACCACGACCAGCAGGGCCAGTCCGGCCGCCACGCCCGCGCCGACGAAGACGTGGTCGACGGCGGTGTCGACGGCGCGTCGCAGGTAGTCGGTCGCCTCCGCCGTCAGCCCTCCTGGTTCCTCCAGGGCGTGGGACATGCCGTCGAGGTCACCGGGGAGGCCGGTGACGGGGGCGTCAGCCAGCCGTGAGGCGAGCGTGGCGTTGGCCACCGCCCCGAAGAGCGCCGCCCCCAGGCTCTGGCCGACCTGGCGGCAGAACAGCACGGACGCCGTCGTCGTGCCCCGCTCCGTCCAGCCGACCGTCGACTGGACGCCGACGATCAGCGGGAGCTGGAAGAGGCCGAGCGTCGCGCCGAGCAGCAGCATGAGCAGGGCGGGCTGCCAGGCGGCGCCGGGGTAGGGCAGCAGGGGGAAGCAGAGCAGGACCAGCAGGGTGCCGGACATGCCGGTCATCGCCGTGCGGCGGAAGCCGATGCGGTTGTAGACGCGGTCGGAGAGGGCCGCGGCGACCGGCCAGCTCAGGGTCATCACCGAGAGGACGAAACCGGCGGCGATCGGGCCCAGCCCGAGGACGGACTGGGCGTAGGTCGGCAGGAAGACGGTCGGGGCGACCATGAGCAGCCCCATCGCGCCGAGGGCGAGGTTGACCGAGGCGATGGTGCGGCGCCGCCAGACCCAGCCGGGGATGACCGGTTCGGCGGCGCGGCGCTCGATGACGACGGTCAGCGCGGCCGTCGCGGCGCTCGCCCCCAGCAGTCCGAGCGAGGGGGCCGAGAGCCACGGCCAGGCGACGCCGCCCTGGACGAGCGCGGTCAGCAGGAGCGCGCCGGTGGCGAAGATCGCGAGGGCGCCCGCCCAGTCGACTCGGGGGCGGACGGCGGGGCGTGGCCGGGCCGGCTCGTGGAGGTGACGGACCACCAGCCAGAGGGCGACGGCGCCGACCGGCAGGTTGATCAGGAAGATCCAGCGCCAGTCGGCGTACGCGGCGAGCAGTCCGCCCACCGCGGGGCCCGCCACGGCCGATGTGGCCCAGACGGTGGAGAGTTTGGCCTGGATCTTCGGGCGTTCCCGCAGCGGGTACAGGTCGGCGGCGATGGTCTGCACCGTGCCCTGGAGCGCGCCGCCGCCCAGGCCCTGCACGACGCGGAAGGCGATGAGGGCGGCCATGTTCCAGGCGGCGGCGCACAGCACGGAACCGGCCAGGAAGAGGATGATGCCGGCGACCAGGACGGGCTTGCGGCCGAAGGTGTCGGAGAGCTTTCCGTACACCGGGAGCGTGACGGTCACGGCGAGCAGGTAGCCGGAGAACAGCCAGGAGAAGACGGCGAAACCGCCGAGGTCGCCGACGATCTGGGGTACGGCCGTGGCGACGATGGTCCCGTCGATGGCGGCGAGGCCCATGCCGAGCATGAGGGCCGCGGCGACGGGCCGGCGTCCCCGTGCGGTGTCCTGCGCCGCCTCGGGGGTGGCCGCCCCGTGCACCGCTCCCGTGCTGTCCGTGCCGCCGGTCCGGTCCTTGCTGCCCACAGAGGTCCCTTCCCTATGCATCTATTTTCTGGAGGCCACTGTCTCACCGCCGGTGGATCCGCGGGAGTCGTAGGCCGAAAGCGTGGGTCCCCTACTCAGGTCTCGTCCTGGGGGCCCGGACCCCTAGGGGGAGCTACGTAGTTGTGTCCAGGGGCCGTTCCTCCCGGCGGAGGACGAGAGAGGGGGGCTCTGTTCCTTAACGTGTTCCTACATCGCTGATGTGGCCCGCCGCAGGGGGAGGGGTGGGGAAAACCCCACATGAAGACTGCGCCGGGCACCAGCGCGCCGGACCCCCTTCACGATTCAGACTCGGAACGTACCCAGAGACGTCCGCGCATCGACCGACATAGGAGACTTACCGTGACAACGGCTGTGACCATTCCCAGGCACGGGGACACTGGAGGGCGTACGGCCGTCGCCGCGCGAGCTCGGCAGGTCGTCAAGGCGTACGGCGCGGGGGAGACCCGGGTCGTGGCGCTCGACCACGTCGATGTGGACATCGCCCGCGGGCAGTTCACGGCGATCATGGGCCCCTCCGGGTCCGGCAAGTCGACGCTGATGCACTGCCTGGCCGGCCTGGACACCGTGACCTCGGGGCAGATCCACCTCGCCGACACCGAGATCACCGGGCTCAAGGACAAGAAGCTCACGCAGCTGCGCCGGGACCGCATCGGTTTCATCTTCCAGGCGTTCAACCTGCTTCCCACGCTGAACGCGCTCGAGAACATCACGCTGCCGATGGACATCGCGGGCCGTAAGCCCGACGCCGGCTGGCTGCGGCAGGTCGTGGAGACCGTCGGCCTCTCCGAGCGCCTCAAGCACCGGCCCACCCAGCTCTCCGGCGGTCAGCAGCAGCGCGTCGCGGTGGCCCGGGCGCTCGCCGCCCGCCCCGAGATCATCTTCGGTGACGAGCCGACCGGGAACCTGGACTCCCGTGCCGGCGCCGAGGTGCTGTCCTTCCTGCGGAAGTCGGTCGACGAGCTCGGCCAGACCATCGTCATGGTCACCCACGACCCGGTGGCCGCCTCCTACGCGGACCGGGTGCTCTACCTCGCCGACGGCTCCATCGTCGACGAGATGCAGAACCCGACGGCCGAGCAGGTGCTGGACCGGATGAAGGACTTCGACGCGCGCGGGCGGACCTCATGACCGTGTGGAAGACCTCGATGCGCAACTTCCTCGCGCACAAGGGGCGGATGGCGCTCTCCGCCGTCGCGGTCCTGCTGTCGGTGGCGTTCGTCTGCGGCACGCTCGTCTTCACCGACACGATGAACACCACCTTCGACAAGCTCTTCGCGGCGACCTCCGCCGACGTGACGGTCAGCCCGAAGGCGGCGGCCGGCGCCGACGACGTCCCGGAGAACGGCAAGCCCGAGGCGCTCCCCGCCTCCGTCGTGGCCGAGGTGGCCGGCGCCGACGGCGTGAAGAGAGCCGAGGGCGCGGTCACGAGCATGGCCGTCACCCTCGTCGACAGCCACAACAAGAACCTCGGGTCCGACACCGGTGCCCCGACGATCGCGGGCAACTGGACCGAGAACGACCTGCGGTCGATGGAGATCACCTCCGGTCACGCCCCGCGCGGTCCCACCGAGGCCATGATCGACGCCGACACCGCACGGAAGCACCACCTGAAGCTCGGCGACGAGGTGCGCACCATCGCCGTCACCGGTGACATCAGGGCCACGGTCAGCGGTATCGCCTCGTTCACCGTGACCAACCCCGGCGCGGCCGTCGTCTACCTCGACACCGCCACCGCGCAGCAGAAGCTGCTGGGTGCCCCCGGCGTGTTCACTCACATCTCGGTCACGGCCGAACCCGGTGTCGGCGACACCGAGTTGAAGCGGAACGTCGCCACGGCCCTGGGCGGCTCGGGCGCGTACAAGCTCCAGACCCAGAAGGAGGCCGCGGCGGCCGGCAAGGACTCGATGGGCTCCTTCCTGGACGTCATGAAGTACGCCATGCTCGGCTTCGCCGGGATCGCGTTCCTCGTCGGCATCTTCCTGATCGTCAACACCTTCTCGATGCTGGTCGCCCAGCGCACCCGCGAGATCGGCCTGATGCGGGCCATCGGGTCCAGCCGCAAGCAGGTCAACCGTTCCGTGCTGGTCGAGGCGGTGCTCCTGGGCATCGTCGGGTCGGTCCTGGGCGTCGGGGCCGGCATCGGGCTCGCCGTCGGGCTGATGAAGCTGATGGGCGCGATGGGCATGGAGCTGTCCACGAAGGACCTCACCATCGCCTGGACGACACCGGTGACCGGGCTGGCGCTCGGCATCGTCGTCACGGTCCTCGCCGCGTACGTCCCGGCCCGGCGGGCCGGGAAGGTCTCGCCGATGGCCGCCCTGCGCGACGCCGGTACCCCGGCGGACACCCGGTCCGGCTGGGTACGGGCCGCACTCGGCCTGGTCCTCACCGGCGCCGGAGCGGCCGCGCTGTGGGCGACGGCCCAGGTGGACGAGGCGAGCGAGGGTTCGCTCTACCTCGGCCTGGGCGTGGTCCTCACCCTCGTCGGCTTCATCGTGATCGGTCCGCTGCTGGCGGGCGTCGTGGTCCGGGCGCTGGGCGCGGTCGTCCTGCGGCTGTTCGGCCCGGTGGGCCGGCTGGCCGAGCGCAACGCGCTGCGCAACCCGCGGCGTACGGGAGCGACCGGCGCGGCCCTGATGATCGGCCTGGCGCTGGTGGCCTGTCTGTCGGTCGTCGGCTCGTCCATGGTCGCCTCGGCCACCGACGAGCTCGACAAGTCGGTCGGCACCGACTTCATCGTCCAGTCGAACACCGGTCAGCTCATCGTGCCGCAGGCCGCCGAAGCCATCGAGAAGGTGCCGGGCATCGAGTACGTCACGGACTACAAGGTGCTGGCGGCGAAGTTCACCAATCCCGACGGCTCCACCGCCGACGAGCACGTGACCGCGGCGGATCCGACGTACCCGCGGGACCTGCGGCGCACGACCGTCTCCGGTGACCTGGCGAAGGCCTACGGCGCGAACGCCATGTCCGTGGGGTCCGACTACGCCACGCTGCACAAGATCGAGGTCGGTGACGAGATCACCGTCGACTTCAAGGCCGGCGACACCGCGAAGCTGAAGGTCGCCGCGATCACGTCGGACGACACCAACGTGGACCAGGGGGCGATGTACACCAACGTCACCACCGCCGAGCGTTACGTCGACGCCGACAGCATGCCCAAGAACATGATCATGTTCGCCTCGGCGGAGGACGGCAAGGAGAAGGAGGCCTACGCGGCACTCAAGAGCTCGCTCGCCGCGTACCCGCAGTACAAGGTGCAGAACCAGGCCGACTTCAAGGAGGACCTGAAGGACCAGATCGGCCAGCTGCTGAACATCGTGTACGGCCTGCTCGCCCTCGCGATCATCGTCGCGGTGCTCGGTGTGGTGAACACCCTGGCCCTGTCGGTCGTCGAGCGGACCCGCGAGATCGGCCTGATGCGGGCGATCGGCCTCTCCCGCCGCCAGCTGCGCAGGATGATCCGGCTGGAGTCCGTGGTCATCGCCCTGTTCGGCGCGCTGCTCGGACTCGGCCTGGGCATGGGCTGGGGCACCTCCGCCCAGAAGCTGCTGGCGCTGGAAGGGCTCGGGGTCCTGGAGATCCCGTGGCCGACGATTCTCACGGTCTTCGTCGCCTCGGCCTTCGTCGGACTGTTCGCCGCCCTGGTCCCGGCCTTCCGGGCGGGCCGCATGAACGTCCTGAACGCGATCGCCACCGACGGGTGACGGCGGCGGACGTAGGATGACTGAACCGGCCCCGGGGCGTTCCTCCAAACGCCCCGGGGCCGGTTCGCGTCCGGCTTCCGTCCTCAGGCGTGCATGACCGGCACGCCGTACTGGGGGATCCACTTGTCGCGGGTGACGATCGTCAGCCCCTCCGTCTGGGCCTGGGCGACGAGGATGCGGTCGAACGGGTCGCGGTGGAGCGGGGGGAGGCGGCCGGCCTTGACGCCGTGCCCTGCGGTGATGGCGAGGCTGGTCAGCTGGCAGTCGCGGACCCGCTCGGCCAGATCATCGGGCCCTGCCAGCTTTCCGGCTGACTGCTTGATGGCGATTTCCCACGGGGTCGCGGCACTGAGATAGACGGCGGGCTCCGTGTCGATGAGGTCCTTCAGCTCGTCAGAGAGCTCTGAGGAGTCGTCGAGCCACCACAGGGCGACATGGGTGTCGAGCAGAAGGCGCATCAGCGCATCCCGAAGGCGTCGGCGATGTCGTCCGGGAGCTCGTCGAAGTCGTCGGGGATGTGGACCTGTCCTCGGAGAGACCCACGACCGGTCCGGCGTACCTTCGGGTGCAGGGGCACGACCTTCGCGATGGGCTCCCCTGCCCGGCTGATCACGACTTCCTCGCCGGTCTCGACCTGCTGCAGTATGCGCGAGAAGTGGGTCTTGGCCTCGTGCACGTTGTACTGCCGGGCTGCTGCCATGACGCCTCGCTCGGGCCAGAAGTGGACTAGATGCCGGACTAAGGCTAGCCCCGCTGCCGCCGACCGGACAACGGCGTTCCCTCGCGCGGGTGACACACCGGCGTCGTACGCTGGAGGCCCCGGCCCGTCCCACGTGTCGGGCCCTTCGCGTTGCTCACTCGCCACACCGGACGGAACCTTCATGAGCCTGCACGGTCTGCTGGACGTCGTCGTCACCGACCCGGCGCTCTCCGAAGCGGTGAAGGCCGCGACCGACGGCCACCGGCCCCAGGTCGACCTGGTCGGCCCGCCCGCCGCGCGCCCCTTCGCCGTGGCCGCGCTGGCCCGCGAGGCCGGGCGCACGGTGCTGGCCGTCACCGCGACCGGCCGCGAGGCCGAGGACCTGGCGGCGGCGCTGCGGACCCTGCTGCCCCCGGACACCGTGGCGGAGTTCCCCTCCTGGGAGACCCTGCCCCACGAGCGGCTCTCGCCCCGCTCGGACACCGTGGGCCGTCGTCTCGCCGTGCTGCGCAGGCTCGCGCACCCCCGGCCGGACGACCCGGAGACCGGGCCGGTGAAGGTGGTCGTCGCACCGGTCCGCTCGGTGCTCCAGCCGCAGGTCAAGGGCCTCGGCGACCTGGAGCCCGTGGCGCTGAGCAGTGGGCAGACCGCTGACCTGGGCGGGGTCGTGGACGCGCTCGCGGCAGCGGCGTACGCCCGGGTGGAGCTGGTCGAGAAGCGCGGCGAGTTCGCGGTGCGCGGCGGGATCCTGGACGTGTTCCCGCCGACCGAGGAGCACCCCCTGCGGGTGGAGTTCTGGGGCGACGACGTCGAGGAGATCCGGTACTTCAAGATCGCCGACCAGCGCTCGCTGGAGGTCGCCGAACACGGACTGTGGGCCCCGCCCTGCCGTGAGCTGTTGCTCACCGAGGACGTACGAGGCCGGGCGGCGGCGCTGGCCGAGGAGCACCCGGAGCTGGGTGAGCTGCTGGGGAAGATCGCGGAGGGCATCGCCGTCGAGGGCATGGAGTCCCTCGCCCCGGTCCTCGTCGACGAGATGGAGCTGCTGCTCGACGTCCTGCCGAAGGGCTCGATGGCGGTGGTCTGCGACCCCGAGCGGGTGCGGACCCGGGCGGCGGACCTGGTCGCGACGAGCCAGGAGTTCCTCCAGGCGTCCTGGGCGGCCACCGCGGGCGGCGGCGAGGCGCCGATCGACGTCGGCGCGGCCTCGCTGTGGGGCATCGCCGACGTCCGGGACCGGGCGCGTGAGCTGGGCATGCTGTGGTGGTCGGTCTCGCCGTTCGCCGCGGACGACGAGCTGGACGACGACACCCTGAAGCTCGGGATGCACGCCCCGGAGGCGTACCGGGGCGACACCGCCCGCGCGCTGGCGGACACCAAGGGGTGGCTGGCCGAGGGCTGGCGCACGGTGTACGTCACCGAGGGGCAGGGGCCCGCCTCGCGTACGGTCGAGGTACTCGGCGGCGAGGGCATCGCGGCCCGGCTCGACCCTGACCTCGGCGAGATCACACCGTCGCTCGTCCACGTCTCGTGCGGCGCCGTCGACCACGGCTTCGTCGACCCGGGCCTGAAGCTCGCCGTGCTGACGGAGACGGACCTGACGGGCCAGCGCACGGCCAGCAAGGACCTGGGCCGGATGCCGGCCCGCCGCCGTAAGTCCATCGACCCGCTGACCCTCCAGGCGGGCGACTTCATCGTCCACGAGCAGCACGGTGTCGGCCGCTACATCGAGATGGTCCAGCGCACCGTGCAGGGCGCGACGCGCGAGTACCTCCTCGTCGAGTACGCCCCCGCCAAGCGCGGCCAGCCCGGCGACCGCCTCTACATCCCGACCGACCAGCTGGAGCAGGTCACCAAGTACGTCGGTGGCGAGGCCCCGACCCTGCACCGGCTGGGCGGCGCCGACTGGACGAAGACGAAGCAGCGCGCCAAGAAGGCGGTCAAGGAGATCGCCGCCGACCTGATCAAGCTGTACTCGGCGCGGATGGCGGCCCCGGGGCATGCCTTCGGCCCGGACACCCCGTGGCAGCGTGAGCTGGAGGACGCCTTCCCGTACGCGGAGACGCCCGACCAGCTGTCCACGATCGCCGAGGTCAAGGAGGACATGGAGAAGTCCGTCCCGATGGACCGGCTGATCTGCGGCGACGTCGGTTACGGCAAGACGGAGATCGCGGTGCGGGCCGCGTTCAAGGCGGTCCAGGACGGCAAGCAGGTCGCGGTGCTCGTGCCGACGACGCTCCTGGTGCAGCAGCACTACGGCACGTTCACCGAGCGGTACGCCCAGTTCCCCGTCAACGTGCGGGCGCTGAGCCGCTTCCAGTCGGACACCGAGTCGAAAGCGACGCTGGAGGGGCTCAAGGACGGGTCCGTGGACCTGGTCATCGGCACGCACCGGCTGTTCTCGTCGGAGACGAAGTTCAAGGACCTGGGTCTCGTCATCGTCGACGAGGAGCAGCGCTTCGGCGTCGAGCACAAGGAGCAGCTGAAGAAGCTCCGGGCCAACGTGGACGTGCTCACCATGTCGGCGACCCCCATCCCCCGTACGCTCGAGATGGCCGTCACGGGCATCCGCGAGATGTCGACGATCACGACGCCCCCGGAGGAGCGCCACCCCGTCCTCACGTTCGTCGGGCCGTACGAGGAGAAGCAGATCGGCGCGGCGGTGCGGCGTGAACTCCTGCGTGAGGGCCAGGTGTTCTACATCCACAACCGGGTCGAGTCGATCGACCGGGCGGCGGCGCGGCTGCGCGAGATCGTGCCCGAGGCGCGGATCGCGACGGCGCACGGGCAGATGGGGGAGAGCCAGCTGGAGCAGGTCGTCGTCGACTTCTGGGAGAAGCGGTTCGACGTCCTGGTCTCCACGACGATCGTCGAGTCCGGCATCGACATCTCCAACGCCAACACGCTGATCGTGGAGCGCGGCGACAACTTCGGTCTCTCCCAGCTGCACCAGCTGCGCGGCCGTGTCGGCCGTGGCCGGGACCGGGGCTACTCCTACTTCCTGTATCCGCCGGAGAAGCCGCTGACGGAGACCGCGCACGAGAGGCTGGCGACGATCGCCCAGCACACCGAGATGGGCGCGGGCATGTACGTGGCGATGAAGGACCTGGAGATCCGTGGCGCCGGAAACCTGCTCGGGGGCGAGCAGTCCGGCCATATCGCGGGGGTCGGCTTCGACCTGTACATCCGGATGGTCGGCGAGGCGGTGGCGGACTACCGGGCGGCCGTGGACGGCGGGGTCGAGGAGGAGCCGCCGCTCGAGGTCAAGATCGAGCTCCCGGTCGACGCGCACGTCCCGCACGACTACGCCCCGGGGGAGCGGCTGCGCCTCCAGGCGTACCGCGCCATCGCCTCCGCGAATTCGGAGGAGGACATCCGGGCGGTGCGCGAGGAGCTCACCGACCGCTACGGCAAGCTGCCGGAGCCGGTGGAGAACCTGCTGCTGGTGGCGGGGCTGCGGATGCTCGCCCGGGCCTGCGGGGTGGGCGAGATCGTGCTCCAGGGCCCGAACATCCGGTTCGCTCCGGTGGAGCTGCGGGAGTCGCAGGAGCTGCGGCTGAAGCGGCTGCACCCGAAGACGATCTTCAAGCCGGCCGCACACCAGATCCTGGTGCCCCGGCCGACGGCGGGGCGCATCGGCGGCAAACCGGTGGTCGGCCGTGAACTCCTGTCGTGGACCGGGGAGTTCCTCACGACGATTCTGGGGTCGTAGGGCCGTCGAGGGCGGCGGGTCGGCCGCTGAAGAGGAACCCGGTCAGGTGATGGAACACCTCTCCGGGGTCTCGGCCGCCGACCGGTTCGTCCAGGTTGCCGCTGAGCAGCAGCGTCGCGAAGCCGTGGGCCAGGGACCACGCGGCGATGCCGGCGAGGCGGGCGTCGTCGCCGTGGGCGTTGTGCGGGAGTTCGCTGATCCCGGCGCGCAGTTCCTCGGTGGCGCGGGACTTGGCGGCGAGCAGGGCGGGGTCGTCGGTGCGGAGGAGCTCCGGGCGGAACATCACCTGGAAGTGCGCGGGGTGGGCGGAGGCGAACCGGACGTAGGCGACGCCTCGCTCCCGTAGGCCCGGTGCCTCCGCCAGGGCGGCGGCGAAGAGTGTGTAGCCCTCGGCGGCGACCGCCGTGAGCAGGCCGGTGCGGTCCTTGAAGTGGTGGGCCGGTGCCGCGTGCGAGACGCCCGCCCGCCTGGCCAGGTCGCGCAGGGACAGGGCGTCGGGGCCGTCGGCCTCGATGACGTCGAGGGCGGCGGTGAGGACGGCCCGCCGCAGGTCGCCGTGGTGATAGGTGCGCTCACTGGTCATGGGACGTACGGTACGCGGAATCTAGGCATTGACAAGTTTGCGGAGCGGGCCCACGCTGGAGATCTAGTCACTGACAAGATGTGGTCGAGCGGGAGGTTGGACATGTCCGACGATCTGGGTTCCGTGCGCCGGATGTGGCACCTGCTGGAGCCGCTGCACGCCGTCGTCTACTACGCGCCGGAGGCGTTCGAGGAGGCCGGCGCGCTCGGCTACGCCACGGACGAGCGGTGGCCGAGCTACTTCGCGTGGCGTGCCGCCCCGCTCGGTGCGGCGGGGGCGGAGCAGGTGACCGCCACCTTCCACAGTTTCAGCCCCGCGATGATCGGGGCCCACGTCCCCGCGGGCTGGTCGGTGGCCGCCCCGGACGCGGTGCTCGCGGCGCGGAGCCGGGCGGTGGACCGGGCCTACCGGGCGCTGTTCGGTGACCGGGTCGAGGGGCCGGAGCTCGCCGAGGCCGCCGCGCTCGTGCGGCGTGCGGCACAGGCCGCGGACGTGACAGGGCGCCCGCTCGCCGCTGCCAACGCCGCGCTGCCGTGGCCCGACGCACCGCACCTGACGCTCTGGCAGGCGTCGACGGTCCTGCGGGAGCACCGGGGTGACGGCCACGTCGCGGCGCTGATCGCGGCGGGCCTGGATCCGGTGGAGTCGCTGGTCTCCTTCGCGGCCATCGGCGCCGCACGACCGGAGGTGTTCGCGAGCCGGGGGTGGAGCGCGCAGGAGTGGGAGGCGGCCCGTGGCCGGCTGGCCGGGCGAGGGCTGCTGGAGGCGGACGGTACGGCGACGGACGCGGGGCGTGAGCTGCGCGCGGAGGTCGAACGGCGTACGGACGAGGCCGCGTCGGGTCCCTGGGGGGCGCTCGGTACCGAGGAGCGGGAGAGACTGGCCGAGCTTCTCGGGCCGCTGTGGATCGAGGTGATCGGCTCGGGACTGCTGCCGTCCGAGAACACGCTGGGCATCGGAAAGGTCTGAGGGGCCGGGCGGCCCGTCAGTCGCGGCGCGGGCCGGTGTCGCATCGGCCGGGCCGTGTCAGCCGGCGGGCCGCCTCAGCCGTCGTGCTGCCCGGCGCCGCGCCGTGCCAGCCCGCCGCCGCGCTGCCCGATGTCGCGTCAGCCGGGCCGTGTCAGCCGGCGGGCCGCCTCAGCCGCCGCGCTGCCCGGCACCGGGCCGTGTCAGCCGCTGCCGCGCTGTCCGGTGTCGCGTCAGTCGGCGCGCTGCCCGGCGCCACGCCGTGTCAGCCGCCGCACTGCGTCAGCATCGCCTGCTTGTCCGCGCTCGTCACGGCCAGTTCGTACTTCCGGGCGACCTGCGCGAACCGCACGGCGTAGGAGCAGCGGATCGCCTTGTCCGGTGGCAGCCAGGACGCCGGTCCGGAGTCGCCCTTGGCGCTGTTGGCGCGGCCCTCGACCGGCAGGAGGTTGAGCACGTCGTTCGCGAGTTGCTTGCGCTTGCTCTCGGGCCAGCGGGCCGCGCCCATCTGCCACGCGTACGACAGCGGCACCACGTGGTCTATCTGAACCTCCGAGGCGTCCGCCTTCTTCCAGGCGATGTCCTTGCCCGTGTAAGGGTCGTGGAGGGTCATCGAGACGATCACACAGTCGGATCCGGAGCGGAACTCGATCTTCTGGCCGTCGCGCTTGAGCAGGTCGTTGCGGGTGTCGCAGCCGTTCCTCGCAAGGGGGACGCCGTCCGCCGTGTCCATCCACGCGTAGCCGAACTTGTCTCGTTCGTAACCCGTTTTGGGGCCGCGTCCCTTGGTGGACAGCTCCTCGATGAGGTCGCGGCCCTTCGCCTCGTCCCCCTCGGAGGAGATCGCCGCCAGGCCCGGCTTCGTGCCGTCCGGGTCGTCCAGTGGGCTGGTCCCCTGCGCGCCGGAGGCCGCCGAGGAGACCCCGCCGCCGGGAAGACCGCTGCCGTCGGGGAGTCCGGTCCCGTCACACCCGGTCAGCAGCGCCCCGAGCGCCAGGGCGGCACAGCCGGCGGCCCGGCCTCGGGAGAGCCGGAGGGAGCGCCCTGCGGGGCGGCGGGACTGGGGAGTTGCGCGGAGACGGGTCACGAGGCATCAGGGTAGGCGCAGGGGGCGGGCGGCCGGGAGGGTGCCTCGGCACGCAGGGCGACGGTGCGCGTGTGAATAC
>Ga0247818_10001143_pt1 | contig 16693 bp, 16 predicted proteins | sample 13C_Glucose_Day1_FD_192424 | JGI IMG/M metagenome (GOLD analysis project Ga0247818, IMG submission 192424) | Soil microbial communities from agricultural site in Penn Yan, New York, United States - 13C_Glucose_Day1 | ecosystem: Environmental > Terrestrial > Soil > Agricultural land | place... | reverse complement strand
TGCAACATCCCCTCCAGCGCCTCGCTCATCGCCACTCGGGTAATCACCACCTGGACCTTGCGACAGTCACCGGAAATCGCCAGCAGCTGGTTTTCATTGGGGGAAATGATGACCCCTTGATCGCGGTCCGACCTGACCACGCTGCCATCCTTGCTCAGCTCCTGTTCACCCACCAATGGCAAGCTCAGGCTGTAACTGCTGAAGTGCTCGGCGTCTTCGATATCGATGGTGACATCGGTTCCGTATTCGATGGTGCCCAGGGTGGTGGCCATCGACTTGAACATGTTGGCGTTGTGATGAAAGCGAATCCGTTCGGGGTTCGCGCTCACCAGCCGATGGGGACCGCAAATACCGGACATCCAGCTTCTGGCGGCCTCCAGGTCATCACTGTCGACACGAATGTCGCGAAATTGCGGATCGACGTTGTTGCTCATCAAGGTGCACTCAAGGTTTTTTTCAGCGCGCTCTGACGGCGCGTATACGGTTTGCAAAGGCAAGTTCCAAGCCACTAGAAGACGGCGCTGACCCAGTGGATAGCAATCGCCAATTAAGTGGATAACACGACTATCAAATCGCATTCGCGGCCTCGCAAAACAGTACCTGATTGCTGCAGACAAGTTCAGCCGTCCATCGCTTGATGCGTGGTTTGGGTAGTTGCTGCCCAGCCCATCACACGCTGTTGTTACCCGGCGCGCGCGCGATCGCCAGCATCGCAGCCTGCGGCAGCTCCTACAATTACACGCGTCCGATGTAGGAGCTGCCGAAGGCTGCGATCTTTTGGGAACCCACCAATTTTACGGACTGCCTTCGCCCACAAAGCGGATAGACCCAGGCACACCCCACTCCCTCTAATGACGTACCGATTAGCCCCAATAAAAACAGGTACACCTCATGAGTGGCGAAAGAAACGTCGAGCAATGGAAAACGTTCATCGAAAGCTGCCTGGACTTCCGCCCCGTAGAAGGCGTATTCCGCATCGCCCGGGACATGTTCACCGAGCCGCAGTTGTTCGATCTGGAAATGGAGATGATCTTCGAGAAGAACTGGATCTACGCCTGCCACGAAAGCGAGCTGGCCAACAACCACGACTTCGTGACCCTGCGCGCCGGCCGCCAGCCGATGATCATCACCCGCGACGGTGACGGTCAGCTCAATGCACTGATCAACGCCTGCCAGCATCGCGGCACGACGCTGACCCGCGTCGGCAAGGGCAACCAGTCGACCTTCACCTGCCCCTTCCATGCCTGGTGCTACAAAAGCGATGGCCGCCTGGTCAAGGTCAAGGCGCCGGGCGAGTACCCGGAAGGCTTCGACAAAGCCACCCGCGGCCTGAAAAAGGCGCGTATCCAGAGCTACAAGGGATTCGTCTTCATCAGCCTTGATGTGCAGGCCGACAACAGCCTGGAAGACTTCCTCGGCGATGCCAAAGTGTTCTTTGACATGATGGTTGCCCAGTCGCCGACCGGTGAGCTGGAAGTGCTGCCCGGCAAGTCGGCCTACACCTACGACGGCAACTGGAAACTGCAGAACGAAAACGGCCTCGACGGTTATCACGTCAGCACAGTGCACTACAACTACGTGGCCACGGTGCAGCATCGCCAGCAGGTCAACAGCGAGAACGGCAGCGCCGCCAGCGGCACCCTCGACTACAGCAAGCTCGGCGCCGGCGACGCCAATACCGATGATGGCTGGTTCGCGTTCGATAACGGACACAGCCTGCTGTTCAGCGACATGCCAAACCCGTCGGTACGCTCCGGCTACGCGACCATCATGCCGCGACTGATCGAAGAACACGGCCAGCAAAAGGCCGAGTGGATGATGCATCGCCTGCGCAACCTGAACATCTATCCGAGCCTGTTTTTCCTCGATCAGATCAGCTCGCAATTGCGCATCATCCGCCCGGTGGCGTGGAACAAGACCGAAATCATCAGCCAGTGCCTGGGGGTCAAGAACGAGTCGGACGCCGACCGCGAAAACCGCATTCGCCAGTTCGAGGATTTCTTCAACGTCTCGGGCCTGGGCACACCGGATGACCTGGTGGAGTTCCGTGAAGCCCAGCGTGGTTTCCAGGCACGCCTGGAGCGCTGGAGCGACATATCCCGCGGCAGTCACCGCTGGGCCAGCGGCGCCACGCCCAACAGCGAGGCGATCGGCATTGCCCCGGCCATGACCGGCACTGAATTCACCCACGAAGGGCTGTACGTCAACCAGCACAGCAACTGGCAGAAATTCCTGCTGGACGGTCTGGACGCCAAATCCCTGAAACTCCGTGAGGTGCAATGATGAATGCGCAATTGCAGTACCAGATCGAACAGTTTTTCTATCGTAAATCCGAACTGTGCGACGCCCAGGACTGGGATGCCTACCTCCAGCTGTTTGCCGGACACAGCGAGTTCCACTTGCCGCAATGGGACTCCGAACACGTCTACACCCGTGACCCCAAGCGCGAAATGTCGCTGATCTACTACCCCAACCGTTCAGGCCTGGAAGACCGTGTGTTCCGCCTGCGTACGGGCAAGTCCGCGTCCTCGACGCCGATGCCGCGCACCCTGCATCAGATCAGCAACGTGCGAATCGGCGAGCTTGCAAATGGCGAGTTGGAGGTGCGCCTGAACTGGCACACGCTGTACTACCGCCTGGCCACGGCCGAGCAGTTTTTCGGCCGCGCGACCTATCACCTCAAGCCCCACGCCGATAGCTGGCTGATCACCCGCAAGCATGTGTTGCTGCTCAACGACACCATCAACTCGGTACTCGACTTCTACCACCTGTGAATCCAAGGAGACCGGGGCATGAACCATAAGGTCGCGTTCAGCTTTGCCGACGGCAAAACGCTGTTCTTTCCCGTACAACCCAACGAAATCCTGCTCGACGCTGCCTTGCGCAATGGCATCAACATTCCCCTGGATTGCCGCGAAGGTGTCTGCGGAACCTGCCAGGGGCGATGCGAATCAGGCGACTACAGCCAGGACTATGTGGATGAGGAAGCCCTCTCCAGCCAGGACCTGCAACAACGCAAAATGCTCACCTGCCAGACACGGGTCAAATCCGACGCGGCGTTCTACTTCGACTTCGCGTCCAGCCTGTGCAACGCCGCCGGCCCCGATCAACTCAGGGCAACAGTCACCGATGTCAAACAGGTCTCGGCCAGCACGGCGATCCTGCATCTGAACCTGGGCAATGCGGGGCAATCGCTGGATTACCTGCCCGGACAGTACGCCCGGCTGTTGATTCCGGGAACCGAAAACAAGCGCTCCTACTCGTTCGCCAATCGGCCGAGCGCCAGCAATGAGCTGCAGTTTCTGATTCGCCTGCTTCCCGATGGCGTAATGAGCAACTACATCCGCGAACGCTGCCAGGTGGGGGACGAAATTGCCCTGGAGGCACCGCTGGGGGCGTTTTATCTGCGACACGTCGCCAGGCCGTTGATCCTGGTGGCCGGTGGCACCGGTCTTTCGGCATTGCTGGGCATGCTCGACGAACTCGCCGAACGCGGCTGCGAGCAACCCGTGCACTTGTACTACGGCGTGCGCGATGCGGCCGATTTGTGCGAACAGGCGCGTATCCAGGCGTATGAACAACGCATCCCTGGGTTTCGCTACACCGAGGTGGTCAGCGAACCGTCGCCGCACTGGACCGGCAAGCGCGGCTACATTGCCGAACACTTCGACGTAGCGGAACTGCGCGATGGCCAGGTCGATATGTACGTCTGTGGGCCGCCGCCGATGGTGGAGTCGATCAAGACCTGGCTGCTGGCACAGGCACTGGACAACGTGCAGCTGTACTACGAGAAATTCACCGAGAGTAATGCCTGACACCGCTCACCCGAAGGGGGCGCCAGGCTGGCGCCCCTTCAGATCTGATGAATGGGTTGTGAAGTACTCAACGGCCGCAAAATCGCCCTGACCGGACTGGCATCCAGATGAGCGAACCGCAGCGGCAAGGCGATCAGTTCATAATCGCCCTCCGGGACCTCGTCCAGCACGATGCCTTCCAGGATCGCCATGTGATGGCGGGCCACGGCGCCGTGGGAGTCCATGGTCCTGGATTGCTGCGGGTCCAGTGACGGCGTATCGATGCCGATCAAGCGCACGCCAAGGCTCGCCAGCAGGTCGATGGTTTCCTTGGCAACCGCCGTGAAATTCGAATCCCAGGTCGTCAGCGGTGCCTGTCGATAGGTTCGCAGCAGCACACGCTCGGGCACATTGTGCAAACGCCCTTCCAGTTGCCCCGGCTGCACCAGCTCGCCGCTGTCCAGACAATGCAAAACACGGCAAGGGCCGATATAGACGTCCAACCCGACCTCGCCAATCGCCGCGCCGTCGGCGCTGTAATGCAGCGGTGCATCGACGTGGGCGCCGGTATGGGGCGACAGGGTGATGCGTCCGACATTCACTGGACACTCGGGACCGTAGGTCCAGACACGCTCCTCCTGGAAGGGCGTGTCACCCGGCCAGGTCGGTGTCTCGCTACTCAAGGGTGGACTGATGTCCCACAACGCTGTGTTTTTTGTCATCGCCATGCTCACGGTGGTTTCCGGGAGAAATGATACGAGCGACAGGCGTGAAGATTCGTGCAAAAAACCCGGAGCAACGCACGGGATTTCGCATAAACCACTATGAATGAGCGGTATTGCGGCAGGAAATTTCAAAGACACGAAGTCGAAAAAAAGTCGCAAGCCCCGTGATTCTTCAGGGCTTGCGACGCTTTGACGATACGTCCCTCAAACGCCCGGGACGTAATCTACGGGTATGCCCGTGGTGTTCGCCATCGAACGTGCGGGCCTAGTTCTCTACCTCAACCGTGTCGAAATCCGGCGCGTCCGGGGCATCCGGCGCATCCGCTACATCCTCTCTGGCAGCCTTCGCCTTGGCTTTGTCAGCCTCTTTGACTGCCTTGTCAGCCTCTTTGACTGCTTTGTCAGCCTCTCTGGCTACGTTCGCCTTGGCCTTGGCTGCGTCCCTGGCAGCATCTGCGTCGGCCTTGGCTGCGTCTCTGGCAGCATCCGCGTCGGCCTTGGCGGCGTCACGGGCTGCATCCGCGGCGGCACGTGCAGCGTCTCTGGCTGCATCTGCATCTGCGCGCGGTACGCCAGCAGCTCGTGCGGCATCCCGGGCGGCATCCGCCTCAGCTCTGGCGGCGTCCCGGGCTGCATCTGCATCAGCCTTGGCCGCGTCCCGAGCTGCGTCTGCATCAGCCTTGGCCGCGTCTCTGGCTACATCAGCGTCATTTCTGGCAACGCCCCTGTCTTCCGCGGCTTCCCTGGCAGCGTCCCTGGCGTCTTCCGCGGCTTCCCTTGCAGCGTCACCGGCGTCTTCTGCAGCTTCCCTGGCTGCATCTGCGGCGTTATCCGCGTCGTTGTCATCATCGTTGTCACGCGCGTCTTTGTCTTTTGCTTTGCCTGGGCCTCTGTTTCCGGCCATTCCACCATGATCATCGTCGTTGTCATGAGCTTTGCCCGGGCCTTTGTTCCCGGCTACACCACCATGGTCAGCGTCGCCGCCCCCCGGACCTCCACGACCGTCACCGTCATGGCCTGTTGCACCATGACCGCCACCCTCTCCTCCATGGCCGCCGCCGTCGCCACCGTGACCACCGCCTCCAGAACCTCCACTACCGGAGCCACCGCCACCGTGGCCGCCTCCGCCGCCGTCACCACCGTGACCGCCGCCTCCGGAACCACCGCCACCACCGGAGCCACCGCCACCACCGTGACCACCCCCGCCGGAACCGCCGCCACCGCCGTGACCGCCACCGCCTCCGCCGCTACCACCACCGCCGCTGCCGCCATCTTTGGCATACACGCTGGAGAAACTACTGATGTAATCGGGCACCAGGACAGTCGATGCCGACAGGACCCCGCCTATTGCCAGAGCCAACAAACATTTCTTGAGCAGCATGATGCACCTCCGTTTGGAGTTGCGTTTTCACCTCCGTATCGAACGCAATGTCCAGTGAGTTCCCGGCCGCCCATTGGAGCGGCCCGCCAACCGGCACGGCCATAAATCTGCAGCAACAATGAACCACTGCGGTTTCCGTACGATCCCTCGGAGCCAGCTGGAATCTTTGCGTGGGAAATATTCCCACATCACTTAGATTAGCCCTGTCAGCCCAAGTGTCAACGACCGGGTATCAGGTCCGGGGCATGCGTTGAGCAGTCGGCCAAAAGCAGAAAGAGGACGCGGCAATAGCAAATGAGTGGCTATGCTTGGTTTGTTGCCAGGCTCTCCTGGCAACCCGTGAAAGGAGGCGTTTGAAATGCAACTCATCACGTTGAAAATCGAAAAGCCGGATGTGACGAACTTCATTCTGGGACAGACGCACTTCATCAAGTCCGTCGAGGACATCCACGAAGCGCTGGTCAATACCGTGCCAGGGATCCAGTTTGGCATGGCCTTTTGTGAAGCCTCCGGCAAATGCCTGGTGCGATGGTCCGGCACCGATAACTCAATGATTGAACTTGCACAAAAGAATGCGAAAGCCATCGCCGCAGGCCATAGCTTCATCATTTTCCTGGGCGACGGTTTCTATCCGTTGAACGTGTTGAACACCATCAAAATGGTTCCAGAGGTATGCCGTATTTTTTGTGCAACAGCCAATCCAACCGAAGTGATCCTCGCTGAAACGCAGCAAGGGCGAGCAATCCTGGGCGTAGTGGATGGCTTTTGTGCCAACGACATCGAAGGCGATGAAGACATCCTGTGGCGCAAGAACTTGCTGCGCCAGATTGGCTACAAGCAGTGAGTTGCAGAACGAACCCCACCCACGCTCAACCGGCGCATGGTATTCGGCGCATGACGCCCTGTTTGGGAGGCTGGCCTGAGCAGCCCCCTGATGTAACGAATCAAGTCAAAATGTTTACCTGCAGGGCAGATCCTTATACGATGAAGTCCGTTTCTACTGCTCTCCATCGGGCCTGAGCAGTCCGTGGTTACTATGCATGAGAATGCGACTTAACAAATTGTGCTCTAAGGCCATGCAAGATTTTGCGCGGCAAACAAGCAAAAAACGTATAAAAGTTCATTCATTCATACAGTCAAATAAAATAACATTGAGCACCTGAACGATGAACAACCCTGATTTACTGACTGAAAGCCCCAAAGCCTTCAGCATAGTTATAGTAAATTACAAAACACCAGAAATCACCAAGATATGCCTGGACTTATTACACCAGCATTTTGGCAGCAACAGCGTTCCAGTATGGGTAGTTGATAACTATTCCGCCGACGAGAGCACTGAGTATTTACGAACTCTTGACTGGATCAACTTGATCGAGCGCTCTATTTCCGAACCAGAAGCGGGACATATTGCGCATGGCAAGGCACTTGACCTTGTCTTGGAGCGAATAGACACCGATTATTTATTCCTGATGCACACCGATACATTTGTTTTCGACAAAAATGTATTTTCGATGATGCTGAATAAATGCCTGAAAAATCCAAACGTCGTGGCCGTCGGTTGTGTCGAGCAAATAAACCGCGGCACCATGAGAACTGCGTGGCGCTTTAGCTCACGACTATTCAAGCATCACTTCAGACGCCTGAAAATCTCCATGGGATTGCGTTCAAGAGAACCAAAGCCGTACAAAGAAGTCTATTTGAAAAGCTTCTGCACATTGTGGAATTGCAAACTTGTAAAACAGCACAACATGCACTTTTCGATGGATGATCGCGTGCCTGGCTATACTCTTCAGGACCGCATGACCGCGCTGGGTTATATCGTAGAGATGATATCGCCGCGTAAAATCTTCAGTTATCTGGATCACATTCAGGCCGGCACTGTTGCAGCGGCTGGTGGTTATGATAAAACTCATAGACGAACCAAAATGTACAACAACATCCTTAAGCGTCTGAACAAGGATGACAGAACAAATTAAGCTACGAACAGACGCAACGAGCAGTGCATTCAACATTGCTCCAAGTCACCCACAAGTCTTTATATCAAGTTACTGGAGCGGTAATGGCACCCATCACTCAAGCACTACCTATCACCCTGTCCCCGGAGCTTGATTTCGACCAAAATGCCGCCAGTGCCCTTGGTGCCTCGTTGACCGACCGCTATGTTCAGGCTACGCCATTTCCGCACATAGTCATCGATAACTTCTTGCACGAAGACCTGATTGCGAGCATCTGCTCGCACTTCCCGGTCGAACCAACCAACAATGAAATGCTCTACGAGCGCGGCTATAAAGGTCAACGCAAACGTCAAATCAGTCCCAACGAATGTGACCCTTTTTTGAAGACTGTTTTCAATGCGTTTAACTCGGCCCCCATGTTGCAGTTTCTTGAAAAGCTCACAGGCATCGAAGGACTGATACCTGACCCCTACTTTAGCGGTGGTGGCCTGCACGAAACGAAAAGCGGTGGTTTCCTGGGGGTACACTCGGACTTCCGGCTCAACAAAAAACTTAATGTCGAGCGCAGACTGAATATCATCATTTATCTGAATGAAGACTGGCAGGAGGAATACGGCGGCAACCTGGAACTTTGGGATGTCGGCATGAAGACCTGCCTTAAAAAAGTCCTGCCCATTTACAATCGCTGCGTCATTTTCAACACAGACAAAGACAGTAATCATGGGCACCCGGAGCCTTTAACGACTCCAGAGCACATTACCCGCAGGTCTATCGCGCTTTATTACTATACCGCGGGAACCATGGCGATCGATCCGGCACAAAGAAACAAGACCCACTACAAACCAAGGCCCAAGGATCGTTTAAGCCTGAAGTACTACATTAATAAACTGATCAGGAAGAAAAACTGAACTGCAAAATGCCCGGGAGCGGACAATGACGTCATACCGCTGACCAGCAGGAACTGTCCCGGTATGCCGGTACGGCGGATAACGGGCAGGAATCAGAAAGCGTGGCTGAGCAACAGTCCGGCCTCGCCGTCCGGGCTGGCGTCGGAAAAACCCTTGACGGCATACAACTGAAACTTCCACTCCTGATTGAGCTTGTGCGTAAGGAAGAGTGTGAGTTCCTTGATTTCGTCGCCGGTGGAAACAACTTTTTGCCGCCAGTCGTAGGACACACCCGCCGTGGTGCGCGCGAACACGGGCATGGCGAAGCCCAGGCCGGCGAATATCGGGTTGTCGAAGTCGGAGCCCGACGGGTCGCCGAACTTTTTCCAGCCCAGGGTCGCGAACCCGGTCACGGGACCGAAGGCTTTGGCGACATCGACCTGGGCGGAATAGTCGGTTTTGCCGGTGCCCAGGCACTCGTCTTCATCGGCGGTGGGCAACTTGACCTTGCCGATCAGGTCCACGAACAGCCCGCCAACGCTGCCGTCAAGCACGGCATAGTCGGCACCGGCAACGGTGTCGCCCAGACCGCTTTCCACCTTGCCGCAACCGCCGGGCAGCGGTTCGCCGCCAGGGCCGACCGAAGGATTGGTGATGCGTAGCCAGGGCACGGTGAGCTTGTAGGTCATGGGACCGGTTTCGTATCTGCCCACCAGCGGGACGTACCAGGTTTCGGACGTAGTACCGGTGCCATAGTCGCCCCGGGAGTAGTCGGTTCCGATCGAGGTCGAGAAGGTATCGGCCAAGGCCGGCAAGGCCAGGCTGGCAAGCCAACCGACGAGCAGGATGCGCTTGGGATCCATGTTCACCTCGTGTCTGGCGTCATCGAAGTTCACACGCATGTTTTGTTGCGTGACTTACCCAGACTAGTTACTTATGACGAAAGTGCATCATGGCTGCGCTGCTTAACCCGACCTGCCGGAGTGATCGATTTTTTCAGCGGGCTCCACTTTCTCGACTTTTTCTGGCCGATCAACTTTTTCGATCTTCTCAACTTTTTCCGGCCGATCGACTTTCTCAACCTTCTCTGGCCGATCAACCTTCTCGACTTTCTCCGGACGTTCTACCTTCTCTACTTTCTCTACCCGCTCTACCCTCTCCACTTTCTCGACCTTACCGGATTGATCGACCTTCTCGACTCGCTCTGACTTGCCAGACTTGTCCACATCAACGCGCTCTATCTTGTCGCCACCGCCATGACTGTCACCGCCCCCGTGGCGGGTATCGTCGATGACACTGCCTGTACTCTCGGAGCGGCCGCTCCTGTCACTACCCGAGTTCCCCGAACCCCGCGAACTGCCGGAATTGCCGGAGTCTCCGGAGTTTCCTGAGCCGCTTGAGCCGCTCGAGTTGCCCGAGCCACTTGAGTCGTCAGTGTCTTGCTCGCTGGAACCGAGTCGTCCGTGCCGGTTGCTGGCGGGCGAATCGGAGCGCTCGCGAGGCAATTCGATCCGCGTTGCCTGCACCTCCCGCGCGCCGGTGAACACGCCGTTGATCCGCACGCGTCGATCCAGCCCCAGCTGCGAAGCCTGCACACCGACAAACACGGTGTCGTGCGCCAGCGTCACATTAAAGCCGCCCACCACCAGATGGCGGTCCTGCCGGCCCTGTACCAGCCCCTCGATCACCGCATTGTGTGCCCGGCCAATGAAAGGCAGGCTCGGATCGGGGCGGCTTTGGTTCACGTCCAGCTCGCGACCGGACCAGTGGCCGCGCACCAGCATTTCCTGCGCCGGGCCTGGGTGATTGCTGAGCTTGAGCCCCTGGAGATAGCCGCTGCGATCCACCGGGCCGATGGCACTGGCCTCCTTGAGGCCGGGCGCCCGATCGATGCGACTAGCCACCACTTCGCCACGAGCATCGCGCAGCCCGCTGACCCGTACGGGATCACCCGGGCGCAGACCGGCAGCGACCTGGGCACCCTTGGCCAGGCGTACCGGTTGCCCCATGACACGCATGGGCATGGAATCGCGCGGCAGCGCTGTCAAAGGACCTTCGTAGGCGTGCAGGATAGAAATGCGTCCGGCCTCCAGACCGCGCCGGGAGTTGAACGCTTGCACGGCAACCACTTGGCCTATCGCCAGGCGGGTACTGGAACTGGCGATACCGTTCTCGCTGACAGGAACGTTGTTGTTGAAGTGCACTTCCACGCCATTGACGCAGATCGAGGCGAACCCGGTGATGGTGCCGACAATGCCGGTGCCACCGACTCCTCCGTTATCGTCGCTGATGCCTGTCCCCCCCACGCCGCCTGCAACGGCCCCGGTGCCGCCAATGCCGCCAGGGCGTTTTTTCAACGGTGCGCCGGTACCACCGACTCCACCGTTGTCGGCGTCGATCCCGGTACCGCCCATGCCGCCAGGCGCTGCGCCCGTACCGCCGGTGCCCCCTGGTGCCTGGATGACCGGCACTTCGCTGGTGCCCGCGTCATTCTGGCTGACACAGGCTGGGGCGGCTTGCAGCACAATCGCAAACCCGAGGCCCAGAACGAGGGCGATTGCACGAATCAGGCGCAATTTGACGGTCATGATTCAGGAGCTTTTGGTGAATTGGGATCGGAAGCTTCAGTGTAGAAGTACAGGCCGACCGTGATGCGCTGGCGCGGCTCAAGGCTGGGCAGGTCCCGGAATTCCAGTTCGGCGGCGAGTCGGTTGAAGCTCAACAGGGCCTGCATTCCCTCGCTGGCCACGGCCTCGCGCAACGCCTCGACGCTCACCGGGGCCAATGCATCATAGTGGACACTGCGTTCAAAAAAGGCCGGGCCTTCGCTGCTCAGGTTGTGTACCGCAGCGCAGGCATGATCATGCAGATTATGCCCCAGGTAAGCCGCTTTCTCATCGAAGCCCTTTTGTGGCACGAAGGCCTGGGCTTCAAGGTGCACGCGCTCTTTTTCGTCGAGGCGCACGATCCCCAGGCGCAGCCACTCGTCCAACACCACCCGTGCCCTGATATCCGTGCTGACCTTCGCCACCAGGGCGTCAAAGGAACGGTCGCCACCGACACTGGCCAATCGAGGCAGTGGCTGTGGCTGGCCGGCGTCGTTGCAAAAGGGCGCGCTGGCCCAGGCGTTGACCAGTTGCGCACCGAACGTGATGTTTTCCGGAAGCGTGGAAGCAGCCGGATCGCCGGTATTGCGCAGGCGCCGTACATCCTTGCGATGCACACCGGTGAGCAGGCTGATGCGGCTGTCGCTCGGCGCCTTCTCGCCCAGGCGAAACTCACGGTCCGCCACTTCGACGAAAACCTCCTTGAGCAGGTCGGCAAACACCAGGTAGGTGACGCCTTTGCGCAGCATCAGGCGCACCAGCGGCTGCATGACATGCCGCAAGGCTTTGAGGAGCGAGGTGGGCAGCGTGGATGATTGCATTCAGCGAATTCCTGGGTAGATAACCCCAGTATAGCCGCGTGGGAAATAATCCCATGAATTTACAAAGCGCGGTGCCAACGCAATACCCGTTGCAATCCGGGAACAGCTTGGGAGAAGCCTGAATTTCATGCGCGGGAATTATTCCCGCGCAATGAAGCTAGCCCGAGTTTACAGGGATGAAACACGCTCTGTCGGGCGCTACCCCGGTACCGAGGATTTTTGCGCACCGACACTGCCCGCCCTGCCGGCGACTGCCAGTGCCACACAACAAGCCAGTAACGAGAATGCGGCGAATGCGCCCATCACATGCAGGTAAGGCAACACGTGATTCCAGGCTCGAGCCACCCCCAGGAAAGCGGCGAACAGCCAACCGCTCATGGACAGCGCCCCCAACAGGGCGAGTCGCGTGCGGCCTGCACTGCGCAGTGCGACGAAGGGAGCCTTTTGCAGCAGTGGGAAGCCGACTCGATGCAACAGTGCACCGTTGAGGCTCAACAGCGCGACGACCGTCACCTTGGCCCAGAGTTTCTGATTGAGCAGATACGGCTCGCCTTCATAGAGATACCCCTGAAGCACCAGCAACAGCCCGCTTGCCCATAGAGCCAGCAATGCGAGGCTGACAATTTTCTGGGTTTCATCGAGGTATTCAAGCCTCGCCTGGTCCAGTAATTCCTTGCGCCAACTCCAAAGCTTGTGATCCGCCTGCAACACCCTCCCCAGGGCAATACACGTAGCGAGCAGATGACCGTACACGAGAAGCATTTTGAGCATTGCCTTGACCTTATTATTGTTTTGGCGCGGCGTTCCCTGCTTCGCTGACTTGAAAACGAATGATACAAATTTGCAATTGCGCTTTCAAGACAAAAGCCAAATAACATTTGGCAGCACCAACCGCCATACGACTTTCGTCGAACATGAAGCCGGTCATTCCCGTGGCGGATAATCGCCCGCTACACCCGCGGCGGTGAGGTGCGCACGGGCTCGTTCGAGGCGTCAGGCAGCGATAGCCAGCGTCTGTGTCGTGCAGGTGAAATTAAGCTTGGGCTAAGGTTGTCTCGTTAGTCTTCGACACTTTCGGGTAGTCGAGCATTTCGAAGATGGGCAGTGTCGATACAAGCGCCAAACCTCCGTTCAGCATCGTTCTGGTTAATTACAAAACCCCCGAGCTCACCAGGATCTGCCTGGAGCTGTTGCAGGAGCCTGCACAAAAATCAGGCATTGCGGTCTGGGTGGTCGATAACGGTTCGGCGGACGCCAGCGTCGAGTATTTGCGCTCACTGGACTGGATCAACCTGATCGAGCGCGATGCCCCCGCCAAAGAACCGGGGCACATCGCCCATGGCAAAGCGCTGGACATGGCGCTGGCCAGAATCAATACCGACTACCTGTTCCTGATGCACACCGACACGTTCGTCTTCGATGCAAACGTCTTTGCGATGATGATGGACTACTGCACCAAGGATCAAAACGTCATCGCGGTCGGTTGCACCGAGCAACTCAACCGCGGACTGCCAAGGACCGCGTGGCGCTTCACTTCACGCCTGTTCAAGCACCACTACCGACGCCTGAAGCAATCGCTGGGCCTGCGCTCGAAAGACCCGAAGCCCTACCGGGAAACCCACTTGAAAAGCTTTTGCACGTTATGGAATGGCAGGCTGATCAAGCAGCGCGGTTTGCATTTTCAGATCGATGACCGTGTGCCCGGTTATGAGCTGCAAGACCGCGTGATCGGGCTTGGCTACAAAGTCGTGTTTCTTTCGCCCGGCAAAATATTCAAGTACCTGGACCACGTCCAGGCCGGCACCGTCGCCGCTGCTGGCGGCTATGGCCAGAATCACCGGCGGACCAAGATGTACCAGGACATTCTCAAGCGCTTCGGTACAACCAACTCCTCAATGCCTTGAGCAGGCCCGCGTCTACAAAAAGCCCACTGACCGTCGCCGGTTCAGTGGGCTTTTCGCATCAGGCTTAGACTGACTTACTGTTGCAGGATAAAGGTCGCCAGGCTTTTCAGGTCGTCCGGGCTCAACTGCGCGTAAGGCGGCATGGGGACATCTCCCCACTTCCCGCTACCGCCGTGCTGGATGCTCGACATAATCCGGTCCATTGCCTGCGGGTCCCTGGCATATTTGGCCGCCACATCGCGGTAGGCCGGGCCCAGCACTTTGTGATCGATCGCGTGGCAAGACAGGCAGGCGTTGTTCTGCAGCAAGGCCTTGGCGTCGACTTTTGCCACGGACACCGCCGGGGTTTGGGCCGCAGGGGCGTTCGAGGCCGCCAGAACATCGGCATCATTGGCCTTCGCACTGCCGTAGGTCACCGCCAGGTAAGCGCCAATAACACTCACATCCTGGTCGCTGATCGGAGCGCCATACACGTGCTGCATCTTGCCCGCTTCGGCGGTCCATTGCGCCAGGCTCAGGCCCGGCGGCTGGAAGTTGATGTAATCGGCCGAATGGCAGACGGAACACTTCTGCTGCGCCAAAGCGTAGCCAGGCATCGAGCTGGGCTTGAACGCAGCCGTTTCAGGCGGCAACGTGATCGATAGCGGCGCGGCGCCAGCCAGGGTCGTCAGGCAAACCTGAGCGGCGCACAGCAAGGCGGTCATGCATTTCACAAATTTCATGCGGTCCTCCTCAGGCGACGGTCACGTGGGTGGTTTCGATGACGTGGCGGCGGTAGCCCGCGGGGTTCCAGTCGGCTTGTAACGGCTGTGTCTCGCCAGCGCTGTTGCTCGCTCGCACCATCAACTGCGTGGCGCCCTTGCCGGTAAAGGTGATCGGCAGTGTCCACTCACGAAAGGAGAAACGGCCAAGGTCTTGCCCGAGCGTGGATTCACGCCAGGTTTTTCCGCCGTCGATCGACACCTCCACCTTGTTGACCCCAACGCCCCCGTCGAACGCAATGCCCTTGAGCACCATGCTTTTATTCAGCGGCAATACATCGCCGTGTTTAACGCTGGTGATGAAACTGCGCACCGGCAATTTGGAAATCGGCAGGGTTTTCGCCGCCGTGGTGCCGGGGGCAATGCACAAGCATTCGTTATCCGGAAGCCGGTACCCCTTGGCCATGAAGAATCCGTCGTAGGTATGGTCGAGGACTTCGATCTCACTCAGGTGCTTGACCCAGTACGTACCGAAGTAGCCTGGCACCACCAGACGAATCGGGTAACCGTTGAGAAACGGCAGGTCGGTGCCATTCATCGACCAGGCGATCATCGGCTCGCCGTCCATGGCATGGCTGATGTCCAGCGCCTTGATAAACTCCGGCGTGCTCGGCAGCACAGGTTTATCGAGCCCACGGAAAGTCACTTGCCGGGCCTCGGCTTTTACCCCCGCCTTTTCCAGCACAGCCTTGAGCGGTACCCCCACCCACCGCGCATTACCCATGGAGCCATTGCCCAACTGAGCACCGAACACGCGAGGCATCGAGAAGCCACGGCTGTTACCCGAACACTGATTGACGGCCACCACCTCTACCGGTGTGGCGAGGGCCTTGAGCTCGGCAAGGGAAAGCGACAGCGGCGTGTCGACCGCCCCCTTGATCGTCAGGCGGTAGCTGTCCGGATCGATGCTGGTCGGGAAATTGGCCAGGTGGTAACGCACGAAAAAAGCGTCATTGGGCGTGATCGGCCCTTCATTGAAGACGGGGAATGGCGTCTCCAGATGCGGCGGTCGAGTGGTCACCAGGGTCAACGGACGTTTTTGCGGGTATTGCACCAGCGGCCGTGGGCCGGCGGCAAAGGTCACTTCCTCGGCGGATTCGCTGGCCGCTGCGGACTCGTCGGCTGCCCTGGCCAGGCTTGCCAACGGCGAGGCCGCCAAAGCCAGGGTGAAAGCATCGCGCAAGACCCGTCGGCGGGTCGGCTGGCTATTGTCTACAAAACTGAACTTCATTCTGCGCTCTCTATGATTGTTTTATTGAGATGCAACTGACAGTCCCTCGTCAGGGTGAAGAGGCATCGGCCTGAAGGTGCCAGTGCGGTTTCGCTTTACGGTTCGACTTCGGAAAACAAACCAGTATCGTCACGTGCAAGCGGGCTGCTTCACATTGAGCGTCAGGGACTTTGCAATTGATGACAGGGGGTGGCGAAACGTTCGGCATAGAGAGGTTTTGTCGAAACGATGTCTTTGTTGTCGCCCACAAAAAAACCCACTGACCGTTACCGGCTCAGTGGGCTTTTTTTGATCCGGCAGTCTAATTAGAGAGCCATATCACTCGCAGCATTAGCCTTCGGTGCCTTCACAGCAGTGTCGACCGTCACTGGCGTCACAGCCGGCGCGATCACCGCGGGTGGCGGAGTCAGTTCCAGCACCTTGGCGGTGTAGGCCCACTCCTCAGCGACTTTCTCAGGGCTGGCGTTCAGCTGGGTGCCGTAGCTCGGTACGATCTGGTGTAGTTTTGCCTGCCAGTCAGGGGTCGCGACCTTGTCCTTGAACACTTTCTGCAGCACGGTCAGCATGATCGGTGCGGCGGTCGATGCGCCTGGGGAGGCGCCCAGCAGGCCGGCGATGCTGCCGTCTT
>Ga0247818_10001141_pt1 | contig 16697 bp, 16 predicted proteins | sample 13C_Glucose_Day1_FD_192424 | JGI IMG/M metagenome (GOLD analysis project Ga0247818, IMG submission 192424) | Soil microbial communities from agricultural site in Penn Yan, New York, United States - 13C_Glucose_Day1 | ecosystem: Environmental > Terrestrial > Soil > Agricultural land | place... | reverse complement strand
ACCCCGCCCCGACCCTCGTCGTCTGTCCCGCCTCCCTCCTCGGCAACTGGCACCGTGAGATCAACCGTTTCGCGCCCGGAGTCCCGGTCCGCCGCTTCCACGGCACCGACCGCAGCCTCACCGGCGCGGACGCGGGGTTCGTCCTCACGACGTACGGCACGATGCGATCCAGCGCGGAGCAACTCGCCGCGCACACCTGGGGGCTGGTCGTCGCCGACGAGGCGCAGCACGTGAAGAACCCGCACTCCTCCACGGCCAGGGCGCTGCGCACCATTCCCGCCCCCGCCCGGGTCGCGCTGACCGGCACCCCCGTCGAGAACAACCTCTCCGAGCTCTGGGCCCTGCTCGACTGGACCACCCCCGGGCTGCTCGGCCCGCTCAAGGCCTTCCGCGCCCGGCACGCCCGCATCGTGGAGAACACCGGTACGGCCGCGGGCCTGGGCAACGAGGAGGCGGTCGAGCGGCTGTCCCGGCTGGTCCGCCCCTTCCTGCTGCGCCGTAAGAAGTCCGACCCGGGCATCGCGCCGGAGCTGCCGCCCAAGACGGAGACCGACCACCCCGTCTTCCTCACCCGGGAGCAGGCCACGCTCTACGAGGCGGCCGTCCGCGAGACCATGGCGTTCATCGAGCAGTCCGAGGGCATCGCCAGGCGAGGGCTGATCATGAAGCTGCTGGGCTCGCTCAAGCAGATCTGCAACCACCCCGCGCAGTATCTGAAGGAGGAGCCGACGCGGCTCACGGGCCGCTCGGGCAAGCTCGCCCTGCTCGACGAGCTCCTCGACACCATCCTCTCCGAGGACGGCTCCGTCCTGATCTTCACCCAGTACGTCTCGATGGCCCGGCTCCTCTCCGCCCACCTCGCCGCCCGTTCCATCCCCTCCCAACTGCTCCACGGCGGCACGCCGGTCGCGGAGCGGGAGCGGATGGTGGACCGGTTCCAGTCCGGCGAGGCCCCCGTCTTCCTGCTCTCCCTCAAGGCCGCCGGCACGGGGCTCAACCTCACCCGCGCCGCCCATGTCATCCACTACGACCGGTGGTGGAACCCGGCGGTCGAGGAGCAGGCCACCGATCGCGCGTACCGCATCGGCCAGACCCAGCCCGTGCAGGTGCACCGGCTGATCGCCGAGGGCACCGTCGAGGACCGGATCAGTGAACTGCTGGCCTCCAAGAGGGTCCTCGCCGACGCGGTGCTCGGTTCCGGCGAGGCCGCCCTGACCGAGCTCAGCGACCGTGACCTGGCCGATCTCGTCTCGCTCCGGAGGGCGGCATGACCCCCGGCGCGGGCCCAGCCGCCCGCCCTGGCCCCGACGACCTGCGGCGTTCGTTCGAGGCGGTGCCCGCCCGTGCCTCCGAGGCCGACGGCCCCTTCGCCGACAGCTGGTGGGGCCGGGCCTGGGTGGACGCCCTGGAGTCCCTGTCGATGGACGAGGGGCGCCTCGAACGCGGGCGCACGTATGCCGACGGCGGCCATGTCGCAGGGATCACCGTCACCCCCGGCCGGGTCATCGCCTACGTCCACGGCAGCCGCCCCCGCCCCTACCGCGCGGAGCTCCGTCTCCGTACGTTCTCGGCGTCGGACTGGGACACCTTCCTGGACGCCGTCGCCGCCCGGCCCGGGCACCTGTCCTCGCTGCTCGACAAGGAGATGCCGCACTCGCTGGTCGACACGGCGGGCGAGACCGGCATCCGGCTGCTGCCCACCGCCGGTGACCTGGACCCGGACTGCTCCTGCCCGGACCGTGGCTGGCCCTGCAAGCATGTCGCCGCCCTCTGCTACCAGACGGCGCGGCTGCTCGACAGCGACCCGTTCGTCCTCCTGCTGATGCGCGGGCGGGGCGAGCGCGAACTCCTCGACGAACTGGGCCGCCGCAACGCGGAGCACTCCGCCCGGGAACGCCCCGAGGCGCCCGCCATGCCCTCGGTCCCGGCCACCGAGGCTCTCGCCGACCGCTTCCTGCCACCGCTGCCCGCGCCCCTCCCCGTGCCGCCGTACGCCGGTGAGCCGCCCTCCTACCCCGAGCTGCCCGGTGCCCGCGACCCGCTCGGCCTGGACCACCTCGCCGCGGACGCCGCGATCCGCGCCCACACCCTCCTGGCCACCGGGGACGACCCGCTCGCAGGGCTCAGCACCTGGCAGGACGCCGTACGCATCGCCGCGTCCCGGCCCACCGCCGGGCTCACCGCCACGACCAGGGCCCTCTACCGCGAGCTGGCCTTCGCCACCGGCCGCAGCACGACCGACCTGGCCCGTGCCGTCGCGGCCTGGCGACAGGGCGGCGCCCAGGGCCTGGACGTCCTGGAGCATCCGTGGGACCCGCCCGCCGGCCCCTTCGACCGGGCACGCCCCGCCCTGGCCGCCGCGGACCTCCCGCGCTTCCAGCCCTGGCGCAACCACCTGACCGATGCGCGAGGCACGCTGCAGCTCCGCTTCGGCCGTGACAGCCGGTGGTACGGCTACGAATCCGACCCCGGCGAGGACGACTGGTGGCCGCGGGGCGCGCCCGATCCCGACCCGGTCGCCGCGCTCACCGCCCTGCGGCGCTGACGGACCGCCGCGGTACGGCCTCCTGGGAACCCGCGGACGGCGTGGGGCCGGGTCTCAGAAGTCGGCGAGGGTGCGCTCGTCCAGCCGCGCCACCGAGTCCTGGGCGAAGGCCTTCTCGTACGCGGCGCGGACACGTTCGACCTGGGGGTCCCGCGTCCGGGCCTCGGAAGCCGGGTACAGCAGGATCAGCTCGTACGAACGCTCCCGCTCGATCACCCCGTGGGAGTCGCGCCACTGGCCCCGGCCCTCCTGCACCGTGAGCCCGCCCGGGAAGGCCGGAGTGACCTGGCGGTCGATGAACGACCGGAACTGACGCGCGGTCACATGGGGACCGCCGTCGGGGCGCTGGGTGCCGAAGAAGAGGCGCGTCTCGACGTACGCCGTGCCCCGCACGGCCGTGGCGGAGGGCGTCCCGTCGCCGAGGGTGGCGTATGCGATCGGCGCCCCGCCGGCCAGCACGGCGCAGGCCGCCACGGCGGCCGTGAGCGCGGTGCGCGGCGCCGAACGCCTCGGGTACGGCCCGGGTTCTCTGCACGGACGCTGCATGTGGGTCTCCCCGCTCGCTCGGATACCGGCCGGCGCCCACCGTGGCACGGAAGGCCCGTGACGGCGTGACAGGACATCCGGTTCGCGGGCGAACCACCCGTACCGGTGAGTGGTCAGGCGACCGGGCCGGGCAGGGACACCCCGCGCCCCGCGAAGAAGCGCTCGAAGACGGGCACCGGAAGCGTGGCCGCTCGCGTTGCCGCCGTCGTGCCCGACGGGTTGTGGAAGTGCACCCGCTCCCCGTCCGCGGTGCGGGAGGTGAGCAGCACCAGATGGCCGCCGCGGCCGGGAGCGGGGCGGTCGGGGTGCCGGATGCCGTAGTGCACCGAGGCCATCACCGTGCGGCCCTCGTCCAGCAGGCCGAGGACGGCGGCGGGGGAGAGTTCCCGGTGGACGACGGCGTCCAGGCCGTGGACCTCGGAGACGTAACGGGCGAAGGGGGCGTAGACCAGCCCCTTGATCACCCCGTCGGCGTCCTCGGTGTACGCGTCGTACCTCGCCGCGCCGTCCCGCAGGGCGAACAGGGACGGCGCGCCGGTGCCGAGGGCCATCCGCAGACAGGTCATCCCGCACAGGTGCCCCGCCCAGCGCGCGTACTCCGCGGCAGAGGTGGCGCCCGAGTCCGCCCAGCGCGGGTCCTCGGCCGGATCGAGCCCGCCCTCCACGATCGCTCCCACCAGGTCAGGCGAGGCGAACTGGGTGTGGACGGGGAGGCGGCAGGTCCTGCAGGTCACTGGCGGTATCCGTCCAGGAAGCGGCCGATGCGGCTGATCGCCGCGTCCAGGTCGTCCGCGTGCGGCAGGGTCAGGATGCGGAAGTGGTCCGGGCGCGGCCAGTTGAAGCCCGTGCCCTGTACCACCTGGATCTTCTCCCGCAGCAGCAGGTCCAGGACGAAGCGTTCGTCGTCGACGATCGCGTGCACCTTCGGGTCGATGCGGGGGAAGGCGTACAGCGCGCCCTTCGGCTTGACGCAGGACACCCCGGGGATCTCGTTCAGCCGCTCCCAGGCCCGGTTGCGCTGCTCGTGGAGCCTGCCGCCCGGGGCGGTGAGCTCGCGGATCGACTGCCGGCCGCCGAGTGCCGCCTGGATCGCGTACTGGGCGGGGGCGTTGGGGCACAGCCGCATGGAGGCGAGCATGGTGAGCCCCTCCAGATAGCTGCGGGCATGCTGCCGCGGTCCCGACACCACCATCCATCCCGAGCGGAACCCCGCCACCCGGTACGTCTTGGACAACCCGCTGAAGGTGAGGCAGAGCAGGTCCGGAGCCAGGACGCCCACACTGTGGTGCTCGGCGTCGTCGTACAGGATCTGGTCGTAGATCTCGTCGGCGAACACCATCAGGCCGTGCCTGCGGGCCAGGTCCAGCATGCCGTCGAGTACCTCGCGGGAGTAGACCGCGCCCGTCGGGTTGTTCGGGTTGATGATCACCATGGCGCGGGTGCGGTCGGTGATCTTGGAGGCCATGTCGGCGAGGTCCGGATTCCAGTCCGCCCCCTCGTCGCAGGTGTAGTGCACGGCCTTCCCGCCCGCGAGCGTCGTCACGGCGGTCCACAGGGGGTAGTCGGGGCTCGGGATCAGGATCTCGTCCCCGTCCTCCAGAAGTCCCTGCACCGCCATGGAGATCAGCTCGGAGACCCCGTTGCCCAGGAAGACGTCGTCCACGTCGACCTCGGTCATCCCCATCGCCTGGTAGCGCTGGGCGACGGCGCGGCGCGCCGAGAGGATGCCGCGCGAGTCGGTGTAGCCGTGCGCCTGTGGGAGCATCCGGATCATGTCCTGGACGATCTCCTCCGGTGCCTCGAAGCCGAAGAGCGCCGGATTGCCCGTGTTGAGCCGGAGCACGCTGTGCCCCGCCTCCTCGAGCGCGTTGGCCTGCTCGATGACCGGGCCCCGGATCTCGTAACAGACCTCGTTGAGCTTGCTGGACTGCCGGAACTCCATGCGGTGCCTCCCCGACCCGAATTGCGATACTTGGTTTTACCAAGCTCGGGCTTGGAAAGTCCAACAACATGTCTAGACTGCGTCGCATGCCACGTCAGCAGCCCGCACGTCCAGCCCGCCGCAGGAGCTACGACCAGTTCTGCGCCACCGCCCGCGCCCTCGACTCCGTAGGGGACCGCTGGACACTGCTGATCGTCCGTGAACTGCTGGCAGGGCCCCGCCGTTACACGGACCTGCACGCGGATCTGCCCGGAGTCAGCACGGACGTGCTGGCCTCCCGGCTCAAGGACATGGAGCAGAGCGGCCTGGCCGTGCGCCGCCGGCTGCCGCCCCCCGCCGCCGCCTCGGTGTACGAACTGACCGAGCACGGCCGGGGGCTGCTCCCGGTCCTCACGGCGCTCGCCCACTGGGGTGCGCCCGCCCTCGCCGAACGCCGCCCCACGGACGCGGTCAGGGCCCACTGGTTCGCCCTGCCGCTGCTGCGCGCCCTGGACGGCCTCACCGGCGCCGGAGTGATCGAAGTCAGGCTGGCCGAGGGGCAGTTCCATCTGCGTACGGGGAGCGAGGCCACCGCCGGGGAGGTGTACGGCTACGGACCGTCCGGCCACCCCGACGCGTGCCTCGTGCTCGGCACGGAAGCGGCACTCGCCCTCGCGCGCGGCGAGGTCACCCTCGCCGAGGCGGTCGAGGCCGGTCGTGTGGACGTGCTGGGGGAGGGGCCGCTCGCCGGGGAACTCCGCGCGGGCCGACCGTCGTGTCAGCGAGGTGAACCGGGCAACTCGCCGGTAGCGTAAGGGTGTTCATCGTCCCCGGTGCTGAGGGAGTCCTTCATGAGGTTCGGCGGCATGGCCGGCGCGAAGAGCGGCGGGCGCGGGAGGGACGGGCGGAGCGCGGTGCGGTACGGGGTACTGCGCAAGGCGGGGCTCGTGGGTGCCTGTGTGGCCGCGCTGGGGCTGGTGCCCGCGGCGGCGGTCGCCACGCCCGGCAGCGGGGTGAGCGGCACCGTCGTCGCCGTCGGCACCTCGGCGGGCAAGCTCAAGATCAAGCCCCCGAACGGTCCTACGGACGTTACCTTCCGGGAGATCACCGTGCAGCCCGGCGGCTCGACCGGCTGGCACACCCACAGGGGGCAGCTGATCGCCGTCGTCAAGTCCGGCACGCTCACCCGCACTCTCGACGACTGCTCGGTCGAGGTGACTCCCGCCGGGACGTCCTTCATCGAACCGGCCGGGAGCGACCACCGGCACATCGGGCGCAACCTCGGGACGCAACCCGTGGTCCTGTGGGTGACCTATCTGCTCCCCGAGGGCAGCGCACTCTCCGACGACGCCGAGGCGGTGGACTGCCCGGCGGCGTAGTGGAGGAGAGGCCCGGTCAGTCGGCGGGCGTCTCGCCGTACGCGCCGAAGCCCGCCACGACCAGGCCGTCACGGAAGGTCAGCACCTCGCTCACCCGGCCGCCGATCTGGTTGAGGTAGTCGATCACCAGCGCGTCGACGCTCGCCCGCACGTCCATCACCTCGAACCTCAGGTCCGGGATCCGCTCCAGGCCCGCCGCCCAGTACGCGCGCAGGGCTTCCTTGCCGTGCACGGTTCCGGCCGAGTCGCCCGTCAGCCGGGCGATCATGGGCGAACTGAAGGTCACGTCCTCGTGGTAATGCGCGAGGACGCGGTCCAGGTCGTGGGAGTTCCAGTCGTCCTGCCACCGGGCGGCGAACCGGCGGGCGAAGGTGAGATCCATACGCATCATGATGACGCGGGGCGATGATGGATGAGTGCACTTTGAACCCATCACCTGGGACCGGCTGGCCCGCGCCCTCGCCGCCCATGCCGACGGACTCGAACCGGCCGACGGCGGGCCCTGGCTGAAGGTCGGCGTGGACGGCGCTCCCGCCGCCCGCCCCGAGGAGCCCGCCGCGCAGCTCGCCGAGGCGCTGCGCGCCCGCGGGCGCCCCGTCCTCACCGTCTCCACAAGCGGTTTCCTGCGCCCGGCCAGCCTCCGCTACGAGTACGGCAGACACGACCCGGACTCGTACGCCGACAGCTGGTTCGACACCAATGCGCTGTGGCGCGAGGTGTTCCGCCCGCTGGAGGCCGACGGCAGTGGACGCGTGCTGCCCGATCTGTGGAACCCCGTGACGGACCGCGCCACCCGCAGCCCGTACCAGGACCTGCCCCAGGGCGGCGTGCTGATCCTCCACGGGCCGCTGCTCCTCGGCCACTGGTTCCCCTTCGATCTCGGCATCCATCTGAGCCTCTCCCCGGGCGCGCTGCGGCGGCGTACGCAGGAGAGCGAGCGGTGGACGCTGCCCGCCTTCGCGCGCTACGAGGACGAGGTCGGACCCGCGGGACGCGCGGACACGGTGATCCGTGCCGACGACCCGCGCCACCCGGCCTGGACCGGGCTGGGCGCCGCGGGCGACCGTACGGCCGAGTGAGCGGCCGGCGGTCCGGTCACGCCGGGCGGCCCCCGACCGTCGTGACCGCCTCCGCCCCCGTCCGGCAGCCCGCGGCGGCGGCCGTCACCTCGTCCGCGCCGGCGGCCAGAGCGGCGAGGAAACCTCCGGTGAAGGCGTCCCCCGCCCCCGTCGAGTCGACCGGCGCCCGCACCACGGCCGCCGGTACCCGCGCGGTCACCGTGCCACCGGACGCGAGCAGGACGCCCCGGCCCCCGAGCGTGACGGCCACCCGGCCGACGTGGCGGCTCAGCTTGACCGCCGCGTCCGCGGGCTCCGGAAGCCCCGTCAGCTCACGTGCCTCGTCGGCGTTGGGCAGCAGCAGATCCACGCCCTCGACCAGATCGAGGAACGCCCCGGCGCCCAGCCCGGCGAGAAAGCCGGCCGAGGCCGGGTCCACACTCACCGGCACACCCCGTCGCCGCGCCTCCCGCAGCGCGAGCGCCGCCGTCGCCCGGCTCGTCTCGGCGAAGAGGAGGTAGCCGGACAGATGGAGCCGGGCCACGCCGTCGAGCAGCGAGGGTTCCCAGTCGCCGGGGGAGAGGCGCAGGACCGCCCCGCTGTCGGTGAGGAAGGTGCGCTCCGCCGACGGGTCGACCAGCGCCACGACCGTGCCGGTCGGGACCTCCTCGTCGACGGCCAGCACCGGACGCACCCCAGCCCGCAGCAGCGCGTCCCGGTGCCAGTGGGCCGACTCCGCCCCCGCCCTGGCGAGCAGCCGTACGTCCCGCCAGCCCGAACGCACGGCCCAGCAGGCCACGTTGGCCCCCGATCCGCCCGGCAGCGTGGTGATCCGGGCGGGCGTGTCCGTACCGGTGAGCGGTGCCGAGCCGTGCCGGACGACCACGTCGGTGACCACCTCCCCGACCACGAGCAGGGCGCCCCCGCTCAACGGGACGCCGCGACGGTGATCCGCGCGGCCAGCTCCACGTTCCCGCGTACGGCGGCGAGATTGGCCTCCAGCGACGCGCCCCCGGTCTCCGTCATCAGGTACTCCAGGAGGAACGGCGTGACCGCCTGACCCGTGACCCCGCGCTCCCGGCAGGCGGCCAGGGCGCCGGCGAGCACCCGCTCGTGCACGGCGGGGTCCAACTGCTCCTCCTCCGCCACCGGATTGGCGACGATCAGCGCGGCGGGCGGGCCGCCCAGCTCCTCCCGCGCCCGCATCACGTCGGCCACCTCCTGAGGGGTGCGCACCGTCCAGTCGACCGGTTCGCCCGAACTGCTCAGATAGAAGCCGGGGAAGTTCTCCGTGCCGTAGCCGAGCACTCCGACCCCGAGCGTCTCCAGGCGCTGCAGCGTGGCAGGCACGTCCAGGATCGACTTCACGCCCGCGCACACCACCGTGATTCCGGTGCGTGCCAGCAGGCGCAGGTCGGCGGACTCGTCCTGCGTCTGCGTCCACTCCCGGTGTACGCCGCCGAGCCCGCCGGTCGCGAAGACGCCGAGCCCGGCACGCGCGGCGAGGAACGCCGTCGCGGACACGGTGGTGGCCCCGCTCGCCCCGAGCGCGAGGGCCGGCGCGAGATCACGGTGCCCCAGCTTCCGCACGGCCGGGTCCCCGGCGACCCGCTGCAACTGCTGCGGCGTCAGGCCCACATGGGCCCTGCCGTCCAGCACCGCGACGGTCGCGGGGACCGCGCCCGCCTTCCGGGCGATCTCCTCGAGTTCCTGGGCCACCTGGAGGTTGCGGGGGCGAGGGAGGCCGTGGGCGATGATCGTCGACTCCAGGGCCACGACGGGCCGCCGCCCCGCGAGGGCCTCCCGTACCTCCTCGGAGAGCTGGGGTGCGTGGCGGCCGGATTCCTGCGACAGGGGTGCTGGATTCTGAGGCATGCCCCATCCCTGTCGCGGCCACCGGGGCCGCAAACCAGGTCCCGGAGCCTTTCGCCGGGGACCGGCCCGGGCGCGACGGGAAACGTGTCCGGGAGCGGCGCCGTGAGCCCGGCAGCCCGGATCATGGGGCCGAGACCCACCGCGCACTGGTCCCGGCACGGCACGCCGCGTTCCGGCGGCGGCGGACAACGAACGCCCGAAACCGCACCCCCGGCTCGTCCGGGACGAGCGGCCTGACGCCGCGGAGGACGGGGGCCCGGGCCGGTGCGGCGATCCGGAGCCGCGCGTCGCCGCGGGTTCCGGACGGGACGGGCCCGGAAGCATCGGCAGGACGCGGGAGTCCTGCACCATGGTGCGATGGATCATCACTTCGTAGGCATCCCGGAGTTGACCTCCGTCCCCCGTGTCGCTGTCGTCGTCGACGTCATGCGCGCCTTCACCGTGGCCGCCTGGGCCTTCTCGCGTGGCGTGGAGAAGATAGTCCTGGCCTCCACGGAGAGGGAGGCACTCGCCCTGAAGAAGAGCCGGCCGGGCTGGCTGGCCCTGAAGGACGGGGAGCGGGCAGCCGGCTTCGACGCGGTGAACTCACCCGCCCTGCTGAGGTCGTGCGACTTCACGGGCCGCACGCTGGTGCAGAAGACGACGGCGGGGACCGTGGGCGCGCTGGCCGTCGCCGACGCACCGCTGGTCCTGTGCGCGAGCTTCGTGGTGGCCGGCCCGACCGCGCGGTACCTGCGGGCCGACGGCGGGGGCCCCGTCACGTTCGTCGTCACCGGGGAGGACGGCCGCGCCGACGAGGACCTGGCCTGCGCCGAATACATCGGCCGGTCCATGGCCGGAGGCGAGGTCGAGGCGGCACCGTACGTCCACCGTGCGAGGACCTCCCGCGCCGCCGCCGATCTCGCCGCGGGGCGGCGGAGCGGGTACCACCCGGACGACGTCGAGCTCTGCCTGGAGATCGACAGGTTCTCCTTCGCGATGCTGGCCCGCCGGGAGGAGTCGCTGACGGTGCTCCGCCCCGTGACCGTGCCCGGCGCCCCTTCCGGACTCGGCTGAGCCGCTGCCGCGCCGGCACGGCTGGGCCTCTCGTTCGACGGGCCCTGGAAGCCCGGCGGTCCCTCGAAGGCCGACGGGCCACAGAAGCCCGACGGGTCCTGGAAGTCCGGCGGGCCCTCAAGGTCCGACGGGCCACAGAAGCCAGACGGGCCCTGGAAGTCCGGTGAGCTCTAGAAGAGGGGCTGCGGGAGTATCCCCTCCAGCGCCAGCAGTCGGCGCTTCGTCTCCTGCCCGCCGCCGAATCCGCCGAGGCCCCCGTCGCTCTCCACCACCCGGTGGCAGGGCACCACCAGCGGAAGGGGATTGGAGCCCATGGCCGCCCCCACGGCCTGTGCCCCGCCGGGCCGGCCGACCCGGGCGGCCAGGTCCCCGTAGCCCACGACCGTCCCGTACGGCACGCCCGAGGCCAGCTCCCGGAGCACCTCGCGGTTGAAGCCGGAGGTGAGCGACCAGTCCAGGGGCAGTGAGAACTCCCGCAGACCGCCGGCGAAGTACGCGGCGAGCTGGCCGACGGGCCCGGCCAGCCGCGCGGAGTGCGGTGCCTCCACGAGCTCCGCGCCCAGGCGTGTCCGCAGCTGCCCGAGTGCCCGGTCCCGGGCCCTGGGGTGCGCGTGGAAGGCGACGGTCACCAGGCCCGCGTGGGTGGCGGCGAGCAGCAGGGGGCCGATGTCGCTCGGCACGACCGACCATTCCACGACCTGCTCGCCGTTCTCCATGCCACCACCGTACGACCGGCCACCGACAACGCCCCCGGCCCGCGGTTCAGCGAGTGGCGTCGCGGACCACGTCGGGGTAGTTCGTGATGATGCCGTCGACGCCGAAACCGGCCACCTTCACCGCGGCGGCAGCGTCGTTCACCGTCCAGGTGTTCACCCGGAGCGGCTTGCCGTGGGCACCCTTCAGCTTCTGCACCGCCGCGACGTAGTCGCCGTCGATCGAGGTGTACGCCGGATTGATCTGGTCGGTGAACTTCGCGTAGGACGGCAGATCGGCCACCGCCGGGGTGCCCAGGAAGCCCGTGACGACGTCCGGACGCCGGGCGTGGACAGTTTTCACACTCTCTGCACCGAAGCTCTGGATGACCAGCCGCTGCTTGACGTGGGCGCGGTCCAGCCAGCCCCCTTCACGCAGGACGCGCAGGGTCTCCCTCTCGATACCCGGGTAGGTCTCCGGGCTCTTGATCTCCAGCAGCAGCTTCTGGTGGTTGCGCTCGACACGGTGCAGGTACTGCGCCAGCGTCGGCACCCTGGCACCGGCGAAGCGGTCGCCGAACCAGCTGCCCGCGTCCAGCTTCGCGATCTCGGCAGCGGTGAAGTCCTTGACCGCCCAGGGTGCCCGGCCGGGGAAGACCTCTTCGGCGTCGGTGGTCCTGCTCAGCGTGGTGTCGTGCACGACCACCAGCACGCCGTCCTTGGTGAGCTGCACGTCGTTCTCCACCCACGCGATACCGAGGTCGTCGGCCGCGTCCACGGCCGCCAGGGTGTTCTCCGGGGCGTAGGCGGAGGCTCCGCGGTGGGCGTAGACCGCCGGGCCGTCCTGGGCGCCGGAGGCCTGCGCCTGGGTGGCGGGCAGGAGGACGCAGGCGCCGAGCAGGCCGGCGACGGCGGCGGAGGCGGTTGCTGTGCGTGCGGACACGTGTACTCCTCGCATCGGTGTAAGGGCAGGAAGAGACTCTCAGCCGATCCCCAACGGACGGCGGGAGGACGGTGACCATGATGTGAACGGATTGTCGGGTACTTGGGCCCGGCCCGCTCGGGGAGCGGATAAAATGCCGTTCTTATGTTTGCTTGCCGGGCCTTGCCCTTTAGGGTCACCCCCGAACCCGGGCCACCGCGAAGGGCGTACCAGGATGCAGGGCACAGTTGACGGATTCACCTACGGCCTCGTGACGCCGGTCGCGGCGTTCCTCATGGCCTGCCTCGGTGCGGCGCTCGGTCTGCGCTGCACCAACCGGTCCCTGCGCACCAGGGGGGTGTCCAGAGCGGGCTGGCTGGCCCTGGGGGCCACCTCCATCGGTTCCGGCATCTGGACTATGCACTTCATCGCGATGCTGGGCTTCAGCGTCCGCGAGGCCCCCGTCAGCTACGACCGGCCACTCACGATCGCCAGCCTCGCCGTGGCGATCGTGATGGTGGGGATCGGCATCTTCCTCGTCGGCTACCGCGGTGCCACCCCCATGGCGCTGGTAACGGGCGGGACGATCACCGGCCTGGGCGTCGCCTCCATGCACTACCTGGGCATGGCCGGCATGAGCTTCGAGGGGCTGTTCGAATACGACACGCTCACCGTCTCGCTCTCCGTCGTCATCGCCGTCGTGGCCGCCACCGCCGCCCTGTGGGCGACCGTCTCCATCGACGGCTTCCTCCCCAGCCTCGGCGCGAGCGTGGTCATGGGCGTGGCGGTGAGCGGGATGCACTACACCGGGATGGCCGCGCTCCAGGTGCACCTGCATCCCGACGCGGTGCCCGCACCACCCGGCGACGCGCCCGTCTCGCTGCTCCTGCCGATGATGATCGGGCCGGGCTGCTTCCTGCTCCTCGCCGCCGTGGTCGTGACGATCGACCCGCTCGTGGTGACCGCCACCGCCGCGGGCCCCGTGCGGCCGGCCGGCCGTACCCCGGGCCGCGGCGGAAGGGTGACGGCCATCCCCGTGCAGCGCCGGCACACGCCCTACGAAGCGGTCTCCCACCGCGAGTACCGGCAGCAGCGCAACCGCTGATCACCGGCCGTTGTCAGTGGGGGGTCGTACGGTGGGTGCATGCGGCCCGTTTCGAAGATCGAACGTTCGGTGGCGCCTTTCGAGGTCGTCAGTCCCTACCAGCCCAGCGGTGACCAGCCCGCGGCCATCGCCGAGCTGGACCGGCGTATTCGCGCCGGCGAGAAGGACGTCGTCCTGCTCGGCGCGACCGGCACCGGGAAGTCGGCGACGACCGCCTGGATGATCGAGAAGCTGCAGCGCCCCACCCTGGTGATGGCGCCGAACAAGACGCTGGCCGCCCAGCTGGCCAACGAGTTCCGCGAGCTCCTCCCGAACAACGCCGTGGAGTACTTCGTCTCGTACTACGACTACTACCAGCCCGAGGCGTACGTCCCGCAGTCGGACACCTACATCGAGAAGGACTCCTCGATCAACGAGGAGGTCGAGCGGCTGCGGCACTCGGCGACGAACTCCCTGCTCACCCGGCGCGACGTCGTCGTGGTCGCCTCCGTCTCCTGCATCTACGGCCTGGGTACACCGCAGGAGTACGTGGACCGCATGGTCCAGCTCAAGGTCGGCGACGAGATCGACCGGGACCAGCTGCTGCGCCGTTTCGTCGAGATCCAGTACACCCGCAACGACCTGGCGTTCACCCGCGGCACCTTCCGGGTGCGCGGCGACACCATCGAGATCTTCCCGGTGTACGAGGAGCTCGCCGTCCGCATCGAGATGGTCGGTGACGAGATCGAGGCGCTCTCGACCCTCCACCCGCTCACCGGCGAGGTCATCAGCGAGGACTCCTCGCTCCACGTGTTCCCGGCCAGCCACTACGTGGCGGGGCCCGAGCGCATGGAGAAGGCGGTCGGCGGCATCGAGCGGGAGCTGGAGCAGCGCCTGGCCGAGCTGGAGAAGCAGGGCAAGATGCTGGAGGCCCAGCGACTGCGCATGCGCACGACGTACGACATCGAGATGCTCCGCCAGATCGGCACCTGCTCGGGCGTCGAGAACTACTCGATGCACTTCGACGGCCGCTCTCCCGGCACCGCCCCCAACACCCTCCTGGACTACTTCCCCGAGGACTTCCTCCTCGTCCTGGACGAGTCGCACGTCACCGTGCCGCAGATCGGCGCGATGTACGAGGGCGACGCCTCCCGGAAGCGGACCCTCGTGGACCACGGCTTCCGGCTGCCTTCCGCCCTGGACAACCGCCCGCTGAAGTGGGAGGAGTTCCTCGGCAGGATCGGGCAGACGGTCTACCTCTCCGCCACCCCCGGGAAGTACGAGATGTCCCGTGGCGACGGCTTCGTCGAGCAGATCATCCGGCCCACCGGGCTCGTCGACCCCGAGGTCGTCGTCAAGCCGACCGAGGGACAGATCGACGACCTGGTGCACGAGATCCGCAAGCGGACCGAGAAGGACGAGCGCGTCCTCGTCACCACCCTCACCAAGAAGATGTCCGAGGACCTCACGGACTACTTCCTCGAGCTCGGCATCCAGGTCCGCTACCTCCACAGCGACGTGGACACCCTGCGCCGCATCGAGCTGCTGCGCGAGCTGCGCTCCGGGGAGTACGACGTCCTGGTCGGCATCAACCTCCTGCGTGAGGGCCTCGACCTCCCCGAGGTCTCCCTCGTGGCCATCCTCGACGCCGACAAGCAGGGCTTCCTGCGCTCGGGCACCTCGCTGATCCAGACCATCGGACGTGCCGCCCGTAACGTCTCGGGGCAGGTCCACATGTACGCCGACAAGGTCACCCCGGCCATGGCGCAGGCCATCGACGAGACCAACCGCCGCCGCGAGAAGCAGATCGCCTACAACACCGAGCGAGGCGTCGACCCCCAGCCGCTCCGCAAGAAGATCAACGACATCGTCGCCTCCATCGCCCGTGAGGAGGTCGACACCGAGCAGCTGCTCGGCACCGGCTACCGGCAGACCAAGGGAGCCAAGGCGCCGGTGCCCACGCTCGGCACGCAGACCCCGGCCGGCCGCAAGGACAAGGGCCGCAAGGCCGAAGGCGCGGTGGTCACCGACCGCCCCGCGACGGAGCTCGCGGGGATCATCGAGGAGATGACGGACCGCATGCGGGCGGCGGCTGCCGACCTGCAGTTCGAGGTCGCCGCCCGGCTCCGTGACGAGGTCGGGGAGCTGAAGAAGGAGCTGCGTCAGATGAGGGAAGCGGGGCTGGCCTGACCGGTGGGACCCGCAGTGTTGCAGGAACGACACAAAAACGGCCCATCACTGCTTCTCGCCGCCGGGGACTGCGTAGGGTGCGGGGAACCGCACATCGACTGCTGCGGGGCAAGCGGAGAGGGGACAGCGCGTGACGGTCAACATGACCAAGGGCCAGGCCATCAGCCTGCAGAAGAGCGACGGGGGGACCCTGACCGCGGTACGGATGGGGCTCGGCTGGCAGGCGGCCCCGCGCCGCGGGCTGTTCGGCTCGCGTACGCGGGAGATCGACCTGGACGCCTCGGCGGTTCTCTTCGCCGACAAGCAGCCCGTGGACGTCGTGTTCTTCCGCCACCTCGTCAGCGACGACGGCTCGGTCAAGCACACCGGTGACAACCTCGTCGGCGGTGCGGGCTCGGGCGGCGACGACGAGGCGATCCTGGTCGACCTCCAGCGGGTCCCGGTCCACATCGACCAGATCGTCTTCACGGTGAACTCCTTCACCGGACAGACGTTCCAGGAGGTGCAGAACGCCTTCTGCCGCATCGTCGACGAGACCAACGGCCAGGAGCTCGCCCGCTACACGCTGGACGGCGGCGGCCAGTACACGGCGCAGATCATGGCCAAGGTGCACCGCGCGGGCAACGGGTGGCAGATGACCGCCCTGGGCAACCCGGCCAACGGCCGGACGTTCCAGGACCTGATGCCGGCGATCCTGCCGCACCTGTAGACGAGGCGCGGGCGGCACGGCCCGCGGATCCGTACGAGCAGCTCCCGGAGGCACCGCCGCCGGGAGCTGCGCCCATGGCAGGGCTCCAACCGAACGTCGAGGGGACAGGGCAATGACGGCCGAGCTGGTCCGGGGGCAGAACCACACCTTGCCCCAGACCCGACTGGAGATCAGGGTGTCGGCGGGCACACCGGTCGTGGCCGGGGCCACGCTCGGGGACGAGCGGGGCACGGTCCGTGGCGCCGAGTGGATCGCCCATCCCGGATCGCACCGGCTGCCCGGCCTGGAGGTCTCCCGTCAGGCCGCGGCCGACCACCGCCTGGCCGTGGACCTCGACGCCCTGCCCGACGCGGTGCACCGCGTCACCGTGCTCCTCGCCCTGCCGACGGGGGCCGGGCGGCCGGTCAGGTTCGGCGCGGTCGCCGCGCCCTTCGTCGCCGTCACCGGACTCGACGGCACCGAGATCGCCACATTCACCCTGACGGGCCTGGACACCGAGTCCGCCGTGTCGGCGCTGGAGCTGTACCGGCGCCAGGGCGTCTGGAAGGTCCGCGCCGTGGGCCAGGGGTACGCCTCCGGGCTCGCCGAGATGCTCGCCGACCAGGGCGTGGCGGACGCGGCGGAGCTGGCCGCCTCGATACAGCAGGCCGTCGCCTCGGGGCTCGCGCGCTCCGTGGCGCCCCCGCCGCCCCGCGCCCCCGACGGCGAGCGGGTCCGCGC
>Ga0247818_10001140_pt1 | contig 16705 bp, 14 predicted proteins | sample 13C_Glucose_Day1_FD_192424 | JGI IMG/M metagenome (GOLD analysis project Ga0247818, IMG submission 192424) | Soil microbial communities from agricultural site in Penn Yan, New York, United States - 13C_Glucose_Day1 | ecosystem: Environmental > Terrestrial > Soil > Agricultural land | place... | reverse complement strand
AACTGGACCCTGGAGCGCACCGCCATGGTCAGCGGCCTTGCCGACACCACAGTGAGCCATGACGAAAGCTGGCTCTTCCTGGTCCTGGGCCGTTCGCTGGAACGCGCGGACATGACGGCCAGGATGCTGTCCACCCGCGACGTGCTCTCCGCCGGCATGTCCTGGGTCAACATGCTGCGCTGCGCCGGTGCCTATGAATCCTTCCTGCGCACCCGCCGGGCGGCATTCGGGGACCAGCACGCCGCCGAATTCCTGCTGCTGGACCGGCTGTTCCCCCGCTCCATCGTCTACGCGCTGCGGGACGCCGACGAGTGCCTGGCCAAGCTGGACCCGTCCGCGCAGCGGGTGGGCTTCATCAACGACGCCCGCCGCATCGTGGGGCAGGCCCGGACCTTCCTTGAGTTCCACCGGACGGATGACCTCATGTCCGAACTGCCCGAGCACATGGAGCGTGTACAGAAGGCAGTGTCCCAGGCCTCGGATGCCATTTCCCGTAAGTACTTCAATCAGGCGGACGAACTTGCCTGGGTGGGAGAAGTGTCATGACCCGGTTGAGCATCGTCCACAGGACGGCCTACAAGTACAACAAACGGGTGACCCTGTCCTACAACGAGGCCCGCATGACGCCGCTGACGGATTCGCAGCAGGTGGTCCTGGAGTCCGTGGTGAAGGTGTCCCCGTCCCAGGCTGCGGTGAGCACGTACCGCGACTACTGGGGGACCAGGGTGACCGCGTTCGACATGCAGATGCCGCACGAGAACCTCGAGGTGGTCTCCAACATCACGGTGGAAGTCCACCGTGCCGAGAAGATCCCGGCTGAAGCGGACATCGTGGGCTGGGACGTCCTTGCCTCCCCGGAGACGCTGGATGCGTTCAGCGACTGGCTGCCGCAGTCCCGGCTGAGCGGGCCGGGCGACGAAGTGCTGGGCATCATCCCGGACGTCGTGGCCGGGAAAAACCCGCACGAGGCCGCCATGGCCGTCTTTGCCTGGATGCGGGGGGAGATGACGTACATGTCCGGCTCCACCGCCGTCACCACCAATGCGGAGGAAGCCTGGGGCCAGCGCCAGGGCGTGTGCCAGGACCTGGCGCACCTGGCCATCGGTGCCCTGCGAAGCTGCGGCATTCCGGCCCGCTATGTGTCCGGCTACCTGCACCCGCGGTCCAGCGCCGGCATCGGCGAGACCGTGGCCGGGCAGTCGCACGCGTGGCTGGAATGGTGGGACGGTGACTGGCGCAGCTGGGATCCCACCAACCACAAACCCGCCGGCGACTTCCACGTCACGGTGGCCCGCGGACGGGATTACCGGGACGTGCCACCGCTCAAGGGCATCCTGTCCGGAGGCGGCGGGTCCGCCTTGAAAGTCAGCGTGGAGATCACGCAGCTCGCCTGAGCCACGTCAGGTTCCCCGGCTTCCATCGCCGGGGAACCCGGGCCGCCGGCTCTATTCCGGCGCCGTCCTGGCGGTGCTGCTGATCTGGGTCCACCATGTCATCGGATCAGTGACCTTGAAGCGGCGGCCCGTGACCGAGTCCGGGGTGATGCGCACGAATGCGTCCTTCCGCCCCGACTGCCACGGGAAGAGGTACAGGCGGGAGGTCTCCAGCACCTCCTCGGTGCTCTTGACCAGGGCGGCGGTGCCCTTGATCACCACGCTCCATGCCAGGCCCGTGTCGGCGTCCACACCGTCCGCCTCCACGGCTACTGCGGCATCGTCGCCGGTCGCCGCCGAGAGTTTGGTTCCCTGGCCGGTCCGGAAGACCAGCGTGCCGCCGTCCACCGTGTAGTTCACCGGGAAGATGTCCGGGCGTCCCTCAACCAGTACTGCCAGCCTGCCCACGGACACGGTACGCAACAGGGCCCAGCATTCATGGTGTTCGAGGTTCTGCACTTGGGTAGATGACTCGTTGCTCATGCGGTGAGCATACGCCCTTCACCAAGGGCTGGGCTTGTAATCCTTCAGGAAGACACCGTACTGGTCCTCGCCCTTTTCGCCCATGACGATTGGATCGTAAACGCGGGCCGCGCCGTCTACCAGGTCCAGGGGTGCGTGGAAGCCTTCCTCCATGAGCCGGACCTTGGTGAAGTGGGGACGTTCGTCCGTGATCCAGCCGGTGTCCACCGCGGTCATCAGGATGCCGTCGGTGTCCAGCATCTCCTGGGCGCTGGTGCGGGTCATCATGTTCAGCGCGGCTTTGGCCATGTTGGTGTGCGGATGTCCCGGGCCCTTGTAGGCGCGGGAGAACTGGCCCTCCATGGCTGAGACGTTCACGATGTACTTCCGCCGTGCGGAGGAGCGCTTCATGGCCCCGCGCAGGCGGCTGACCAACAGGAACGGCGCGGTGACGTTGCAGAGCTGCACCTCGAGCATCTCGAGGGGATCCACTTCGTCCACCACCTGGGTCCAGCTGTTGATGGTGGCAAGGTCCGGGACCAGGCCGCCGGCGTCGATGGCGGTCCCCGAAGCGATCCGCTCCAGCGACGCGGATCCGGTGGACAATGCCAGTGATGTGATGGCGTCGCCGGCCAGGACCGGATGTTCGGTGACGCTGCCTGCAAGCGCCAGCGGGTGCTTGTCATGGGCATGGCCGAAGGTCAGCAGTTCGGGGCCGCCGTTGGCCGCTTCAAGCGCCGCGGGCAGCGGCTCGTCCTCGGCGTCCACCAGCGGCTTGTAGGCGTTGCCGGAGCGGCGCACGGTCTGGGCGGCGTTGTTGATGATGATGTCCAGTGGACCGGCCTCGTTGAGGGAGTCGGTCAGTGCCATGACCTGGGCAGGATCGCGCAGGTCGATGCCCACGATCCGGAGCCGGTGCAGCCATTCGCCGCTGTCTTCCATGGCGGCGAAGCGCCGGGCCGCATCCTTGGGGAAGCGGGTGGTGATGGTGGTGTGCGCCCCGTCGCGCAGCAGCCGGAGGGCGATGTACATCCCGATCTTGGCGCGGCCCCCGGTCAGCAGGGCGCGGCGGCCGGTCAGGTCGGTCCGGGCGTCGCGCTTGCTGTGGCTGAAGGCAGCGCATTCGGGGCAGAGCTGGTGGTAGAAGGCGTCCACCTGCGTGTAGTGCTGCTTGCAGATGTAGCAGGGGCGGGACCGGATGAGGTGGCCCGCAATCTTGCCGGTGGCTGAGGGCGCCAGCTTGTTGCCGCGGGTCTCGTCATCGATCCGGTCCGGTGCGGCGGTGGCCGTCTGGGCAATGACGGCCCGGTCGGCGTCGGCGATCGAGTCGCGCTTGGTGACCCTGCGGTGGCGCTTGACGGCCTTGAACATCTTTCCGGTGGCGCGGCGTACCGAGATGTAGTCCGGGTGCTCCTCGTCATAGGCGTGGATGGTGTTCAGGACCTTGAGGCAGGCCTGGATGTCCTCAGGGGTCAGATCGGGGGAGCTCATTGGGAAAATTTTACAGCGTACGCCGCAGGCCGGGACACCATCAGCGGTGTCCCGGCCTGCAGGATGCCTTTGGGGAGGGCCCGGGGTCAGGAAACCCTGGCGCCGGGCGCGGCTTCCGCGGCCGCGGCGGCGTGCGTGTCAGCCACCTTGTCCGCGGCCTCGCGCATGTTCGGGTACTGGTCCGTGGCGGCCTTCACGGCGTTGGGCAGCTGGCTGAGGTGCCGTGCAGCGAGCCGGCGTTCCTCTTCGCCCGGCTCAGGGACTTCCTGGCCCTTGGCAAGGACAGTGATGCCGGAATCGGTGACTTTGAAGCCGCGGGCGCGGTCAAGGTCCGGATCCAGTCCGATGGCGGCACCAGCTGGCACCTTGACGTTCTTGTCCAGGATGGCCCGGTTGATCACTGCCCCTTCGCCCACCTGGACCTTGTCCATCAGTACCGAGTCGATGACCCTGCCGCTGGTGGCCACGTATACGTCGTTGGACAGCACGGAGCCTTCCACCACGCCGCCGGAGATCACCACGCCGCTGGAGACGATCGAGTCCAGCGCCGTGCCCACGGTGTTGTTCTTGCCGCGGACGAACTTGGCCGGCGGGGAAATGCTTTGCCGCGTATAGATGGGCCATTCGGAGTTGTAGAGATTGAACACCGGCAGCGGGGAGATGAGGTCCATGTGGGCGTCGTAGAAGGAGTCGATGGTGCCAACGTCGCGCCAGTAGGTGCGGTCGCGTTCGGTGGAGCCGGGGATGTCGTTGAGCGTGAAGTCGTAAACGCCGGCCTCGCCGCGGTTGACGAAGTAGGGAATGATGTCCCCGCCCATGTCGTGCTTGGTGTCCAGGCGCTCAGCGTCCACGTGCAGCGCAGCCACCAGGGCATCGGCGTCGAACACGTAGTTGCCCATGGAGGCCAGGAACTGTGAAGGATCGGCAGCCAGGCCGGGCGTGGAGGACGGCTTCTCAACGAAGGCGGCGATCTTCTGGGGATCGTTCTGGTCCACTTCGATGACGCCGAACTGGTCGGCCATGTGCAGCGGCTGCCGCACTGCCGCCACCGTTGCCTTGGCACCGCTGTTCACGTGCTGTGCCACCATCTGGGCGAAGTCCATGCGGTACACGTGGTCGGCGCCCACCACCACAACAATGTCCGGGTTGGCGTCGTGGATGAGGTTCAGGGACTGGTAGATGGCGTTGGCGCTGCCCAGGAACCAGCTCTTGCCTACGCGCTGCTGGGCGGGAACCGAAGCGATGTAGTTGCCCAGCTGGGTGGACATCCGCCACGTCTCGGAGATGTGCCGGTCGAGGCTGTGCGACTTGTACTGCGTCAGCACCACGATCTGGAGGTAGCGGGAATTGACCAGGTTGGACAGCGCGAAGTCGATGAGGCGGTAGCTGCCGGCGAAGGGCACGGCGGGCTTTGCCCGGTCTGCCGTCAGTGGCATCAGCCTGTTTCCCTCGCCACCTGCGAGGACAATGGCCAGGACTTTTTTCGTTAACGGCATGATGGTCGCTCCTGTACGCCTTCGTAACTCCCCAAGACAGTCCGGTAGGCCCGGACTCCTTCACACTAGAACAGTTATGCGTGAAGGACTACCTTGGGTCTTGTGCGAATAGACATTGTGACTAAAGAGTTCCCGCCGGAGATCTACGGTGGCGCCGGGGTGCATGTAGCCGAATTGAGCAGGGTGCTTAGCAAGCACGTTGACCTGCAGGTTCGTGCTTTTGGGGCTCCCCGCGACGCCGACTACCATGGCGCGACCGTGACGTCCTACCAGGTCCCGGAGGACCTGGGCGGGGCGAACGCAGCGGTGCAGACCCTGGGCGTGGACCTGCGAATCGTGCCCGACGTCCAAGGCGCGGACCTGGTCCATTCGCACACCTGGTACGCCAACATGGCCGGGCACCTGGCCTCCCTGCTGCACGGTATCCCGCACGTTCTCAGCGCGCACAGCCTTGAGCCGCTGCGGCCCTGGAAGGCTGAGCAGCTCGGCGGCGGCTACGCCCTGTCCTCCTGGGTGGAAAAGACGGCCTATGAAGCGGCTGCGGCGATCATCGCCGTCTCCGAGGGCATGCGCCAGGACATCCTGCGCAGCTACCCCAACGTGGATCCCACAAAGGTCCGCGTGGTCCACAACGGCATCGACGTGGAGCTTTGGCAGCGTGATGAAAACGACGACGCCGTCCGCGCCCTGGGCATCGACCCCGCCAAGCCAAGCGTCGTCTTTGTGGGAAGAAACACACGGCAGAAGGGCGTCCCCTACCTCCTGCGGGCGGCGGCGAAGCTTCCCGCCGATGTCCAGTTGGTCCTGTGCCTCGGCGCCGCGGACACCCCCGAACTGGCAGCCGAAACCGCAGCGCTCATCGAAGAGCTGCAGAAGCAGCGCACAGGCGTTGTCCTGATCGAACGGATGCTGCCGCGCCATGAGCTGATCCAGGTGCTCAGCCATGCCACCGCCTTCGCGTGCCCGTCCATCTATGAACCGCTGGGCATCGTCAACCTCGAAGCCATGGCCTGCGGGGCAGCCGTGGTGGCCAGCGCCACGGGCGGTATCCCCGAGGTGGTTGAGCACGGCCGGACCGGACTCCTGGTGGACCTGGAGCAGGTGACCGACGGCACCGGCACGCCCCTGGACCCTGAAAAGTTCGTCAAGGAGTTCGCTGAGGCCCTCACCGAGGTGGTATCCGATCCCGCACGGGCCCGCGCAATGGGAGAGGCAGGCCGGGAGCGCGCCGAAAAGCACTTCTCCTGGGAGTCCATCACGGAGACCACCCTTGAGGTCTACCGCTCGGTGCTGCCTGCGGCCCGCTGAGCGTACCGCCACGGACGCCTAAGGACGGCAACAACGACGGCGCCGCTCCCCAGCCAGGGGGAGCGGCGCCGTCGTGCTTTCCGGGCCTGCGCGCCGGCGGCTGATCAGGCCTTCCGGGCCGCTGCCGTCCTGGCAATCAGGACTTTCTCGTCCACGGGCGACTGCCCGCTTGCCCTTTCATTCCGGAAGTAGGCCCGGGCCTCGTCCTGCCGGGTTTTCTCGGCGCCCGTTGCGATGGCCGCCCGCACGTGATCCCCGCCGTACCCGAAGGCGTCCACCAGGTCCAGGGCATGGGGCCGGATCCTCTCCAGCAGCCGGTTGATGTACCCGCCCACGGTGCGTGCCCGCTGCATGGAGAGCCGGCCGTTCATGAGGTACCAGGCCAGGTTCTTCTCGATCAGGGACAGGCCGAATAGGTCCCGCAGCCAGGTCAGCACCTTCCTGGTTCCGGGGTCGTCCACCTGCTGCAGGGCGTCCGTGAACGCCTCCCACTGCAGCAGTTCGGCGTGCGCCTGGGCGGCATCAATAAGTTCGTTCTGGTGCCGGTTGAACAAGGCGGCGCCCTGGTCCTGCGGCAGCCGTTTGCTGCCCTTCAAAGCAGCCGCGGCCTCGGCCACCATGGTCTGCACCCTGTCGGTAAGGAGGGCGCGCTGGCCTTCCTCGTCCCGCAGCGCGATGGCAGCCTTTTGGACCGAACCGGTGTCGGCCACGAACTGGGCCACCTGGCGCAGTCCGGTGCGGTGGACAGCTGCGCCGGCAGCCTGGTTCACCACGTACCGGGCCAGCACGCCGAAGTCCACGCTGCGGAATTCCTTGGCGTAGTCGGCCAGCAGACGCTTGGCCACCAGTTGGAGCAACACCGTGTTGTCGCCCTCGAAGGTGGCATACACGTCCAGGTCGGCGCGCAGTGATGCGAACCGGTTCTCAATCAGGAAGCCGGCGCCGCCGCAGGCTTCCCGGCATTCCTGCAAGGTGTCCAGGGCGTGCCAGGTGCTCAGCGGCTTCAGCGCTGCGGCCAGGGTTTCCAGGTCCTGTCGGTCCGCGTCGGTATCGTGGGCACCGGAGAAGACATCGTCGAACTTCTGCAGGAGCTGCTCGTGGGCAAAGCCGGCCGCGTAAGTGGTGGCAAGCCGGGTGAAGAGGCGCCGCTGGTGCCGCTGGTAGTCGAGCAGGACCTCTTCCTCCGTGTGCGACGAGGCGTTGAACTGGCGGCGTTCGGTGGCGTACTGGATGGCTGCTTTCAGGGCCACTTTGGACGCTGCGACGGCGGCACCGTCCAGTGACACCCGGCCCTGCACCAGCGTTCCCAGCATGGTGAAGAAGCGCCGGCCGGGGCTGGCGATGGGCGACGTGTAGGTCCCGTCGGGATCGACGTTGCCGTACCGGTTCAGGAGGTTCGTCCGCGGGATGCGGACGTTGGTGAAGTGCAGCCGGCCGTTGTCGATTCCGTTCAGGCCGCCCTTGATGCCGTCGTCCTCCCCGCCGATCCCGGGCAGGAATTCCCTGGTGGCGGGGTCCCTCAGGTCAACGTAGAAGGCATGCACCCCGTGGTTAACCCCGCGGGTAACCAGCTGGGCGAACACCACGGCGCCCAGGCCATCGATGGCGGCGTTGCCGATGTAGTCCTTCCAGGCGGCGCGGAAGGGGGTGTGGATGATGAATTCCCCGGCGGCGGGGTCATAGGTTGCGGTGGTGGCAATGCTGGCCACGTCCGAACCATGGCCCGTCTCTGTCATGGCGAAGCAGCCGGGGATTTCGAGGTTCATGATTCCCGGCAGCCATTTGGCGTGGTGGTCTGCGGTGCCCAGGTGCATCACCGCGGATCCAAAGAGTCCCCACTGGACGCCGGCTTTGATCTGCAGTGACGGGTCAGCCACCACCAGCTCCTCGAACCCGGCGATGTTTCCGCCGTGGTCGTCGGAACCGCCCAGTGCCGCCGGGAAGGCGCGGTGCACGGCTTCATTGTCCACAAGGTATTTGAGCTGGTCGAACACGCGGGCGCGGTGTTCGGTGTGCGTCAGGCCCTCGGTCTTGTGCAGTTCCGGCCTGGCGGCCAGGTCCCTTGCCTGGAGCCGCACGTCGGCCCACTTGCCCAGGAGCTGCCGGCCCAGTGCCTCGACGTCGACGGCGGGGGCAGGGCTGCTGCCGGCGGGTTTGGCTGCAGGGGTCGCCGCGGGGCGAAGCCCCTTGCGGGCGGGGCGGTCCACTACGTCAGTCATGTCACAGTCCTTCTTTGGCGGATAACTTGGTGGTCGGTGGGGCGGGAGTGAGTTCGGGGGCTATGCCCACGCACAGCCAGGCGGTGATCTGGCGCGCCATGGTCTCCTGGCTTGGTTTGGAGGGGGAGTCCGGAGTGCTGAGCCATTGTTCGCCGGCGTTCCGCACCAGGCCGATTGCCGCCTTGGGCCAGTAGCCGATGACGGTTTCCCTGTCGTCGCCCAGGTGCGACCGCATGGGGGTGGCGATCATGTCCGCAATCGCGTCAAAGAAGTGGCCCAGCGGGCCGCCTGCCGCCGACGGGTGCGGCGGGTTGGCGGGGTCGCCGGGGGCATAGCTCGTGACGAACGTGTACACGTTGGGACTGGTGTCCGCCATTTGCAGGTATGCCGAGACCATGGCCAGTAAACCTTCCCGGGGGGTCACAGCGCTTTGCGCTGCTTCCTGGATGCGGTGCTGCATCTGGCTGAGGACCACTTCGCCCACGGCCTGCTGCAGTCCGGCCTTGTCCCCGAAATACCGGTAAAAGACCGACTTCGAGGTTCCTGCCGCCGTTGCAATGTCCTCCATGGAGGCGTCGCTGCCCAGTGCGTGCACAGCGCGGCGGGCCTGCTTGATGAGTTCGCGGCGCCGTTCCTCCCGGTGGCTCTGCCAGCGCGCCGAACGGCCGTCAGAGCTGGCGGAAGACGGCAGCTCAACCGTCGCTGGAAAGCGCGTGTCCTGGAAGTTCACGATACCCAGCGTATCAGGTACGCTGGGTATCGGTAACCACATGTGACCAGAGGAGCCATCCATGTCCACAGACGGACAGTCCACCCCCACACCCGACGGATCAATCGCGGCCGGGGTCCCGGCAACCAGGAGGGCAGTGATCGTAGGGGCCAACCGGATCCCGTTCGCCCGTGCCGGCGGCGCTTATGCAAAATCCTCCAACCAGGACATGCTTACAGCTGCCCTGGACGGACTGATCGCACGCTTTGGGCTCCAGGACGAACGGATGGGCCAGGTGGCCGCCGGCGCCGTGCTCAAGCACTCCAGGGATTTCAACCTCACCCGGGAGGCCGTGCTGGGCTCGGCACTTTCCGCCGAGACCCCGGTCTACGATCTCCAGCAGGCCTGCGCCACGGGACTTGAAACGGTGGTGGGCCTGGCGAACAAGATCAAGCTCGGGCAGATCGACTCGGCCATTGCCGGTGGCGTGGACTCAGCCTCCGACGCGCCGGTGGTAGTCAGCGAAGGGCTGCGCGAGGTCATCCTGGACCTTCACCGCGCCAAGACACTTCCCCAGCGCCTGCAGATCCTGAGCCGCCTCCGGCCCAAGGACCTGGCACCGCTGGCCCCGGGCACGGCAGAACCCCGCACCGGCCTGAGCATGGGTGAACACCAGGCCCTCACAACGGCACAATGGAAGATCTCCCGCGAAGCCCAGGACGAACTGGCGCTGAACAGCCACCACAATCTGGCTGCCGCCTACGAGTCCGGCTTCTTCGATGACCTCATGACCCCCTACCGCGGACTGACGCGGGACGCCAACCTGCGGGCCGATACATCGCTGGAAAAGCTTGCGTCCCTGAAGCCGGTGTTTGGCCGGAACCTCGGGGCAGATGCAACCATGACGGCAGGAAACTCGACCCCACTGACCGATGGTGCCTCCACAGTGCTGCTGGCGTCCGACGAGTGGGCAGATGCCCGCGACCTGCCGAAGCTGGCAGCAGTGGTGGACGCTGAAGCTGCGGCCGTGGACTTTGTCCACGGCAAGGACGGGCTGCTGATGGCCCCCGTGTTCGCTGTGCCCAGGCTCCTTGCCCGCCAAGGCCTTACGCTGGCGGACTTCGACTACTTCGAAATCCACGAAGCATTCGCCGCCACTGTCCTCAGCACCCTGGCCGCGTGGGAGGACGAGGAATTCGGCCGTACCCGCCTCGGCCTGGACGGTGCTCTTGGCAGCATCGACCGCTCGCGCCTGAACGTCAACGGGTCCTCGCTGGCAGCGGGCCACCCGTTTGCGGCGACCGGCGGCCGCATTGTCGGCACGCTTGCCAAGATGCTCCACGCCAAGTCGGCGTCCACAGGTCGTCCTTCGCGCGGCCTGGTGTCCGTCTGCGCAGCCGGCGGCCAGGGCGTCGTCGCGATCCTGGAATCTCTGTAGGGGACGGCATGGCTGACACATACGCACAACTGGTCAACAGCGGCGTAGGCCGCAACCTCGCAAAGAAACTCGGCCTTCCGCAGCCCGCTGTCCTGCGCCGCTACGAGCCGGGGCAGCCCCTGGTGACCGGGCCTGTCGTTGTCCTGGGCGACACCCCCGGCGCGGACAAACTTGCCGCCGAGCTGCTGTCCTGGGACCTCGATGTCAGGCGGCACGCCGTTCCGGCCGAAAAACTGGGTGCCATCATCCTGGTCCTCGATGAGCTCGGGCACCCGGCGGACCTGGAAAAGCCTGTGTTGGCGGCCGCGGGTTCCCTCCGCGACCTGCGGGCCGGGGGCCGGATCATCACCTTGTCCCGCCCGGCGGCGGAAGCTGCCACTCCCGACGCTGCAGCAGCACGCCAGGGGGTGGATGGCTTCCTGCGATCCCTTGCCAAGGAACTGCGTGCCGGAGCAACCGGAAATGGTGTGCTCCTCGCTGATGGCACCACTTCCACCAGCCCCAGCACGCTCGGTGCCATCACGTTCTTCCTCTCCGGCCGTTCAGCGTTCGTGGACGGACAGTTCCTCACGGTTTCAACGGAGGACGGCGCACTGCCCGCCGACCCGGAAAAGCCACTTGCAGGAAAAGTGGCAGTAGTTACCGGCGCAGCCCGCGGCATCGGCGCGCAGATTGCCCGGACGCTGCACCGCGATGGTGCCACGCTGGTCCTGGTGGACATTCCGGCAGCGGGAGACCAGCTGGCGGCCGTAGCCAATGAGGTACGCGCGACGGCATTGCAGCTCGACATCACCGCAGCGGACGCGGGCCGGCGGATCATCGACCACGCCATACAGCGGTACGGACGTCTGGACATCGTGGTGCACAATGCCGGGGTTACGCGGGACAAGCTGCTGGCCAACATGGACCAGGCGCGGTGGAACCAGGTCATCAACATCAACATCGCCGCCCAACTCCGGATCAACGAGGCCCTGCTGGCCTCAGAACACTTCCGGTCTTCGCCGCGTATCGTTTCTGTTGCCTCCACCAGCGGCATCGCCGGGAACCGGGGACAAACCAACTACGCCGCATCCAAGGGGGGAGTTATGGGAATGGTCCGTGCCAGCGCCCCGCTGCTCGCGTCCCGGAGCGGCACCATCAATGCGGTGGCACCCGGATTCATCGAAACCGACATGACCGCGCGCATCCCCTTCGCCGTCCGTGAAGTGGCACGACGGTTGAACTCACTCCAGCAGGGCGGCCTGCCCTCCGACGTCGCCGAGACCATAGCGTTCCTCGCCAGCGACGCCGCAGGCGGAATCAACGGGGAGGTGCTGCGGGTGTGCGGGCAAAACCTGGTGGGGGCATGACGCTCGCACAGCCGGTGATCCTGGCCGAGATGCCGTCCTTGTCCAAGCTCTACGTCAACGCCGCCGCCCAGGCGGCACGGCGCAGGCTCCTGGGCACACATGACTCCGCCGTCCTCCCGGCCGAGAGCCATGAAGTCAGGGGGGTGGTGGTGGGGGTGGAAAACCTCACGGCCTACCAGCACCTGATCGGTGAGACGGCAAGCGATGTCCTGCCTGCCGGTTTCATCCACGCGATCGCATTCCCGCTGGCCATGAGCGTCCTTAACCGCGACGACTTCCCGCTGCCCCTGCTGGGCATGATCCACCTGCACAACAGCGTCGAACAAAGGTCCCCATTGGTCTTCACGGACGTTCTGGACATGACCGCTTGGGTGCAAAACCTCCGTGGGCACCGTTCCGGCACGCAGGTGGACGTGGTAGCGGAAGTGCGCCCTGCCGGCTCGCCGGATGTGCATTGGCGGGGCGTCTCCACTTACCTGGCCAAGGGCGTGTTCCTGCCCGGAATCGACAAACCTACTGCGCTGCCACCGAAGGCCGATTTCACGCCGCCGGACCCGACGGCCCTGTGGCACCTGGGCGTTGACACGGGGCGGGCCTACGCCGCGGTATCCGGGGATTTCAACCCGATCCACCTGAGCGTGCTGTCGGCAAAAGCGCTGGGCATGCGGCGTTCGATAGCACACGGGATGTACTTGGCCTCGCGTGCGCTCGCAGATGTCGGCCCTGCCCGCGGTGACTCCTTCACGTGGGACGTGGAGTTCGAGGCTCCGGTGTTCCTGCCCTCCCGGGTTGCCCTGGAAATCGCCACCGAACAAAGCGGATCAGGGGCATGGAAACACTCGCGCTTTGTCGCCTGGAGCCCCCGCTCCGGGCGCCGCCATTTCAGCGGGACGGTTGCCGCGCTCTAGCCAGCCCGGTTCCCGGCGCCAGGACTAGTCCTGCGGGCGGACTGCCCGCAGGATCCGGTGGAGGCTGAGGAGGACCGATTCGGAGGCAGGGACGGTGCCTTGGGTTGCCTCCCTGCCTGCAGCGGCCGCCATGCAGGCGTCCACCGCCTCTTTCGCGGCGGCGAAGCGGTGTTTCTGGGTCTGTTCGTCAGCTTCGCTGTAGGACGCCAGCAGCTCTCCGGTGGCCGTGATGGCGGCAGCAAGCGGTTCACTGTCCTGCAGGGGGATATCGTAGGGGGCGTCGCTTTCCCAGATGACGTCCGAGAGCACGTCCGTCATGTCCTGGATGTGGAAAGTGACCCGCTCCAGTTCCCGCAGGTCGCGGTAGTCCCTGTCCACGTCCCTGGGGTGCAGCTTCCGCCTGGGATTGGCGCGGCGGCTGGCATCGGCTTCCTTGACCAGATGCCGCACCGATCGAGCTGCTTCGGCCAGTTCGTCCGACCGGCGCGCCCAGTCCTCGTGCTCCGGAGGCCACTTCTCGGTAATCGCCGCCCCCATGTCCGTAAGTTGCCGCCCAAGGGCGAGGCGGAGATCATCGAGGCTTGAAGCCGCTGCATCAAAGTGCAGCGGCGGGAAGATCAGAAAATTGACTGCGATCCCCACGCCCACGCCCGCACCCATCTGGACCAGGTAGCCAAAGGAGAAATCGTCCGCGTTGCTTCCGCCCACCAGCAGGACCAGCAGGGCCGCCGTCGGAATCCAGTCACGGCCCGAACCGATACCCGGCAAGCCGCCCAGGAGCACGCCGACTCCCATGAACAGGGCCACCGTCAACGGGGAGGGTTGGGCAAGGCTGACCAGAATGAAAGCAAGGCCGATTCCCATTGCCAGCCCCGCGAGGGCCTGCGCCCCCTGCTTCACTGAGCCCGCGACGTTGTGGTACATGGCCACCAGGGCCCCCAGCGGCGCATAGTACGCATAGTGCGAGGCCGCGCCCGGCATTAGCGGAGCGATGGCGAACGCCAGGCCCGCGGCAAGCGCGGCTTTGGCAGCCAACTGCAGGCGCTGCGCCGCAAAGGCAGCGGAGAGCCCCGCCACCGATTGTTTGAGAAGTTGGGTCCCCCGAGCCCACCGTGCATCCGGTCGTGCTTGAGTGTTGCCCATCCGGACCACAGTAGGGCCGGGCGCCCGTCAGGACAAGCCGGCTGCGGAACGCCGCACTTCGGCGGCCAGGCGATGCGCCCTTCCCGGCGTCCGGCCCTCCTCCTGGCGGCGTGGAATGTAGCCAAAGCCAAGCCCGTAGGCCGGATCCGCAAAACCGAGCGCCGCGTTGGCGCCCTCGTGTCCAAAGGCCCGGTGGCTGCCAAAGTTCCGGGAAGGGTGGGGCTTCATGAAGACGACCGCAAACGCGTTGTCCAGGCCGGAAGAGCGGTCCAGGCCCCACACCTGTTCCCGGGTCATGGCCTCCACCGTCCGGGCCGCCAGGAACGGTTTGTCCCCGTCGACGCCTGTGGTCGCAGCGGCGTACAACCGCGCCAGGCCCTCAGCGGAGCCCACACCGCCGGCGGCGGACATTCCGGCCGCCCGGACGGCGCGGATGTTCGGCAGTTCCATGACGGTGCTGACCGGCGCATTGCTGTTCATGCCTTCGAGGCTGAGTGGATCAACCCAGCCCTGGCCGGGATCTTCTTCATAGAGGACGTCCCTGTACCGTGGCTCCAGCTCCTCCGGGAGCCCCAGGAAGAAATCCACGTCCTGCGGCTGCCGGATCCTGCGGTCGTACATGGCCTGCAGCGACTCGCCCGCGACGCGGCGGCACAACTCCTCCATAAGGATTCCGATGGTCAGGGCGTGGTAGCCGAACTGCCGCCCGGGCTCCCAGGCGGGAGCGGCAGCGGCAAGGCGCGCCGCGGCCGCGGACGTGGTGAATTCATCCAGGCGGAATCCGCCCTCAACGCCCATCAGTCCTGCCTGATGCGACAGCGCTTCCCGGACCAGCAGCCTGTCCTTTCCGTGGCCACCGAATTCCGGCCAGTAATGGACCATTGCCTTATCCAGGTCAAGGACGCCATCCTGGACCATCAGGGCGATGACCATGGCGGCAACGCCCTTGGAGCAGGAATAGGCCCCGGTCACGGTTTCCGAAGCCATGTCGGGGCCGCCCGTCAGGCGCACCACCGGCATCCCGTTGTGGTAGCAGGCGAGTTGTGCGCTGTACCGGGAGTCCTCAGCGAGGAACGACTCAAACAGGGCCAGGACGTTTTCGTACCCTGGCGCCACGGAACCAAGAGATGTCTGCATGCCCTCAGTGTAGGCAGGAAAGCGATTTCCTGCCCGAGGTTTGTTTAGCGCAACGCGCCGTGTCCCGGCGCAACCTCTTCGCCTGGCCGGACCGGCCCGGGCGGCGTGCCGTCTCCAAACGGCCGGCCCCCCAGCGATTCCCTGCCGTGGTCCTGCAGCCAACCGCCCAGGTCCGGACCGGCCGGAACAATGCCCGTGGGATTAATGTCCTCGTGCACGATGTAGTAGTGCTGCTTGATTTGCACGAAGTCGATAGTGTCCCCGAAACCCGGCGTCTGGAACAGGTCCCGTGCATAGCCCCACAGATGCGGCATCTCACTGAGTTTCTGCCGGTTGCACTTGAAGTGGCCGTGGTACACGGGGTCGAACCTGGCAAGCGTGGTGAACAGGCGCACATCCGCCTCGGTGATGGTGTCGCCCACCAAATAGCGCTGCCGGGACAGGCGGTCCTCAAGCCAGTCCAGCGCAGTCCACAGCCGGTCGTACGCCGAGTCGTAGGCTTCCTGGGAACCGGCGAAACCGCAGCGGTAGACGCCGTTGTTGACCTCCGTGAAGACGCGCTTGTTTACCTGGTCGATTTCGTCGCGGAGGTGTCCAGGGTAGAGCTGCGGCGCACCTGCCCGGTGGAACTCCGTCCACTCGGTCGAGAAGTCGAGGGTGATCTGGGGGAAGTTGTTGGTCACGACTTCACCGCTGCGTACATCCACGATGGCAGGCACGGTAATTCCCCGCGGATAGCCGGGGAACCGTTTGAAGTAGGCCTCCTGGAGGCGCTCTATGCCCAGGACGGGGTCCACTCCGCCGGGATCCAGGTCGAACGTCCAGGAGCGAGCGTCGTGGGTAGGGCCGGGCTGGCCCAGGGAAATCGCTTCTTCCAGGCCCAGCAGCCTGCGGACAATGACGGTGCGGTTTGCCCACGGGCAGGCACGGGCGGCGATGAGGCGGTAGCGCCCGGCTTCCACCGGCCACCCCGGCTCGCCCTTGCTGCCGGGGGAGGCATCCCTGGTGATCCGGTCCTCGATGTAATTGGTGTCCCGGGTGAACTCCGTGCCGCCGGTCACATAGGCTCCACGGGTGCTGTGCGTTTCCTGGCTCATGCCACAAGCCTATGCGCCGGCTATCCGTTCCAGGCACCTTCCGCGAGGATCGCCGAGACGGGCTGCCAGGCAACCAGCCACGCTCCGGCAACCAGGAGGGTGAACAAAGCAATCCAGACTCCGGAGGGGACGGAGGTGGCGCGGTACAGAAGGTAGGCGTCGGAGCTGCCAAGGCTTCCGCGACGCCGGATGTGGACGTTCGTGAGTTTGAGCAGGTCACGGACAGCAGCCACCAGGAGTGCAAGACCGAAGATGACGGCCACATGCCCCACGACTGGCGCCGGTGCAAGGAAGGTAAGGGCAGCCGCGCCGGCGATGGCGGCGGCAGTGATGATGAAACCGGCAAGGTTGCGGAGGAAGATCAGCGACGCGGCCAGGACCAACAGGCTCACGGCCATGGCAGCCGGGCCCAACCCGCCAAGGCCGCAGCAGACGAAAGCGGCACCGACCATAGCCGGTACCGGATATCCCCAGAAGCAGGACCATGCTGCTGCAAGCCGGCTCCTGCTGTAAGT
>Ga0247818_10001136_pt1 | contig 16723 bp, 15 predicted proteins | sample 13C_Glucose_Day1_FD_192424 | JGI IMG/M metagenome (GOLD analysis project Ga0247818, IMG submission 192424) | Soil microbial communities from agricultural site in Penn Yan, New York, United States - 13C_Glucose_Day1 | ecosystem: Environmental > Terrestrial > Soil > Agricultural land | place... | reverse complement strand
CGCTGCCGAAAACCGCTACGACTCCATCCCTTACCGCCGCGTCGGGCGCAGCGGTCTGGTGCTGCCGGCGCTGTCGCTGGGCCTGTGGCACAACTTCGGCGACAGCACGCCGATCGACACCCAACGCGCCTTGCTGCGCACCGCGTTCGACCTAGGCATCAACCACTTCGACCTGGCCAACAACTACGGCCCGCCGTACGGCAGCGCCGAGATAAATTTCGGCCGTCTGCTGCGCGAAGACTTCAAGCAGTACCGCGATGAACTGATCATCTCCAGCAAGGCCGGTTGGGACATGTGGCCCGGCCCTTACGGTCAGGGCGGTGGCTCGCGCAAATACGTGTTGGCCAGCCTCGACCAGAGCCTGCAACGCCTGGGGCTCGACTATGTGGATATCTTCTATTCGCACCGCTTCGACCCGGACACCCCGCTGGAAGAAACCGCCAGCGCCCTCGCCACCGCCGTGCAACAGGGCAAGGCTTTGTACATCGGTATCTCGTCGTATTCCGGGGTGAAAACCCGCGAGATCGCTGCGCTGCTCAAAGAGTGGAAAGTGCCGCTGCTGATTCATCAGCCGGCCTACAACCTGCTCAATCGCTGGGTGGAAAAAGACCTGCTGGATACCACCGATGAACTCGGCACGGGCGTGATTGCTTTCACTCCACTGGCGCAAGGTCTGCTCACCGACAAATACCTCAACGGCGTACCGGCGGATGCACGGGTCAATCGTCCGGGCGGTGGTTCGCTGCAGGCTTCGCACTTGTCCGAGGCCAACATCGCTCATGTGCGGGCGTTGAATGAAATTGCCAAGCGTCGCGGTCAGAGCCTGGCGCAACTGGCGCTGGCGTGGACTCTGCGCGATCCACGGGTGACTTCTGCGCTGATTGGTGCGAGCCGGCCGGAGCAGATTATCGAGAACGTTGGGGCGCTGAAGAATTTGAGTTTCAGTGCTGAAGAGCTGGCGGAGATTGACCGGTTTGCGCAGGAGGGCGGGATCAATCTGTGGGAGAGGCCTTCGACGGCAGAATAAGCGACCCTCACCCCAGCCCTCTCCCAGAGGGAGAGGGAGCCGACCGAGGTGTCTTGCGTCATACATCGACCTGAAAAACCGTGTCGATTATGGATTCAGCAAAGCAATATCAGGTCGGCGTACCTCTAAAGCATCCCCCATTCAGTCCCCTCTCCCTCGGGGAGAGGGTTAGGGTGAGGGGCTTTTGGCTTTAAAACGTCTCAACGAAAAAACGGCACATCCCCCAACACCGTCGCCCGCTGCATCACCCGTCGCGCCGGCCGGTAGTCATCCACCGCGTAATGCTGTGTCACGCGGTTGTCCCAGAACGCAATATCGTCCTGCTGCCAACGCCAGCGAATGGTGAATTCCGGCCGCGTCGCATGGGCGAACAGAAACTTCAGAATCGCCTCGCTCTCGGTTTCCGACAGCTCATTGATCTTCGACGTGAAGCCTTCGTTGACGAACAACGACCGCCGCCCGCTGACCGGGTGCGTACGAATCACCGGGTGCGACAGCGGTGGATTCTTGCGTCGTGCCTCTTCCCACTGCGCCAATGCTTCAGGCGTGTTGCCATAACGCTCCAGTGGAAACGAGCGAGTGAAATCGTGGGTTGCAGTCAGCCCTTCCAGCAAGCCTTTCAGCGGCGCCGACAGCGCTTCATACGCGGCAATGCCACTGGCCCACAACGTGTCGCCACCAAACTCCGGCAGCAACTTGGCGCTGAGCACCGCGCCCATCGCCGGGGTCGGCAGGAAGGTCACGTCGGTGTGCCAGATCGCGTTGTCGCGCACGTCGGTGACGGCGGTGTCGAGGATCAGCACTTCCGGTTGTTCTGGCACGTTCGGGTAGATCGGGTGAATGTGCAGGTCACCAAAGTACGCAGCGAAACGCGCCTGTTGCGGCGGCTCGATTGGCTGATTGCGGAAGAATAAAACCTGATATTTGAGTAGCGCCTGCTCGATCGCGTCGCGGTGTTCCAGGCTCAAAGGCTGGCTGATGTCGACGCCGCTGATCTGTGCGCCGAGGGCTGAGCTTAATGGGGTGATGTTGAGGCTGCTCATGGTCTTTCTCTTCGAATTCGGGGAGTCATGCTTTTTGTGGGAGCGAGCCTGCTCGCGAATGCGGAGTGTCAGGCTAAAGTGCAGTGACTGATCCGACGCTTTCGCGAGCAGGCTCGCTCCCACAAGGGAAGTTACACAAGGCGATTTAGTGGGCCTGGCCGTGCCACGGCACCAGTTTGCGTTGCAGGGCACGCAGGCCCATTTCCATGGCGAAGGCGATCAGGGCGATGACCAGAATCCCTAGCACCACCACATCGGTGACCAGGAACTGCGCGGCCGACTGCACCATGAAGCCCAAACCGCTGGTGGCGGCGATTAATTCAGCGGCGACCAACGTCGACCAACCAACCCCAAGACCAATGCGCACGCCAGTCAAAATATCCGGCAACGCGCTCGGCAAAATTACATGACGAATCAGCTGCAAACGCGTCGCGCCCAACGACTGCGCCGCACGCAATTTCGCTGGATCAACCGTACGAACCCCGGTAGCGGTAGCAATGGCAATCGGCGCGAAAATCGCCAGATAAATCAGCAGCACTTTCGACAACTCACCGATGCCGCACCAGATCACGATCAACGGCAGATAAGCCAGCGGTGGAATAGGGCGGTAGAACTCGATCAGCGGATCGAGCACGCCACGGGCGATGCGGTTGGCGCCGATGGCAATGCCCACCGGCACAGCGGTCAGAATCGCAAAACCGAGGCCCAGACCGATGCGGCTCAGGCTTGCGCCGAGGTGCTGCCACAGCGTCGAATCCATGTACCCGGTAGTCGCCAGCAACCAGCCTTTTTGCAGCACGGCGGAGGGTGGCGGCAGGAACAGCGGCTCGATCAATCCGGTGGCGGTGACCGCCCACCAGATGGCCAACAAAGCGAACAGCGTCAGCAAGCTGATCCAGCGTGTGCTAAGGCTGCGGCGTACGGGAATCGCCGCCGATGCGCTGACCGGTTTTACCGCAGCCGAGGAAACGTCGTAACTGCTCATGCGCGCTCCTGCCGTTGAACGGCGCTGCGTTGCGAGAACACTTTGCTCAGCACGTGTTCGCGGGTTTCGATAAAACGCGGATCGGATTTGATCGCACGGGCGGACTCGCCAGCGGCGTAACGCTGACCGAAATCCAAGTGCAGGCGCTCAACGATTTGCCCCGGATTCGGTGCAAGCAGAATCAGGTCAGTGGCGAGGAACACCGCTTCTTCAATGTCATGGGTAATCAGAAAAACCGGCTTGGCCGTGCGCTGCCAGACTTGCAGCAACAGCTCCTGCATCTGTTCGCGGGTGAATGCGTCGAGGGCGCCGAAGGGTTCATCCATCAGCAACACGCGCGGGTCAGCGGCGAGGGCGCGGGCGAGGCCGACGCGTTGTTTCTGGCCACCGGACAGTTGCCAGATACGGCGACTTTCGAACCCTGAGAGATCAACCAGCGCGAGCATTTCACGGGCGATTTTTTCGCGCTTGTCCCTGGCGATACCGGCCAGTTCCAGACCGAATGCAACGTTGGCCAACACGTCCTGCCAAGGCAGCAACGCGTCGTCCTGAAACACCACGCCACGTTCGGCGCTCGGGCCTTTGACCGGCACGCCGTCGAGGGTGATGCGCCCGGCGCTCGGTTCGACGAAACCGGCAATCAGGTTCAACAGCGAGGTCTTGCCACTGCCGGACGGGCCGAGGGCGACCAGCAATTGCTGAGGCCCCAGGGTCAGAGAAATATCCGCCAGCACCGGTGTCGGGCTGCCCGGGTACTGTGCGCTGATGCGCTCCAGCTGTAGCAAGGCCATCGCAGTTAACTCCCGATCAGTTGGTGATGAATTTGGCGCTGACGTACGGCGCGTAGTCCGGCAGAACGGCTTCGACCTTGCCTTGCTCCTTGAGGAACGCGGCGGTGTCGGTGATGGCTTTGGTGGTCGGCGCACCGAGGGTGACAACCTGATCCGCCGCCAGCGGGTAGACGTTGCCTTGCAGCAGCAGTGGAATGTCGCTGGCCTTGGCACCGGAGAGTTTCACCAGTTTGTCGACGTTGGACTGATTGGCGAGCCAGGCTTTCGGGTCTTTGCGGTAGTCGGCGTAGGCGTCGAGGGTGACCTTGGCGAACGCGGTGACGATTTCCGGGTGCTTCTCGGCGAAGTCTTTGCGCACGATCCACGCATCGAAGGTCGGTGCACCGAACTTGGCCAGTTCGCCGGAGGTGATCAGCACTTTGCCGTTTTCCTTGGCCACGCCCAGCGCCGGATCCCACACGTAAGTGGCGTCGATGTCACCGCGTTTCCATGCGGCAATGATCGCTGGTGGGGCGAGGTTGAGCACGGTGACTTTTGATGGGTCGATGTTCCAGTGCTTCAGCGCGGCGAGCAGGCTGTAGTGACCGGTGGACACGAATGGCACGGCGATTTTCTTGCCGACCAGATCCTGCGGGGTCTTGATGCCGGAACCGTCACGGGCGACCAGTGCTTCGGCAGCGCCGATCTGGGTGGCGATGAGGAACGTTTCGACCGGGACTTTGCGGGTGATCGCAGCGGTCAGCGGACTCGAACCGAGGTAGCCGATCTGCACGTCACCGGAGGCGATGGCGGCAATGATGTCGGCGCCGTTGTCGAACTTGCGCCAGGCGATATCGGCTTTGGTGGCTTTTTCGTAAGCGCCGTCAGCCTGGGCGACTTTCGCCGGGTCAACGGTGGTTTGGTAGGCGACAGTGAGGTCGGCGGCCTGAGCCAGAAAACTCGCGGCAGCCAAAGAGGCTACGGCGAGCAGGCGAAGCGGGAAATTCAGTTTCATTGAAGAGCTCCATATCAGGCGACCGAGCGTCGGCGTGAAAGGAGACTAAATGATCTAAGAATCGGTAAATAAATAACTTTTTAGAATGAGCTTATGAGCGGAAAAATCTAAGGCGCGGGGGATTGTGGATATTTCGGATCTTGCGTTCGACGGTAGATCTTTGCCCCCTCACCCCAGCCCTCTCCCCCAAGGGGGAAAGGGGGCCGATCTCTGTGCTTTTCAAGGCCTGAGTTCGGCTCGGTATTTCACGTCAGCGTACTTCGCACCCACAACCCGGTCAGTCCCCTCTCCCCCAAGGGGGCGAGGGGGAAAGGGAGCCGATCTCTGTGCTTTTCGAGCCTGAGTTCGACTCGGTATTTCAGGTCGGCGTAACTTTCATGAGCACCTAAATCAGTCCCCTCTCCCTCTGGGAGAGGGCTAGGGTGAGGGGCTTTTAGTTGCTGATCGCCAAAATACTCGCCTGATACGACCCGACAAACACATCGAAATCCCCCACCTCGTTCTGCTCCAGATCAGCCTGCGCTGCCAGCGACGCACGCGCCAACTCCTCAAACTTCGCCTGCTCATCCGCCGCCAATGGTTCGCTGCGGAAAAACTCGGCATGTGCCTGGCTCTGACGCAGGGAGAACTGCGCAAAGCTTTCCTTGTGCTCAGCCATCGCCGCCAGCACCTGCGCGGATGGCGTCAGGGACGGATCGCTGACCTTGGCCAGTTGCGTATCCAGCGCCTTGCTGTGTGCATCGCCGCCATGGCTCTGATCCAGCAGCGCCGCCAGTGGAGCGATCTGCTCCAGCAGTTCGGCCGCCCAGGTCTTCATCTCGACCGACTCACCGTCACGCTGCAATTGCAGGCCCGGACGACGACCTTCCTTGACCACGCTGAGGAAGTTCGACGTCGCGTTGCCGCACGAGGTGTTGGTCAGCAACGGGCTGTCGTTCAACGCGCAGTACAGCAGAAACGCGTCGAGGAAGCGCGATTCAGTGAGATCGATGCCCATCGGCAGGAACGGGTTGATGTCCAGGCAACGCACTTCAACGTACTGAATGCCACGGGCCACCAACGCCTGAATCGGCCGCTCGCCGGTGTAGGTCACGCGTTTCGGGCGGATGTTGGAGTAGTACTCGTTTTCGATCTGCAGGATGTTGGTGTTGAGCTGCACCCACTCACCGTCCTGATGTGTGCCGACTTCAACGTACGGCGCGTACGGCGTGGCCACGGCTTTGCGCAGGCTGTCGGTGTAGCTCGCCAGATCGTTGTAGCACGGCGTCAGACCAGCCTGAGCGTTGCTCTGGTAACCGAGATCACTCATGCGCAGGCTGGTGGCGTACGGCAGATACAACGTGTCCGGATCGAGCTGTTCCAGCTGATGCGAACGACCGCGCAGGAAACCGGCGTCCAGCGCAGGTGATGCACCGAACAGGTACATCAGTAGCCAGCTGTAACGACGGAAATTGCGGATCAGTGCAATGTAGGAAAACGACTGAAAATCGCGATCGGTGCCGACAAACCCTTCGGTCTCGCGCAGCAGCGGCCAGAGTTTTTCCGGCAGGGAGAAGTTGTAGTGAATCCCGGCAATGCACTGCATGGTCTTGCCGTAACGCAGGGCCAGGCCCTTGCGGTAGACGTACTTGAGCTGACCGATGTTGGAGGTGCCGTAATAGGCAATCGGGATATCTTCCTCGGCCGGCAACGGGCACGGCATCGATGGACTCCACAGGTACTCGTTGCCGAGCTTGCTGTAGGCAAAGCGGTGAATGCTGTCCAGGCTCGCCAGGGTGTCGGCCGGATCGGGCAGGGCCGGGGTGATGAACTCCAGCAGCGACTCGGAATAGTCGGTGGTGATTTGTTCGTTGGTCAGCGCGGAACCCAATTCTTCCGGGTGCGGCGTTTGCGCCAGGCGACCTTCGCCGGTCACGCGCAGGCATTCACGTTCGATGCCGTGAAGGCACTGCTCGAGCAGAGAGAGGTTAGCGCGCTCGCCGAGCAGAGCCAGGCGGCGGTTGAGAAGTTCGCTCAAGTTGGATTCCTTCACGCGTCAGTCGCCCCAATATGGGGGTGGGCAAGACGGTCTACAAGGGTGAAGTTAAAACTGGCGTTTTCGCCTGGTTTTGGATCTCGCCGCAATCGATGTGGGAGTGGACCTGTGGCGAGGGGGCTTGCCCCCGTTGGGCTGCGAAGCAGCCCCAAAACCTCTGATGTTCCAAGATATTGTGAGTGCTACGCACTCAAACGGGGGCAAGCCCCCTCGCCACAAGCCCGCTCCCACAGGAAATTCCGACACTGTGGTCACAGCGCCGAAATTAACTCAATTTGATGACGACTAGCTACAGGACAGCGAACGTGCCTTGTGCTTTTGCGACCAGTTTGTCGCCCTGCGTCACATCAGCCTCGACCACCAACGTGCGGCGGCCTGGATGAATCACCCGTGCCGTGCACATCACCTCGCCGTCAGAGACGGCGCGAATGTAGTTGATCTTGCACTCGATGGTCGCGCTCTGCTGGTCAAAGCCGTGGGTGCTGGAACAGGCCAGCCCCATGGCAATGTCCACCAGGCTGAACAAGGCCCCGCCGTGCAGCTTGCCGCCGCGATTGCGCAGCTCCGGTTCCAGCGCCAGGGCGACTTGCGCCACCCCGGTTTCCAGGCTGTGCAAGCGGCAGCCCAGTAGCTTGAAAAACGCGCTTTCGGTCAGCCCGGCGGGAATGTCCATCAACGTTTCTTCAGCTGCTTGGCATTGGCGAACAGCGAAGCCATGGCGTTGTTGCTCGGGGTCGCTGCCGTGGTTTCCTTGCGCGGTGCGGTGTTCTGGGATTGGCGTGGCGCCGAACCCGGACGTGCGCCGCGGGCACCGTCGATTTTCTCGCCCGGGGTATCGCTCATGCGCATCGACAGGCCCACGCGTTTGCGCGGGATGTCGACTTCCATGACCTTCACTTTCACCACGTCACCGGCCTTCACCGCTTCTCGTGGATCCTTGATGAACTTCTCCGAAAGCGCGGAGATGTGCACCAAACCGTCCTGATGCACACCGATATCGACGAAAGCACCGAAGTTGGTCACGTTGGTCACCACGCCTTCGAGGATCATGCCCAGTTGCAGGTCCTTGAGGTCTTCGACGCCTTCCTGGAACTCGGCGGTCTTGAACTCTGGACGCGGGTCGCGACCGGGCTTTTCCAGCTCTTGCAGAATGTCGGTGACTGTCGGCAAACCGAAGGTTTCATCGGTGTACTTCTTCGGATCGAGACGCTTGAGGAACGCGGCATCGCCAATCAGCGAGCGAATGTCACGGTCGGTTTCGGCGGCGATGCGCTGAACCAGCGGATAGGCTTCCGGGTGAACCGCCGACGAGTCCAACGGGTTTTCGCCGTTCATGACGCGCAGGAATCCGGCGGCCTGTTCGAAGGTTTTTTCACCCAGGCGCGCGACTTTCTTCAAGGCTGCGCGAGTCTTGAATGCGCCGTGCTCATCGCGGTGGCTGACGATGTTCTGCGCCAGGGTCGCGTTGAGGCCGGAGATCCGCGCCAGCAGTGCCACGGAAGCCGTGTTCACGTCGACGCCGACGGCGTTCACGCAGTCCTCGACCACCGCATCCAGGCCACGGGCCAGTTTCAGCTGCGACACGTCGTGCTGGTACTGGCCGACACCGATGGATTTCGGATCGATCTTCACCAGCTCGGCCAACGGGTCTTGCAGGCGACGGGCAATCGACACGGCGCCACGGATCGACACGTCCAGGTCCGGGAATTCCTTGGAAGCCAGTTCCGACGCCGAGTAAACCGATGCGCCGGCCTCGGAAACCATGACCTTGGTCATTTTCATGGCCGGGTATTTTTTGATCAGTTCAGCGGCCAGCTTGTCGGTTTCGCGACTGGCGGTACCGTTGCCGATGGCGATCAGGTCCACCGAGTGCTTGGCGCACAGGGCGGCGAGCACGGCGAGGGTCTGGTCCCACTTGTTGTGCGGCACGTGCGGGTAAACCGTGGCGTGATCCAGCAGCTTGCCGGTGGAGTCGACCACGGCCACCTTGCAACCGGTGCGCAGGCCCGGGTCGAGGCCCAGGGTGGCGCGCGGGCCGGCCGGGGCCGACAGCAGCAGGTCGTGCAGGTTGTGGGCGAAGACGTTGATCGCTTCGGTTTCCGCGCCATCGCGCAGCTCACCCAGCAGATCGGTCTCCAGGTGGGTGTAGAGCTTGACCTTCCAGGTCCAGCGCACCACTTCACCCAGCCATTTGTCGGCGGCGCGGTTCTGGTTCTGGATGCCGAATTGCTGGCCGATCATGCCTTCGCACGGGTGCATGGTGCCCGGCAGCTCGTCGCCGACTTTCAGCGCGGAGCTGAGGATGCCTTCGTTGCGGCCACGGAAAATCGCCAGCGCACGGTGCGATGGCATGCTTTTGAGCGGTTCGTCGTGTTCGAAGTAGTCGCGGAACTTGGCGCCTGCCTCTTCCTTGCCGGCGATCACGCGGGCACTGAGGGTGGCTTCCTGCTTGAGGTAGCTGCGCAGCTTGTCCAGGAGGCCGGCGTCTTCGGCGAAGCGCTCCATGAGGATGTACTTGGCGCCTTCGAGGGCGGCCTTCACGTCCGCCACGCCTTTTTCGGCGTCGATGAAACGTGCTGCTTCGGTTTCAGGGCTCAGGGTCGGGTCGTTGAACAGGCCGTCTGCCAGCTCGCCGAGGCCGGCTTCCAGGGCGATCTGGCCCTTGGTGCGGCGCTTCTGCTTGTACGGCAGGTACAAGTCTTCAAGGCGGGTCTTGGTGTCGGCGCGCTTGATGTCGCGCTCAAGCTGCGGGGTCAGCTTGCCTTGCTCCTGGATGCTGGCGAGGATGCTGATGCGCCGTTCGTCGAGTTCTCGCAGGTAGCGCAGACGCTCTTCCAGATGACGCAGCTGGATATCATCGAGGCTGCCGGTCACTTCTTTCCGGTAACGGGCGATGAAGGGCACCGTGGAGCCTTCATCGAGTAGCGCGACGGCCGCTTCGACCTGTTGTGGGCGGACACCGAGTTCCTCGGCGATGCGGCTGTTGATGCTGTCCATAAAACCACCTGACAAATTGTGAAAGCAGGCTCGCGGGCACAGGGTAAAAGGCTCGGCGAGTCTGGTTGAGCGGCCTGGCCTGCGCCGCTACCTGGATCAACAGGCTTCCCGTTGACCCGTGAAATCGAACAAATACTGCCAGCGCCATGAAAATAAAAAAGCGGCCGCTGCAGTCATGATCAGACGTTGCCTGACACAAAAGGCCGCGCATTATAACCAGCGTTCGGTCATTCGGGGGCATCAGAGGCTGCAGGCACAATGCCTGTATTCCTGGCGGTGAAGGAAAAATCTGCTAACAATGCACACGGTGCGTATAACGACAGCTACGCCATAATGCGCGCCGAGATCAAAGGAGCATCCAATGAGCAGCACTGCAAACATTGCTGAAGGCGAAAAAATTCTTATCGTTGACGACGATCCGGGGCTCAGCAGCCTGCTGGAACGCTTTTTCGTCAGCAAGGGCTACCGCGCCCGCGCCGTTCCGAACACCGAACAAATGGACCGCCTGCTAGCGCGTGAAGTGTTCAACCTGGTCGTCCTCGACCTGATGCTGCCCGGTGAAGACGGCTTGACCGCCTGCCGCCGCCTGCGCGGCGCGAACAATCAGATTCCGATCATCATGCTCACCGCCAAGGGCGATGAGCTGAGCCGCATCAAGGGCCTCGAGCTGGGTGCCGACGATTACCTGGCCAAGCCGTTCAACCCGGACGAGCTGATGGCACGGGTCAAAGCGGTCCTGCGTCGTCAGGCAGCGCCGGTGCCGGGCGCGCCGGGCAGCGAAGACGAAAGCGTGACCTTCGGTGACTACGAGCTGTCCCTGGCGACCCGCGAACTCAAGCGCGGCGACGAAGTGCATATGCTCACCACCGGTGAGTTCGCCGTGCTCAAGGCGCTGGTGATGAACGCTCGTCAGCCGCTGACCCGCGATAAACTGATGAACCTGGCCCGTGGTCGCGAGTGGGATGCGCTGGAGCGCTCCATCGACGTGCAGATTTCCCGCCTGCGCCGGATGATCGAGCCTGATCCATCCAAGCCACGCTACATCCAGACGGTTTGGGGCGTGGGTTACGTGTTCGTTCCGGATGGCGCTGCCACCAAGTGATCGGCAATTTGTAGGAGCGGGTCTTGCGGCCGATTTGTCCGCAGACTCGCGAACCGCAATATGCGAGCATCGCTCGCTCCTGCAAGCTTTAACGGTTATTCATGAAAACCCCGGTCTGGTTCCCCCAAAGCTTCTTCTCCCGCACCCTCTGGCTGGTGCTGATCGTCGTCCTGTTTTCCAAGGCGCTGACCCTGGTTTATCTGTTGATGAACGAAGACGTGCTGGTGGACCGCCAGTACAGCCACGGCGTCGCCCTGACGCTTCGCGCCTATTGGGCGGCTGATGAGGAGAACCGCGAGATAATTGCCAATGCCGTGCCGCTGATTCGTGTGGTGGGTGCCGGTGTGCCGGAAGGCGAACATCACTGGCCCTACAGCGAGATCTACCAACGGCAGATGCAGACCGAATTGGGTCCCGACACCGAAGTCAGACTGCGCATGCATTCGCCGCCGGCGCTATGGGTCCGGGCGCCAAGCCTGGGTGACGGCTGGCTGAAAGTGCCACTGTATCCGCACCCTCTGCGCGGTCAGAAAATCTGGAACGTACTCGGCTGGTTCCTGGCCATCGGCTTGCTGTCGACCGCTTCAGCGTGGATCTTCGTGAGTCAGCTCAATCAACCGTTGAAACGCCTGGTCTTTGCCGCAAGGCAACTCGGCCAGGGTCGCAGCGTGCGCCTTCCGGTCAGTGACACGCCGAGCGAAATGACCGAGGTGTACCGTGCCTTCAACCAGATGGCCGAAGACGTCGAGCAGGCCGGGCGCGAACGCGAGTTGATGCTGGCCGGGGTGTCCCACGACTTGCGCACGCCGCTGACCCGTTTGCGGCTGTCCCTGGAATTGATGGGCGACCACAGCGACCTGACGGGCGACATGGTCCGCGACATTGAAGACATGGACGCGATTCTCGATCAGTTCCTGGCCTTCATCCGCGATGGCCGTGACGAGTCGGTGGAAGAGGTGGACTTGACTGACCTGGTGCGCGAAGTCGCCGCGCCGTACAACCAGAATGAAGAAAAAGTCCAGCTGCGCCTGGAGCCGATCCAACCTTTTCCCTTGCGTCGGGTGTCGATGAAGCGGCTGCTGAACAACCTGATCGGCAACGCGCTGCATCACGCGGGCAACGGGGTCGAAGTGGCGGCTTATGTGTCCGGGGATGTCAGCGCACCCTATGTGGTGCTGAGTGTCATGGACCGTGGTGCGGGGATTGACCCGTCGGAGCTGGAAGCGATCTTCAACCCGTTCACTCGCGGCGATCGTGCCCGGGGCGGGAAGGGGACCGGGTTGGGATTGGCGATCGTGAAGCGGATTGCTTCCATGCATGGCGGCAATGTCGAGCTGCGCAACCGGTCCGGTGGCGGGCTGGAAGCGCGGGTGCGGTTGCCGTTGGGGTTGATGTTGCCTAGAGATGCGGTTTAAAAGGTTTAGAACTTCGTTGCGGCGAGCGGCCTCTTCGTCGGAACGCCGCCCGGGGCAAGCCCGCTCCCACATGAATTGCGTCCGCCGCAGATCAACTGTGGGAGCGGGCTTGCCCGCGAAGGCGGCTTCCCTGCCACCCTAAAGATTGAGGGTTAACCCTTACCTTTGGTCCGAGTCATATTCGGCCCGCCATTCTTCTCCAGATGCTCAATGATGATCCCCGCCACATTCTTGCTGGTGGTGGTTTCAATCCCCTCCAGCCCCGGCGACGAGTTCACTTCCATCACCAGCGGACCATGGTTGGAACGCAGGATATCCACACCGGCCACGGCCAACCCCATCACCTTGGCCGCACGTAATGCCGTCATGCGCTCTTCCGGCGTGATCTTGATCAGGCTGGCGCTGCCGCCCCGGTGCAGATTGGAGCGAAACTCCCCGGGCTTGGCCTGGCGTTTCATCGCCGCAATCACCTTGTCGCCGACCACGAAGCAGCGAATGTCCGCACCGCCGGCTTCCTTGATGTATTCCTGAACCATGATGTTCTGCTTGAGGCCCATGAACGCCTCGATCACCGACTCCGCCGCGGTCGCGGTTTCGCACAGCACCACGCCGATGCCCTGGGTGCCTTCCAGCACCTTGATCACCAGTGGCGCGCCATTGACCATCGCGATCAAATCGGGAATATCGTCCGGGGAGTGGGCAAAACCGGTAACCGGCAAGCCGATTCCGCGGCGTGACAGCAATTGCAGCGAACGCAGTTTGTCCCGCGAGCGGGCGATGGCCACCGATTCGTTGAGCGGAAATACGCCCATCATTTCGAACTGGCGCAACACCGCGCAGCCATAAAACGTCACCGACGCACCGATCCGCGGAATCACGGCGTCGAAACCTTCCAGCGGCCTGCCGCGGTAGTGGATCTGCGGCTTGTGGCTGGCAATGTTCATGTAGGCGCGCAGGGTGTCGATCACCACCATTTCATGGCCACGCTCGGTCCCGGCTTCAACCAGACGACGAGTGGAATACAGACGCGGGTTCCGCGACAGCACAGCGATCTTCATGCAACACCTGTGGAGGAGGTAGATACCGGGAACACCGGCTTGTCTTGAACGTATTTAATGCCCGGATTGACCACCAACTGGCCATCGATCAGGGCTTTGGAACCGAGTAACAGGCGATACCGCATGGATTTGCGGCAGGCGAGCGTGAACTCTACCCGCCAGACCCGATCACCGAGGGCCAGGGTCGTGCTGACCACATAACGCATCTGCGCGTGGCCATTGGAGCTCTTGATGGTTTTGCGCGTCACCAGCGGTGCTTCGCAGCGCCGGTGACGCAGTTGCACCACCGTGCCCAGGTGCGCAGTAAAGCGCACCCACTGTTCGCCCTCGCGCTCGAATGGCTCGATGTCGGTGGCATGCAGGCTGGAGGTGCTGGCACCGGTGTCGATTTTTGCCCGCAGGCCTGCGACTCCCAAATCCGGGAGCGCCACCCACTCGCGCAGACCGACAACGGTCAAATGGTCAAATGTCTTCAAAGGTACTCAACCGGCTTAAACCGCTCGGGCCGAACACGGCCGGATTCGCGGTATTCACGCAGAATAATGGTTAAAAGGCGACAGATATCTACGGCCCGGATTTCCAGTCCTTCGGGGAGGCTCTGGAATGTGCACATTGTAGTCCGAGACGGTGGATTTCTTGGCACGAGAGAAACGGTAGTACAGTTCACCAATATTTCTGGATGAGGAAATTCCATGGCACAAAAAAGCGAAGAGGACGACAAGGTCCGTCTCGATAAGTGGTTGTGGGCTGCGCGTTTTTATAAAACACGTGCCTTGGCCAAGGCGGCGATTGAAAGCGGCAAGGTGCATTGCCGGGGCGAGCGCTGCAAACCGGGCAAGGAACCGAGGCTTGGTGACGAGTTTCAGATTCGCCAGGGCTTCGAGGAGCGCACGGTGGTCGTCCAGGCGTTATCCATCGTGCGCCGTGGCGCGCCCGAGGCTCAGGCGCTGTACACCGAGACCGAAGCCAGCATCGTCAAGCGCGAAGCGGCGGCGGCCATGCGCAAGGCCGGCTCGCTGGGCATGAGTACCGATGGCAAGCCCAGCAAGAAACAGCGACGGGATTTGTTCAAGTTTCGCGGCAGTAGCAACGACGAGTAATCCTGTTGATTCTGTGTCGTTCGGGTGAAATTTTACGAAGCCCGACCGGCGCAGGTTCCACCTTGCTTGGAACAAACCGCGGATTGTTCATAAAATGCCTGTCTTGGCTGAACGTTGCGCACCACATGGGTGCAACAGAGGCAATTTCAACGCTGTAACCCTATCGCCATTACTTCAGATACCCAGACCTATGACCGACCTGACGGATACCGACTACACCCAACGCTTCATCTTCGATGACAGCGACACCCGCGGCGAGCTGGTAACGTTGGAGCGAAGCTATGCCGAAGTCCTTGCCAAGCACACCTATCCTGAGCCTGTTCAACAACTGCTCGGCGAACTGATGGCGGCAGCGTCGCTGCTGGTCGGCACCTTGAAGTTCGACGGTTTGCTGATTCTTCAGGCCCGCTCCGATGGCCCGGTGCCGCTGCTGATGATCGAATGCTCCAGCGAACGTGAGATCCGCGGCCTGGCCCGTTACGAGGCCGACAGGATCGCCCCTGATGCGACCCTCGCCGACCTGATGCCCAACGGCGTATTGGCGCTGACCGTCGATCCGGTTCAGGGTCAGCGTTACCAAGGCATTGTCGACCTCGACGGTGAAACCCTGTCGGACTGCTTCACCAACTACTTCGTCATGTCGCAGCAGGTGAATACCCGTTTCTGGCTGTACGCCGATGGCCGTCGTGCCCGCGGCATGTTGCTGCAGCAATTACCCGCCGACCGTCTGAAAGATGAAGAAGAACGCGCCGCCAGTTGGCAGCACCTCACCGCGCTGGCCAGCACCCTGACCGCCGATGAATTGCTTAGTCTAGACAACGAAACCGTACTTCATCGCCTCTACCACGAAGAGCAAGTCCGTCTGTTCGATGTGCAAAAACTGCGCTTTCGTTGCAGCTGCTCGCGCGAACGTTCTGCCAATGCCCTGGTCAGTTTGGGACTTGAAGATGCGCAGGCACTGGTCATCGAACACGGTGGCAACATCGAGATCGATTGCCAGTTCTGCAACGAGCGCTACCTGTTCGACGCCGCCGATATCGTTCAATTGTTCGCCGGTGCGGGCGTCGAGACGCCGTCAGATACCCGTCACTAAAACGGTTCAGCGCAGGTAAATTCACTGGTTAGTGCCGGATTAACGCCGTAACGACGGGAGGGCCCTACTATTTTTGGGCTTTTCTGGCATAATCCGGCCCACTTTTTTCGCGGTAGTAGTGCACGACTTTCTACTACAAAACGTTTGGAGCACACTCGGCCACTGGCCGACGGGGAACCTTATGACGCAAGCAAATAACGCCGTGTACACCGATCTGAGTGTTGATGATCTGGTTAAAGAAGCCCTCAATCGCGGTGAAGGCGAGCTTGCCGATACCGGCGCGCTGGTGGTTCGCACCGGTCACCGTACCGGCCGCTCGCCAGTCGATCGTTTCATCGTTGAAGAACCGACTACCCAGGAAGCCATCGCCTGGGGCCCGATCAACCGCAAGTTCCCGGCCGACAAGTTCGACGCCCTGTGGGCTCGCGTCGAGGCGTTCAACAACGCGCAAGAGCATTTCGTTTCCCATGTGCATGTAGGTGCGTCGCAAGACCACTACCTCGCCGTGAAGATGACCACCCAGACTGCCTGGCAGAACCTGTTCGGTCGTTGCCTGTTCATCAATCCGGAAACGTACAACCCGGCCGGCCGTGAAGAGTGGCAGGTTCTGAACGTTGCCAACTTCGAGTGCGTGCCAGAGCGTGACGGCACCAACTCCGACGGTTGCGTGATCCTCAACTTTGCACAGAAGAAAGTGCTGATCGCCGGCATGCGTTACGCCGGTGAAATGAAGAAAGCCATGTTCTCGGTGCAGAACTTCCTGCTGCCGGCCGCCGACGTGCTGCCTATGCACTGCGCCGCCAACATCGGCGAAGCGGGCGACGTGACCCTGTTCTTCGGTCTGTCCGGCACCGGCAAGACCACCCTGTCCGCCGATGAAAGCCGTTACCTGATCGGTGACGACGAGCACGGCTGGGGTGAAGGCGTTGTCTTCAACATTGAAGGCGGCTGCTACGCCAAGTGCATCGACCTGTCCGAGAAGAACGAGCCGGTCATCTGGAAAGCCATCAAGCACGGCGCAGTCCTGGAAAACGTCGTTATCGATGATGCCAAGCACGCCGATTACGCTGATGTCAGCCTGAC
>Ga0247818_10001131_pt1 | contig 16768 bp, 12 predicted proteins | sample 13C_Glucose_Day1_FD_192424 | JGI IMG/M metagenome (GOLD analysis project Ga0247818, IMG submission 192424) | Soil microbial communities from agricultural site in Penn Yan, New York, United States - 13C_Glucose_Day1 | ecosystem: Environmental > Terrestrial > Soil > Agricultural land | place... | reverse complement strand
TCAACATGATCGCCATCGCACCTTCGACCAGGGAAATCTGGATGATCTCGCCACGAAACGCCGCCAGATCGATCAGCGTGCCGGGGATCACCACGGTCAGGGCTTTGGCCACATAGAAGATCCCGTGGCCGAGCAAAACGTAACGCAACTGCACCGCGCCGACGCTCAACGACTTGCCGTGGGGGCGCAGCAGTGAGCTGGCCTTGAGGGTCGCCAGCGCCACCAGCAGCGAATTGGCCGCCAGCATGACCTTCGACCACAGCGGCCCGTCCGGCAGCAACAGCATGACCAGCCAGGTGACGAAGATCAGGTACCAGGCCGGCGACAGCCGTATCTGGGTAAAACGTGCCACGCCGAGCAGGAACAGGAAATGCGCGGTTACCAGCAAGCCGTTGGCGAACCAGATGCCGATCAGCAAAAAGCCGCTGCTGCGCAGCAGGGCCAGGGTGGAACCGACGGTGATGGTGGCGAAACCGGCGCTCCACAACAGTAGCGAAGGCTCACGAATGCTGCGCCATTCGATCGCCAGATACAGCGCGGCAGCGGCTGCGAGGGCGATGGAAATGGTCAACATCGTAGGTGGGTCGAGCGGCATTTCTTGATGAGCCTGTCTGATTGGCAGTGAGACCGGCGATTGTAAGCGTTCGGACGGTTTTTTCGCAGAGGCCTTATTGCCGCGCAGACCATTGGTTACGGGAGGGCGCCGTCGTTAGCCGCCACCCTGACCAAGGTGCCGATCGGTCATTGCTGTGGCGCGAGCCAGGTGTCGACGACTCGACGATCCAGCTCTTCCCAGTACGCCATGCCCAGCACGCGCGTGGTATTGAGCCCGCGCAGGTAACCGCGCAACTGATTGGCAGTGTCGGTGATGATCTGCGGGTCGGTGATGCCTTTGTCCAGCAATACGCTTTCGTACTGAACCAGATACTCGGCCACACGCTCGCGGAAATCGGGCAGAACGGCGTCACGGATCAGGTCAAACGTTCTCAAGGCGAACTCCTCATTTCATGTTTTTCTAGTTGTGGTTGAGTGTGTATCAGTCTGCACGTTGCGCAACTATTGCTAGAAGTAATAGTGACCATCACGAAACGCAAGTTCTGCTTTGTCGGCAATCGGCGGAAAATCGCTTCCATCGAACACGCAGCTCAAGGAATTTGCGCGATGAACACACTGACCCGACTGGCTTTGGTCGCCCTGCTGACAGGCGGCGCACTGTTCACAGCTCCGACTTACGCAGCCGACGCCGGGTCGTGTCACTTGCAGAGCATCACGGGCAGCAGCGCCACGTTGCAGCATTCGCAAACCGTGGGTGTGCTGCTCAGCGAGAATACCCTGGACAACCTGCAATACCTTGAGCGTTACCACGACATGGCGGTCAACGGCGCGAAAGATGCGCTCGACTCGCGGATTCGCCAGGCCTTTGTCAGCAGTTCCGATCCGGAACTGGCCATCGACTGGCTGGTGAGTTCGTTGCAGCAGCAGTTCTTGGCCGTGACGGTTTACGACAACCTTGATGCGTTGGTACAGGCGCATCCGGACGTGGTGGTGAAGCTCGACACCTTCAATCGTCTGCTGACACAGCAAAACAGCCTGGTCGAAGCGCGGTTCACCGCACGCTTCTATGACGCCGACCTGCAATACATCGGCAAGGCTGAAGGCGCCGTCGAGAAACAGTTGCCTTCGGTGTGGGTGCATAACCAGGCAGCACCGGTCATCGCTGCGCAGATCGACAGGCAGCGTGACCTGCAACTCCACGCCTTGAAGCAATTCGATGTGTCCCTCAAGGCGCTGGTGGCGTCGAGCTGATCACTTAAAACATAAATGGCGACGGCGGCTCCGTGAGGCTGGACCGTTTCCGGTTGAACCGAACCTTTATTTTCAGGATGACACCGATGCGTCTTTTCTTTGTGCCTGCTCTGGCCGTTGCTTCTTTGCTGCTCGCTGGTTGTGCTTCGGCACCGAATAACCCGAGCCTGACCTTGCAGACCAGCAAGACGCCTGCGCAGTACGCCGACTGTGTTGTGCCGAAGTTGCAGGGCAGTGCGTTGAACCCGACGGTTTCGCAGACTCAGCGTAGTTATCGGATTGTGGTGCCGAGCAAGGTTTCGGCTGACAACGTGCTCGAGGCTTATAAAGCCGGGAATGGCGGCAAGGTGTTTATCTACGAGCGGCATTTGTTGGCTTCGAATCTTTTGCCTTCGAGTTTTGAGCGGGCTGCGCAGGATTGCATCTGATTTTGGCTTTTGTACGGATTTGACTGAGCTCCTTTGGTTGGCCGCAACCAACCAATTTTTTGCCCCGCGCCGTTTATTTGGTTGCGGGGCTTTTTTTTGGCTTGGCGGCCTTTGGGCCGACCAGGTTCTTGGGGTTTTGGGTGAATATCCGTTGTTTTTGGGGTTGCGGCTGGCGGTTCCGCCCTTACGGCGGGTCACTTTTTCAGACGCCAAAAAGTAACCAAAAGGCTGGGCCCCGGCGTTCGGCCCGCTCGCTGGGGCTCGGGGTTCCTTCGTTACGGGATCTATCCGGGGGCATCGCCTACGGTTTGCTTCGCTGCACCTCCTCTCGATGCATTTGGCTGCGCCAAACGGTCGCTGCGCTCCCACCCCCGGATCAACCCCTCCACTCAGCCTGCCGAAGAGGCCAGCACGGCAAGATCAAGAGCTGCAGCCGAGCTAACGCTCATCCTGTTGAGTGGTGAGGAGCGGGGTGGGGGTGGTTTTTGATTTGTTTCTGAATTTGAGTGTGGCTCGGTATTCCACGTCGGGGTATCTCTCGCAATCACCTCGATCAGTTCCCTCTCCCCCCGGGAGAGGGCTAGGGTGAGGGGCTTTTGATCTTTCAGAATCTGAGTTCAACGCGATATCACACGTCGGCGTGTTTCTCGCAATCACCGCGATCAGTTCCCTCTCCCTCCGGGAGAGGGCTAGGGTGAGGGGCTTTTGATTCTGCTTTGGGAGATTGCGTGGAAAACCTAAATTTTTTCCTCTGACTTCGTTTCTTCGACAGGCTCATTGCGCGTGGACGCGTGGGTGTTTCCAGGGTGGGTCCGCGTCAGCGCCGGATCCGCTCTTTGGCATGTCGATCAGGAGCGAGCGTGATTATTTCCAGACAGTTAACGGGATTGAGGCCGCTGCAAGCTTCGAGCTTCGAGCGGCAAGTTGAAAACATCGGTTCGAATGTCAAATATGGCTTTTGCTCGAAGCTTGTCGCTCGTAGCTTGAAACTTTCAGTGGCCAGCGTGGTTTTTGGGTTGAGTTGTTCGGCCCATGCGTTCAGCCCGGCCACGGATGTCAGCGCCGATATTCGCCGCACCGCTTTTGGCGTGCCGCATATCCGCGCGCAAGATGAGCGTGGACTGGGTTTTGGCATTGGTTATGCCTACGCGCAGGACAATCTGTGCCTGTTGGCCAATGAGATCGTGACGGTCAATGGTCAGCGTTCCCGTTACTTCGGCCCGGATCAGTTCACCGTCGAACAACGCGAAAACCGTGTCAGCGATGTGTTCTTTACCTGGCTCAATACGCCTGAAGCGGTCAAGGCGTTCTGGCAGGCGCAACCTGCGCAGGTGCGTGATCTGGTCGAGGGCTACGCCGCCGGCTACAACCGTTATCTGGCCGAGCGCCGCCAGCAAGGCTTGCCGCAGCAGTGTCAGGGCGAGTGGGTGCGAGATATTGCGCCGCAAGACCTGGTGAAACTGACCCGTCGTCTGTTGGTCGAGGGCGGTGTTGGTCAGTTCGCCGAGGCCTTGGCCGGTGCTACACCGCCGCATGCGACCGCCGCAATCAATCAAAACGCGCAGGCCTATCAGTTGGCCGAAGCACGTCAGCAGCGCTTTGCCCTGGATCGCGGCAGTAACGCTGTCGCGGTGGGCAGCGAGCGCTCGTTCAACGGGCGCGGGATGTTGCTGGCCAACCCGCACTTCCCTTGGGTTGGCGGCATGCGCTTTTATCAGATGCACCTGACCATTCCCGGCAAACTCGATGTCATGGGCGCTGCCTTGCCAGGCTTGCCGATGATCAATATCGGCTTCAATCAGCACCTGGCCTGGACGCACACGGTCGACTCATCGAAACATTTCACGCTCTATCGTCTGCAACTCGATCCGAAGGATTCCACGCGCTATCTGCTCGATGGCAAATCTGTGCCGATGCACAAGCAGACGGTCACCGTGCAGGTGAAACAGGCCGATGGGCAGGTAGTGCCGGTCTCGCGTGATGTCTACAGCTCGCAGTTCGGGCCGATCGTGCAATGGCCGGGCAAGCTCGACTGGGACAATCAGTTTGCCTACAGCTTGCGCGATGCCAATATCGACAATGATCGGGTGCTGAACCAGTGGTACACGATGAATCAGGCGTCCACGCTTTCGGAACTGCAGGATTCAGTGCACAAGATTCAGGGTATTCCGTGGGTCAACACCCTGGCCGTCGATGGCAAGGGCCAGACGCTGTACATGAACCTGTCGGTGGTGCCAAACGTCAACGCCGAGAAGCTGGCCAAGTGCAGCGACCCGCGTATTGGCACGCAAATGATCGTGCTGGACGGTTCCAACAGTGCGTGCGCATGGGACATCGACCCGCAAGCTGCGCAGAAAGGCATTTATGCCTCCAGCCAATTACCGCAACTGCTGCGCAAGGATTTCGTCCAGCACTCCAATGACTCGGCATGGCTGGCCAACCCGGCGCAGCCACTCACCGGTTTCTCGCCGTTGATCAGTCAGGATGGCCAGCCGCTGGGCTTGCGCGCCCGGTTTGCTCTGGATCGTTTGAGCACGCTGAGCAAGAAAGGGCCGTTGGCGGTGAAGGATCTGCAGCAGATGGTGATGGACGATCAGGTGTATCTGGCGACGCAGGTGGTGCCGGATCTACTGAAGTTCTGTGCTGCTGACCTCGGCGCCGATGCTCAGGCTCTCAAACCGGTTTGCGTCAGCCTCAAGGCCTGGGATGGCCGGGCCAATCTTGATTCAGGCGTGGGCCTGGTGCACTTCCAGAACATCATGCAGGCCTTGCAGGCTTCGCCGGATGTCTGGCGCGTGGCGTTCGATCCCAAGGATGCGCAACACACTCCGCGTGGCCTGGCCGTCGAGCAGCCGGCGGTGGCCAAGGCATTGCGTGAGGCCATGCTGGCGTCGGTCGAATTGAGCACAAAAATGGGTCTGAAGCCGCAAACCCGCTGGGGTGATATTCAAGTGGTCAGCAGTGGCGGGCAACAGACGCCGATTCACGGCGGGCCGGCTACGCTTGGAATCTACAACGCCATCCAGAGCGTGCCCCGTGAGGACGGCAAACTCGAAGTGGTCAGTGGCACCAGCTACCTGCAAGTTGTGACCTTTGACGACAAGGGCCCGCACGCCCAAGGGCTGCTGGCGTTCTCGCTGTCGAGCGATCCAGCGTCGAAGTATTCGCGGGACCAGACCGAGGCGTTCTCGAAGAAGCAGTGGAGTGTGTTGCCGTTTACCGAGCAGCAGATTAAGGCTGACCCGCAGTATCAGGTGCAGACTGTTCGCGAGACGTTGGACAAGGCGGGGAACGTTGCCGCTCAATAAACCCAAGCGTTAGTGGCGACGAGCCTGAAGGCCGCATCCTGCAAGGGATGCGGCCTTCAGCTTTTTGGCGGCTGTTGCGGTATCGAGTTGATCACCGGGTTACCTTCCTTGTTACGGCTCAGGTAGACCGGTAGCACTTTGGGCAGGCTGTTGGCGAGGTTGTTCAGCTCTTTGATGTTGTAGATGCCACCGACGCGAATCGACCCGGTGTGAGTGTCAGACAGCTCCAATGGATTGCTCAGATATCGATTGATCAGTGGCAGTGCGTCGCTCAGCGCGAGGTTATCCAGCACCAGTTTGCCGTTGCGCCAGGCCAATGAACTGTCATCGGCGTAGGTCTGGCTGATCTGCGGCATGTAGTCGCCTTGCTTGTAGCGCGCCTGCATCGACGGGCCGAGGCGCAAGCCGTCACCTGGCAACGAGCGATTGCTGGTGACCAGCACCGAACCTTCGATCAGGTTCACGCGCACCTGGTCCTGATACATCCAGACGTTGAAGCGTGTCCCCGTGACCCGGATCTTGCCTTCGCCTGCGCGGACGACAAACGGGTGGGCCATGTCGTGACTGACCGTAAAGAACGCTTCACCTTTTTTCAGGGTGACCCGGCGTTCGTCCTTGTAATTACTGAAGGTCAGGTCGGTGTTGAGGTTCAGTTCGAGCTGACTGCCATCACTGAGCGTGACCTGCCGGACATTGTCAGTGGCTGCGAAATGCTCATAGCTGTCGGGCAGCCAGCCCAGGTTCCAGCCAGTGTAGGCGGCCAGTGGCAGGGCAAGCGCACAGACACCGGCAGCAACAGCAAACTGACGCCATGAGCGCGAAGTTCGAGGCGCTGGCACGACTGACGCAGATTCCGGACGAGGCAAGTGTTCGGCCACGTCCCAGATTTCCAGCATGGCTTCATACTCGAACGCATGCAGCGGATGAGCATCATGCCATTGCTTGAACGCGCGATGCTCTTCGTCCGTGCAGTCGGCGGCGTGCACACGCATGCACCAATGCGCAGCGGCATCGGTGATCGCATCGTATTCGGCTTCCGAGAGGGTGTCTTGGGTCATTGACTCGTCCTGATTTCGCACATTCTAACCTTGTCGGGAAGTGACCGAGAACAGCCGTCATGGCATTTACCCATCAAAGTGGAACTTATTTTTCGCTCCGGCACCCAAAAAGCAGGACGCCAATGAACACTATCCACAAATGGAGTGAAAAAATGATCAAAAAGACATTCGCAGCCTTAATCGCTACTGCCGGTTTGCTCAGTGCAGGCGCAGCGCTGGCTGACCGGCCGGGTGCAGGCTGGATCACCATCGAAAAAGCCATCGAGGTCGTCAAAACCAAGGCCGGTTACGTCGAGGTCTATGAGATCGAGGCCGACAACGACGGCTACTGGAAGGGCGAGGGGCGCAAGGCTGATGGTGTTGTCTACGAGTTCCGTATCGACGGGGCGTCGGGCAATGTATTGCGGGATCAGAAGGATTAACCAACCCGAATGCTGCTTGTGAAAATGCGCCGGCTTCCAGCCGGCGTATTTTTTTGTTGCAGTCGTCAAGGCAAAGCCGATAAGGATCCTGTCTGGCTTGAAGTTGGCGCCGGTAAAGGTATGGGGGCCGGAAGCGGGTCCAGCTCCCGGCCCATTTCGCTGATGAGCAACGCGATCGAGTCGGCGTTGGCCAACATTACTTCAACGCGGGCTTCATCAGAGACCGCACTACGAAAGGCGTTACGTGCATCCGCAAGATTTTTGGATTTTGTCAGACTGAGAATTTTTTTGTACTCATTGGCGCGCTCCGGCAACTGATCCATATCCACCCACACCCCATTCGTACTCCTCTCTGCGAACAACTGCGAAAGCGGGGTGGAACGGGACAAGGACTTACGCAGACGATCAATATCAGTCTTGAGAAGTAGCCCGTTCGCGGTCGATGTATCGATAAGTTGGGGAAATGGCCCCATCGCCTCGAGGGAGGCGAAGTCTTCGCTGTCGCAGACTAAATGCGACAGTTCATGGATCAGCGTGACCGCGCGAGCATGAGAGTCAACATTGAACCTGGGCGGCAGAAAAGCGGTGTAGGCATGCAGCCCCGGATTAAAAAACAGTTCGGTGAAGTGGACGACCTTTCGCCTGTCTTCCTTGAAAACAAATGCAACCGTATCGTCGCCATACCGCGCATTCAGACCCGCGAAAAAGCGTTCCGTATAGAGCAAGTCATCTTTTGGATCAGTCAACTCACGGCAAAGGGGGATGATCACCTGTTCGAATCTTCTGAGTAGCCTGGGTGTGATTTGCGATACTTCGAAAAAATCTTTGAGTATTGTTTCAACCCGGGTGCCGCCCAGATTGTCGCGATGTATGACGAAGTTGTGCAGGCAATTCAGCGCATAGTTTCTCGCCCGACCGACAGCTTGCTCGATCACGAAGGCTCTGGCGGGATAGCGACGGTTGATTTGTGCCATCCCTTTAGCCTGGATATACATCATTATCGAGCGGCTGCGCTCGACGTCGGTTTGCACGCGGCTGCGCTGCCTTGACCGGCAACGACGAGTCGACTTGTCGGCGCCGGCAACCACAAGTCTTGAGTTGTTCTGTTCAAGCGCCGGCCCTTGGCCCCCGCCTTTTATTTGCAGATACCAGGTTTTTTCAGACTGGATCACCGGGTAGACCTTGCCGGCAATCGCCGCGTATTTTTGTGCCGTCGACGAATTCCCATAAACAAGTTTATTGCCCTCAAGCTTGAGCTTCTCGAGAGCGGTGGTGGTTTCAAAGCGTTGCAGATCAATGCGAGAGGCCGTAACGGGTGCGACTTTTGCCCAGCGAGCGGCGGCTTTTACCGTTGTGGTCCCGGCGCTTTCGGCAGCCGTCGATCCAGGTGTCTGTGCTTCAGAGGCAAATTCGGCGGTTTCCTCTCCCACTTCTGTTTCCCAGGATAAACGGCCCAGACTGAACAGGGAGATCGCGCCTGCGATGAAGCTTTTCACGGCGTTCGCCCAATGATGGTCCTGAAAATCTTCGGCAGACGCTTTGAAGTCCTTGTAACTCGTCCAGAGGAAAAACAAAGAGGCGAGTTTCCCCGGCAACAGGTGCGGAACCAGGCGGACACCGTGGCTGAATAGAAACTTCGCCGCTTCCCAGTCGGCTTGCGCATTGATCTGCGGCTGGCAACCGAGCAACTGCGGCAACAGGCTGAGCGTGTCCTTGTGCAATCGCTCCAGCAGATTGCCGTTAATGGCAGTGCTTTGCAGCTTGATTTCAGTAGATTTGCCGATCGTTGTTTTCAAGAGATTCTTGAACCCTGCCTGTTGCCCTGAGGGCAAGCGTCGAATGAGCAAATCCTGCAAATGCCCGGGTGTATTCAACGCATCAATCAACTGCGTTTCATTCTCGAATTCGCGAAAAACGTATTTGGAGTAGGGCGCGTAGAGCACCCGTGGGCCGGTTTGTCCCGCCCCTGGCCCGATCACATAAAGTCCGAGAGCGTCGACAACATCGGCGCCCATGGTCTTGTTCAATGACAGCGGGCAAACAATGGCGTGAGCGTCTTTTACCGTGGCACGCGCCACTCCGTCTGGCATGTCCAGAACCTGGCAAATGTAGTCGTAGCCGTTTTCCGACAGCTGTTGCTGCAACTTCAACGAGTGCGCGTGCTGCATCAACTGCCAGGGCAGCTGACGTAAAAAACGTGTTTTGCTGAGGCGTGCCGAGTCACTGTCAGCTGACAGCGCTGCGGTCACTTTCTGCGTGTAGGTGGTGGTGATATCGAGCGATTGCAGCAGTTGCTGCACGGCAGACTGATTGAGGTTCTTCGGTAACGCGGTGGCGGTGTTCGAGGCAACCTTGAAACCGGTGCCCTGCACGATGTTGTAATGATGCAAGGCAAAATCGAGCAAATTGCAGGCAGGCCCGGCCAGTGTCAGATTCGGGGTGATCTGGATATCCTGTGGCTTGAGTCCATTGTTCGGGAATCTGGCGTCGAGCAGGGTCTGTAGCGTCTCCTCGACATGGGTGGTTAAAGCAGGGATGCCTTCGAGAAAATCCTTGCCATCGATAAAGCTGCGCCGCAGTTCATCCAGCAGGGCGAGTTGCGTGCGTTGTTCGGTGACCGGGGCCATGCGCAACCAGTCTGGATAGTCGAGCCGACTGACGACGGCCCGCGCGAGTTCAATGGCCCGGCGCAAGTTGGTATCGATGACGGTGTTTTTCATCTGGCTCAGGAAGTTTGCGAGTGTGTCCTGGTCCTTGATGCAAACGCGTAACACCTGACAATGGTCGAGGAAATGTTCAATGGCCGATTGCATGCGATCGTTCAACACATTGCCTTCAATCAGTTGGAAGGTGCCGAGGGTGTATTGCTGATCGAGTTGGCGTTGCTGCGATGGCAGGTTTTCCAGCAGCGTCTGATTCTGGTTGTTGTCGTCGAGCCGTCGTTGCACTTGCTTTTGCGCAATGGCGATGTCGTCGAACGATTCCAGGCCCATGGCTGGGGTCCAGAGGATGGCACGCCCGGAATGCTCGACATCCATGCCTCCGCGTTCGGTCAGGAGTACGCAGTGGGCAAGCGACATCACCTCACTTTGGCCGGCGCGGGTGAGGCTGAGCGACCATGCATCCGGCCGAAAGCCGTTGAGGGACTGGCGATCCATGCGTGTTGCGTGTTTTGCGTCGAACACGGCTTCGACTATTTTTCGCTCGGCCGTCAGCCAGGAACCGCTGAGGTTTCTCAACTGTGCCTCACCACGCACTCCGTCCTCGAAAGCCTGCGCCAGTTTCCATCGAATACCTTCGAGAAAGGCGCGTTGTTCAGTGCTGCTCGTGGTCGGCTGGTCTTTGAAGTGGCTGGTGAGATTCTCCAGGGTGCGTTCCAGCTTTGTCGCCAATTGCCCAGCCTTGTCGGCCTGCACGAGTGAGGACGGTGGAGCGCTGGAAAACAACGGGCGGGTGCTCCAACGCTCGTTGACGTCGAGCTTGAGCAAGCGCTCGTGAATCATCGAGCGAATATCCAGCGCCTTGTCGAAAAGCGCATGGATGTCAGTGGTGCGTTCGCTTTGGCGAAACAGCTGCAAGGCGTATTCAACGTTTTGGCGTTGTTTGGTGAGGATTGCCTCAAACAGCGTCGTAATGATCTCGCCGCCGATGTTTTCGCCGGCCACCTGGGCGTTGGCAAAACCAAGATAGCGATTGCGTTCCTCCAGACTCATGAGGCCGTATAGCTCGTCCTCATGTCCGGCGGCATTGAGTTTGGCGGTCAAAGTCTGTCTCAGATCGGCGTAGTTGGTGAGGACCTGAAAGCCTTGAGTGGGGGTGTAGAGATAGGCCTTGTCATGGTTGATCATCAGCGAGCCGGCCAACTCGACATAAGCGGTCTCCTCGCGCAAGCACACGGTTTCGAAGGTGGGTCGCTGGAAAGCGACATTCGGTTCCCGAATCAAGCAGTGCAATGCGTCGAACTCAGCGGCGGAGAGGATTTGCGTTTCGCGCTTGATCATCAAATCCGCACGCACCTGATCCTGCAGTGTCTGGCTGAAGAATGCGCGTCTGGGCGACCCCTCGAATGAGGCGGCGTTCCAGTAGGCCTCGAGCTGGCGAAACAACAGCATGGTCAGATTACCCGACGCGGACTTGATCGCTTCCGCCCACGCGATCTGGTCAGCATCCCGGCTTGCGCGGGCGGGATGGGAAAACTCAGCGATCTGACCACGCGGCCAGCCTTGACGGCGGAAGTACAGCAATAGCGCTTCACTCAGCGACAGCGAATCGACCCATTGCCTGACATCGCCGGAGAGTGGGGCGGTGTCGGCAAAAAAACTGACCCGGGTGCGCGACTGCTGCAAACCGGCAAAGTGAGGTTCGAGCAGTTCATCAAGAATCTTTTCCAGCAGGGTGGTCAGCGAAGGCAGGCGTTTGAGTTCATCCAGCAGGTCGCGCGCGCAGGCGTCCTGAGATTGGCTGATGGCGGCTCTTTGATCGTCAAGCACATCGCCTTCGATCGTTTCACGGGTCAGGGTAAAGCTGCGTTTCTCCACCAATTCCTTGCGCAGCGACACGGTGAGAAAGGTGAACAGATCATCCTTTTCGTCAGCGTTGTCGAGGCGCGTTTGCAAGGCCTCGGTCAGCGCCTTGTGATCGCCGTATTTTTTCAGGCCATCGTAGGGGGTGTAGAGAAACACACCGTTGTCATCCGGCCCGGCGCTGAGAATAAAACTGCCGGCCAGCGGCACAGCCAATTGCTTGTCGGCGTTTAACAGAATGCGTTCGGCCAGCATGGGCGGAGTTTGTTCGCTGCGCAGCGCATGGGTTGCCAGTTGCACATTGGCGAGCCAAGGGAAATCTTTGCTGTTCAGGCCGTGGGTCAGACGTAAGTCGTCATGCAGACCTGGGAATTTGAGTATTTCGGGGAATAGTAAAGGTGCAGTGGGACTAGACATCATCGAGCTCTGAATGCAGGCGCCTTGGGCGGGGGGGCTCAAGAATAGGTCCGCAGTTCAGCGCACAGGCGGTACATAGTTACCGCACACGCCCGGTCGAAATGTGCAGGGAAGGGCGTCAGTCACTCCTGAATGATCGAAGGGTTGACAGCCGGCAGCTCCGCCATGGTTAATCGATAGGCAAGTCGTCCGTACGCTGTTGTTCCCTCCAATAATCATTCTGGAGCTTCAGATGTCTGCGCCACACGATCATGTGTCTTCCGCTGTCTCGTCTTCGTTGTCTCTCGACGCGCTGACGCAACTGCTTGAAACGATTTTTCTGCGCCACGGCACCTCTGTCGAAGTCGCGCGAGTACTGGCCGCCAACTGCGCCGGGGCCGAACGCGATGGTGCCCACAGCCACGGTGTGTTCCGCATTCCCGGCTATGTCTCGACGCTGGCCAGCGGCTGGGTCAACGGACAGGCTGTGCCGCACGTCGAAGATGTCGCTTCGGGATTTGTCCGTGTCGATGCCGGTAACGGTTTCGCGCAACCGGCACTCGCCGCCGCTCGGCCGTTGTTGGTGGAGAAGGCGCGCAACGCCGGGATTGCCGTGTTGGCGATTCGTAACTCGCATCACTTCGCTGCATTGTGGCCGGACGTCGAGCCTTTCGCCGATGAAGGCCTGGTGGCGCTCAGTGTGGTCAACAGCATGACTTGCGTGGTGCCCCACGGCGCCGACCGGCCGCTGTTTGGCACCAACCCGATTGCGTTCGCCGCGCCACGGGCCGGCGCCGCGCCGATTGTCTTCGACCTGGCCACCAGCGCGATCGCCCATGGCGACGTGCAGATCGCTGCGCGCAAAGGTGAGCGGTTGCCGGCCGGGATGGGCGTGGACAGCCTCGGTCAGCCGACTCAGGATCCCAAGGCGATTCTTGAAGGCGGGGCGTTGCTGCCGTTCGGTGGCCATAAAGGTTCGGCGCTGTCGATGATGGTCGAGCTGTTGGCGGCAGCATTGACGGGAGGCAATTTTTCCTTCGAATTCGATTGGTCCAATCATCCGGGGGCGAAAACGCCGTGGACCGGGCAGTTGCTGATCGTCATCGATCCGAGCAAAGCCGCCGGGCAGAGTTTTGCCGAGCGCAGTGGGGAATTGGTGCGGCAGATGCACGGCGTCGGGCTCAAGCGGTTGCCGGGGGATCGTCGGCATTGGCAGCGTAGTAAGTCGCTGGCGGAGGGGATTGTGCTGGAGGCGCAGACGTTGGCGCAGTTGCGCGAGTTGGCGGGGGTGTGAGCAAAGAGCAAAGGCCCCTCACCCTAGCCCTCTCCCAGGGGGAGAGGGGACTGACCGAGGTGAATGGGGGAAGTGCGCCGACGTGAAAGATCGAGCTGACTTCAGGTTTTGAATGCGCCAAAACTGCTTCAAAACTGGCCAAAACATGCAGGCATAAAAAAGGCGAACCCAAGGGGTTCGCCTTTTTTTTGAGCGTTTGACTCAGCGACGGCCGAGCAGCAAACCGACCACCAGACCGAAACCGGCGGAGATCGCCACGGTCTGCCACGGGTGGCCGCCGATGTAGCTTTCGGTGGCATCGACTGCCGGTTTGGTGCGGTCACGTACGCTCGAGACCGAATCCAGCGCCTGCTGCAGTTTCAGGGCGATCTGTCCGCGCAGCGTTTCCGCTTCTTCGCCGACCAGTGAGGCGCTGCTCTTGAGCAGCTTGTCGGACTCTTCGATCAGAGCCTGAAGTTCGCTGAAGGCCTGATCCTTGATTTGATCTTCGGCGGCTTGCACGGCGGATTTGCGGGCCATTGGGTGACTCCTTGCAGTTGAATGGACAGTGATCAATGGAGTGTGGCGCTTGCTGAAAAGTTGCACTGAATTTAGGTCAGAAAGAAAAACCTGCGCGGGAGATTTCCGTCGAGCGTGTAAGATGTCGCCATTTTACGCAGCAGGATAATTCCCCATGAGTTTCAATCTGGCCGACAAATCCCTCGCAGAGCGCGCTGCGCTGGAAGACGAGAAATCCCGTCTGTTCGAACTCTGGCAGAACAATCTGGGCAAAGCCAAAGGCGAAGCCGCGCGTTTGTTCGGCGAGCGTGGCAAGCGCAAAGGCAAATGGGCCGAGTGGGTCCGCGCGGAACTGGACGGCATGTCGCCGCCAGAGTTCGCCAACATGGTGCGCAGTGAAGTCAATCGCCTGATGGCCGCCAACAAGTAAAGTCTCAGGTGAACGTTGCGGCAATCGCCTCGCGCACTTTGACCACCACCGGATCGATCTGCGTGCTGGTGCGCCAGCCCAGTTCGATCGGATAACGCGGCAACTTCAGCGGGCAGGGCAGTAGCGCCAGACCGCTGAGTGCTGCGATGCTTTCGGCGGCATGCGTAGGAATCGTCGCCACCGCCCGGCTGCCCTTGAGCAGATGCGGCAACGCGGCGAAATGCGTGGTCGAGGCGCACACCCGTCGACTCAGGCCCAGCGCCGCCAAACCCTCATCGGTAATCCCGATAAAACCGCCGGACGACACCAGAATGTGCTCGCGGGCGACGAACTCGTCGAGGTCGATCTGCTGTTGGCTGGGCGCAAGGCTCGCCGGGTCGACCAGACAGGCATATCCACCTTCGCCCAACACCTGACGGCTGAGCAAACGCTCGGCAAAGCCACCGGCAGTGATTGCCAGGTCGATACTGCGCTCCATCAGGGCGCGGGCGACGATCTGGCTGTGGGTCTGACGAAAGATCAGGCGCAACTTCGGCGCACTGCGTGCAATTTCCTCGATCAGGCGGCGACCGTAAGCAATCTCGAAGTCATCCGACAGCCCCACCGTGACCGAACGGCCCTCGTATTGGTTGGCCGCCGGGTCGACCATCGCCAGGCTCTGCCGGCATTTGTTCAGCGCTTCGCTGACCACCGGTTTCAATTGATTGGCCTGGAGCGTCGGCGCCAGTCCGCGTCCGGTGCGCACGAACAACTGATCGCCGTAGACCTCGCGCAGCCGGCGCAACGCGGCACTGACCGCCGATTGCGTAACGCCCAGACGCAACGCCGCGCGGCTGGCGCTGGATTCTTCATGCAGGGCTTCAAAGACTTTCAGCAGGTTGAGGTCGACGGTGGCGATATTCATTTGGCTCATATCATTCAGCAGCGAACGGGGCTTTATTCATGATCGCGTGGCGCCGCAGAATCGGCAACCACTGAACCTGATGGAGTTACCGCGATGGCCAAATCAATCGTTGCTGCGCTGCAAATCGGCGCCTTGCCCGAAGGCAAAGACGCGACTCTGGAACAGATTCTCAGTTGGGAAGGCGCGATCATCGAATCCGGCGCGGCATTGGTGGTGATGCCCGAAGCGCTGCTGGGCGGCTATCCGAAAGGCGAGGGTTTCGGCACGCAATTGGGTTATCGCCTGCCTGAGGGGCGTGAAGCGTACGCCCGTTACTTCGCCAATGCGATCGACGTGCCGGGTGCCGAGACGCAAGCACTGGCCGGTCTGTCGGCGCGCACCGGAGCCAATCTGGTGATCGGCGTGATCGAGCGCGGCGGCAGCACGCTGTATTGCACCGTGCTGTATTTCGACCCGCAGGCCGGCCTCGTCGGCAAACATCGCAAACTGATGCCCACCGGCACCGAACGGCTGATCTGGGGCAAGGGTGATGGCTCGACCTTGCCGGTGTTCGACACCCAGGTCGGCAAGCTCGGCGCGGTGGTGTGCTGGGAAAACATGATGCCGCTGCTGCGCACGGCGATGTACGCCAAGGGCATTGAAGTCTGGTGCGCACCGACTGTCGATGAGCGCGAGATGTGGCAGGTCAGCATGCGTCATATCGCCCATGAAGGTCGCTGCTTTGTGGTCAGTGCCTGTCAGGTGCAGGCTTCGCCCAACGAATTGGGCGTGGAGATTGCCAATTGGCCGGCGGAGCGTCCGTTGATTGCTGGCGGCAGCGTGATTGTCGGGCCGATGGGCGATTTGCTGGCGGGGCCTTTGCGCGGCGAGGCGGGGTTGCTCACGGCGGAAATCGACACCGATGAACTGGTCCGTGCGCGCTATGACTATGATGTGGTTGGCCACTATGCGCGGCCGGATGTGTTTGAGCTGTCGGTCGATGAACGCGCCAAACCAGGCGTGCGCTTCAACACATAACCCCAGCCTTATAAAGAACCTGTGGGAGCGAGCCTGCTCGCGAAAGCGGAGTGTCAGTCAACGAAATTATTGCGTGTGACGACGCATTCGCGAGCAGGCTCGCTCCCACAGGGGGACCTCACAAGGCTACGTTTTTTTGGCGCTGCTGCCATTCTTCACGGGTGATTTCCCACAGCTCCCGAGGGAAACGCCCTCCGACGAAATCGCCTTCATCTGTCCGGATCAAGCGCATCCCCGCGCGCTCCGAGAGTTTGCGCGAGCCTAGATTCGGCGCGGCTTTCGGCACGCGCATCACTGGGCGTTGCAGAACGTTGAACCAGTAATCGGCCACCACCGCGCAGGCTTCCGTCATCAACCCCTGACCTTGCCACGCCGGCGCCAGCCAGAAGCCGCGGTGGTTGTCCGCCTGATCCATCAGGCTGATCTTGCCGATCAACAGTTCCGGTGCCGATTTCAGGCGAATCGTCCACGGCCATTCCTTGCCCGCCGCAACCGCCGGCAAGACAATGTCGCGTAGGTAGGCGAAGGCACCGTCCTCCGGATACGGCCATGGCACTGCCGCGTTCAGATAACGCACCACGTCCCAATGCGGAAACTCGCGCTGCACCGCTTCGGCATCGGCCAGTTGCAATGGGCGCAGGATCAGTCGTTCGGTGTACAGCGTCGGTATGTCTTCCATAAACC
>Ga0247818_10001130_pt1 | contig 16777 bp, 12 predicted proteins | sample 13C_Glucose_Day1_FD_192424 | JGI IMG/M metagenome (GOLD analysis project Ga0247818, IMG submission 192424) | Soil microbial communities from agricultural site in Penn Yan, New York, United States - 13C_Glucose_Day1 | ecosystem: Environmental > Terrestrial > Soil > Agricultural land | place... | reverse complement strand
CACTGATCAGTTGTATAGAAGGGTTTGTGTCCCCTTCGTCTAGTGGCCTAGGACACCGCCCTTTCACGGCGGTAACAGGGGTTCGAGTCCCCTAGGGGACGCCACGATTACCCGCTCTGCGGGATTTTATAAGGGTCATTCAATTATTGAATGGCCCTTTTGTTTGTCTGGCGTTCGGCCAAATCTCCCCCCATTCTTTCAAACTGTTCTTCAGACCAGCGGTCACATCCACGACTTGCAGAAAATTATTATGAGAATAATATTCTAGTCGTAATATTCGGAGGCAACGATGAACGATAAAAAAGCTCAAACCCGCGAACGCATTCTCAAGGCCGCCAGCGCAGCGCTGATTCAGCGCGGCCCGGCCGAACCGAGCGTGGGCGAAGTGATGGGCGCAGCGGGCCTGACGGTCGGCGGCTTCTACGCGCACTTCGAAAGCAAGGACGCGATGATGCTGGAGGCGTTCAAGCAATTGCTCGGCCACCGTCGTGGCCTGATTGCCGATATGGATGCCGAGCTGACCGGCGAGGAGCGTCGCGCATTGGTGGCAGCGTTTTACCTGTCGCGCAAACACCGTGACTCGTCTGAATCGGCGTGCCCGATCCCGGCGTCGGTCGGTGAACTGGGGCGACTGCCGGAAGCGTTTCGCATCGCACTGAATGAACATGTGGAAATGATGGTCGCGCAGTTGGCGGCCAGCCCGGAAGACACCGACAAAGCCCTGGCTGACATGGCGTTGATGGTGGGTGGTCTGGCTCTGGCGCGGGCGCTGGGACCAGGAGAGTTGTCCGATCGATTACTGCGCGCCGCCAAATCTGCGGTGCTGTGACCTGAAGGCTGCGGCCTGGGGAGAATGCGATGAGCACGTTGAAGTGGGTTCGTGGCGTGAATGGCACCTTGGGCTTGTTTGCACCGAAACTGGTGGCAAGAAAAATGCGACTGGCGTTCATGACGCCAAGGGACTTACCGCCGCGTGACTGGGAGCTGCCATTGCTGGCGAAGTCCGAGCGGATCACTTTGCGCTTCGGCCTGTCGGCGTTGCGCTGGGGCCAAGGCCCGGCGGTTTTGCTGATGCACGGCTGGGAAGGTCGGCCGACGCAGTTTGCCAGCCTCATCACTGCGCTGGTCGACGCCGGTTACTCGGTGGTCGCCCTGGACGGCCCGGCTCACGGTCGTTCGCCCGGCAGTGAGGCGAATGTGGTGTTGTTCGCCCGCGCCATGCTTGAAGCCGCCGCTGAATTGCCGCCGTTGCAAGCCGTCATCGGGCATTCAATGGGTGGCGCCAGTGCCATGCTGGCCGTGCAACTGGGCCTGCGCACCGAAACATTGGTCACCATCGGCGCCCCGGCGCGCATACTTGGCGTATTACGCGGGTTTGCCCGGTACGTGGGCCTTCCGCCCAAAGCCCGTTCGGCGTTCATTCGCCAGGTCGAGAAAGATGTCGGGATGCGCGCCGCAATGCTCGACGTCGCTCACTATCAACTCGACATGCCCGGCCTGATCGTCCATGCCGAAGACGACGACTTTGTTTCGGTCAAGGAATCGCAACTGATCCACGAAGCCTGGTTTGACAGCCGTTTGCTGCGCCTGCAAGAGGGTGGTCATCAGCGGGTGCTGGCTGATCCTCGGGTGATTGATGGCGTGTTATCACTGCTGGCTGGCCGCAGCCTGCAATCGCGCCAATCGGCCTGAGCTTCCGTTACACTGCCCCGGTCGAAATAATCTGACCGGGAGTGGGGCATGGGCTGGGATCGGGCAACGCCATTTATCATTGATCTGCAAGTGGGCGCCGAGGACATTGACGGCTTGGGTCACGCTAACAATGCGGTGTACGTAACCTGGCTCGAACGTTGCGCTTGGCGCCATTCCCAGCGCCTGGGCCTGGATCTGGTCGAATACCGTCGACTGGACCGGGCCATGGCCGTGGTGCGGCACGAAATCGATTACCTGGCCGCGGCTTACGAAGGCGACGAACTGCAATTGGCGACCTGGATCGTCGATTGGGACCAGCGCCTGAAAATGACCCGACACTTTCAGTTGATCCGCCCAAGCGACAACGCCACGCTGTTGCGCGCGCAAACCACCTTTGTCTGCATCGAACTGTCCACCGGCAAGCCCAAGCGCATGCCGACCGAATTCATAGAAGGCTACGGCCCGGCGTTGCAAACTCCGGCCTGACACAATTTGTGCAGGAGCTGCCGAAGGCTGCGATCTTTTGATCTTCAAGAAGCAAAATCAGAAGATCGCAGCCTTCGGCAGCTCCTACGGCGTTTACCTTTTCAAGAGTGAAAACCAGTAAACTGCCGCACGTTTTTTCCTTGAGTAGTGTTTTCCCCATGCAAATTGCTTTGGCGCCCATGGAGGGGTTGGTCGACGACATCCTGCGCGACGTGCTTACCCGAGTGGGCGGCATCGATTGGTGCGTGACCGAATTCATTCGGGTCAACGACCAGTTGCTCACCCCGGCCTACTTCCACAAGTTCGGCCCGGAGTTGCTCAACGGCGCCCGCACCGTGTCAGGTGTGCCGCTGCGTGTGCAGTTGCTGGGTTCCGATCCGGTGTGCTTGGCGGAAAACGCGGCGCTGGCCTGCGAACTGGGTTCCGAAGTGATCGACCTGAATTTCGGTTGCCCGGCCAAGACCGTGAACAAATCCCGTGGGGGAGCGGTGCTGCTCAAAGAGCCTGAGCTGCTGAACCAGATTGTCGAGCATGTTCGTCGCGCAGTTCCGGCACACATTCCCGTCACCGCCAAAATGCGCCTGGGCTTCGACAGCCCGGATGGTTCGCTGGTTTGCGCCACGGCTTTGGCCGAAGGCGGCGCTGAACATATCGTGGTTCATGCCCGCACCAAAGTGGACGGCTACAAGCCGCCAGCACACTGGGAATGGATTCCGCGCGTGCAAGAGGTGGTCAAGGTGCCGGTGTTCGCCAATGGCGATATCTGGAGCGTCGAAGACTGGCGTCGATGCCGGGAGATCAGCGGCGTCGAAGACATCATGCTCGGTCGCGGCCTGGTTTCGCGCCCCGATCTGGCGAAGCAAATCGCCGCCGCGCGGGCCGGTGAAGAGGTCGTGGAAATGTCTTGGGCCGAGCTGTTGCCGCTGATCCAGGACTTCTGGCTGCAAGCCAAGGCGCAGATGACAGCGCGGCAATCGCCGGGTCGTTTGAAGCAGTGGCTGGCGATGCTGACCCGCAATTATCCCGAGGCCATAGAACTGTTTACCGTCCTGCGTCGCGAGACTGAACTGGATAATGTCTCGCGTTTACTGGGCTTGCCGGTGGCGGAAGCGGCTTGAAATAATCTCTTCCAGAGCAACAAGAAGGGCGCCAATGGCGCCCTTTTTTGTACCCGCGAATTAACGTTGGCCGTTGAACGTCGCTGATTCAATTGCACGGGGATGTCGGGACGAAAACAACAAGCCGCCAGCGATTTGCCAGATCACCGCAAACGCGCCGACCAGGAACACAATGTCGCCGAACGTGCGCACCCAGCGTAGGGTTTGCAGCAGGTCTTGCTGCATGAACGCTTCGCTGCGGGCGTACCACAGGCCTTGGCTGGCACTGGCGTAGAACTGCAGGATGCCGATCGGCAACAGGCTGGTGACGATCATCAGCATCAGGCCGCCGTTGAGCCACCAGAAGCCGGTGTTCATCAGTCGGTCGTTGAATTGCAGGTTCGGTCGCAGGTAACGCAGGATCAGCAGGCTGAAGCCCAGCGCCAGGGAGCCATAGACCCCGAACAACGCCGCGTGCGCATGCAAGGGTGTGGTGTTCAAACCCTGGATGTAATACAGCGCAATCGGTGGGTTGATCAGGAAGCCAAACACCCCGGCGCCCAGCATGTTCCAGAACGCAGTTGCGATGAAAAACTGCAGCGGCCAGCGCAGCCGTGCCATCCACTGCGCGCGCTCTTTCAGGCGCCAGTTTTCCCAGGCTTCATGCCCCAGCAGAATCAGCGGCACCACTTCCAGAGCGCTGAAGGTTGCGCCCACAGCCATCACCGGCGTGGTGGTCCCGGCGAAGTAGATGTGGTGGAACGTGCCGGGTACGCCGCCGAGCATGAACAGCGAGGCCGAGCCGAGGGTCGCGGTGGTGGCCAGGCGTTTGGAGACCAGCCCCATGCTGGTGAAAATGAAAGCCAGGGCCGTGGTGGCGAACACTTCGAAGAAACCTTCGACCCACAGGTGCACGACCCACCAGCGCCAATACTCCATGACCGACAGGTTAGTGCGTTCGCCGTAGAACAAGCCCGCACCGTAGAACAGGCCGATGGCAATGACGGACGCGGCCAACAGCGCCAGCAGGTTCTTGTCGCCTGGCTGACGCAGGGCAGGGACCATCGCGCGCAGCATCAACACCAGCCAGAACACAATCCCGGCAAATTTGGCGATTTGCCACAGGCGGCCCAGATCTACGTATTCGTAGCCTTGGTGGCCCAGCCAGAAACTCCATTGCGCCGGCATCAATTGTGCGATGGCGAGGAAGTTGCCGGCATACGAACCGACCACCACCAGCACCAGCGCCCAGAACAGCACATCCACGCCAATCTTCTGCCATTTCGGGTCTTTGCCGCCGTTGATGAACGGCGCCAGAAACAGTCCCGCCGCGAGGAACCCGGTGGCGATCCAGAACATCGCACTCTGCAAATGCCAGGTCCGGGTCAGCGAGTAGGGGAACCACTTCGAGAGCGGCAAGCCATAGAAGTCCTGGCCTTCGACCGTGTAGTGCGCGGTCAGGCCACCCATCAATACCTGGAAACCGAACAGCGCGCCGACCAGCAACAGATACTTGCCCAAGGCTTTTTGCGAAGGCGTGAGTTTGATCAGGCTCAGGGGATCCTGAGCCGGAACCTTGGGCTCGCCTTCTTCGTGATTGCGCAGGAACGCCCAACCCCAGACCAGGAAACCGATCCCGGCAAGCAGCACGACGATGCTGACAATCGACCAGACCATGTTTTCGGCGGTCGGGTGATTGTCGATCAACGGCTCGTGGGGCCAGTTATTGGTAAATGTCGCGCTCTGGCCATCGCGTTCGGTGGCGGCAGCCCAGGCAGTCCAGAAGAAAAACTGCGTCAGCTGCTGGCGCCGGGTGGCGTCGGGCAGGGTGTTTTCTTTCATGGCAAAGCTTTCGCGGCTGTGGTGCAGCGAAGCGTCGTTGCCGAACAGCGCGTGGTAATACGCGGCGGTTTGCGCAATGGCCTGAATGCGACGATCACTGAGCACCAGCGTGCCGTTTACCAGCCGATTGCCACGGTACTCGCGTTTGAGTTGATGGCGCAGCAGGGCCTGCTGATCGTCATCGATGTCCTGATAAACCTTGCCGTAATTCTGCTGCGCCGCCAGGTCGAGCCACGCGAGCAATTCTCGGTGCAGCCAGTCGGCGGTCCAGTCTGGCGCCTGATAGGCACCGTGGCCCCAGATCGAGCCCAGCTGCATGCCGCCGATGCTCTGCCAGGCGGTTTGGCCATCGAGAATGTCGTCGGCACGGAACAGCGTCTCGCCGTCGACGCTTTGTACCTGTGCGGGAATCGGTGGCGCTTGTCGATAAATCTCGTGGCCGAACCAGCCGAGCAGGCAGAAGGTCACGCCGAGGACGCCAATCAGCGACCACCATAACTTGCGGTATTCACCCATGGATCACCTCAAAGTCAAAAAAAAGCGCCCGCATAACGAGTATGCGGGCGCAGAAAACCCGGCCGTGTGATCGGGAAGAGACGCCGGGGTGTTGCTCAGGGAAATGATCGGTTGCTGCGATCATTCATCAGCGGTGCGGGACGTTTGTCCGCAGACCGAATGCGTGGCTTCAATGTAAGGCGCACCCGCCACCGCGTCACTCCTACACAAGGTCAGTGCCGTCACGTCTGGGTTTTAACGATTCATACGAAGGTATGGCGTCGCGATAGCTGAAAGGTAGGAGCTGCCGAAGGCTGCGATCTTTTGATCTTTTTTTACAATCAAAATCAAAAGATCGCAGCCTTCGGCAGCGCCTACAGGGGCGCGCGTTATCGCAGCAATTTTTGAAACTCCTCCACCGGCAACGGCTTGCTATGCAGATACCCTTGATAAAAATGGCAACCCAGCCCCTGCAAGAACTCCAGTTGCTCGGCGGTTTCCACGCCTTCGGCAATCACTTTCAATTCCAGGCTGCGGGCCATGGCGCAGATGACGGCGCGTCAGTCGCCGGGTCGTTTGAAGCAATGGCTGGCGATGCTGACACGCAATTAACCCGAAGCCGTAGAGCTGTTCACCGTCCTGCGTCGTGAGACAGAGCTTGATCAGGTTTCGCGTTTGCTGGGGTTGTCGGTAGCTGAAGCGGCCTGATAAAAATCTGAAAATAATCTCTTGAAATCCAATCAGCGGTCCCTATCTAAGGGTTACGCGATGCCGAATACGGGTCGTGGAGATAAAAAACCTTGCTGATTGTTTTCAGGAGATTTGAACCATGAGTACTGCATTTTCCCTGGCACCACTTTTCCGTTCCTCGGTAGGTTTCGACCGTTTCAACGACCTGTTCGAAACCGCATTGCGCAACGAGCCAGGCAGCACCTATCCACCCTATAACGTGGAAAAACATGGCGACGACCAATACCGCATCGTCGTAGCGGCGGCCGGTTTCCAGGAAGAAGACCTGGAACTGCAAGTTGAGAAGGGTGTGTTGACCATCAGTGGTGGCAAGCGTGACGCCAACGAAGGCGTGACCTTCCTGCACCAAGGCATCGCCCAGCGTGCGTTCAAGCTGTCCTTCCGTCTGGCGGACCACATCGAAATAAAGGCTGCCGGCCTGAGCAACGGTCTGTTGAGCATCGACCTGTTGCGGGTGGTTCCGGAAGAAGCGAAAGCCAAGCGCATCCCGATCAACGGGACGCAGAAACCGGCTCTGCAACACTAAGTCAGAGCAATTACGAAGGGCGCCAATGGCGCCCTTTTTTGTACCTCGGCGGGAAACGGTCATTTGAAGAAATACATTCGATTAAGTGTGCATTGGCCCAATAAACAAAGGCTTCGATGAGTCCGAAGCTTTTGTATTTCGGTAAAAATGCCGATGCGGATTTTGCCGCTTTACGACGGTTTCCCTACAATCCGCGCCAACTTTGCCGACCCCCATTCAGCCCGGTTGGCCTGGAGCGTTTTCATGGAAGAGTTACACCAGCGTTGGCTGTGCGGTCTCTCGGCACCAATGGTTGCCCTTAATCCTCGTGCCAGTTACGGCGATCCCTACTTTTACTCCGATCCGCATTTCATTGATCTGCAATGCAGCTGGTCCATCGGCGACCGGCTGCAACTATTGAGCATGCTCGAAAGGATGACTGATGAAGGTCATGCCTTGCTTCTCGAAGGTGCCTTTCGGGCATGGCAGCGTTGCCTGCCGAGCGAGTGGCAGGTTTTGCTTGAATCACTCAAGCCCCGTGATCGTGTCTTGTACGAGTTCGTCAGCCGCACTTACGGTGGTTGTGGGCCGGGCGGTATTCGGGCCTGGGATTTGGGGCGCATGGGGTTTCTTTTGCGTTGCGGCTTGCGCAATGAGTGGATCGATCTTGCCGAGAGCCTCTGGTTACATGGGCGTCTTGCGGCAAGGGCGCAATATCATTACGGCAGTTGGTTTGCCTATCTGAACGGCTTTCTGGCCGGTCATGCATTCTGGAGTTGCCTGGGTAACAGTGATGAGCTTGTCGCTCACGAACTCGATCGCCAAGGCGAGGCGTCGGGGAGTGCTCTCATTGCGCGCGCCCTTGCTCGAGACATCCCGACGTACCTGGTTGATCTGGATTGGAACATGGACCTTCAACCACCCCAACGCCCTGCGTCCTTAGAGGAGTTCGAGTGGTCATGAGCTGTTGGATACACTTGGGGATAGAACCTACCGCAGACGAAGCGCTGATTCGAAGTGCCTACCGCGCGCGTCTGCCGGAGCACCACCCGGAAACCGATGCCGAGGGATTTCAGGCGCTGCGGGAAGCTTATGAGAGCGCAATACGCCTGGCTCGAGATAACGAGGTTGGCCTCGAAGAGGAGGCGTTTGATGACTTTGAAGTACCGCAGACCATCGTAGATTTTTACGCGTTACTTGAGAGTCCAGAGCGACGCTACAACCTAGAGGCCTGGCGAGCGTTTGTTCGATCATTAGATCAGCTGCCACTAAACGTTCTTGATGACATTTGCTGGGGGCTGTTCCATGGGTTAGTCGATGCCGGCCCGTTGTCTCACCGTTGCGTGAATCTGTTGGCGCAACGTATGGCGTGGGATCAACGGTTGCAGGACCTGGAGTTTGATCAGGCCAGGCAAGTGGAAGTAATTCTGAATCGCATCAAAGACCCCGATCCGTTCGATACGAATTTGATGGATGAATGGCCCGTGCATGCGCAGATGGAGGCGCTATGGTACGCCCGCAGACTCGATTACCTGTTTGAACATCGTTCGCTCCATGAATACGAATATTTTGCCTGCCAGCACACGTGTTTGCCGTTGCCTGCGGATGATTCCTTCATCAAGCGGCTGTTGGTGCAATTTACCCAGGCCGGGATCGGTAATGCGACCTGGTTGCAGCTTTGTGTCGAGCAAAACCGACAAGCACCGATCGATGTTGACTGGCTTTACTTGTTGGCGTGTCAATACCACTTGCTGGGGTTGGAAGATCAAGCACTAACCTGCTGGATCCGACTTTGGCAGGAACATCGACACCCGAAGGCCGAAAGTCGCTTGCTGGAAATCTGCTCCAGGCGCCAGCCGGATTTTCTCCCGCTATTGATTCAGGCATTTGATCGTCTGGAAAACTTCCGCGACTGGTCCCAGGACCTTGATGACGTTACTCAGGAATACGGCAGTCCCTCACAACGCCCAGAAACGCTCGCCCGTTGGCTTGGCGTCGGGCAGCTTCGTTTGCAAGGATTGGCAGCTGCCTTCTTTGCCTGGCGGATGACGGGAGACGAACTCCCTTTATTGGCATTGCTCCTCGCAGAGCACGAAGATTCAAGATTACAACACCTGTATCGACATGCGTGGGCGTTGCATCGCGCTGACGCGGGCTTACTGCAGCAGATACTAGATGACGCACACCCGATCGACCCTCTGGAAAGTTTGGTGTTCAGCGGTTTCAGATATCAAGCAGAGCAGCAACTCTGCTGGTTGACTCAGGCACCTCTCCCGCTGGCAATGGAAGCATTTCTCGATAGTCGCTTACCTGATCCGCAACTGCCTGAGGTACTCAGGACGGGAGAACCGCACCAAGTCTGTCGTCTGTGGCTGAGCAGGATGCGTGTCTACAGCCGTTGCGCGCTAGAGCAAATAGAGCAGTTTTTTGCCCTTGAGGATCTGAACGCAGCCGCAAAATTGCAGAGTTTGAGCTTGCTGGCCAAGCTAGGCCGGCAAGGAGTGGTGTTACCGGCCATTGCGCAAGGGGAAGCTGCTTGGCGATGGCACGTCCAGACGATGTTCCTTTTAGCGCTGCTCGATCAGCCAGAACGTTGGCTGAAAATGATCGATGCCAAGACTCTGGAACGATTGGATATCTACCTAGGCCACCCCTTGAACAGCATCCTGCCGTTGTTGCGACGGCTACAGCGTGAGCAGGCACATTTCGGCGGGTTGCTTGGGTGGCTGCAGGGTTGCGATCCTGTTCATGGCTTGCTCGCACAGCAACTTTCAAACGTGCAACAAGTACTCGACAGTGCAGTTTTGCCTAACAACTCGCTTCTATATTGTTCTGTCGAAAATCATCCTCAAGCGTGTGGGGAGGATTTACTGGGGCTGATGCTGCTCTGGGGAGTGCTGTATCACGACCCGAGTTTAAGCACCGAGCAACATCGGGCACTGTTGCAATCCATTGCCTCAATCATTTGTGAAGATGAGTGGTTCGAAGCGTTTCGTGATGGCCTGGTCAAAGGCGAGCCAGAGTATCCGTCACGCAAAGTGGTGACGGACCTAGGGGCAGACACATTGCTGGTTCATGACGTCCTCGACACCTTGCGAGCGCTGGTTCGCCATGGTTCTGCCGGCGTCCAGGGGATGAGATCCCTGCGGAGGTTACAGCGCGCTAAAGACGATGACACGAACAGCGTTAGCCTGCGTCTTGCGCTGAGTGCCTTGTTGTCATGGTCCGAGCGGCTGCTGTTGGTCAAGAGTGAAAGCCAGCCAGCGCCATCCGCTGCTATTTGGCGTTTGGATTCGCGATTGGGACGAAAGGCGTTTATCGGACAGGTGTTGGGCAATGTGATTGTCATTTCGATCGTGGTATTGCTCAGTGGCACGCTGACCGCCGCAATCGCCATATGCCTGCTGGGCTTTGCGTTTTTGTTCAGTGCGGTTCTACGTCGACTGCATGACATGGGCCGTGGCATTGCGTCACTGCTGATTTTTGGCTGCGTGTCATCGGTGTTGCCGTTCCTGCCCCTGCTGTTGTTCGTCGTTCGCGGTGACGATCTGCCCAATCGTTATGGAGTACCGCCGGGCAGCGTCGGTGGCGACAAACTGACCGGTGGTTTGCAAGCCACTTTACGAGGAGCGCAAGGTTAGAGGCCCAGTTGGTCCAACGTTTTATTGAGTCGTATTCGATGGCTGGCAATTTCATCTGATTGCTGGCCGCCGAGCACCGCGGTGAATGCATCAAGCCATTCGGCAATTTGTTCACGGTCCTTGCTCAGGCTCTGAATCCAGGCTCGCTCCAGTCGTGCCAGCAATGTGCGGTTGGGCAGCGCGTCGCGCGGGTGAATTTTTAGTGAAGTGAGTCGTTCATGGCTTTTTTGTCGTGATTGCTGATCGAGTCCGGTGGGGCTGCGATCGATGTTGTGATTGTAGCGTTCACCGCTGTTCAGGAAGGTCACGTCGACTTCGAGCAGGCCGTTGATGTCGTAACTGAATCGCACGTCCAGCTCTTGAGTCTGCTCACTGGGTGCCATGGCTATATCGATGGCTTCAATGAAAATATTGTCTTTCACCCATGGCCGTTCACCCTGATAGACCGCGATGCGTATTTGATCCTGCTTCGGGTGGGTGGTGTAAAAGCGTTGTACCCGGGAGGTTGGAATCACGGTGTTTCGTTCGATGATTGGTGAGAAGGCACCGCTGACGTCTCGGCCACGACTGGTGGAGATACCCAGCGTATATGGGCATACATCGGTCAGGATCAGTTCTTCGATCGCTCCGTCGCGGGCTTTGCAAGCCGCTTGGGTCGCGGCGCCCAAAGCGACAATGGTGTCCGGGTCGAGGTGGCTATATGGCAGGCGCCCAAATAGCTTGGCAACTATCTGCTTCACGACAGGCATACGCGTGGCGCCACCGACCAGCACCAGACTATCGAGGTCCTGGGGTTTGAGGCGGGCATCGCGTAGGGCCTGTTCGATGGGCGCGCGCAATCGGGTCAGCAGAGGCTCCCAGATTTTCAGCGCACAGGTTTCATCAACGGACCATTCATGGAACTCGCCATTCCCTTTCCATTTAAGGTGCTGGGCACCCTCAGTGAGTTTGCATTTGAGTTGTTCAAGGGCGTCTTCGAGGCTGGCCAAACCTTGAGCGTCGACCATTTGCGGGGAGAGTTGCCAGTTCTTGAGACAAGCCTGCAACAAGGCAGCAGTAAAATCTTCGCCCCCCAAAAAATTGTCACCGGTAGAGGCATGGACTTCAATCAGCGGTAGTGCGTATTCCAAAACCGTGACATCAAAAGTGCCTCCACCCAGATCGAAAATCAGCGTTCTCTCGGACTTTTGCTTGTGCAGTCCATATGCCATGGCCGCGGCGGTCGGTTCGTTGATCAGGCGTGATACGGACAAACCCGCCAGTTCGGCGGCAAATAGCGTGCGTTTGCGTTGTTCATCACTGAAATAGGCCGGTACTGAGATCACTGTCTCATGTACCGGGTGGCCCAACCATGCTTCAGCATCCTGTTTGAGTGAACCAATAACCAGCGCTGACAGTTCTTCCGGACTGAATTGTCGACGGCCGAGTTCGAATCGTTTGTCAGTGCCCATGAAACGTTTGAACGCCGCCACCGTTCGTTCCGGGTGGGTGGTGAGGCGAGCACGGGCGGCTTTGCCGATCAGAATGCTGTCGTCCTCATCAAGGCTGACTACTGAGGGTGTGAGAACTTCGCCCAGAGCGTTGGGAATCAACTGCGCCCGACCGTCAAGCCAAACGGCAATCAGGCTATTTGTGGTCCCCAGGTCGATACCTAGCAACGCCGGGCGGGGAGGTGGTGCTTCCTGCATGTTTTATCTCTTTGATGCTGTGCAAAAAAGAGACCCTACAGTCTGCATCGCACCCCCACCAGCAGTACATTGGTTACACCTTATTGCGACGACTACCTGAGCAATTTTTGAAACTCCTCCACCGGCAATGGCTTGCTATGCAAATACCCCTGATAAAAATGGCAACCCAGCCCCTGCAAAAACTCCAGTTGCTCGGCGGTTTCCACGCCTTCGGCAATCACTTTCAATTCCAGGCTACGGGCCATGGCGACGATGGCGCGAATGATCTCGGCGTCGTTGGGGTCGGTGGTGGCATCGCGGATGAATGACTGATCGATTTTCAGCGTGTCGACCGGCAGGCGCTTGAGGTAAGTCAGGGAGGAATAGCCGGTACCGAAGTCGTCCATGGCGAAACTGACGCCGAGTTTCTTCAGGCGACGCATTTTGCTGATGGTGTCTTCCAGGTTCTGGATGACGATGCCTTCAGTGATTTCCAGTTTCAGCAACGAGCAGGGCAGGCCGTAGCTGGCGAGGCTTTCTTCGACGCGTTCGACGAAGTCGGCCTGGCGGAACTGCCGCGGGCTGATGTTCACGCACAGGCTGAAATTCAACGGGTCCACCAGACCATTGGAGATCAGTTGGCGGCAGGCCTTGCAGGCTTCGTCGAGAATCCAGGTGCCCACTTCCAGGATCAGGCCGCTGTCTTCCAGCACCTTGATGAATTCGGTGGGCGATTGTGCGCCGAGTTCCGGGTGATTCCAGCGCACCAAGGCTTCGGCGCCGACGATGCGGTTATCCCGGGCATCGAGTTGCGGTTGGTAATGCACACGGAATTCGCCACGGGACAGGGCCAGGCGCAGGTCGGTTTCCATGCGCAGGCGCTCGCTCGCGGCTTTCTGCATGGTGTTGTGGTACATCTGCGCGGTATTGCGCCCCGAATCCTTGGCGCGATACAGCGCAATATCCGCCCGCTTGAGCAGGTCGGTGGGCGTGGAACCGTGATCGGGAATCAGCGCAATGCCGATACTCGGCGTCACTTGCAAGCGCTGGCCGTCGAGGAACATCGGCTCCGACAGCAACTCACGCAAGGTGTCGGCCAACTGCCGCACTTGCAGGCTGACGTCGTTTCGAGAGCCTTCAAGACCGCTGAGCAGCACCACGAATTCATCGCCACCCAGGCGCGCGACGGTGTCTTCCATGCGCACGCTGGCCTCCAGGCGTGCGGTGATGATTTTCAGCACGGTATCGCCCACCGGATGGCCGAGTGAGTCGTTGATGTGCTTGAAGTGGTCGAGGTCGAGGAACATCAGCGCGCCACGCAAATTATGGCGTTTGAGCAGGGCGATTTGCTGGCTGAGACGATCCATCAACAGGGCGCGGTTTGGCAGGTTGGTCAGCGGGTCGTGGTAGGCGAGGTGACGGATCTGCGCCTCGGCGTTTTTCAGCAGGCTGACGTCTCGCGCAGTCAGCAGCAGGCACGCAGTTTCGTTGAGGGTGATCGGCTCAACCGACACTTCGACGGTCAGCAACTCGCCGCGTTTGTTGCGCCCGAGCATTTCCTGATGGTGCACCCGGCCCTTGATCTGCAATTCGGCCAGCAATGCCGAGCGTTGTTTTTCTTCGGCCCAGATCCCGACTTGATACACCGTGCGGCCAATCACTTCATCGGCGCGGTAGCCGGTCAAGCGGCAGAAGCCGTCGTTGACCTCCAGATAACGCCCGGTGTCGCGCTCGGTGATGGTGATGGCGTCGGGGCTGGAATGGAACGCCTTGGCGAATTTCTCTTCACTGGCCTTGAGCGCCGCTTCCGAGCGCTGTTGCTGGGTGATGTCGCGCAGGGTGGTAACGATGCAGGGTTGGTCGCCAACGCTGATCTGGCGGCTGGAAATCACGCAGGTCAGGGATTGCCCGTCCTTGTGCTGGACGACAATCGCAACGTTGTTCAGGCCTTGTTCGCGAATCACCTGTTCGATGCGCTGCAAGCTTTTTGCCGAGGCATCCCACAGGCCGATTACGTCAGCGCTGCGCCCGATTACATCGGCAGCGGTCCAGCCGAAGGTCTGGGTGAAGCTGGAGTTGATCTCGATGAATTGTCCGGTGTCCTGGCGGGTCACGCAGATCGGGTCGGGGCTGACCTGGAACAGCGTGGCGAACTTCTCTTCGGAGGCCACCAAACGTTGCTCGCGTTCGACCTGATCGGTGATGTCGAGCAGGGTGCCGGCCATCCGCAGCGGCAGGCCGTTTTCGTCGCGGTAAAGGCGGGCGCGGCTTTCCAGGTAGCGCGAGCTGCCATCGGGCAGTTGCACGCGGTAGGTCAGCTGATAGTTGCCGGCCGGGCCTTCGCGCAGGCTGCGGTAGGCGTCGCGCATGGTGTCGCGTTCTTCGCCGGGCACGCCTTCGAAGAATTCTTCGAAGGACTCGTGAAAAGGCTTGGCTTCCAGACCGTGCAGCTGCGCCGCGCGGGCCGAGCCGTAGAGCATGCCGCTGGGAATGTGCCAGTCCCAGGTGCCCAGCTGCGCCGAGTCCAGCGCCAGATCGAGGCGTTCCTGGCTGTCTTTTAAAGCGTGCTCGGCGGCTTTGCGTTCGGTGGTGTCGAGGAACGTGCTGAGTAAATAGGGTTGGCCTTCGAGCTCGACTTTTTGTGCGCTGAGGATGCCATCGTGGATCTGGCCGTTGCTGGCGCGAAATTGCACCTCCATGCTGGTCAGCTCGCCTTTGGCCTTGGTCGCCTTGACCAGCTCCGCTCGCTGCTCGGGGTGCACCCACAGGCCCAGTTCCAGAGTGGTACGGCCGATCGCATCTTGCACCGGCCAGCCGAACAGGCTTTCAAAATACTGGTTGGCTTCGGTGATCAGGCCGTCTTCCTGGCGGGTCAGCAATACCATGTTCGGGCACAGGTGAAACAGCGTGGCGAAGCGTTTTTCCGAACTGCTCAGCGCCTGTTCGCGCTGGCGCTGGTGGGTGATCTCACGGATCACGCCGATCATCCGGGGGCGGCCGTGTTTGTCCGGCAGCAGGCTGCCGTTGATCTCCAGCCAATGCAAGCTGCCATCGGGCCAGCGAATGCGGTGGTGCATCGCTTGCTCCAGCGGTGCTCCGGCGATCACCGCGTGGAAGGCGCGAACGGTTTTCGCCCGGTCCTCCGGGGGTAGCAAATCGAGGTATTCCAGGTCGGCCGGCAACGGTTGTCGCGGATCGAAGCCGAATAGCGCCTGCGTGCCCCGCGACCAACTGATTTGCCCGCGTTCGATATCCCAATACCAGGCACCCAAACGTGCACCGTTCAGGGCTGCCAGCAATTGCGGGGCACTTTCCCAGCTCTGCTCGGAGCTTCTGGGGTCAATTGCCTGAATACGTGGCATCGGCGGAATACGGTCAACAGATTTCGGCATTGGCAAGCCTTGGGCTGAATTGAGCTTTGGACGCAGGGTTTCGCGGCTCTATAGGAGTAGCACAAGTTAGCCTGGAGTCCCTGGCAGATCGATTTGAGCATCCAGCAAGGCCATGAAGGCGCGTGCCGCATTCGATAACGTCCGTTCTGTGTGCAGGATATAGCCTAGCTGGCGTGAGAGCTGTATGCCCGGCAAAGGTATCCGCGCCACTTGATCGTCGAGCATGGTGCGCGGGAGCACGCTCCAGGCCAGGCCAATCGACACCATCATCTTGATGGTTTCCAGGTAGTTGGTGCTCATGGCGATGTTTGGCGTCAGGCCCTGGGCTTCGAACAAACGCTGGACGATGTGGTGGGTGAAGGTGTTTCCACCAGGGAACACCGCTGGGTGCCGGGCGATATCCGCCAGGTTCACCGCGCCGGTGTTCAGCAACGAATGTTCCGGGGCGACTACGAAATCCAGGGGGTCGTCCCACACTGGCGTGGCCTTGACCAGTGCGTGGGGTTCCGGCGCCAGGGTGATGACTGCCAGTTCAGCGCGACCGTGGAGGATTTCTTCGTAGGCCACTTCCGAATCGAGAAACTGAATATCCAGCGCGACCTCGGGATAACGTCGCGTGAACTCCCTTAATAAGGGTGGTAAACGGTGCAGGCCGATGTGGTGACTGGTGGCCAGGGTCAGACGACCGGTCACCTCGCCAGTGAGGTTGGTCAGCGCGCGGCGCGTATCATCGAGGACATTCAGAATCTGGTAGGCCCGTGGTAACAGGGCGCGGCCAGCCTCGGTCAGCCCGACCTCGCGGCCCAGTCGATCGAACAGCCGCACCTTCAATTGCTGCTCCAGCCCGGCGATGCGCTTGCTGATTGCCGGTTGAGTCAGGTGCAGCCGTTCACCGGCGCCGGAGAAGCTGCCGGTCTCGGCAATGGCAATAAAGGCATTGAGGTTGGCCAGGTCCATGGTCGTATTCCAGTTGGTTATCCAAAGCATAAAAAATATGAATTTGAGTTATTTAATGTAACCCCATAGGATCAGCCTCACAAGCCAAAGGGTTATTGAAAATCTCAAAATCCAGGGCATAGAAACAAGCTGATGAGGAACCGTCTGATGGCCGGCAAAACGCTCTACGACAAGCTCTGGGATTCGCATTTGGTCAAGCAGCGCGACGATGGCTCTGCGCTGATCTACATCGATCGTCACATCATTCATGAAG